>Ga0209526_10003426_pt1 | contig 10813 bp, 7 predicted proteins | sample JacPinW_OM2H0_M1_FD_188566 | JGI IMG/M metagenome (GOLD analysis project Ga0209526, IMG submission 188566) | Forest soil microbial communities from Algoma, Ontario, Canada - Jack Pine, Ontario site 1_JW_OM2H0_M1 (SPAdes) (version 2) | ecosystem: Environmental > Terrestrial > Soil > Boreal...
TGGCCCTCCACGTGCCAAAATCTGAATCTCTTCAATTATTTGATTCTCAGCCGCAACGGCTGCGACCTTCTGACTCAGTAAGACTAACCCACCCTACGGAGTCTCGCTATTTGTGCTCGTGCCCGTGCTCCGGCAATGTCAGCCCGAACGTCTTCGCCAAATCCACCACCTGCTGTGGCGTAAGATACCGCGGGTTGAGCCCGCGCAGCAGCAGATAGAGTTTTGCGGTCTCTTCCAGTTCCTCGATCGCAAACACCGCGGCCTCCAGCGTATCGCCGGAAACCACCGGGCCGTGATTGGCGAGCAGCACGGATGAATATTTTCCGGCAAGACCCTTGATGGCGTCGGCGACCGCGGGATCGCCCGGGCGATAATACGGCACAAGCGCGGTGGTGCCGCATTTCATCAGATAGTACGGCGTCATCGGCGGCAGCGCCGCGCGCGGGTCGATCTCCGGCAGCATCGACAAGGCGACCGAATGCGTCGAATGCAGATGCGCCACCGCGCGCGCCGCGCCTCGGGTCTGATAGAGCGCTGAATGCAGCGGCACTTCCTTGGTGGGCGCATCGCCGGAGAGGAGCCGGCCGTCGGGGTCAAGCCGCGATAGCCGCGCAGGATCGAGGAAGCCGAGCGAGGCGTTGGTCGGGGTCACGATATAGCCGTCGTCGAGTTTGACGCTGATATTGCCCGACGAGCCGGGCGTCAGCCCGCGCTCGAACAGCGAGCGGCCGAGCCGGCAGATTTCCTCGCGGATTTTTGTTTCGCTCATGGCCGTCAACCCTTTATCCGCCTTGTCTCACGCTTTGGCAGCGCGGCCAAGCCGTGATAACCAAAGCCAAGGCCGCAAAAATTTGCGATCGCGAGAAACCCCGGGGAACCGCCGCATGTCAGATTCAGCAAAACCACACATCGCCGTCATCGGGCTCGGCTCGATGGGTTTTGGCATGGCGACGTCGCTCAAGCGCAAAGGCTTTGAAGTCACCGGCTGTGACGTCTCGGCCGATCTGATCGCGCGCTTTGTCGCCGACGGCGGCAAGGGCGCCAAGACGCCGGCGGAGGCCGCCAAAGGCGCCGATGTCGTCATCTGCGTCGTGCTCAACGCCGCCCAGACCGAAACCGTTCTGTTCGGCAAGGACGGCGTGGTCGAGACGCTGCCCAAGGATACCGTGTTCGTCTCGTCGGCGACGATGGATCCGGAGGTGGCGCGGCGGCTCGCCAAACAACTGGAAGCCACCGGCCGGCATTATCTCGACGCGCCGATCTCCGGCGGCGCGCAGCGCGCGGCGCAGGGCGAACTCACTATTCTGGCCTCCGGCAGCCAAGCCGCCTTTGCCAAAGCAAGACCGGCGCTCGATGCGATGGCGGCAAAGCTCTATGAACTTGGCGATGCCGCAGGCCAGGGCGCTGCGTTCAAGATGATCAACCAACTCTTGGCGGGCGTGCACATCGCCGCGGCCTCGGAGGCAATTACCTTCGCCGCCAAACAGGGGCTCGACCTGCAAAAAGTCTATGAGGTGATCACGGCCTCCGCCGGTAATTCCTGGATGTTCGAGAACCGCATGCCGCATGTGATCGCCGGCGATTACAAGCCGCGCAGCGCGGTGGAGATTTTTGTCAAGGACCTCGGCATCGTCCAGGACATGGCGCGCAATGCCAGATTCCCGGCGCCGCTCGCCTCCGCAGCGCTGCAGATGTTCCTGATGGCGTCGGCTTCCGGCATGGGCCGCGACGACGATGCTTCGGTCGCGCGGCTCTACGCCCGGATCGGCGGCGCGGAGCTGCCCGGCAAAGTGAAATAATACCAACAACCGAAGAAATAAGAGGACAGGATGCCCCGTTTTGCCGCCAATCTTTCGATGATGTTCAACGAGGTGCCGTTCCTCCACCGCTTCGAGGAGGCGGCGAAAGCCGGCTTCACCGCGGTGGAATTCCTGTTTCCTTATCAATATCCGGCGAGGGAGGTCGGCGATCGGCTGCACCGGAGCGGGCTGACGCAGGCGCTGTTCAACCTGCCGCCGGGCAATTGGGAAGCCGGCGAGAAAGGTTTTGCCGCGCTGCCGGATCGCTTCGTCGATCTGCAGGAGAGCCTGCGCACCGCTTTGCCTTACGCGCAGGCGACCGGCGTCAAGCGGCTGCATCTGATGGCCGGCCTTGCCGACCGCCACGATCCCAAGGCGGTGGCGGCGTTTCACAAATCGGTGGTGTGGACCGCGGAGTTTCTCCAGCCCCATGGCCTCGATGTGGTGATCGAGCCGATCAACCCGCGCAATGTGCCGGGCTACTTCCTCAACGATTTTGCCTTCGCGCGCGACCTGATCAACGCGCTGCAAATCCCGAACCTGAAACTTCAGTTCGACATCTATCACTGCCAGATCATCCATGGCGACGTCACCATGCGCTTGCGCGAGATGATGCCGATCACAGGCCACATCCAGATCGCCAGCATCCCCTCGCGCAACGAGCCGGATGGAGAAGAGTTGAACTACCCGTTTCTGTTCGCCGAGCTCGACCGGCTCGGCTATCGCGGCTTTGTCGGCTGCGAATATAATCCGCGCGGCAAGACCACCGATGGGCTTGCCTGGTTCAAGCCTTACGCCGGAGTAAAGCCGTGACGCTGGCCGTCAAATTATCTCTTGGCTGCATCGCCGACGATTACACCGGCGCTTCCGATCTCGCCAATACGCTGACGCGCGCCGGCTTGCGCACGGTGCAGACCATCGGCGTGCCCGCAAGTGATCTTGCGCTGCCCGAAGTCGACGCCGTGGTGGTGTCGCTCAAGAGCCGCTCGATCGAGGCGGGCCTTGCCGTGTCGCGCTCGCGCGAGGCCGAAAAATGGCTGCGCGGACGCGGTGCATCTCACGTGCTGTTCAAAATCTGCTCGACCTTCGATTCGACCGACAAAGGCAATATCGGCCCGGTAATGGATGCGCTGCGCGCCGATTCTTCCGATGCGATCGTGCTGGTGACGCCGGCCTTTCCGGAGACCGGCCGCACCGTCTACATGGGCAATCTCTTTGTGGGTTCGGTCCCGCTGAACGAAAGTCCGCTAAAAGATCACCCGCTCAATCCGATGCATGATTCCAACCTGGTGCGGGTGTTGGCGCGCCAGAGCAAGACCAAGATCGGGCTTGTCGACCTCGCAGTGCTTTCGCGCGGGGCCGATGTGGTGCGCGAGCGTCTTGCCGAGCTCGCGGGCCATGGCGTCGGCGCTGCCATCGTCGATGCGGTGTTTGATCGCGATCTGGAAACCATCGGCAGCGTCGCGCTGGATCACCGCGTCTCGGTTGGTGCCTCCGGCATCGGGCTTGGGCTGGCGCGGGCGCTGGTCGCTTCACGCAAGGTCAGACCGGACACATCGGCCGCGATGGCGGATGCGCCGGTTGGCGGACCCGCGGCCTGCCTTGCCGGCAGTTGTTCGCAGGCAACGCTAGGCCAGATCGCGAACGCCGAGCGTGTCATGCCGGTGCTGCATCTTGACCCCGAACGCGTCGTGGCGGGCAGGGAAGAGGCTCGGCGCGCAATGGCCTGGGCCAAAGAGCGGCTCGAACGGGGCCCGGTGCTGATTGCCTCGAGTTCGACGCCGGATCAGGTCGCCGCAGTTCAGGCGCGTCATGGCCGCGATGCCGCCGGCCACGCCATCGAGCAGGCGATGGCCGACATTGCCGAAGGGCTGGTGCGATCGGGTGTCCGGCGGCTGGTCGTGGCGGGCGGCGAAACCTCGGGCGCGGTGGTGGATCGTTTGGGAATCCCCGGTTTTCTGGTGGGAGCGGAGATTGCTGCCGGCGTGCCGGTGCTGCGGGCGGTCGGGGCCCAGAAGAGCGAAACGCAAGGCGACATGCTGCTTGCACTAAAATCAGGCAATTTCGGCGGTCCGGAATTCTTCTCCGACGCGCTCAAGCTGATGCGCTGAGATTGAGGCCGCCTCATATTTGGAGGCCCTCTCGCTCGTCAATCTACCGAACACGAATTAACGCTAATTGAATATGCGCCGACTACGCTTGCCGCCGCCTGATTCGCCTCTCGCGGGATTTGAATCGCCCATTGAAATATTGCTGGAATTCGCAACGTGGACAGTCGCCAACATGATCAAGCTCAATCGTATCGGTAACAAACTTGGCGCCGTGGGCCTGTTCGGCGTTCTCCTGTCGGGCGGCATGGTGGCCAATCAGATGGTCTCGGAATCCGCCATCAATTCAGCCAACCAGCGCGCCGGAGTGCAGCAGACAATCGCCGATCACACCCTTCAAGGTAACATTGCGTTGCGGGGAATGGAGCTGGCGGTACGCGATATCAGGCAGTCAAAGAACCCGCCGGAACTCGAGAAGAGCTTGGGCCGCCTCAACGCCGCCTTTGCGACCCTGACCAGGGAACTCGATGTTGCAATTGCGAATGTCGTGAAGCCGGAAGACAAGGAGCGCCTGCAGAAGATCAGCTCCCTCGCAGTCGAATACCATAATTATGCATCGGAAATCGGAAAGGCCCAGCTCAAGATCTTCGAGATAACCAGGAAGCGGAGCGAACGCTCCGCCGAGTGGACCAAGACATTTGAAGACTTGCTCTTGTCGTCGGCGCTGATACGCGCAGCAAATCGATCCGACGTCGAAAAGGTCCTGAACGAAGCCGATTCAACGTTCAATTCGGTTCGTTCAGCCACCTGGCAATTGATCGCCACTGGCGACGAGGGCCAGAAGCAGCTGATTGTCAATCGTACCGGCGGACTGGATGACACGTTGGATGGTGCCAGGAGCATCATCAGCGACACCGGACTTCTCGGTACAATTGATTCGCTCGCGACAACTGTGAAGGGATTTTCCGCGGCGACTCGCGAGGCGATCCAGGCCGAAGCGGACAAGAAAGAGCTTGTCGATGTGAAAGCGTTGCCGGTCGCAAATCAAATACTGGAGTTGATGCAAAAGGCACTGGACGTTGCCGAAAAGAACGCTCAGGCGGCCAAGGCGCTGGCAACGACCGAGTTGAGCCAGGCGAACCGCTTGAGTTTGGTGATAACGATCGTCATGATGGTATCGCTCGTCGGCTCCGTGATTTTCACGTTTATCAGCGTTTCAAGGCCCCTGACCCGCCTTAACGGCGCGCTAGGAGAAATGGCTGCCGGTGAACTGAACATCGAAATTCCCGGCGCAAATCGTGGCGATGAAATCGGCGACGTGGCCAAGACGGTCATAGTCATTCGCGAGAATGCCGAGCACAAAGCGCGGGAGGAAGCCGAAGCCAAGGCAAATCAGGACAAGCACGCCGCGGGACGGCGCAAAGCCGACATGATCAAGCTCGCCGACACCTTCGAAACCGCGGTGGGCGAAATCGTCGAAACCGTGTCGTCGGCAGCAAGCGAACTCGAAGTTTCTGCCTCGACGCTCACTTCGACCGCCGAGCGCGCACAGCAACTCACCACGATGGTTGCTTCCGCTTCCGAAGAGGCTTCCACCAACGTGCAGTCGGTGGCATCAGCCACGGAGGAACTGTCGTCCTCCGTCAACGAGATCAGCCGTCAGGTGCAGGAATCGGCGCGGATGGCCATCGATGCCGTCGGTCAGGCGCACACCACCACCGATCGCGTCAGCGAATTGTCGAAGGCGGCAAGCCGGATCGGCGATGTCGTCGAACTGATCAACACGATCGCCGGACAGACCAATTTGTTGGCGCTCAACGCCACCATCGAGGCGGCGCGCGCCGGCGAGGCCGGCCGCGGCTTCGCGGTAGTGGCGTCCGAAGTGAAGGCATTGGCTGAGCAGACCGCGAAGGCCACCGGCGAGATCGGGCAGCAGGTATCCGGCATTCAGGCGGCGACGCAGGAGTCGGTCGGCGCGATCAAGGAGATCAGCAGCACCATCGAGCGGCTCTCGGAGATCGCTTCCGCCATTGCCGCGGCGGTCGAGGAGCAGGGCGCGGCGACCCAGGAAATTTCCCGCAACGTGCAGCAGGCGGCCCACGGCACCCAGCAGGTGTCCGCCAACATCACCGACGTGCAGCGTGGCGCCACCGAGACCGGATCGGCTTCCTCACAGGTCCTCACCGCCGCGCAGTCGCTGTCCGGCGACAGCAATCGCCTCAAGGTCGAGGTCGGCAAGTTCCTCAGTTCGGTGAGGGCTGCCTGATTGAACGCCACTCAGCGCGCTTAGAGGGGCGCCTTGAAGGCAGGTAGCGCGGAATTGAAGGCGGGCATTGCGCTCCGGTGTTAGCTATTTTTCTCCCGTTCGGGTAAACAGCGCCAACGAATGGCTTTCGGCGCATTTTCCGGGTCATTCCGACTGACCTGGGGACTGCTTGTTTTATGATCGCACTGGTCCGTATCGCGCTAAGCCGGCCGTATACTTTCGTCGTGCTCGCGCTTCTCCTGCTGATCATGGGACCGCTGGCCGCGCTGCGCACGCCCACCGATATATTCCCCGATATCCGCATCCCCGTCATCGGCGTGGTCTGGCAATATACCGGGCTGCCGCCGGATCAGATGGCCGGGCGCATCACCTCGCCGTTCCAGCGCGCGCTAACGACGACAGTCAATGACATCGAGCACATCGTTGCCAATTCCTATAACGGCTTCGGCATCGTCAAGATCTTCTTCCAGCCCAACGTCGATATCCGCACCGCGAACGCGCAAGTCACCGCGATCTCGCAGACGCTGCTCAAGCAGCTGCCGCCGGGTTCGACGCCGCCGCTGATCCTCAACTACAGCGCCTCCACGGTACCGATTATTCAGGTCGCGCTGTCGGGCGAGGGCCTCACCGAGCAAAACCTCGCCGACATCGGCATCAACCAGCTCCGTACCCCGCTGGTCACGGTGCCGGGTGCGGCGATCCCTTATCCATTCGGCGGCAAGCAGCGCCAGGTTCAGATTGATCTCGATTCGTCCGCGCTGCAGGCGCGTGGTCTGTCCGGACAGGATGTAGCCAACACGCTTGCCGCGCAAAACCTGATCACGCCGGTCGGCACCCAGAAGATCGGCGGCTTCGAATATACGCTTCAGCTCAACAATTCGCCGATCAAGATGGAAGACCTCGGCAACCTGCCGATCAAGACCGTCAACGGCGCCATGGTCTATATCCGCGACGTCGCCCATGTACGCGACGGCAATCCGCCGCAGACCAACATCGTCCACGTCGACGGCAATCGCTCGGTCTTGATGATGGTGCTCAAGGCAGGTGCGATTTCGACGCTGGATATTATCGCCGGCATCAAGCAGAAGGTGATCGACGTCCGGGATCAATTGCCGGATGCGCTCAAGATCGCCTTCATCGGCGATCAATCGGTATTCGTGCGCGGCGCCATCGGCGGTGTCGCCAACGAAGGCGTGATCGCGGCGCTGTTGACCAGCGTGATGATCCTGCTGTTTCTCGGAAGCTGGCGGTCGACGGTCATCATCGCGGTCTCGATCCCGCTGTCGATCATGGGCGCCATCGTCATGCTGTCGGCGATCGGCGAGACCCTCAACATCATGACGCTGGGTGGGCTCGCGCTCGCGGTCGGCATCCTGGTCGACGATGCGACGGTGACGATCGAGAACATCAACTACCATCTCGAGCAGGGCAAGCCGGTCGAGCAATCGATCCTGGACGGCGCCAACCAGATCGTCACGCCGGCTTTCGTCTCGCTATTGTGCATCTGCATCGTGTTCGTGCCGATGTTCTTCCTGACCGGCGTCGCGCGCTTTTTGTTCGTGCCGATGGCGGAAGCCGTGATGTTCGCGATGATGTGGTCGTTCATCCTGTCGCGCACGCTGGTGCCGACGATGGCGAACTATCTGCTGCAGCCCCATCTGCGCCACGCCGAGGGCGAGGGGCCGCCGCCCTCGCGCAACCCGCTGATGCGTTTCCAGCGCGCCTTCGAGGCGCGGTTCGAGCGTATCCGCCAGGGCTATCGCGGCCTGTTGTCGATGGCGCTCGGGCATCGGCCGACCTTCGTGATCGCTTTCCTCGGATTTGTCGCGGTGTCGTTCCTGCTGGTGCCGTTCCTCGGCCGCAATTTCTTTCCGTCCGTCGACGCCGGCAACATCCTGATGCATGTGCGGACCCAGGTCGGCACCCGCGTCGAGGAGACCGCCAATCAGCTCGCCGACGTGCAGAAGGCGATCCGCAAGATCATTCCGCCGCAGGAGATCGACACGGTCGCCGACAACATCGGCATGCCGATCTCCGGCATCAACATGACCTACAACAATACCGGCGTGATCGGCCCGCAGGACGGCGACGTCCAGATCAAGCTCAAGGAAAGCCATCGGCCGACCGCCGAGCACGTCCAGGCCTTGCGCGAGCAGCTGCCGCGGCTGTTTCCGGGCATGACGTTTGCGTTCCTGCCCGCCGACATCGTCAGCCAGATCCTGAATTTCGGCGCGCCGGCGCCGATCGACCTTCAGGTCCGCGGCGCCGACCTCACCGCCAACTTCGCCTATGCCAACAAATTGCTGAGCCTTATTCGCCGCATTCCCGGGATTGCCGATGCACGCATTCAGCAATCGCCCAACAATCCGACCTTCAACATCGACGTCGACCGCACCCGCGCGCAATATGTCGGCATGACCGAGCGCGACGTCACCAACGCGCTCGTCGTCAATCTGGCGGGCAGCTCGCAGGTCGCACCGACCTACTATCTCAATCCGGACAATGGCGTGTCCTATTCGATCGTGATGCAGACGCCGCAATATCAGATCGATTCGCTGAGCGCCTTGCAGACGCTGCCGATCACCTCTCCCGGTGTTTCGCAGTCGCCGATCCTGGGCGGCATCGCCGACGTCTCGCGCACCACCTCCAGCGCCGTGGTGTCGCAATATGACATCCAGCCCATGGTGCAGATCTATGCGACCCCGCAGGGCCGCGATCTCGGCGCGGTTGCTGCCGACGTCAGGGCCATCCTTGCGGATACTGCCAAGCAAGTGCCGAAGGGCTCTTCGGTGGTCCTGCTCGGCCAGGTGCAGACCATGAACAGTGCGTTCTCCGGGCTGCTGTTCGGGCTGCTCGCCGCCGTGGTGCTGATCTATCTGTTGATCGTGGTCAACTTCCAGTCCTGGTCCGATCCGTTCGTGATCATCACCGCGCTTCCGGCGGCGCTGGCCGGCATCGTCTGGATGCTGTTTACGACGCAGACCACCCTTTCGGTGCCGGCGCTGACCGGCGCGATCATGTGCATGGGCGTTGCTACCGCCAACAGCGTGCTGGTGATCAGCTTTGCGCGCGAGCGCTACGAGGAGTTGGGCGATCCCGTCGCAGCCGCGCTCGAAGCCGGCTTCGTGCGGTTCCGTCCGGTGCTGATGACGGCGCTCGCCATGATCATCGGCATGATGCCGATGGCGCTCGGTTTAGGGGAGGGCGGCGAGCAGAACGCGCCGCTCGGGCGCGCCGTGATCGGTGGCTTGATCTTCGCAACGACCGCGACGCTGATGTTCGTTCCGGTGGTTTTTAGCATGGTACACAGGAAACACGGCGTCATCGCCGACGCCGAACTGGAGACTTCGCATGCCCACTGAACAACGCCCGCCGGTTTCGCGCCGGAGGTTGGGCATTTTCGGGATGCTGGCAGGCGTCGTCCTGATCGTGGTCGTCGTGACAGGCATTCGGTCGCGCGAGGAAGCCAGCGCCAAGCTGCGCGAATGGACCGACGACCAGGCCATTCCGACGGTAGCAATCGCCTTCCCCGATGCGAAGGCGCTCAACCCCACGCTCGATCTGCCGGGCAGGCTCGAGGCCTACTATCGCGCGCCGATCTTCGCGCGTGTCTCCGGCTATTTGAAGAGCTGGAGCGCCGATATCGGGGCGCGGGTCAAGGCCGGGCAGGTGATCGCCGAGATCGAGGCGCCCGACCTCGACCAGCAGCTTTTGCAGGCGCGTGCCGATCTCGCAAGCCAGGAGGCCAGCGCAAGACTGTCGGAGGCGACGCTGACGCGGCGCAAGACGCTGATCGCGTCGAATTTCGTGTCGATGCAGGAAATCGACGAGCGCACCGCCGATCTCTCCAACAAGAAGGCCGCGGTGAATTCCGGCCAGGCCAATGTCGAGCGGCTCGAAGCGCTGGCCGGTTACAAGAAGATCACCGTGCCGTTCGACGGCGTGGTCACCGCGCGCGACACCGATGTCGGCGCCCTGATCAATGCCGGTGGTGGTTCGGGCCCTGCGATGTTTGTGGTCTCCGATATCAGCAAGCTGCGTGTCTATGTGAACGTTCCGCAGACCTACGTGCCCGCGATCAAGATCGGCGCCAAGGCCGTGATCAGCATGCCGGAATATCCGAACCGGACATTCGCGGCGACGGTGGAGGCTTCTTCGCAATCGGTCGACGTCAACTCCGGCACCACGCGGATGCAGCTCGCGCTCGATAATTCCGGCGGTGAATTGATGCCGGGCGGCTACGCCAATGTACGGCTCAACCTGCAACGCGACGGCGTGCCGCTGCATATTCCGGCGAGCGCGCTGATTTTCAACCAGAACGGCCTGCGTGTGGCAACCGTCGGCTCGGACGACAAGGTGTTGTTCAAGACGGTGACGATTGCGCGCGATCTCGGCCGCGAGATCGAGCTCGCCTCCGGCCTGTCGCCAGAGGATCGCGTCATCGTCGCGCCGCCGGACGGCCTCGCCGACGGCGATCAGGTCCGTGTCGCCGGCGCCAAGGGCAAGCCCGCGAAGGTTTCGGAAAAGCAGGACGTGAAGGGGTAGGGGGCTCTGCCGCCTTCATAACCTCGCTCCGCTTGCGGGGGGAGTCGTAGGGTGGGCAAAGGTGCTCTTTGCGCCGTGCCCACCATCTATCACGAGATCGTTGTCTTCAGTGGTGGGCACGCTTCGCTTTGCCCACCCTACGTATCAGCCCACCC
>Ga0209526_10003427_pt1 | contig 10812 bp, 6 predicted proteins | sample JacPinW_OM2H0_M1_FD_188566 | JGI IMG/M metagenome (GOLD analysis project Ga0209526, IMG submission 188566) | Forest soil microbial communities from Algoma, Ontario, Canada - Jack Pine, Ontario site 1_JW_OM2H0_M1 (SPAdes) (version 2) | ecosystem: Environmental > Terrestrial > Soil > Boreal...
GGTGACGGCGTCGAGCGCGACCAGGCGTCCGTCATAGGCGCCGACAAACACCTTGCCCTTGTAGAGCGCGACGCCGCGGTTGACCACGTCGCAGCAACCCTTGTAGCCCTTCTCGCGATCGACCCCGGGATCGTAACTCCAGATCCGCTTGCCGGTGCGCGCATCGATCGCATGCACCACGCTCCACGACGCCGTCACATACATGATGCCGTCCACCACCAGCGGCGTCGCCTCGACGCCGCGGACCGATTCGAGATTGTAGGTCCACATCAGTCCGAGATTCTTGACGTTGTCGGCGGTGATCTGGTTGAGCTTGCTGAAACGGGTCTCGGCGTAATCGAGGCCATGGGTCGGCCAGTCCTTCGACGTCGCCGTGTTGGCCTTGATCGAGGCGCTGTCGACCGCCGATGTCACCGCCTTGATATGGTCGGGCGAACCCTTCGCGGTGCTCTGGGCCAATGTCGGAGTGCAGGAAATCGCCAGGCCGAACCCGATTGTCACGGCGGCGCAAGCGCGGCGTGCCGCCGGCCGGTGCAGGCGGGTTACGGCGTCAAGAAAGATCCTGGCATCACCCAAAAAACGGCGAGCAGATTCGACGCGCGGCAAACGTGTCATCTTTTTCCTCCCTGGCGATCTCTAGCGGATCTGTCGCGATGCTATGCCGGAGGCAAGCAGGGCGTCAATTAAAGGACGATGCGACAACAAAAAGAGAAAAAATTCGTGTCGCCATAATTTCCGCCAAGCGAAATGCCATCCGCCGTTGCGGATGCACCGCAGCAACGGCAGACAATTCAAATGGACGCGAAAAGCGCCCCGTCATTGCTTGGGAAAGTTGCCGGGTTCGGCGTGCCGCTTCGACAATCCCGAATGAACGCTGCGGCTCAGGCTGCCGACTGCCGGCTGTGCTGATGTACCGGCAACCTGATCCGAACGATCAATCCATGGGGCTGCCGATCGTTCAGCGATAACTCGCCGCCATGTGCCAGCACGATGGTGCGCGCGATCGAAAGCCCGAGACCGAAGCCCGACACTTCATCCATGTTGCGCGCGTCGTCGCCGCGCACGAATGGCTCCAGCATGACATCCTTGCGCTCGTCCGAGATGCCGGGACCATCGTCCTCGACATCGATCGTCACGGTGTCGGACGACACCGCAAGACGGATGGTGGCGCTGGCGCCGTACCTGACCGCGTTCTCGACCAGGTTGGTAATGCTGCGATGCAGGTCGTCGGGCCGCACCGTGGCCATGGCGTGGGCCGGGCCGTCATAGCCCACCTTGTGATCCATATCGGCGAATTGATCGGCAATCAGCTGCAGCGTAATGGCGACGTCGACCAGCGTCATGGATTCGAGCTTGCGGTCGTTGCGCAAGAACGAGAGCACCGATTCCAGCATCGATCGCATCTGGTCGAGATCGCCCAACATCCGGCTGCGATGCAGATCGTCCTCGATAAATTCGGAGCGCAGCCGCATGCGGGTGATCGGCGTCCGCAGGTCGTGGCTGATGGCGGCCAGCATCTTGGTCCGGTCATCGATCAAGGCCGAAATCCGCTCGCGCATGCGGTTGAGCGCCCTGGCGACCGAGCGGATTTCCTCCGGACCGCGCTCGGGCAGCGGTGCCTCGGCGCCATTCACGCTGAAGCTTTCGGCGGCCCGCGCAAATGATGACAGCGGCGCGGTCAGCGCCCGCGCCGCCCACACGCCAAGCAGGGTGACGCTGACGACGGCAAACAGCAACGTGATGATCCACGGTCCGCGCCAGATCGGACGTTGCCGCTGGTCCGGCCGGATTTTTGCGGAAATCATCGCGCCGTCCGGCAGTGCAATGCCCATCCTTGGGCCGGTTTCCGCCAGCGCAAAGATCCGGTAGCCGGAACCGAGCCGGCGACGCAGGCCGTGCAGTTCAGGACCATCCGGTTCGTTCGCCGCGGCGGCAGGGCTCGCCGCAAGGCTTTCGATGTCCAGCTGCGGAAATGCCCGCGCGATGTCGGCGAACAGCCTTGGCCGCTCGGCTGCGGGGGCTGCGCCGAGCAGCTGCACCATGGTCGTGAGCTGGCTGTGGCCACGATCGGTCGACGGATCGGTCTGGTCCGGCCGATGGATCAAAAAGATGGCGGTGAGAATCAGGTGAATGGCGACAGTCGAGGCGACCACCAGGGCTGCGATCTGTCCGCTGATGCCCTTCAGATTGAGAAAACCGATGAGCTTCATGACCGGCCGTCGGTCGCGGCCGCGACCGCGGCCACATTGGGGGTGAACATATAACCGCCTGAACGCACCGTCTTGATCATCGTGGGTTCCAGCGGATCGGTTTCGATCTTGCGGCGGATTCGGCTGACCAGCACGTCGATGCTGCGTTCGAACGAGCCGGCGTTGCGGCCCTGGGTGAGGTCGAGCAGGCTGTCGCGCGACAGCACCCGGCCGGGGCGCTCGCAGAGGGTTCGCAGCAGGTCGAATTCGGCGCTGGTCATCGCCACCCGGGCGCCGGCCGGATTGCGCAGCTCCCGCAGCCTGAAATCGATCCGCCAGCCGAGGAAGCCGAGCGCGGTCGCGCCATTGCTGGCGCTGACCGTCTGGGAGGCGGTGTGACGGCGCAGCACCGCGTTGATTCGGGCCAGCAATTCGCGGGGATTGAACGGTTTTGCCAAATAATCGTCGGCGCCCATTTCAAGGCCCAAAATCCGATCGACGTCCTCGCCGCGGGCGGTGAGCATGATGATCGGCATCTGCGATTCGGCGCGGACCTTGCGGCACAGGCTGAGGCCGTCCTCACCCGGCAGCATCACGTCGAGGATCAGCAGGTCGACGCGATGGTCGGTCAAGGCCCGGGCCATTTCGCGTCCGTCGTTGGCGGTCGTCACATGGCAGGCGTTGGTGCGCAGATATTTCGCGATCAGCGTCCGCGTTTCGCGGTCGTCTTCGACGACAAGGATGTTCGGCGATGCCAGGGCCATGCCGACCTTTGTCAGTGATTCGCAGCAGCCGGCGAATGATTTTTGTTTCAAAATGTTTCTGTTACGAGCTTCGCAACACCAGGCAACATGCCGGCGGGGCAATCAAAAGACCTCGTTAAGATCATTAACCCTACCGTCACGACGTCTTGCAAGAACCTTCGGAGCCATCATGACCTCAATTGCCGCGACCTCCAGCAGTGCCTACCTGACGCCCCTGCAGAAGCTGCAGAACGAGCTGCAGACGGAAGTATCCTCCGGCGCCGTCAATTCGTCCGATCAAACCGCGCTGTCCTCCGCGCTCACGGACATCAACTCCTCGCTGCAAAGCGGCGGGAGCAGCGGGAGCAGCGGCCAGTCCGGCGGCACCCAATCCGCCCCCGGCGACCTGAAATCCAAGATCGACAACTTGATTGCCGGCGAAGTATCCAGCGGCAAGTTGACCAGCGATCAAGCCACGAAGTTACAGGACGTCTTCAAGGCGACCTTCGCCAACGGCGCCGGCGGGGCAGGTGGTGCCGGCGGCGCGCACGGTCATCACGGCGGCCATGGCGGTCCGCCGCCCGCTGACAGTTCGTCCTCGACCGACAGCACCTCCAGCTCTTCGGGCACGACCAGCACTGCCGACATCGTGCAGCAGTTTCTGCAATCGCTGCAGAACTCGCTGTCGGCCTCGTCATCGACGTCGTACAACGCGGCCGGCAGCACCGGCAGCGCCAACAACAGCAGTTCGTCATTCTCAGCACTTCTGATCAATTACCAGACCTGAGCTGACGCGAAGGCACATCCATGGACCGGTCATCCTCCTGCAGCGGAGGATGGCTGTAAGGGGTCTGTATTAGCAGGCCGCAGCCTAAAGCCTTTTCCGCTTCGATAGAATCGAAGCGGGGCTCTAGATTCTTTGATTTCACGCGTTTTCTTGACGCGAACCGGTTTCCACTTCGCTTGAAAACGCTTTAGCGGCCGCCCAGCGCAACGCCGAAATCCACCGGCTGCAGCGTTGTGGTGGTGCAGTTCCAGCCACTATCGGTTTTCCGGAATGCGAACGCCTTCTCGACCCTCAACCGGTGCGCCACCGAAAAGCTGTCTCGGCTTGCCGGCGATGCTTTCGCTTTGCCGGATTTCGCATCCCAGCAGGTTCCGGTGCAGTTCGATGCGACCGGACTGCAGACCGCGAATGGCGACAGCACGACCATTTCAACCTCGGCCGTGATCAGGGCTTCGGTGTCCGTCACCTCGTCGTCGATCTGGAAGACCCGGTTGACGGCGAGGAAGTCGTCGCAGGTGTTGGCCGAATGGATTTGTGCGACGCATAGGTCCACCGCGTCGGCATCGGGCAGCGGCGAAGGCCGGTGCCGTCCAAACACCTTTTTGGGGTCGCCCTTGGCGGCGGCGATTTCGGCGGTTTTCTGGGTCATCCACTCCGCCAGGCAAACCTCCGAAGACGACAACTCGTCCAGCGGCACGTTATCCTTGTCCGCCAGGCGGCACTTGCGATCGCGGTCCCGGCCCCAGCGATCGTATTCGGCAAATGCCTGCTTGGCGTCGTCTGCCTTCAATTTGGCGACCAGCGCGAGAACGTCGCCATTGAGCTCCATCTTTGCGATGGCCAATGAAGGATCACTGCAAATCAGCGTGCCGGCGGTGGTATTGGTCGCCAGGCAATCGAAATTGGGGTCGTCCAGGATCGCGATTCGTTCCTGGGTTTCCTTCAACAGACAGGCCTTGACGGACTTGAGGTCCTGGTTGGGGATTTTTTGCTGCCTTGCGAAAATACCGCAGCTTGAATTGCGATCCTTGATCCATTCGGCGTTTTCCTCGATCGCGAGGCGGCGGTTCGGAAGCCGGTTCAGCCGTTGCTGAATCGCGCCGTTCTGCTTCGCCGAGGCGTCGTTGAGTTCGGGGTCGCCGCAAAATAATTGATCGGCGGTGTCCTTGAACGCCTCGCAATGATTTTTCTCGAACAGCGGCAGCATCTCGCTGATCGGCCGCTCGGCCACATCTTCCGCCAGCGCGGGATGCGCCAGGCCAATCTGGATCGCAACCGCAGCCAGCACAAATCCCCGCATTCCGATCCCCGTGGGTAGAAACAACGACATGGTGCCAGCCATGGTAGCTTCTCAAACGCCGCGGCGAAACGGAATTTTGCGGAAGGCCCGGTGCGACCTAATTGGCGAACGAGATCAAGCCGGGCTGGACGGCCGAACTCAGCGCGGCTGACGGGGCAGGATCGCGGCCCGGCATGCCGGCCAGCAGCGGGGTGTCGACATAGCGCATGACGCCGGACTGATCGATGACAAACAGCGGCCGGTAATTCCTGACATCGCCGTCCTCGACCATCGCCATGCGGCGATTGTCCAGCATCAGCCAGTGTCCGTCCAGCCGCGCTGCGGCGACGGCGTGGTCCTCGCCGCGGAGGGTGTCGCGCATGATCACGATCCGCAGATCGTCCGGCGAGATGCCGGCCTGTCGCAATGCAACAAACTTGGCGATCGCGTAGTCTTCGCAATCGCCGGCGCCATGGGTGAAGGTGACCAGCGGCGAACTCCAGACGTCGATCTCGCCATATTGGGCGAGATCGCTCATCGGCCTGATCGCAAGATTGATCGCGCGATTGATCTCGCCAAGGCGGGCACGTCCCTCGCGGGCGCGCGCGGTGTCGATGATGGCGAGAAATTGCAGGGCAGCCGGAGACACGCAGCGCTCGCGGTCGCCGTCGCAAAGCGCCAGTTGCACCCTCTCGTCGTCGAGCTTGCGCTCGACCCCGAGCCATTTTTCCCGCAGGCCCCCCGCCGCCAGCACCGAAGTGAATAGCCCGAACGGTTCGGCGGATGCGCCGGCCTGCTCGGTCTTTCCCATTGAATCCAGCGTTGCGGCGGAGAGGTCTGCCGCCGGCCCGAACCAGGCCATGCCCCACGCAAGCACGACGGCACGCCAAGCGTGCGAGTGACCGAAAATCCCCATCTGACGCCCCAATGTCCGGGCATCGGCGAGGCTGATTAGCCAGCTCGTGACCGGATCGTTTCGCAGGCGATGATGGGCGGGGGGGCTTTTATTCTGCTTAAAGTCGGCCGTTTGGGGCCGAAAAGCGCGAAACAGACTGAAATCCGTCTCGCCATTTTGCCGAAAATTTTATGGATCGGCGGTTTGAGGAGGCCAAAACCCCTCGCCAAGGGGGCTAAGGACATGCAATGGTCGTATTTTCACCAACTTCCGTTCGATATGGCTAATTTTGCGTGGATCGGCCACATTGTTATCTAGATCACAGTTTTTGCCGCGAAATTGGCGCAGTATCCCGCAATGAGGTGCAGGAAAAAGATCTTCAAAGTATAGGCCTCCGATTCTATACGTCTCCCTACATCGTAACGACTGTTACATCGCTGGGAAAACAGTCGTTTTTTATGTCATCGTCGCGAAATACTTCGTTCTCTCAAGGTTTGAGGGCGTGAATACTTCGCGGAGGGGGTCGATCGATGGGCTTGCACAAGATGTGCACAAGCAGGAGATGGTTTCGCGATGCGATTGGCAGTGATATGCAAGCTTAGACTTTTGAAAATTATATAAATATTAACCTTTTGCGGTGGCACATTGAATTTCGTTGGCAAGTTCGACGGCAGTCTGCCTGTTGATGGTCCGGGGGCGCATGCCCATGTCGAGACCTTTTCCCAGCAAGCGACACACGCTCCTCCGGACGCGATTATCGTTCCGGACGCAAACCTGCTTTTCACCGGCGACTTCAAGCGCTCCGGCGTCGACCTCGTCCTTTCCAAGGACGACCACGAGCTGGTCCTGCATGATTACTTCAAGGGCGAGAAACGGGCCGCGCTGTCGTCGCCCGACGGCGCCCACCTTACCGGCGATCTCGTCAACGCGCTGACCGGCCATGTCGAATACGCCCAGGCCGACGGCAACGCCGGCGCCAGCCATGTCATCGGCCACGTCAGCAAGCTCACCGGCAGCGCGACCGCGGTACGCAACGGCGTCTCGATCATCCTGAACAATGGCGACAACGTCGAAAAGGGCGACGTCGTCCAGGCCGGCTCGGATTCCGCGCTCGGCATCACCTTCATCGACGGCACCGTGTTCGGCCTGTCGTCGAATGCGCGGATGGTGCTCAACGAAATGGTCTACGACCCCAACGGGTCGAACAATTCGTCGCTGCTCAGCCTGGTGGCGGGGACCATCTCCTTTGTCGCCGGCGAGACCGCCAAACACGGCGACATGAAGATCGACACCCCGGTCGCCACCATGGGCATCCGCGGCACCGCGGGGCTGGTCGAGATCGACTTCGATGTCTCGATAGCTACCACTACCAATGCAGCTACTACCACGCATTTCCACGTCCTGGTCGAACCGGACGGCACCACCGGCTCCTACATCCTGTTCGACAAGACCACGCTGACCCCGATCGCGACGGTCAATCAGGCCGGACAGCAAATCAACATCAGCCAGGGCAACGTCAGCATCACGAATTCCCCGCTGACGGACGCTCAGCAAAAGCTCATCACCGACGTATTCGCGCAGAAATTCACCGACAATACGAACAGCAACACCAAGACGGCATCGAGTTCGACCGGTTCGAGTACCCCCGATAACCAGCAGATACAGGTCGCGCACCAGGGCGACGATTCCAACAAAACCGGCGCGCCTACCGTCACCGTCACCGTTACCGCGTCGAATGACAAGGGTGCAGGTCCGCCCGTGGACCCCAATGCGCATGTCCCTGGGGGGCCGACGGTTATCGCTGGCGGCGGCGCCGTGACGGAGATCCCCGGCACGACCAACGATAAAATCGACAAGGACGCTATTTCCGGCCCGATCTTTTTCGCCGACATCAACCTCGGCGATCGTCCGACCGTGACGATAGATCCACTGGTCACGTTCACATACAAGGACGCTCAGGGCCACGACATCACCGCCCAGGTGAACGCGAACGCGCAGTGGCTTGCCGACGTCAAGGCGGTCGAAGTCGACCTCAACTCCAACCTCACTCCCGACTCCGGCAACAAGAACGGCGGTTTCTATACCTGGCACTACAGCGTCAAGGATGCTGCTTTCGACTTCCTCGCCGCCGGCGAGACGCTGACGCTGACCTACGTGGCGCATGTCAACAACAATTTTGCATTGAACCCTGAGATAACCAATCAGTCCTTCACGATCACGATCACCGGCACCAACGACGTGCCGGTCATCACCACCGCAGCGGAATCCGTTGCGTTTCAAGGCGGCAAAAACACCGTCGGCGGCAACCTGCAGACGGTCGGAGGCGTACCCACGACGGGAACGCTGGCATTTACCGACGTCGATCTGACCGATACCCACACGGTTTCCGCCAAGCTGACCAGCGCGGTGCTCCCTGGAGTTGTCATACCTCCGGGACCTCTCGCAGCCTTCGAAGCGGCGCTCAGCGCGTCGATCGCCGCCGACAGTACCGGGTCAGGCAGCGGAACCATCAACTGGAAGCTTGCCGACCTGCCGGTTTTTCTGGCGGATTTCATACCCAATGGCGAGACATTGACGCTCACCTATACGGTGACGGTAACGGATTCGCAGAACGCAACCGCCACTCAGAACATCATTGTCACGATTACCGGCACCGCCGCGCCCGCCGTGGTCTGGGTCGCCACCACGGCCCCCGACTCGCCGCCGGGAGGGCTGTGGAGCGATGCGGCGAACTGGGAAACCGGGACCGTTCCAACGCTGAACGATGATGTCATCATCATCACCGATCAGTTGCGCGGGCTGACGCCGTCTTATCCGGTCACCATCGATGCGCCGGCATTCGCCAAATCCGTGACCATGAATGACTTCGGGACGGACGTCCCGCACCCGCATCCGACGTTGATCAACGAGAGCACGTTGACCATCAGCGGCGTGCTTAGTCTTGCCGCCGACTCGATTGTCGATAATTCGGGAACCATCACCGTCGGCGACCTGATGGAAGTCTTGGACACCAGCGTGCTGCAGAACGTTGGTCTCATCACGCTCGCCAACGGCGGTGATTTCAAAGACCACAGCACGATCTCGAACACGATCACCGGAACGATCGACGTAACCGGCGGCACGCTCAATGTTCAGGTCGATATTGCCAATTCCGGCCAGCTGACGGTCGAGTCGAATGCGAAGTTGACGCTTGGCTCGGCCGCCATCGATGGCGGGACCGTCACCAATAAGGGCGAGATCGACCTCACCGGCAGCGCCGTGCTGAAGAGCGGCGTGCTCGGCAATTTCGGTCAGATCAAAGTCAACGGCACCGGCAACGCGCTGCATAACGAGAACGTCACGTCGAACCACATCCTTGAAGTTCTGGCCGGCGGCGCGCTGCTGCTTGACCTCGGCACCGCGATCGCCAACACCGGCGGCAATGTCACCGTCGACGGCACGGCCGCGCTGACGCTGGACACCGCAACTATCACGGGCGGAACGCTCAACATCAGCGGCACGCTCGATTCGACCGGCACCAGCGCCATCACCAATGTCGACATCACGAACTTCGGCTTGCTCGAGGCGACCGGCGGCGTCCTCACCATCGATCCCGCTGCGATCGCGACGCTTATCAACTCCGGCACGATCGAGGCGAACGGGGGCGAACTCGACATTGCCGGCGAGTCAGTGATCAACACCGGGACGCTGCAAGCCATCGATGGCGGTACGCTCGTGCTGAATGGCGAGACGGTCATCAACGCGGTAACCAACCCCATCACGCTGGTCACCAGCAATGGCACCGTGACGGTCGGTGCCAGTTCGACGCTGGACCTGAAGAACGCCAATATCAGCGGTGGCAACCTGAGCAATTCAGGCACCATCAACAATGTGTCGGGCAGCAACGTCGTTTCGAGCGTCGTCACCAATACCGGAACCATTGAGGTCAAAGCCGGAACGCTCGACCTGGCCGGCGGACTGAGTGGAACCGGAGCGCTGATCATCGATGCCGGAGCAACCTTGGAGCTTGCCGGCGCGGACGCTCAAACCGTCACGTTCGCCGGGGGCAGCGACACGCTCCAGCTCGACAACGTGCTTGGCTTTACGGGAACGATTGCGGGGGTGTCTTCGACCGGCGGCGATTTCACGGTCACGGGTCAGGGCAGCGTCACTAGCACCAGCGGAGACGCGATCGACTTCACGGCGTCGGGCGGGGTAGCTGGCAACACGGCCAATGTAATGCTCACGCCGGCCGGCATGATCACAGGAGCCGCAAACGGCATCGTGGTGATCCAGAATGGCGTGGGAGATGTCACGGTCGATCCGTCCGGCAATGTTGTCGGTCAGGCCGGCGACGGCATCATCGTGGAAGACAGCGCGACCGGGTTCGGCAACATCGTGGTGCATGATACCGGCAGCGTGACCGGTATGGGGGCGGGATCGATCGGGCTGCTTGCCGAAAACCTCAATGCAGCCAATCGCGGCAATATCACCATCACCCAGTTGGGCGGCGCAAGCGGCGGCAGCGACGGGATCAATGCCTTTACTCACGGTGACGGCAACGTGGCGGTGGAGGCCGCGGGAACGATCACGGCGAAAGTCCAGTTTGGCATCCGGGCTGCGTCCTATGGCACTGGCGACATCTCGGTCGTCACCGATCAGGGAACCGTCGTTAATTCCGGCGGATCGGGCATCAACGCCATTAACCTAGACTCCGCGATAGCGGCTTCGGACGACAGCACGATCACAGTCACGGCCTACGGCACCATCAACTCCGGCACCACCAGCAACCTCGATGGCACGATGCCCCAAGGCATCGTCGCCGGATATTATGGTACCAGCTCCGTTGTTAATGGGGTTAGCCCCATCTCTAATACCAATGTTAACGGCACCGTCGTCGTCAACAACTATGCCAATATCACAGCGGCGGCCGGCTATGG
>Ga0209526_10003428_pt1 | contig 10812 bp, 11 predicted proteins | sample JacPinW_OM2H0_M1_FD_188566 | JGI IMG/M metagenome (GOLD analysis project Ga0209526, IMG submission 188566) | Forest soil microbial communities from Algoma, Ontario, Canada - Jack Pine, Ontario site 1_JW_OM2H0_M1 (SPAdes) (version 2) | ecosystem: Environmental > Terrestrial > Soil > Boreal...
CAGAAACATCGTTCCTTCGTTCATCACCGCCGATGGTCCGGTGCGGGAGGCTCGATTCATCCGCAACCGCGACGGCTCGCTGGACGGTGGGGTTCATGGCTTGTATACAATCACCGGTCGAAGTGATGCTGACGGTTGCAATATGGACCAGCCCAACTTTGCTCAACAACTTTCCGCCAATAACGTTATTTTCCGGATCCCGACCCCGACGTTCGGGCTCGGCCTGGTGGAGGCCACTCCGGACTCGACTCTGCAGGCGAACCTGGCGGCGAATTCGCCGGTCAAGTCTCAGCTCGGCATTGCTGGCATGTTCAACACCAGCGGCAATGACGGTACCATCACTCGCTTTGGTTGGAAGGCGCAGAATAAGTCGTTGATGATCTTCGCTGGTGAGGCCTATAACGTCGAGCAGGGAGTATCGAACGAGGCTTTCGTGAACGAACGCGGTGCGGTTGCGGGTTGCGTCTACAACGGATCACCGGAAGACAGTACCAAACTCCTTAGTGACACCGGTACCGCGACAGGTACGGAGGCAGAAATGTCATCCGACCTGGTGAACTTTGCCGCGTTCATGCGTCTCTCGGCTCCGCCCAAACCTGCGCCCATGTCCGTTTCCGCGGTGAACGGTGCCAGGCTGTTTAACAGCGTCGGCTGCACTTTATGCCACACCCCCACCCTTACTGCCGGCACGTCGAAATTCCCCAGCATGTCTGGCATGACCTACCATCCTTTCTCCGACTTCGCCCTCCATCATATGGGGTCACGTTTGTCGGACGGGGTCAACCAGGGGGCGGCCGGTCCAGATCAATTCCGCACAGCTCCGCTCTGGGGTCTGGGCCAACGCCTGTTTTTCTTGCACGATGGGCGGACATCCGACCTGTTAAAGGCCATCGATGCCCACGCCAGCCGAGGCTCGGAAGCCAAAGCCGTTACCAACAGATTTAATTCGCTCAGCCGCTCGCAGATGCAGGACGTTTTGAATTTCCTGCGCTCCTTGTAACCTGACAACCCAAGCGGGCAGCGTAAGTGGCAACTTGTTTATTGGCGGATCGCGGAGGTCTTGTGAAGCTCTCCGCGATCTGCTCGGTTCCTCGCATTGTGCCGGTTCATGCAAGTTTTGTTCTGTTGGTTCTGCTTGCGGCCGCGTCGGCTCAGAGGGTCGCTCTCGCTCCCTGTGAGCTTGCTCCAGGCATCCGCGCCGAACTGAAAAAAGCCATCCTGCGTGTCGCCAGCCCCTCCGACTTCGATACGAATATTGTCCCATTTCTCGCGCTTCGCCAGCGTTACCCGCAGGACCTGCTGGTGCACGAGAGCTACCAGGACGCGGTTCAGGGGTACGGAATCGAAGGTCATCTGAGAAAGCTGACCGAGGAGTATCAAGTTCTTTCCATGCAGCATCCCGACGAACTGATGTACCGCTATCTGTACGCCCGCAGCCTGCTTGGGCGCAATACTCCATCGGTGATTCAACAGGTCACGGAAATGGTCGCAGATCATCCAGAATTTGCGCCGGGCCACCGTTCACTGGCCGAGATTTACGCCTCCAACGCTTTCCAGGATGGGGGAAAAGAGAAAACCGAGCGCGAACGTTTTCTTGCTCTTTGTCCTGGCTCTACCCTGCAGCAGCGCCCAGGAGCGTTGCCGAACTCGAGTCCCCTGGTCGACCAGGCTGAGCTCCTGCTGGCCGAGAACGGTGACCCAGACCGCATCGCCGCAATGGCACTCGAAGCTATTCGCGACGACGAGTGGCGGTTGCAACGGATACGTCCCTTCGATTGGTACAGCGTCGATTACAAACGCCAGAGTCAGCGCGAACTTCAGGCCAAATACTGGAGAGTGTGGAGCATCCAGGTTCGCTGCGACCGCAAGGCCGGTCGGCCGGAAAAGGCCGCCGCGTTGCTTGCCGTGATGGACCAACGGGCAGCCTCACTGCACCAGGGTTCTGACCCCGGCTATTGGGACGCGCTGACAACACTCGTCCATTTGTATGAGGAAGGAAATCAGAGAGACTCGGCAACCCAGAAGCTTAACTCCATGCGACGGTTCCTCGCCGATCATCCCGATCCGCGCCGTACCGCCCAGCTGGAAGACTTGCGAAAGCAAGTCGAACGACCAGACAGGTAGCCCGCTGCGCAAATGCTTAGGTGGGGCCAGGCCGCCTGGGCTTTTCGGGAGCAAAGCTCCGCTAGCCGTGTTTCCCGCGAATGGTCAAGGCAGCTGCATTTCGGGCTGCAACAAATCGTCCATCGTCTCCCGCCGCCGAATGAGCTTCGCCGACTTGCCATCGACCAACACTTCGGGAGGCCTTGGCCGCGTGTTGTAGTTGGAAGTGAGCACCATGCCGTAAGCTCCGGCATCCAAAATGGCCAACACGTCACCCTCATTGGTTACGGGCAGCTGGCGGCCACGCGCAAAAAAATCTCCCGTCTCACAGATCGGGCCGACCACATCCACGGTTTCGTATTGTGCAGCATTTGCGTCCAGGCGCAGCGGAACGATCTCGTGATACGCGTCATAGAGTGAAGGCCGAAGCAGATCGTTCATCGCGGCATCGACAACCACAAATTTCTTCGGACCGTTTCTCTTGCGGTACAGCACCCGGGTGAGCAAGGCCCCCGCTGGTCCAACGATGGCGCGTCCCGGTTCGAGCAGCAGGTGAACTTTCAGCAGGCGCAGCGGGCGCAGCAACGCTGCCGCATAATCGGCAGCATGCTCAGCGAAGCCGGGCATGGCTTCCTGGTATCCGATGCCCAGGCCGCCACCCGCATCTACATAGTCTATACGGTGACCATCCCCTTCGAGCGCCCGCAGCAGATCGGCCACCCGTTCCATGGCCAGTGCGAATGGTCGCACGTCGGTGATCTGCGAGCCGATGTGTACACTCACGCCCGCGATCCGGAAATATCTTGTTCCGGAGGCCTGGGCATACAACTTTCTCGCCTCGCTGATGGGAATGCCGAATTTGTGCTGCTGCAAGCCGGTGGAAATATAAGGGTGGGTGTTGGCCGGAACGTCAGGGTTCACACGCAGCGCGATCGGCGCCTTTTCCCTTGTTCGTGCCGCACACTCCGCCAGCTTCCACAACTCTGCTTCGCTTTCCACATTGAAGAGCAGAACGCGGGCCTTGAGCGCGGCCTCCATCTCCTCCGCCGTCTTGCCGACGCCCGAGAACACAACTTTTTTTGCCGCGCGAGGGTCCACGCGCAAAACTCGCTGCAGCTCTCCGCCTGAGACTACGTCGAAGCCGCATCCCATTACCGCGAGCTGTCGAAGAATAGCCAGGCTTGAATTGGCCTTGACCGAATAGCAAACCGTGTGTGGGACTTTGCGGAAGGCGTGCTCGAAGCTGCGCATACGCTCGCGTATAGTGGACGCGGAATAAACGTAAAGCGGCGTGCCGAAGCGTTCCACCAGCCGTTCCAGGGACAAATCATCGCACTCCAGGACCGCCCCGAAAGACCTGCGAGGGAGGAACCCCTTCCGGATCTCGCGGTAGGAAAAGGCCGGAGGACGACCCGCGCTCCGGTGCACGCTACGGTTCACTTGCGAGGTGGCCCGCCTTTCACCTTAATGGCAACCACGGTTTCATCGTCGAATGCCTCCACACCCGCGGTATGGTCGCTTACTGCCTTGAACAGCGAATTCACTACGCATTCGGCGGAGACCTCGGTGCACGATGCGACGACTTCTTCTACTCTGGTTCGCCCAAACATCTCCCCCGCTTTGTTGCGGGCATCGAGAATGCCGTCACTGAAGAACACGAACATGTCGCCCGGCTTGGCTTTGAAGGTGAACTCGTCATACTCGGCATCATCAAAGAGTCCCAGCGGCAAGCCGGTAGCCTCGATGACCTCAATCTTGTCATCATGGCAGTACAGAGGACGCGGCAGCCCGGAATTGGCGACCTGCAGGGAACGGTTGCCATCGTCCCATACCGCATAGATCAGCGAGACGAACTGGCCCTCGATCCGCCGTTCTCCCAGAGAAAAATTGACCGCCCTAAGCATCTCGGCCGGCCCGGGCTCGATGGGAGCATGGGAGCGCAAGATGCCACTGACCAGCGCCGCGTAAATTGCCGCAGGGGCGCCCTTGCCACTGACGTCCCCAATCACCATGGCCATGCTGGACATCGAATAATTGACAAAATCGTACAAGTCGCCCCCGATCGCTCGTGCCGGCATGAATTGGGCGGCGACTTCCAGATTGGTAAACTGCGGCCGGGATTGAGGCAGCAATCGGAACTGCAACTCGCGCGCCAGCGCCAAGTCCCGTTCCAGGCGCTTTTCCTGGCGTGCGATTTCTTCATAGAGCCTGGCGTTTTCGATGGCGATCGCAACTTGTGCGGCCAGTGTGGTAACTGTGCGCTTGTGGTCTTCGGTGAAAAATCCGCGTCGGGTATGTTCCAGGTCCAGCACTCCGATCACTTTGTCTTTGTAAATCAGCGGGACCGCCAGTTCCGAGCGAGTCTCGGGGTTCAACAGGATGTAACGCGAATCTTTCCTGACGTCGGACACCAGCACCGCCTGCCGATGCTGGACGGCGTAGCCCACTACTCCCTTGCCTAGCCCGATGTCGTGCTTAAGCTGGATGTTTTCCTGAAAGCGCAGTGAGAACCGATGCTGCAGCTTTTCTCCCCCCGCGTCCAGAAGGAGGATACTGAACATCTGGTAGTCGATGAGGCGGCTTAGCAGTTCGGCGATGCGCTTGAGCAACTCATCTAAGTTCAGAATTGAAGTGAGTTCGCGCGCGATCTCGTTCAGCAGGACGAGAATGCGTGCCTGGCGAGTTGTGCGGGTGTACAGCCGCGCGTTCTCGATTCCTACCGCCATACGCGAGCCGATCAACATCAACAGCCGTTTGTGTTCCTCGGTGAAGCGGTCCGCTTGCTGCGCCTCGAGATTAAGCACTCCGATAACCCGGTTCTTTACGATCAGCGGAATCGCCAGCTCCGAGCGCACGTTGGGAACGGCGGAGATGTACTCCGGATGCTTGGAAACATCATCTACCCGGATCGCCTCACGCCGCTGTGCCGCCATTCCGGTTACACCCTGGCCGATCTTAATCTTCATCCTCTCGGCGAGTTCACGCGCATATCCAATCTGAAAACGGATGCGCAGCTCCTGTGTCTTCTCATTCACCAGCAGGATGGCAAAGATTTCGTAGTCGATGACCTTGCGGACCAATTCCGCTACGCGCCGCAGCGTCGTGTCCAAGTCGAGAGTCGTGTTGACGACGTCGGCCACTTCGAGCAGTAGAGGCTCGACTTTCGACTGCAGATCGAATTGAGTCGCAGCGATTTCCACGATCCTTTATGATAGCAGCCAGTGCAGTTCAAAGAAGACGCCGCCGCACCGGCAAACCAACGTTGGCGATGCGAAATTCAGCGCTAGTTCCGGACCGAGCTGCGGGCGACTTATCCCTCTCGTGGCACGACGCAAATGTCTGGAAGATTTCTGTATTTCTCGGCGTAGTCGAGCCCGTAACCTACCACGAACTCGTCCGGGATGCTGAAGCCCACATAGTCCGCCTGGATCGGTTGTTTTCTGCGCGATGGTTTGTCCAAAAGTGCTGCAATGCGAAAAGAATTTGGCTGGCGCGCCAACAGTAGCTTTTTCAAGTACGTCAGCGTGAGCCCGGTATCCAGAATATCTTCCACCAGGATCACATTCTGCCCGATCATGGACTGCTCCATATCCTTGGTCAGGCGAACTTCGCCGGTTGAATCCCAGCCGGTTTTCAGTTCCTGGACAGGGCTAGGGCGGTTACCGTAGCTAGAAACGCCAATAAAGTCGAATGTGGCATCAATCTTCACCTGGCGGGCCAAATCGCTGAGAAAGATTGCCGCGCCCTTCAACACGCCTACAAGGATCACGGATTGACCCGCATAGTCTCGGTTGATGTCTGCGCCCATCGCCTTCACCCGCTGGGCAATCTGCTCTCGCGAAATAAGGACCTTCAGCTCCACCATGGCGATTCATATTAAACTAAAAGCACTTGGCATTTGGCACCTGGCATTGGGCGAACTGATGCCGTGGCCGCATTTTGGCTGAGTGCCAAACTGCGAGGTGCTAATGGCTGACGGCAAAAGTCCCATGAACCTCAACGGCATCAAACTCGCCTGGCTGGGCCACGCGACGTTTCGCATTGAAACTCCGGGTGGCAAGACCATCATCGTGGATCCGTGGGTCATGGGCAATCCTATGTGTCCGGAGAAGGAAAAGGACATTAAGAAAGTGGACGTTCTGCTTTGTACCCACGGACATCTCGACCACATCGGCGATGCGGTCGAAATCGCAAAAAAGCATACTCCCGTCGTGGTAGGAAACCCCGAACTTGGCCATTGGTTGGAAAAGAAGGGGGTGAAACAGATCTCAAGCATGAACAAGGGAGGCAGGCAGACGGTCGGCGACATCAAAGTGACCATGGTTCACGCCGATCACTCCTGCGGCGTTAAGGACGCCGACGAAATCGTCTACGGCGGTGAAGCCTGCGGCTACGTCATTGAGTTTTCCAACGGGGTAAAGATCTATCACGCGGGCGACACAAACGTGTTTGGCGACATGGCGATCATTCGTGATCTCTACGCCCCGGAGATTGCCATGCTTCCGATTGGCGGCCACTACACCATGTCACCGCACGAAGCCGCTTATGCCTGCAATTTGCTGCAGCCGAAGACAGTCATTCCCATGCACTTCGGTACCTTCCCGGTGCTGAAGGGCAGACCGGGCGATTTGCAGCGGCGGGCGCCAGGAGTGGAGGTAATTGAGATGAAGCCGGGTGTGACGATTTCATAGGCAAGCATCAACACTCCCGCAAGGACAGCAGACTTGAGAATTGGTACGGCGCTCGTAAGGCCAGCCGCTGCCGGCTGTCCGGCCGAGCGCAGCTAACCTTTACAATACTAAGGAGACGACTTTGGCAATCCCGAAAGAAAGCAATGCCTCCTGGCGCATGGGCGGAATTACCGTCGACGCCGTCGAAGACTACCTTTACTCCCTGCTGCCTCCGCGCGACCAGATTTTGGTCGAGATTGAAGCCGAAGCTGCCAAACGTAACATCCCCATAGTTGGTCCAGCCGTCGGACGCATCCTGCACCAATTGGCGCTGATGATCGGCGCCAAGCATATTTTCGAGTTGGGCTCCGCAATCGGTTACTCCACAATCTGGTGGGCCCGTGCGGTGGGAGAAGGAGGCCATGTGATCTATACCGATGGCGACCGCAATAAGGCTGAAGAAGCGCGCCGTTACTTTGACAGGGCTGCAGTCAGCGAACGAATCACGGCCAAGACCGGCGACGCCCTCGAGCTTCTCTCCGAGGAAAAGCAGCAATTCGACATCATATTCAATGACGTGGACAAGGAGGACTATCCGCGCGTCTTCAAGCTCGCCCTGCCGCACCTGCGCAGAGGCGGCTTGTTCGTCAGCGACAACGTCCTGTGGAGTGGAAAAGTAGTCCAAAAAAATCCGTCCGAAGCCTCGACCAAAGCGATCCTGGAATTTAATCGTCTTCTCTACAGCTCGCCAGATTTGTTTACGACGATCCTGCCCATCCGCGACGGGGTAGCAGTGGCGATCAAGAAATGAAGATGCGGACGGGTGCCCCTTGGGAGCCTGCCCTGAGCGAAGTCGAAAGGTCCAGCCGAGCACAGCTCGGCTTGCTTTCTACCAACCGGCTAGATCGACTTTACCGGAATCAACATGAGGTCTTCCACCAGCCCTACTTCCTTCTGCAGAAAGGGCTCGGCGTAAGTCACGCCACCCATCATGCCGTAGTGCCGGGCCATGGCTTCAATCCGCCCACGAATCTCGGCCTGGGCAGGGAAGAGATCCTTTCCAGCTTCCTGGTCGCTGAACTGTGATTTGTAGGCCATCAGCGACTGAAAGCGGGTTTCGAACTGCTCGGTGATATCGACAACAAATGTAGGCCGCACCTCGTAGTAGAGGGTTGCGTAAACAATCTTGAACGGCCGATGCGGCGAAGATTTTGTGGCGCCGGCATCTTGCTGGCTGTCCTGAGCCCGTCCCGCCTTCAGCGCAGCCGGCGTGACATTTTCCAAGTTCGAGGGAAAGTTCGCGGGCGAATCGCCCGCGGTCACACTAATGTCCAACTTGGCTAATCCTGCAAGAAAGCACCCTTCATATCCAAGAATGGACGCGGTGTAGTGGTCCGGATGCCGCCCCTTCCAATAGGGAAGTATTACCACTCGCGGCCTGCGCTCCCGGATCACGCGAGCAACCTTTAGCCGGTTTTCCCAGGTGTTTTCCACCCGCCCATCGGGAATGTCGAGCGCCAGTCGCCATGAGGCACAAAGGATTTTCGAAGCCGCTGCGGCCTCGCGCGCACGAGCCTCAGCCGTGCCGCGCGTTCCCATCTCGCCTTGCGTGAGATCGAGGATTCCCGTCCGGTAACCGCGTTGCGCCATCTTGAGCAGCGTGCCGCCGCAGGTCTGCTCCACGTCGTCACGGTGAGCAGCAATGGCAAGAATATCGAGCCCCGCAGTGGACATGTCAGTCGAAATTTCCCTGCTCCAGAACCACGTTCTCGCGCACGATCAGACGTTGTGCCGCCATCGCTTTCAGTGTAGGCAGGACGCGGTTCACGTGCTCGTCGGTATCCACGAAGATGATGATCACGGGCAGCTTGCCGCCGGCGTCCACCAAGTGTGTGGTCTCGACTTGGTGCCGCCCCAGGAATCCAGCCACGGCATGGATCGCGGTCGCGGCATATGCGCTTTCCCCGCGCAGGTAGTTCAGGATCTCAACGTAAAGCGGCTTGTGGTGCCACTGGTCGGCTTCGTTCAGATAAATTGTGCTTTGGACCGCCATCAAGTTCCGCATTTTACAGCACCCTCGCCAATGCCATGCCTGGCAACGCCCCGATGAGGCACAGAAGATTGTTGCTCAAGAAATTAGCGAACATGAGGAGCCATTGTCCTTGCTCGAAATAAGCCATGGTTTCAAAGGCATAGCGGGAGAAGGTCGTAAACGCGCCGCAGAATCCAATTACCACGAGCAAACGCCAGCGGGGATCCACCAGCACCCGCTCTGAAGTCCAGATCACGAAAAAGCCAACAATTAGGCTGCCAATGACATTGATGATCAGCGTGCCATACGGAAACACCGGCCCCCGCGCGGAGTAGCGGCTAAGAATATAGCGAGCATTGGCGCCGACGACTGCGCCCAGAGATATGACAATGAAGTCGATCACGATGGAGTTCTCCCTACAAAAATCTGTAGGAGTTATCAGCCCGTAAGGCAGGCGGTTATGGCGAACTCCATCGCCGTAATTTCTTTTTTACCACAGAAAGCCCGGAGAAGCGCAGAGACCGCATGACCCAGGTAATGCTGGATCCATGTGGGCGCGCGTTCTCCCCGTGTGAGTTCTGCATCAGGAGTACCGTTATTTCTTTCGCTCCACAAAAAAGCGTGCCAAATCCTTCAGTGTCTCTGCCTGTGATCCGAAGCTGTGCAGCGAAGTGAAAGCCGAATCCACCAGCGCGCCCGCCTTCTTCAACGACTCGTCGATCCCGAACAATGCCGGATAGGTCGCCTTCTCTGCTGCCGTATCCTTTCCCGCAGTCTTACCCAATTGCTCGGATGTCTGAGTCACGTCGAGCACATCGTCCACAATCTGAAAGGCCAGCCCGATGGACTGTCCAAACAATCGCAGTTTACCGGCTGCTTTGTTGTCGGCCCCGGCATAGAGTCCACCGCTGACCACACTAGCGCTAATTAGAGCCGCGGTCTTGGAGCGATGGATGTACTCGACCATCGCGACATCGGCTTTGGTATGTTCGGCTTCCAAGTCTACAACCTGGCCACCAATCATGCCCTCCACCGTGCCCGTGCCATGCGCGATTTCTTCAATGATGCGCACGCGAGCCGCGGCGGGACAGTGCAAGCGGGAAAGTACCTCGTAAGCCTGAGTCTGCAATGCATCACCGGCCAGGATAGCGATGGCCTCCCCAAACACTTTGTGACAGGTGGGCCGGCCCCGGCGCAGATCGTCGTTGTCCAGCGCGGGCAGATCGTCATGGATCAGGGAGTAGGTGTGCAGCATTTCGACTGCGGCGCCTAGTTCCTCAATCCCTGCCGGAAGTGAGCCCGCAATCATGCGCCCGGCCTCCACGCAGAGAATGGGGCGGAGCCGCTTGCCGCCGGCAAAGACGCTGTGCCGCATTGCCTGATGGATCGAAACCGGGTGCTGCATAAGCGGCGGCAGTAGGCGCTCCAGCGCTGCGTCGGTCAGCGCCTGGCCATGCTCCAGAGTCTGGTTGAGCATGCGGGTGAGTATAACAAGGGAGATCGCTGTGTCATCATGAGCCGCGTCGCAGGACCTTTATCGTGCAACGTTGATTGCCGTTCAAGGGATCTTTGCCGCTAAAGGTGAGGCTGAGTTCCGAGAGACAATTCCCTGGTCCGCCGCCGCCCGTACAACTCAAAGGGTCTTTCCACCCCGCAGGGTCGGGCAAACTGCGCCCAGGAAATCACCAACCATGTTTCCACTCAGGAGTTACTTGCGGCCCGGAGTCTTCTCCGCGAGCGGCGCGAAGGCTTCCGCCTGGATCTTGCCGTTCTGTTTCAGCAGAATTTCCACCTTGCCTTCCGCTTGGTCCAGTTCCTGGCGGCAGGCGGCGGAAAGCTGCATACCTTCCTCAAACAGCGTCAGAGACTTTTCCAGGGGCACTTCACCCTTTTCCAATTCCTGCACAATCTTCTCCAGACGCTGCAAGCAATCTTCAAATTTAGCCAACGGATTGCTCCTGTAGCGATTCTAATATCAGGCCGTCGTCCGCGGAGTAGAACCAAGGG
>Ga0209526_10003429_pt1 | contig 10810 bp, 7 predicted proteins | sample JacPinW_OM2H0_M1_FD_188566 | JGI IMG/M metagenome (GOLD analysis project Ga0209526, IMG submission 188566) | Forest soil microbial communities from Algoma, Ontario, Canada - Jack Pine, Ontario site 1_JW_OM2H0_M1 (SPAdes) (version 2) | ecosystem: Environmental > Terrestrial > Soil > Boreal...
GACCGGCCGGATCAGCTCGATATCACCCGTCCCAATGTGCGTCCGCTATCCTTTGGCGGCGGCATCCACTTCTGCCTTGGCGCCCAGCTCGCCCGCATCGAGGCCGAGGTCGCGATCTCGAGCCTGTTGCGCCGGCTGCCGGATCTGCGGCTGGACGACGCCGAGAATCCGGAATGGCGCCCGACCTTTGTGCTGCGCGGCCTGAAGCGCCTGCCCGCCAGCTGGTAAGGGCTTGCCGCCGAGGCGTCGCACAACGGTGCTGTGAGTTCGCCACACTTGTCTCTATATATGAATATGTGGCGCTGCCGCGGCGCTGATTTCAGCGCGGCAGCCCCGCGGATGGACCGCCTCACGCCGCGCAAGGCCGGCGCGCCGGAACCTGCTCAAGAGGAGACACCGTGCAGACGACGCTGCTCGGCCTGGCGATTGCCTTTATCATTGCGCTGGTAGCCGCGCTGATCGGGCCGTACTTCATTGACTGGAACCAGTTCCGGCCGCAATTCGAGGCGGAAGCCAGCCAGATCATCGGCACGCCGGTGCGGGTCGCCGGCGAACTCGATGCGCGGCTGTTGCCGACGCCGTCGCTTCGGCTGCGCTCGTTGGTGGTGGGCGGCGCCAACGATCTCGGCAAGGTTCGCGCCGACAAGCTCGACGTCGAGTTCAGCCTGGGTTCGCTGATGCGCGGCGAGTGGCGCGCCACCGAACTCACCATCAACGGCATGGCGCTCGATCTCGGCCTCGACCCACAGGGCAGGATCGACTGGCCGGCCTCGACCGGCAAGTTCAATCTGGGATCGCTGTCGATCGACCGGCTGAACCTCACCGGGCGCATCGCGCTGCACGATGCGGGAAGCCGGGGAACACTCGAATTGAACGATATCGCCTTCAGCGGCGACGTGCGGTCGCTGGCAGGCGCGGTGCGCGGCGACGGCAACTTCGTGCTGTCGGGTCTGCGCTATCCGTTTCGGGTGTCGTCCGGGCAAAGTGCCGACGGCGGCGGCACCCGCGTTCATTTCAACATCGACCCCGGCGCCCGCCCATTGTCGGTCGATCTCGACGGCGTGCTGAGCTTCGAGGCGCGGGCGCCGCGCTTCGAAGGCGCATTGGTGTTGGCGGTGCCCGCGGGGCTGAAAGCCAAGGGCGATGTCCCGATCACGCCTTGGCGGATCTCGGCCAGGGTGAAGGCCGATCCAGCCGCCGCGCGCCTCGATCAGCTCGAGGCCAGCTACGGCGCCGAGGACAACGCGCTGAAGTTGGCGGGCACCGGCGACCTCCGCTTTGGCGCATCGCCGCTGCTTCACGCCGTGCTGTCGGCACGGCAACTCGATGCCGACCGGTTTGTCGCCAAGGAAACCAGCAAGGACAATAACGCCGCTGAGCCGATCCGATTGCTGCCCGGCCTGCGCGCGCTGATGACCGGGCTGCCGCAGCTTCCGATCCCGGCGCAAATCGAGTTCGGCTCCGAACAGATCATGCTGGGCGGCCGACCGGTACAGAATCTATCCGCCGATCTGCATGCCGACGCCAAATCCTGGGCGATCGACCGGCTGGATTTCCGCGCGCCGGGCGCCACCCATGTGGCCTTCAGCGGTACCAGCGCGCCGGCCGATGGTTTTTCGGGAGCCCTCAGCGTCGATTCATCCGATCCGGATACGCTGGTGGCGTGGCTGCAGGGCCGCAGCGAGGTCACCTATCGCAGCCAAAAGCCGTTGCGCCTGAGCGGCAATGTCAACGTCGGCGCCGACCACATTGCGATCGAAGCCATGAAGGCGGAGCTAGATGGCGGCGCGGTCGAGGGGCGCGTCGCGTTTTCAAATCCGCCGGCGGGTGGCGGCTCGCGGCTCGAGGCGGAGCTGAAGGCGGAACGTCTCGATCTCGATGCCGCAACGGCTTTTGTGCGCTCGCTGGCGGGCCCGCAAGGCGAATGGCCGGATCAGGCGCAGCTGTCGCTGGATATCGGCCGCGCCCTTTCGGCCGGTCAGGAATTGCGTCCGTTCATGGCGAAGCTGGGCTACGATCCGAAGACGTTCACGCTCGGGCTGATAAAATTCGGCCAGGCCAGCGGCGTGATGATGGAAGGGGCGGGGAGCTTCGACCGCGCCAATAACACCGGACGACTGGCGCTGAATTCAAGCGCGGCCTCGTTCGGTCAAATCACCGGGCTGATGGCGCCGCTCGCACCGGCATTGGCGTCGCGGCTCAGTTCGATGGAGCCAAGTCCGGGACCCGCCCGGCTCAAGCTGGCGCTCGATGTCGGGAAAAATCCCGACCATGCCGATCGCGCCAATGCGCGCGCGGTTTTCGATCTCGACGCGCCGCAGCTCAAGGGCACCGCAACGCTCAGCGCAAAGCCTGAACTCGCGGCCATGCGCGGGATCGATCTCGCTGCGCTCCAACGCAGCGAATTCGGCATTGAAACCAAATTTTCCTCGGAGCGCGGCCGCTCTTTGCTGGTCTTGCTGGGGCTCGACCGCATGGTCGCGGCTGGCGAAGGCCCGGCGCAGTTCGAAGGGTCAATGACGGGCGTGTGGCGTGCGCCGCTGCAGTTGAAAGCCAGGTTATCGGGCATTGGCCTTGATGCCGAAGCGCAGGGAACTGCCGAACCGTGGGCGCAGGACGCCAAGGCCAGCGTCAATTTAAAAGTTCGCAGCATCAATCTGGCGCCGCTGTTCGATCTCAAGCCGTCCGAGGCGCTGGCGCAAAACGCCAGCCTTTCCGCGCGCCTGTCGCTTGTCGGCAGCAAGCTTACGCTCGACGATCTCGACAGCGCGATATCCGGTTCAAGGCTGCGCGGACGGCTGGCGTTGACGCTCGACGATGAACGAAACGTCGAGGGCGAAATCGGCCTCGACGCGCTTGATCTCGCGCCGGCCTTTGCGCTCGCGATCGGTGCTGCCGGCCACGACGCGGCTGAACCGCTCGGCGCCGGGCTGTTGAAAGGCTGGCGCGGCCGCATCGCGTTTCAGGCGCTGCGCGGCGCGCTGCCGGGCGGCGGCGAGTTGCGCCCGGTCAGCGGCATCGTCAGGAGCGACGGTCAATCGCTGACCTTCGATTCCATCAAGGGCGGCATCGGCGGCGGCGAGGCCAGCGCCACGATCGACGCCAGACCGGGCGCGAATGGAATTGCGCTGAATGCGCGCATCGAACTCAAGGGCGTCGATGGCGCCGCCTTGCACTACCGCAACCTTGCGATGCCCGCCGGCCGCAGCGCGATGCAGATGACGCTGTCGAGCCAGGGCCGCAGCGCGTCGGCGCTGACCGGCGCGCTGTCTGGAAGCGGGACGCTGACGCTGGAATCCGCTCGCGTCGCCGGGCTCGATCCGCGCGCCTTCGAGGTTGCGATCCGCGCCACCGACAGCGGGCAGGCCACCGATGACGTCAAGCTGCGCCAGATCGTCGAGCCGGCGCTGTCGGCCGGCGTGCTGTCGGTCAAGTCCGCGCAAATTCCCTTCAACATCAGGGACGGCAGGATCCACATCACGGCGACCACGCTCGACGCCGAAGGCGCCCGCGCCGTCATATCGGGTGGATACGATATTCCGGCCGACCAGGCCGACATTCGCGCCAGCCTGGCTTCGACGACGACGGGATCTGCGACCAGCCGCCCCGAGATTCAACTGTTCGCCGCCGGCACCCCGGATGCGCTCAACCGCACCGTCGACGTTGCGGCGCTGTCGGCATGGCTGGCGGTGCGGGCGATCGATCGCGAAACCCGGAGGCTGGATTCGATCGAGCGCGGCGACCCGCCGCCGGCATTGCCGGCGTCGATACCGCCGCCGGCCGCGGCACCGCCATCTGCCGCCACGCCGGACGCGGCCCCTGCGGATCAGCCGCTGTCCGACGTGCCAATTCAGCGCCGGCCTCCGCCAAAACCCAGGATAAGTGCGCCGCGTCCGCCGGGCGCATCGCCAGCTCCGCAACAAGGCGTGCCGGCATCTGCCAATGCGCCGGTCGTTAGTCAGCAGGTTGCACCGCTGCCGCCACCGATCGAAGTCCGCCCGCCACCGGGCTCCGCGCCGGCGCGGCCGCTGAGGCCGAAGCCGGCGCCCCCGCTTGTGCTGACGCCGCCAGCCTTCAGTCCGCAACGACCGGCGTTTTGAAGCGCGGAGCCATGCTGGCTCGATACCGTGGACCGCGCGCCTAATCGGATCGGGTACGAAGCCCGTCCCGGGCCTTGCCGACCATATCGGCGGAAACCGGCGCGGCCGCGGTTTGCCACGCATTTCGAATGTAGGTCAGGACCGCCGCCACCTGATCGTCGTTCAACTGCCAGTCGAACGAGGGCATGCCCGGCCCGGTCGGCTCGGACCTGGTGGCGACGCTTCGGCCGCCGCGCAGCACCAGTCGAATGGCGCTCGCCGGGTCGCCGGCATGCGCGAGCGAGGATTGCGCCAGCGATGGAAACAGCAGCGGCACGCCTTTGCCGTCGAGGCCGTGACAGGCCGAGCACTGATCGCGGTAGATGGCTTGGCCCGCGGTCATCACGGCAGATGCCGGCTGCGCCGATGTCGCGTCTTGCCGTCCAGACAGCGACTTCAGGTAGGTGGCCATCGCGCTGAGATCGCTGTCGCTGTATTGCGAGGTGGAATTGACGATTTCCTCGGTCATCGGTCCGATGGCGGCGGTGAATTTGTTGTGGCCGCTCTTCAGATAGCCGACAATATCGGCCTCGCTCCACTGCCCCAGTCCCTGTTTGCGGCCTCCAGTGATATCGGGCGCAAACCAGCCTTGCAGGTTGAAGCCGCGAAGGTTTTCGCTGGTCTTGTCGCCGCCGAGAAAGGATTTCGGGGTATGGCAGGCCGTGCAATGGCCGGGACCCTGCACCAGATAGGCACCGCGATTCCAGGCCGCAGACTGCCGGCTGTCGGGCTGGAATTCGCCCTCGGTGAAATACAGCGCGTCCCAGGCCCGCATCGCCTCGCGAATGTTGAACGGAAACGGCAGCGTGTTGGATTTGACCGGCTGATGCACCGGCTCGACCGTTGCCATATAGGCGCGGATCGCCAGCACGTCGTCGCGGGTCATCTTGGTGTAGGCCGGATACGGCATCGCCGGATAGAGCCGGCTGCCGTCGGGACGAACGCCCTTGCGAACGGCATCGTCGAATTGCTCGTCGCTCCACGCGCCAATTCCGGTATCGGCATCGGGCGTGATATTCGACGAGGTGATGATGCCGAACGGCGTTTCGATCGGACGGCCGCCGGCAAACGGCTTGCCGACATTCGGCACGGTGTGACAGGCAAAACAGTCGGCGACCGTGGTGAGGTAGCGACCCTTTTCGATCTGGTCGAACGCCTGGGCGTCCGGGTTGGCGGCATCGCCGAATCCGGCGCTGCCCAGCCACGCCGCCGCCGCACAAACCAGAATCGCGGGTATCGCGGCTTTACGCATGGACCAGCGGCCCCGGATTTTTCAGATACTGGCCGCGGATCGCCGCCGCCGCCCAGAACGCCAGGGCTGCGACCGTGCCGGTCGGGTTGTAGCCGGCGTTTTGCGGAAAGGCGCTGGCGCCGGTGACGAACAGGTTCGGCACGTCCCAGCTCTGCAGATAGCGGTTGAGGACGCTGGTCGACGGATCCGTCCCCATGATCGCGCCGCCATTGAGATGCGTGGTCTGGTAGTCGGTCGAATCATACGGCCCCTTGCGATAGTGCTTGTCGAGCGTATGGGCGCCCATCGCCCGGATGATTTCGGCGAACTTGTCGGTCAGGAAGGCGTTCTGCTTGATCTCGTTGTCGTGGAAATCGATGGTCATCCGCATCAGGGGGCGCCCGAAACGATCCCTGTAGGTCGGATCGAGATCGAGATAGACGTCGCGATAGCTGTAGAAACTGCCATGGACGCCGGTGCCCGGCGTCACGGTCGAGAGATAATTGTCGCGCACCGCGTCTTTCCACGCAGCACCCCATGTCGGAGTGCCCGGCGGCACATGCGTGGTCTGGATCGGCCTGGCGCCGGTCTGCACCTGGCCCATATAGCCGCCGCCGACGAAACCATGCGGACCGTGATCGAAATTGTCGCCGTTGAATTCGTCGATGCACATGCCGATCGCGCCCGACGCGATGAACGGATTGAAGTTGAACTTCTTGTTGTCGAAAAAGCCGTTGACACTCGAAATGGTCTGATGCGTGAAGTTCCGGCCGACCACGCCGGTATTGGCCACCGGATCATAGGGTGTGCCGATCTTCGAATGCAGCAGCAGCTGGACGTTGAACATCGTGTAGGCCGACAGGATCACGAGATCGGCGGGCTGTTCCCATTCGACGCCGCCGGTATCGACAAAGGTGACGCCGGTGGCATGCTTGCCCGAGCCATCGACGTTGATATGCAGCACTTCGGAGTTGTCGCGGAACGAAAAATTCGGCTTCCGGATCAGGAACGGCAGGATGGTGGTTTGCGGACTGGCCTTGGAATAATTGCCGCAGCCGAACCATTCGCAAAAGCCGCAATAGGTGCAGGGGCCCAAGCGAACCCCGAGGGGATTGGTGTAGGCCTGCGACATGTTTCCCGAGGGCTGCGGAAACGGCTTGTAGCCAAGATCGCGCGCGGCCTTGGCGAACAGCGTGTGACTGAACGGCTGCTTTTGCGCGGGGTTGGGGTAGGGCCGCGATCTCGGTCCCTCGAATGGGTTGCCGCCCTCCTGAATCCGGCCGCGCAGATTGCCCGCGGTGCCGGAGGTGCCGCACAGATATTCGAAAGCATCGTAATGCGGCTCGAGATCGTCGTAGGTGACGCCAAAATCCTGGATCGTCATGTCCTCGGGCAGGAATGACGCGCCGTAGCGTTCGGTCAGATGGGTCTTCACCACAAAATCCGACGGCAGGAAGCGAAAGGTTTCCGCATTCCAGTGCACGCCGCCGCCGCCGACGCCGTTGGGCGGCATGAAGGAACCCCAGTCGCGGATCGGCAGTGCGGTCTGGTTCATCTTGTTGCGGAACGTGAAGGTGGTTTGCTCCGGCCGCAGGAACAGTTCGTGGCGGATGCGATAGCGCAATTCGTCCTGCGAATAGCTCGGCGGGAATTCGGTCGGCGCGTCGCGCCAGGGGCCGCGCTCGATCGCAATCACGTCGAGACCCTCGTCGGTGAGCGCGTTGGCCATGATGGATCCGGTCCAGCCCAGCCCGACGATGACGACGTCCTTCTTCGGCAGTTTCCGCGGCATCGCGCCTCGCTTCAGTTTTTCGGTGACCAGTCGGCGCGCCCGATGATGCTGACGGGCGGCAGCGGAAAGCGTTCGTTATGGCGATCGACCCAATCGAGATAATTGTAGCGCGCGCCGGGATAGCCGATCATCTTCCACGCCACCATGTCGCGGTTGCCGCCATACAATGGATCTGCAAAGAAGCCTTCCTGCACGTCCTTGATGACAAGCTCGAAGAAGGATTTGCCGTCGACGCCTTCGAGCTTTGTCTTTTCATCCTCGAGGCTCTTGAGGAGTTCGTCCTTGTCCTGATCGGACAGATCCGGAAAACGCTTGCCCTGATATTTCGACAGGCAGTAGCGGTCGAGCGCGGCGAGCGCTTCGCGATAGGTGGCCGCCGGGCCGTTCGCGGATTGCGCACCCTGTTGCCGGGTGCCGGGCATGAAGGGCGGTTGGGTGTAGTGGCCGTCAGAGCGGCCATAGGGACCTGCGAGCTGGCGATCGATGAAAACGGCGCAGCCGGAGTCCTTGCCACCAGGCGTTTGCGGATCGGGCGGAATGATGCGGTCGGCAAGCGCCTCGACGGCGCGGCCTTCGTCGGAAGTGAAATAGTGCCAGGGGCCTGGCCGCACCGGGACCGGAGGATTGCCGGCATTCGGCGCCCACGGCAACGCGCCGGAAATGACGGTGGCCCTGCTGTTCATGGTGCTCAGCACCAGGATGGCGGTCCCCGCCAGGAAGTCGCGCCGCTGCATCATCATGTTCAGCTATTGCTGCCAGCCGATTCGAAAATGCGCACGCGCTGCCTAGGTTCCAATTGGGCGGCACTTCACTTGCGCGTGATGAGGATTATCCGAGCCTGATTTCGCGCTCCACGCCGACCGCTTGCAGAAAGGTCTGGTCGTGGCTCACCGCGACCAGCGCGCCGGATTCGCGGGATAAAGTTTGTCAGCCTAACGCAACGGCTACGATTTTCGGATCATCGGCCGACCGCGACGGCGCGGTCGGTCGGTTGCGACCCGGTCAGCCGCATCAGCAGGAACGTCACGAGCAGCACGGCGAGGTAGACCAAGAGCTGCATTTCGGTCGGCTGGTCGGTGTAACCGATCAGCGTGTGCATGGCCCGGCCGGCGACGCTCTTTTCCGAAAGCAGCCATGCGCTATCCCAAACCACGGTATCGAGGGAGTTCAGCCAATTGGCGCGTTCGAGGAACGCCACCGCCTGCGCCGCCATACCTGCGGCAAGCAGCGTAATCAAAACGGTGGTAGTCGCAAACAACGCCCGCGGCGGAATGCGCATCAGGCCGAAATAGGTCAGCAGGCAAACCCCGGCTCCCAGCGCCAAACCAATGAAGCCGCCGATCGCGAGGCTGAGGGCCGACCCGCCGTCCGACGCGACGACACCATAGAGAAACAACGCGACCTCGCTGCCCTCACGCAGCACGGCGACGCCGACCACCACCGCCAGCGCCAATAGCGACTTCGTGCCGTCGGCAACCGCCTGGCCAACCGCGCGCATTTCTCCTGCGATCTCCCGGCCGTGATGCGCCATCCAGACATTGTGCCAGGTCAGCATCATCACGGCGACGGCCAGAATCGCGGCATTGAACAGCTCCTGCCCCATGCCCGCAAACAGCTGCGACAGCGCCCCGGCAAACGCGGCGACGACGCAGGCCGCCAGCGCGCCGGCCAGCACCCCGCCGCCAATCCAGCGATTGCGATTGGGTACCGAGCCGGTGACCGCGAGCACGATGCCGACGATCAATCCGGCTTCGAACACCTCGCGAAAAACGATGATGAGCGCGGCCAGCATCGGCGTTCGCCTATTGCACGGTCAAGGCGCCGCGCGCCTTTTCGTTGAAGTCGTCGTAAAATTCGTAGCGTCCGGGTTTCAGCGCCCGCACGTTGATGACGCCCTCGCTATTGGCGGCGACCACCTTTTCGACCCGCAGCGATTTGCTTTCAAACTCCATGGCCTTGGCGTCGAGATTCTTGACCCGGAAGGTGATCGGGGTATCGGCCGGCGCGCGCACCTCGCCGGGCTGGAATTGGCCCCTGGAATAGGTCACCTGAACCTCAGCCGCTTGTTGCGCGTGAGACGGCGACACCGCAAGCATCGCCATCGCGCAAAGCGCGCCCGAGGCAAGATTTTTCAAGAACCACATTTGAGACACCAGTTGTCCTTTCCGGCGTTGAAGATCAGAATTCCCAGGCGAATTTGAGCTTGGCGCGATTGCGCTGAAACTCCGCCAGATTGAGCGAGACGGGATTGCCGACCTCACGTCCCCAGACCTGGGTGTTCCAGGCTGCCGTCATGAACATTTTCGGCGTGAACTGGATGTAGAGGGTCGGTCCCAGCATCACGGCATCGCCGGTGAAAGCCGTCAGGTTTGCGGCATCGTAATGCCTGAGGTACCAGACTTCGCCGCCCAGGACGACGTTGGATGCGATCCGAAGCGACAGCGCAGCCGACCCGCCGAACTTGGCCTCGCGTTGGGTGTCGCCGATCGTGGTCTGCGTGACCTCCGGCTCGTAAAGCAAATTGAACCCCGCAAAAAGCCGGTTCTTCACCAGTTCGAGATCGGCGTTGACGGTGGTTTCGAATTCGAAATTGCGCACGCGTTCGCCGCTGGTTTCGTCGATCCGCCGCACCGTCGGTTCGACCGCCAGCGTCACCGAAAGCGGATTGTTCGAGGTGCGCTCGATCGCAAGATAGCGTAGTTCCGCAAAGGCGCCGCTCGGTGCGACCTGACTCCGGTCATCGAGAGCGGTTACGCCGCCCATATTGTGGGTCGATCCGAGCGCGCCGAATTCGACCTGGATGAATTGCGTCGGCGTAAATTCGAACTCGTACTTTGTCTCGGTCGCCGCGTAGTGACCATCGCGCTTGCCGAACCGGGCGATGGTGTCGACGGTGAATTCCTTCTCTCCCTCGAGGCCGATGCCGGAACCAGTGGTAAATCCAAAAATGTACTTGGTCTCGATATCGCGCCAGGCGCTTGCGTCGTCGGCGCGGGCCGCGCCGCTGCAGCAAACAAGCAGAGCGATCGCGCAAAGCCCAATCGAGTGACCTCGTTCCGACCGGATACCCACCTGCATCGCTTCTTTCATCCGCCGTGCTTCTTGATTGACGGCTTCTGCTAGCGGCTTGCCGAGGGACAGGCAAAAAGACTCACTCTAAACTGGAGGCATTCTAAGCCGTTGCGATCAATCAACGGCCACGGTGAGGCCGCGGTTCATCCCGCACCGAGCGCGACGGCGATGTTGTAGGTCGCAAGACTCGCCGCATAGGCGAGCGCAAACATGTAGGCGAAGGTGATCGCCATCCATTTCGAGCTGCCGGTCTCGCGGCGGATCACCGCCAGCGTGGAAGCGCATTGCGGCGCGAAGATGTACCAGGCCAGCAGCGACAATGCGGTCGCCAGACTCCATTTGGTGGCGAGTACCTGCCCGATCTGCTCGGCGGCTTCCTTGCCGCCCTCGATGGCATAGACGGTACCGAGCGCTGCGACCGCGACCTCGCGCGCCGCCATGCCCGGGATCAGCGCCACCGCGATCTGCCAGTTGAAGCCGACCGGGGCCAGCACCGGCTCCATCGCCTTGCCGATCATGGCCGCAAAGCTGTAATTGATGGCGGGGTCCTGCGCGCCGGCGGGCGGAAGCGGGAAC
>Ga0209526_10003430_pt1 | contig 10806 bp, 10 predicted proteins | sample JacPinW_OM2H0_M1_FD_188566 | JGI IMG/M metagenome (GOLD analysis project Ga0209526, IMG submission 188566) | Forest soil microbial communities from Algoma, Ontario, Canada - Jack Pine, Ontario site 1_JW_OM2H0_M1 (SPAdes) (version 2) | ecosystem: Environmental > Terrestrial > Soil > Boreal...
ATAATCCTCCTGCGGGGCTTCCTGGCTTGCGATTTCTCTTGGAAGTCCTCTTGGGATTTCCCTTGGAATTTCCCTTGGGATTTCCTGCCGGTTGGCGCGCTGCATCCACGGCGGCGGGCCCGCGGCAGGCGGAGCATCATCGAAATCTTCCTCCTCCGCCGGCGCAGGCGGATACGGATCGCGCGCGGCAGCGCGCGGGGTGACCGGCGGATTGGCACGGCCCACGGCGCCGAAAGGATCGGTCTGGCCGATCAGCCGCGCAAGCTCCGCCAGCGGATCGCTGTCGCCCCTTGGGGCACGTGGATCGTCGCCGCGGTCATAATCGTCCTCCGCGGGGAAAGGTTTGTCCTGATACCGATCAGCCATTGTGATGATGCGTCCCCTTCGGGAAAGCTGCCAACCCACTCTTCCGATCTTACGATCTTCGAAAGCGAATCAGCCTAATGTCAGATACCCCCACAGGTCCCCATGCGAGCGGTATTTGCCCCTAACTACCGCATCTCGTCCGGAGCATTGACGCCCAAAATGGCCAAACCCGATGCCAGGACCGAGACGACGCCCTGGACCAATGCCAGTCGCGCCCTTGTGATCTTTGCATCATTATTGATAATGAAGCGTAAATAGGGCAAATCGCGCCCCCTCGTCCAGAGCGCATGAAATTCGCTGGCAAGATCATACAGATAAAAAGCGATTCGGTGCGGCTCATGGGCCACCGCTGCCGCCTCGATCATCCGGGGATAGAGCGCTAATTGCCGCAGCAGGCCCAGCTCCGCCGGGTCGGTCAGTCGCTCGACCGGAGCGGTAGCGAGATAGGCCGCCCGCTCGCCCGCCTCCTCCGGCAGGTCCGGCACCACCTCGCGGGCGTTACGGAACACCGAGTGGCCGCGGGCATGGCCGTACTGCACATAGAACACCGGGTTCTCGCGGGACTGCTCGATCACCTTGGCGAGGTCGAAATCCAACACCGCGTCGTTCTTGCGGTAGAGCATCATGAAGCGGACGGCGTCCTTGCCGACCTCGTCCACGACTTCGCGCAGGGTGACAAAATCGCCGGAGCGTTTTGACATCTTTACCGGCTCGCCGTTGCGCAGCAGTTTTACCAGCTGCACGATCTTCACATCGAGTGCGGCCTTGCCCGAAGTCACCGCCTTGATCGCCGCCTGCACCCGCTTGACATAGCCGCCGTGATCGGCGCCCCAGACGTCGATCATGTCGGCAAAGCCACGATCGAACTTGTTCCTGTGATAGGCGATGTCGGAAGCGAAATAGGTATAGGAGCCATCGGACTTCGACAGCGGCCGATCGACATCGTCGCCATAGGCGGTCGCGCGAAACAATGTCTGCTCGCGGTCTTCGTAATCCTCGACCGGCACCCCCTTCGGCGGCGGCAGGCGACCTTCATAGACGTCGCCCTTCGAACGAAGATAATCGACGGTTTCGGCGACGCGGTTATTTCCGCCATCGATCAGCGACCGTTCCGAAAAGAAGACATCGTGCTTGATATTGAGCGCGGCGAGATCGCCCTTGATCTCGTCCATCATCATCACGATGGCCTTGCTGCGCGCTAGCGGCAGCCACGCCGCTTCCGATAGCGTCAACAGCTTGTCGCCATACTCTGCCGCCAGCGCTTGGCCTACCGGCTTCAGATAGTCGCCGGGGTAAAGCCCTTCCGGAATTTCGCCGATGGCCTCGCCGAGCGCCTCGCGATAGCGCAAGTAAGCCGAGCGCGCGAGCACATCGACCTGAGCGCCGGCGTCGTTGATGTAGTATTCTCGCGTGACATCGTAGCCCGCAAACGTCAAAAGCCCGGCCAGCGCATCGCCGAACACCGCGCCGCGGCAATGCCCGACATGCATTGGTCCGGTCGGATTGGCGGAGACATATTCGACGTTGACCTTTTGGGCCGCACCCAGCCCGCTTCGCCCGTAGCTCTCGCCCTCGCTCAGCACGGTGCGCAGCGCGTCCGACCAGGCCTTTGGCTTCAAGGTCAGGTTGATAAAACCGGGACCGGCGACATCGACGGACGCAATCAAATCATCGGCGCGCAATTTGATGGCCATCGCTTCGGCGAGATCGCGCGGTTTTGCCTTGGCTTCCTTGGCCAGCACCATCGCGGCGTTGGTCGCCATGTCGCCGTGGCTGGCGTCGCGCGGCGGCTCGACCACCACGCGGGACAGGTCGATACCCGCGGGCCAGCCGCCCTCCGCAGCGAGCGCGCCGCAAACCGCGTGCACGCGTGTGAGCACGTCGGCAAAAAGGTGCGGCGCTGGGGTTTTGTCGACCATGGGCTAAGGCTTAAGACCGGAAATTGCGCCGATGTCACGGCTTTGAGGCCGCCGCCTAACGCAAATCCGGGGTCGAGTCAAAAAGCCTCTGGTGTTCGGTGATGGCAAAACGGTCGGTCATCCCCGCGATAAAATTGCCGATCCGCCGGGCCCGCTCGGTCTCGCTCTCGGCGTTCCAGCCGGCCGGCGGCAGCCATTCGGCCGGCAGGTCGGACGGCGTCTTCTGATAGCGCGCGAACAGGTCGAACAGGATCGCTTCCGCCTCACCCATCACCCGCATCACCCGCCGGTGCCTGTACATATGCAGTTTCAGGAATGACTTGATCTCGGCTTCGGCCTGCGCGACGCTGACCGGAAACGCGAGCAGCACCTCGCCATGGTTGCGAACATCGTCGACCGATGTCGGCCGAGCCAATTCCAGGCGCCTCCGCGATTCCGAGAAGACCCCAGCGATTAAATAGGAAATCAGCTCGCGCACCAGTTCCGCGCCGCGCCTGACGTCATCCAGACCGGAATAATGTCTGTCGATTTCGGCGATCATCTCAGAGGTGAGCGGCATCACCTTGAGATCATCGACCGTGAACAGCCCGGCCCGCAGGCCGTCGTCGATGTCATGGGCGTCATAGGCGATATCGTCAGCGATCGCTGCGACCTGGGCCTCGAGCGAGGCAAAACTCCATAATTCCAGGTCGTAGGTCGCGTTATATTCGGATACCCCGACGGGAATGCCGTGCTCGCGGTAACGCCCGACCGCGGTGCCGTTACGCGCAGTCAGCGGGCCGTTGTGCTTGACGATACCCTCCAGCGCTTCCCAGGTCAGATTGAGCCCGTCGAAATCGGGATAACGATGTTCCAGCGCGGTGACGACGCGCAGCGTCTGTGCGTTGTGATCGAACCCGCCATGGGCCTGCAGACAGGCGTCCAGCGCCCGCTCGCCGGCGTGACCGAACGGCGGATGGCCGAGATCATGGGCCAGCGCCAGGGTTTCCGTGAGATCCTCGTCGAGCCCGAGCTGCCGGGCCAGCGCGCGGGCGATCTGGGCCACCTCGAGCGAATGGGTCAGCCGGGTGCGGTAATGATCGCCTTCGTGGAACACGAAAACTTGCGTCTTGTGCTTTAGGCGGCGAAATGCGGTGGAATGGATGACTCGGTCGCAATCGCGCCGGAACGGGCTCCGGGTCCGGCTCGGCGGCTCGGAAAACAGCCGTCCGCGGCTGCGATCGGGGTCGCAGGCATAGGTGGCGCGAGCAGCAGCCATTCCGACCGACACGGGGATTTAGTCCTTATCCATTTGATTCTGCTCTGCGGCGCACTTAACTATGTCGGGCGCGCCAGACCAAATGAATTGGGTATGACGCGCCTGTAATTGGAGACCTTGCCATGACGACCGCGGTCAGTATCACCGAGAGGGCGGCCCGCCGCATCTCCCAAATCCTCAAGACCGAGGGCGATGGCGCCATGCTGCGGATCAGCGTCGAAGGCGGCGGTTGCTCCGGGTTTCAATACAAATTCGACATCGAGCGCGCGCAGGCGGAAGGCGACCTCGTGATATCGAGTGAAAATGCCGTGGTGCTGGTCGATCCGGCCTCGGTGCCGTTCCTGGCGGGGTCCGAAGTCGACTTCGTCGACGATCTGATCGGCGCCTCGTTCCGCGTGGTCAATCCCAACGCCACCGCCTCCTGCGGCTGCGGCACCAGTTTCTCGATCTGAGAACTCATCAGTGTTCGGCAAGTGCACTCCAGTCTCCAGGGTGATCCGTCTTGACCAATGACCCGTAGGGCGGTACATTAACTCACCCCAAGGGATGAGAAAATGATCGTCAGCTTCCGCGACGATTGGCTGCGCGCCTTCTTCGTGGACGATGTCCGGTCAAGGAACATCCCGCCCGACTTGGAAAGCCGGTTGTTCCGCAAGCTCCAAATGATCGACGACGCGACGACTGATCAGGACTTACGCGTGCCACCAAGCAATCATTTTGAGAAGTTGCGCGGCAAACTGGCCGATTTCCATTCGATCCGCGTCAACAAGCAATGGCGGCTCATTTTCCAATGGAATGGCAACCGTGGCGAAGCCATAAATGTCTATCTGGACGACCATAGCTACACGTGAGGCGAGCGATGCTGATGACGAAACGCAAACCGGCGAGCGTAGGCGAAATCCTGGTTCAGGAGTTCATGGAACCGATGGGATTGACCCAGGCCGTGTTAGCTGAGGCTATGGGCGTGCAACGCAAGCACGTGAACGAGCTGTGCAACGACCGCAGGGCCGTGACAGCGCCGACTGCACTCATCCTTGCACGTGTATTCGGAAACAGCCCGGACTTCTGGCTGAATGTGCAGCGCCGCAGCGATTTATGGGAGGCGATGCACTCACCGCGCGAACTCGAGCGGATCAAACGCGCGCGCCCGCTGGGAGCGGCTGCGTGAGTCTGGGATTGAAAGCGTATAACTACCGATTGGAACCCAACAGATGCGTATCGCGACGTGGAACGTGAATTCGATCAGGCAGCGAATCGAGCCGCTGCTGGCCTGGCTGAAGGATTGCTCGCCCGACATTGTTTGCCTGCAGGAGACAAAATGCGTCGACGAGGCGTTTCCGCGGCTTGAGATCGAATCGCTCGGCTACAACGTCGTCACCCACGGCCAGAAGACCTTTAACGGCGTCGCGCTGTTGTCCAAGCTTCCCTTCGACGAGACCAAATCGGGCCTCGCCGGCGACGACGAAGACGCTCACGCCCGGTTCATCGAAGGCGTGGTCCCGCTGAAGCGCGGCGTGCTTCGGGTCGCCTGTCTTTATCTGCCCAATGGCAACCCGCCGGAGACGGAAAAATATCCCTATAAACTCAAATGGATGTCGCGGCTTCTTGAGTATTCGAAGGAGCGACTTAAAGCAGAAGAGCCGCTGGTGCTGGCGGGAGACTTTAACGTCATCCCGAAGCCGGAGGACGTCCATAACCCCGCGGCCTGGGTCGGCGACGCCTTGTTTCGGACCACGACCCGCGAAAGCTTCCAGTCCCTGCTCGGCTTAGGCCTCACCGACGCGTTGCGTGCCGTCACCGACGATCCCGGCCAGTATACGTTCTGGGATTATCAGGCCGGCGCCTGGCAGAAGAACTGGGGATTGCGGATCGATCATCTCCTCATGTCGCCGCAGGCCTCAGATCGGCTGATCGATGTCGGGATCGACAGCTATGTCCGGGCCTGGGAGAAGCCGTCAGACCATGTGCCGGTATGGGCGGATCTGGACCTCGAGGCGGCGTGACGCCTCAATCCCGCCGGCCCTGCACCCAGTGCTCGAGCATCTGCAGTGCCATCGCGCGGTCGTCCTCGGACGCCTTTGCGATCGCCTTGTTGTAGCTTTCCTTGATCCAGGTCTCGTCCGGCGCGGCGCTGTCGCGCGCCAAGGTCAGCCACATCAATCCGCGGGCGGCCTGACGCGGCAGTTGGTCGCCGTTGAACAGCATCTGGCCGAGCAAGGCCTGCGCCTGGTGCTGGCCCTTTTGCGCGGCAAGCCCGAGCCAGCGCGCGCCATAGCGGAAATCATCACGCGACGTGCCGGCGCCGTGCAGATAGAGCCGGGCCAGGTCGTATTGCGCGTCCGCATTGCCGAAATAGGACGCAGCATAGGAGAACATCTCCCGCGCCCGTTCCGGATCGGATTTGACCTTCGAGTTGGGGATGCCATTGAGGTAGTACCGGCCGAGCGCGACAAAGGCGTTGGCGACGATCGCCGCCTGCGGCGCCGACGGGCTATCCTCCGCATGCGCGTTGGCGATCCGGCTGAAATACTCAAACGCCCGCAGGTCGTCCTGGGCGACGCCATCGCCATCGGCATACATCCGGCCCAATTTCCATTGCGCGACGGGATGGCCGCCTTCCGCGGCATATTGCAGCGACGTCAGCGAGGTGTCGGGGGTCGTCGGGGAGATGACCTTCTTCAGCGCGGCGGCGGCGCCAGCGCCCGGCTGGGCCGAAACGACGGGAATCGTGGCATCCTGGCTCGCGGTCGGTGCGCCGTCGAAGGCGAATCCGGGGGCCGCCACCGGCGCGGCTAAAATCAACGCAAAAATGACACGCCTAGATATCCGCATAACACTGTTTCTCGTGCGACCCGCCCGGATGGGTTACAGCGCCATCCACCGCCGGCCCCACCTGTTGGGCATATTTCCAGAGTGCACCTGATGTATGGTTGGTCGCGCGAGGCTTCCATTTGGTCTTGCGCTCGGCCAACTCAGCGTCGGTCAACTTTACGTTAAGAGTCCCGACCACGGCGTCGATCTCGATAATGTCTCCATCCTTCAACAGCGCGATCGGCCCGCCCACCGCTGCCTCCGGCCCGACATGGCCGATGCAGAAGCCGCGGGTTGCCCCGGAAAACCGGCCGTCGGTGATCAGCGCGATCTTGCCGCCCATGCCCTGCCCGGTCAGTGCCGCCGTGGTCGAGAGCATCTCGCGCATGCCGGGACCGCCGCGCGGCCCCTCATAGCGGATGACGATGACGTCGCCCTCTTTGTAGGTCCGGTTGCGGACCGATTCGAACGCATCCTCTTCGCAATCGAAGCAGCGGGCCGGGCCGGTAAATTTCAAATTCGACATACCCGCGACCTTCACGATGGCGCCCTCGGGCGCAAGATTCCCCTTCAGGCCGACCACACCGCCAGTGACGGTGATCGGCTTGTCGGCGGACCGCACCACATCCTGGTGCGGATTCCATTTCACGCTCTTGAGGTTTTCAGCGATCGTGCGGCCGGTGACGGTAAGGCAATCCCCGTGCAAATGGCCGTTGTCGAGCAGCGTCTTCATCAGAAGCGGTATGCCGCCAGCTTCGAACATGTCTTTGGCAACATAACGGCCGCCGGGCTTCAAATCCGCGACATACGGTGTCTTTTTGAAGATTTCCGCGACATCGAACAAATTGAATTTAATCCCGCATTCATTGGCGATTGCGGGCAGGTGCAGCGCAGCATTGGTCGAGCCGCCGGAAGCTGCCACGACAGCCGCGGCGTTTTCCAGCGCCTTGCGCGTGACGATGTCGCGCGGACGGATATTGGCGGAAATCAGCTCCATCACCTTCTCGCCCGCGGTCGTGCAGAAGGCGTCGCGGATTTCATAAGGCGCCGGCGCTCCGGCCGAATAGGGCAACGCCAGCCCGATCGCTTCGGAAACCGTCGCCATGGTGTTGGCGGTGAATTGTGCGCCGCACGCGCCGGCCGAGGGGCAAGCCACCCGCTCGATTTCGTCGAGGTCAGCGTCCGACATCTCGCCGACCGAATGCTTGCCGACCGCCTCGAACATGTCCTGCACCGTGACCTGCTGGCCGCGGAAATTGCCGGGCAAGATCGAGCCGCCATAGATGAAGATCGAGGGGACGTTGAGCCGCACCATCGCCATCATCATCCCCGGCAGCGACTTGTCGCAGCCGGCAAGACCAACCAGCGCGTCATAGGCATGGCCGCGTATGGTCAGTTCGACGGAGTCAGCGATGCATTCGCGCGACGGCAGCGACGAGCGCATGCCGTCATGGCCCATGGCGATGCCGTCGGTCACGGTGATGGTGCAGAATTCGCGCGGCGTGCCACCGGCCGATGCAACGCCCTTCTTGACCGCCTGGGCCTGGCGCATCAGTGCGATGTTGCAGGGCGCGGCCTCATTCCAGCACGACGCCACGCCGACGAACGGCTGGTGGATCTGCTGGGTGGTCAGACCCATGGCATAGAGATACGAGCGATGCGGCGCCCGTTCCGGGCCCTCCGTCACATGACGGCTCGGCAGTCTCTTCTTGATGCTGGTCTTGGCGTCCATCGCGAACCTGTTTCCGCAGCCAACTCTTGTTAGATCCGGAAAAACAGATCTTGTGAAAGATCAAATTTCCTTCGCCTTCGCGAGCGCCGTGGCTGTCAGCCTACGAAGGAATGATTTCATGGAGGGGTGTGGCCAAAAAGCGGCGCGCGCAAGACCTGGCTGAAATAAGGGTTAAATCTTCATAGAGTGTTGCGAGTAGGCAACAATCGTGGCCTCACGGCAACCATTTCGGCGGAACTCTCCCCTTCTTATGCAACCATACGCTGACGTTCCTGCCCCTCCGCGACCGGCAGGTGATCGATCGCCCGGATGCCGGGCCGCTTGCGGAACCTGACGTCGGACTCGGCGACCGCGAGCGTCAACTGGGGCCAGCGCTGAAATAAGGATTTCAGCGCACATTTGCCTTCGATGCGCGCGAGCTGATGGCCGAGGCAGAAATGGATCCCGGTGCCGAAGGCGATGTGCCGGTTTGGCTTTCTTTGCAGATCGAGCCGCTCGGGGTGAGGATTAGCCTGCGGATCCATATTGGCGGCCGCCAGCATGGGCATGATCCTGTCACCCTTGCGCAAACGGACACCGCCCAGTTCGACATCCCTGCGCACGTAGCGCGGCTTTGTGAATTGCACCGGAGAGACGAACCGCAAAAATTCCTCGACCGCGAGATCGGCGCGGCCCCAATCGGCTTCCAGCCAGTCGCGCAGACCAGGGTTTTTCAGAAGCTCAAAGACCGATCCGCTGATCAGGTGCGTGGTGGTCTCGTGCCCGGCCAGCAGCAACAAGAACACCATGGATACGATTTCGTTGGGGCTGATGTGTCCGCCTTCCTTCTCGACCCGCACGATCTCGGCGATCAGCCCCTCCCCACCATGCGCGCGCACGGTCTCGAGGTGCCGCTCGAGATAGCGCTTCAACGCATAGAGGTTCGGGATCGCGCCGAGGAAACCGAGCGCGCCGGTGAAGCGGGTGAAGCCTGAAGCCCAGGCGATGAATTTTGGCCGGTCAGCCGGCGGCAGACCAAGTAGTTCGCAAATAACCGACAGCGGCAATTTGCGCGCATAGCGCTCGACAAGATCGGCCGGAGTCCCTTCCGCAAACAATTCGTCGGCGAGTTCGTCACCCAAGACTTGGATACGCGGCTGCATGTCGAGCACGGCGCGGCGGCGAAAAGCTTCATCGACGATGTCGCGCAGGCGTTTGTGATCCGGCTCGTCCGTCGACAGCATGCTGTTGGAAAGCGTGCGCACGATTCCCGGCATCCACCAGCGAAGTCCGGCAACAGTGCCGTCGTCCTTGCGCATGGTGAAGGTCGAGGTGTCCTTCAGCACCTGATCGGCGAGCGCTTGCGTCGTCGTGGTCCAGACCTTGCCGATGAGGGGAAAGCGTACTTCCACAACAGGCCCCGTGGTACGGAGCTTGTCGACCGCGGCCGCAGGATTGCGAAAGTAATCCTGACTGGTGAAGTCTGCTTGGAGCGTCATGAGCGATTCCTTTCACGAAATACGCATCACGCGGTGTTTGCCGAGCGAAAGATGGGAAGCCCGTGACAAGAATTCCAGATCGGGACGATCAAAAGCGCATAGGAAACCTATGAGGGTGCCCTCCCCGGCACTACGGCTCGCCGGGAAGCGCGGCGAGCCGGCGTATCTTGGTGGCCGATATTTCCTCGGTGGCCTCGTCGAGAACGATCCGCTCGACGGTATAGCCGACGTCCCGCCCGTAAAACACGTTGGTGATGTTCGGCAGCGCCACCACCACAAAGCGCCCGGCATAGGCGGAGAGCCCGGCCTCGATCCGCTGCTTCACCGCAAAGAACGGCAGCGGATTTTTTATATCGATGCCGTGGGTGTCGCGCACCGCGATGCAGACCTGGCCCACGCGGCGCAGTCCCTCTTCGATCAAACGCTGATGACCGGGATGGAACGGCTGATAACGCCCGATGAACAAAGCGGTCGGCCGCTGCGGATCGAAGGCGGGGCGAAGCTTTGTCAGCGCATGCTCCGCCCAATATTGCGGCGCCCCGTCGGCGGTGACGCGCAGGTCGAATCGCTCGGGTGCGGCAAACATCCGGTTGGTGTCTTCAAATCGTCCGGCTTCGATCCGGTCGACCCAAATGATAAACGCGTCGCCAAATGCGGCGCGGGTCTCCGGTGTCGGGCAGATGAAATCGGCGATCACGGTGCCGCCGGCCTCCACCACCCGATCGCACATCCAGCCCATGCGGCGGGCGTGCTCGACACGATCTTCATGGCTGAAGCCGAGGTCGCGCGAGAGATTGGCGCGCACGGCGTCGGCGTTGAAGACAACCGCATTGAGTAACGGTGCGAGGGCTGCCGCGAGTGTGGTCTTGCCGGAGCCCGGAAGCCCCATGATGAGAATTTTACGCTGCATTATTTTTTCGAGTCTCGCTTTGACGGAATTGGCGGTGCCTACGGTCCTTGCAGAAGGATGCCCTGGTGCGCGCGCTACCCTGTGATGCCCCGCCGCGAGGTCTCGCCTTTCGGCGAGTTCGATGACAGGCTGATGACGGCTGATGGGGTTCAACGTTCAAAAAGCATCGCCATCGACACAGCTTCGCAATCCCGCGGCGCGACACGCCCGAGTTGTGCATGAAACTTTCGCCCAAAGAGGGCGCAGGGAATGCCGGGCGCCCGATGCGCCCGATAGCCGCGTGTGCAATGATAGTGTGAGAGCGCACACGCGTTAGTCAGGTCACACCGGAA
>Ga0209526_10003432_pt1 | contig 10797 bp, 10 predicted proteins | sample JacPinW_OM2H0_M1_FD_188566 | JGI IMG/M metagenome (GOLD analysis project Ga0209526, IMG submission 188566) | Forest soil microbial communities from Algoma, Ontario, Canada - Jack Pine, Ontario site 1_JW_OM2H0_M1 (SPAdes) (version 2) | ecosystem: Environmental > Terrestrial > Soil > Boreal...
GTACCCAAACGTCATCGCAAGCATCCGTCCCTGGAGCTCAGATCCGGCCCCTTCGGGGCCTCACCCCTTCAGCTTCGCGCCCACCCGCCGGTAAGCCTCGCGAAACGGAATCCCTTCCTGCACCACCAGCCGGTTCGCCTCCTCGGCCGCATGGATCGCCGGGTCCAACTTGATCCGCTCCGGCCGGAACTTCATCGCATCAATCGCGGGCGGCAGGATATCCAACGTCTGCAGCGCGAGGTCAATGCTGCGAAACAGAGGGAACTTCAACAATTGCAGATCGCGTTGATATCCCGACGGCAGCTTGGCGCAGATCCCCAACGCCTCCGTGAGACACCCCAGCGCAGTCGCCGAGCGGCCCCGAATCAACTCGAACACGTCCGGGTTGCGCTTCTGCGGCATGATGGAGGAGCCGGTCGTGAATGCATCCGGCAACTCGAGGAACCCGAACTCCTGGGTGTAGAACAACAGGACGTCGGCCGCAAATCGCCCGAGATCCTGCACCAACAGCGCGATCTCGAACAGCAGTTGCGCCTCGGCCTTGCCGCGCGAGAGCTGCACGGCCGTCACCGGTTCCTGCGTAACATCGAACCCGAGCCTGGCGCGCGTCGCGCCACGATCCAGGGGCAGACCCGGTGTGCCGTATCCGGCAGCCGATCCGAGCGGGCTCTTGCCAACCCGGCGCTGCACCTGCCGCAACCCCTCCGCATCATCACGAATCTCAGCCGCGAATCCGCCAGCCCACAGGGCGACAGAGCTCGGCATCGCCTGCTGCATGTGGGTATAACCGGGCAGCACGGTATTGGCCTCACGTGCAGCGAGCCGATCCAGTGCGTCAACAACGTGCGCAGCGCCGGTCCCCAACTCTTCAATGACATCACGCAGGTACAGCCGGATCGCAGTCAACACCTGATCGTTTCGCGAACGCCCCAGATGTACCCGGCCGCCTGCCGCCCCAATTCGCTCGGTCAGACGCTTCTCCAGCGCCGTCTGCCCATCCTCATCCTCGAGCGAAATGTGCCAATCACCGCGCGCATGCTCTTCGCCAAGCGCGGTCAGGCCAAACCGGATCACCTGCAGATCGTCGGCGGACAGCAGCTTCTGCGCATGCAGCATTTCAACATGCGCGATCGATGCAGCCACGTCATAACGTACGAGCCGCTCGTCGAGGGCATAGTCCTCGCCCGCCGTGTATTGCAACACGCGGCTGTCCAGTGGAGCGCCCTTGTCCCACAAGCGGCTCATGGCGGCGCTCAGGTACCGCCTAGGGCAGTCTGCTGCTCAGCCGGCGTCAGTGCGTTTACGTCGGCAACGATCAATGTCCCGGTGCCTTCGTTGGTAAACACCTCGCCGAGGATTCCTTCCGGCGACTTGTACGACACCACATGAACGCGGCGGACCCCGCCGTGAATGGCATTCTCGATAGCCTTCGCCTTGGGCAACATACCCTCGACGATCCGGCCTTCCTCGCGCAACCGTTTGAGTCCACGCAAGTCCGTGTACGAAATCAGCGAGGTAGGGTCTTCCACCCGCTCGAGGATTCCCGGCGCGCCCGTGCAGAGAATCAACTTCTCGGCTCCGAGCGCCGCCCCGATCGCCGCGGCAACCGTGTCCGCGTTGATATTGAGAAGGACACCCGTCTCGTCAGCCGACAGCGGGCTGACCACGGGCATCAGTCCACTGTCCAACAACTTGCGAATGACTGTCGTGTCGATGCCGTCGATGTCGCCAACGAAGCCGTAGTCGACCAACTCGCCGCTCGTCCCAACCTTCACAGGCGGGCGCCGATGCGCTCGCACCAGCCCCGCATCGACCCCGCTGATTCCGACCGCATCGATGTTGAGATCCCGGCACATTCCGAGAATGCGCGTATTGATCAGGCCGTTGAGGACCATCGCCGCCACATCGATCGCCTTCTGGTCGGTCACACGCCGGCCTTCGACCATGCGCGCAGGTATCCCCAGCGCCTCGGAAATCTCAGTGGTCTGTGGGCCGCCCCCATGCACCATCACGACGCGCACGCCGAAGTAATGCAGGATCGCGATCTGCTCGATCAGAACCCGCGTGGCGTCGGCATCGCCGAACACACCACCACCGGCCTTCACGATGAAGGTCTTGCCCTTGTACATGCGGATATAGGGAGCGGCGCTCTTCAGCGCCCGGATGGCGAGAGTCTGTTCGCCTCGATGCATGATCATGTGATTTTCTTACACTCCTTTCAGCATTTGATAAAGCACGGCCATCTGCACGACCAGCCGGTTGAAAGCTTCGCGCTGCACGATGCTGCGCGGGCTGTCCAGCACTTCGTCGGCGACCGCGGTGTTGCGTCGTACCGGTAGACAATGCATGAGCCGGCAGTCAGGGGCCGTCCGGGTAAACCAGTCGTTCCTGACACACCAGCCTGTCAGCTCGCCGCGTAATTTGGCGTCACCCTGTGCGTCGCCATAGAAACTCGTCGAGCCCCATTCTTTCGCATAAATAATGTTCGCCCCCGCGAGCGCATCATCACGATCCGTCGTCTCGCGTACCGACCCACCCGAACGCGCCGCAGCCGAGCGAGCCCTGTTCATGATGTCGGGAGGCAGACCGAAGCCCTCCGGCCTGAGCACGACCACCTCCATGCCTCGCATCGATGCCATATGGACTGCCGCTGCTGGCACCGCAAGCGGCAGAGCGCGCGGATGATACGCCCACGACAACACAAAGCGACCATTTCGCGGCACGCCGAAATCGTCCATCGTCTTCCAGTCAGCGAGCGCCTGGCAGGGATGATTCATCGCTGATTCGAGGTTGATGAGCGGCTTGTCAACCAGCTCGGCCATCGCCTTGAAGTTCGTCTCCGCGAGGTCGTTGGCCAGGTCCTTGCACTCGGCAAACGCCCGGATGCCGAGCGCGTCGCAATAAGACGCCAGCACCGGAATTCCCTCACGCACATGCTCAGCAGCGGCACCGTTCATCACAGCCCCCAACCGGGTCTCCAACTGCCACGTGCCCTGTCCCGGGGTGATCACGAACGAGTTCCCGCCGAGCCGCGCCATGCCCGACTGGAATGAGGCCAACGTACGCAAGGACGGATTGAAGAACACGAGCCCCAGGATCTTCCCCGCGAGCGCGCGCGGCTCCGGACTCGTCTCGAGTCGCCGCGCAAGCTCCAGCAGAGCGCTGACCTCGTCGCGCTCGAAATCGGCAAGATCCAGGAACCGCCTCATGCAGGCAGGTCCGCGAGCGTATCCCGCAGCATGTCGATCTGCTCCTCCTGCAGGATGAACGGCGGCAACAAGCGCAGAATGTGCGGGTCCGTGGCCGTGCCCGCCAGGATCCCACATTCCAACAGCTCGGCCTGGATCTCCTTCGCCGGCCGCGTCGTTCGCAACCCGGTGAGAAAGCCCGCGCCCTGGTGTCCGGTGACAGGCCCCACGATGCAGGTTTGTCGAATGTAGCTGCCCACCCGGCGCACACGATCGAGGAGATTCTCGGACTCGATGGCATCGATGACGGCCTCCATGACTGCGCAGGCCATCGGGCCGCCCCCGAAGGTCGTGCCCAGCAGATCCAGCTTGAGTGCTGCGGAGACCTTCTCCGTGGCGAGCAGTGCGGCACACGGGAAGCCGTTGCCCAGCGCCTTGGCGGTCGTAATCATGTCGGGCGTAACGCCGTACATGTTTGCCGCGAAAGGATGGCCGACACGGCCCATTCCACATTGCACTTCGTCGAAAATCAGCACGGCGCCCACTTCATCGCAGCGCCGGCGCAGCGCCTCGAGAAACTCCTTGCTCAAGTCCACGGCGCCCGCCAGCCCTTGCACGGGTTCGACAATGACAGCTGCGGTCTTGTCGCTGACAAATCCGGAAATCGCCTCGACATTGCCGCGTGGAATGAAGCTGACATCGAACGGTGTGCGTGGATAGCTGTACCATTTCTGCTGGGCGCCCCAGGTCACGGCACCCGCTCCGGCAGTGCGGCCGTGGAAGCTGCCCGTGATGGCGGCAACCTGCGGGCGTGAAGTCATCCGGAATGCGAGCTTGAGCGCATTCTCGTTGGCTTCTGCGCCGCTATTCACGAAAAAGACGCTCGTCATGGGCAACTTGGAGAAACGCACCAACCTTTCGGCCGCGCGCGTGCGTACCTGCATCGCGACGGCATTCGACTGGAAGTTGCACGACTGCGCCTGGTTGGTCAGCGCACGCGTGAATCCGGGATGCCCATAGCCAAGCGCCGCTACTGCATGTCCCCCGTAGAGGTCGAGGACGCGCTCGCCGCGGCTGTTCGTGAGCCAGACCCCTTGGGCTGACACCACTTCAATGGGGTACTGCGCAAACACGGGCGCAAGGAAATCGTGGCTGGCCGCGGCCGGCCGGGTTGCTGGGATCGATGGGTTCATGGTTCTCGCTTCAGGTCCATCCGGGGGCAGGAGCGGTGAGACCTGAGGTCTCAGCCAGGCCGAATATGCGGTTCATCCACTGCACGGCGCCACCCGCCGCACCTTTGTTGAGATTATCGACAACGCACATGACAGCCACGGTCCGACCGTTCGCCACAGCGGACAGATGTGCGTAGTTGCTGGTGGCAACTTCCTTCACACGCGGAGCTTGTTCGCTCACACGTATAAACGGACAGTTTGCATAGAATTCGCGCAGCGCCGCCAGAACCTTCGGCGTATCCACCGATGCCTTGAGCGGCGCTTGCACAGTGACATGAATGCCGCGTGCAAATGGACCGGAGTGCGGCACGAAAGCAAAGTCAGCTTCAACACCGGAAGCTGCACGCGCGCAGGCTGCGATCTCAGGCGCGTGACGGTGCGTCAGCGCGTTGTATGAGTACAGATCGCTGTGCCGGAGCGGGTGATGAGTGCCCTCAATCGGCTTGCGTCCGGCACCCGTACTACCGGTGATACCGGCCACGAACAATGTCGGTGAAGTCAGGCCCAGGGCCAGAAGCGGGACGCTCGCAAGCAACGTGGCGGTCGCAAAGCAGCCGGGGTGAGCTACATGCGTCGTTTCCAGATTCTTCAGGTGCTCGGGCACAGCGCACGTGAACTCGGCGATTCGTTTTGGTGCCCCATGCGCGTGCTTGTATACGGCCTCATAGGCTTCGGCCGAGGAGTACCGAAAGTCAGCGGAGATATCCACGACTCGCGGCCGCGTGCCGGCTCGGGCTGCAGCGCTGAGCAACGAGTCGATGAGCGCGGCCGATACTCCGTGCGGGGCTGCAGAGAAAACGGCCGACTGCGGTGTTTCCACCAACAGTCTTTCGACGTCTGCCTGCGACTTGAAGCGCACGTCGCTGTACGCACTCGCCAGATGCGGGAACGCTTTCGACACACTTTCGCCCGGCTGACTGTCAGACATGACAGCGGCCAGATCAAACTGCGGATGCCCGGCAATCAGGCGCAGCAATTCTCCGGCGACGTAGCCGGTTCCACCCAGAACGATGGTGGGTATCTTCGCGCTCACTGTGGTGCCTTCACGCCGATAGCCTCGATCACGCGGTCGCCGAGTGATGCACCGTTGGTCATGGCGTTGAAGGCGGGGACGCCGAGCTGGCTGGTGATGATCTCGACGCCCACCTGGTTGTCCGTCGAAGGTCCGGTAACCACACAAGGCTCGATCCCAAACCGCTCACGCAACAGCTTCACGCCACCCCAGGCGGCTACAGGATCGTTTGCAGACAGAATGACACCGGTCAGCGCCGCCCGGATATCCGGGCATTCGAGTATGGCGTCGACGCCGTAGGTACCGAGAATGCCGTCACCGAGCTCGAAGACGATGGCGTCGGGTTTGCCAGCGGCGAGCGCTGTCAACATAGTACGTGTCAGCGCCGGCCCGTTGACCCTGGTTGTGGTCACAACACCCAGATCGGTGAAGATCATCGAATTCCGGGCGCCGGCATCTTCCATCGCCAGGATATCGCGCCGGAGCGAGACACCCGTGGCCTTGAAGGCATCAATCACCAGCCCGCGATGCCGCATGCGGCTGATCACCGCGCACGCAGCAGCTGTCTTGCCCGCTTCCATACAGGTGCCCGCAAGCGCCACCACCGGCACTGCGCGAGCTTCCAGTTTCGCCTCGAAGTCGAGCCGCTTGTGACCAACGCGGGCGGGCACGCCGATGCGCTCGCCAAGGTAGGGAAAATGCAGAACTCCGCCGATGACACGGCAGTCGAATGGCTTGCCCTTATCAGGGTTCACCGAGTCGCATATCCCCAGCACACCCCCGATGTTGAGCATCTGGATGATGTCCCCGGGCTGGACAGACTGCGGAATGTGACCGGAGTATCCGAACAGCGCCTTGCGGTGACCGAGCGCTCCAACGACGATGTCACCCTTGCCGACCTTGGCCATGCGGCCGCTCGTCAACTCGAGCGTGTTGTAGGTGGACTTGTTGGTCAGAACTTCGACCGCTACGACGACGCCTTCGTCGGCAGGAATGTCGTTGGACACGCGCACTTCGTGCGAAAGCCCGCAGGCCTGCGTTACCGAGGCAACCTTGTCGACAACAATACTGCGCATCCCGTTAACCATGTTCAAGCGTCCTTGGCCCGCTCGCCCGCACGCCGTGCGAACACGCCTGTCAGCGAAACGATTTTGGAAAAGCCCAGCGCATCTGTCGCAGTCCATTCACCGACCGCTTCACCGTAGACGCCTTTCGACGCCGCCATCAGTGAATAGGGAGACTCGACACCGTCGATGAACAGATTGCCCGGTCTGAAGAGCACGTGTACATCACCGGTCACGCGCTCCTGCGAGGACTGAAGCAGCGCTTCGATGTCGCGGCAGACCGGGTCGAGAAGCTGGCCTTCGTGCACCAGGTCTCCATAAGGCTGGGCTACCAACTCCTTGATGCGCTGTTGGCGCCCTGTAAGCACGAGCTTCTCGAGCTCGCGGTGAGCCGTAAGCAACGTCTCCGCGGCAGGCGCCTCGAAGGCGACCCGGCCCTTGGTACCAATGATGGTATCCCCCAGGTGAATGCCGCGCCCGACACCAAACGGCGCGGCCACAGACTCGAGAGACTCGATGACCTGCACCGGTGACATCGCCTTACCATCAAGCGCCACCGGCCGGCCTCGCTCGAACGAAATGACGTGCCGCTGCGGCGCCCGCGGATTCGTGAACGCATCGCGGGTGAGTACCCAGGCGCTGTCAGGAATGCTGCCAGACGACGTGAGAGTCTCCTTGCCGCCGATCGTCACACCCCACAGGCCGCGATTGATCGAGTACGCAGCACCGAAGGGCGGGACCGGCAAGTTGCGCTTCTGCAGATAATCGAGCTCATCCTGCCGTTTGAACGCTTTGTCACGAACCGGTGCGAGCACTTCGAGATCCGGCGCCAGCGTTCGAAGGGCGACTTCAAACCGCACCTGATCGTTGCCTGCAGCAGTGCAGCCATGCGCAATCATGTTAGTGCCAAGCTGTCGCGCCATGCGCGCGATGGTCTGTGCCTGCATGACACGTTCCGCGCCCACGCACAGCGGATACAGCTGGCCGCGCTTCACATTGCCCATGATCAGGAAACGCAGCACTTGTTCGAAGTAGTCCGCGCGCGCATCAATCTGATGATGTTCAATCGCGCCCAGAGCACGCGCTCTTTCAGCCAGCGTGCGCGCGGCAGCTGCATCGATGCCGCCGGTGTCGACAGTGACGGTGATAACCGGCCGGCCGGTGTTTTCCGCGACCCACGGCACCAGGAAAGAAGTATCGAGCCCACCGGAGTAGGCGAGGACAATGGGCTTGGAGCCCGCGTTAGCGGCAATGTCAGGCATGATTTGTTTAGACGACTCGGAAGATCGATTGCAGGCGGCCGAGGAGCTCGTCCTGCGCACGGGAGTTGGCGGTGGCAATGAATATGGTGTCGTCACCCGAAATCGTGCCCGCCACCTCCGGCCACTCGGCCTTGTCGATGGCAACGGCGACGCTCTGAGCGGCACCTACAGTGGTCTTCAATACCGTGAGCGAGGGACCGGCTCGCTTCAGGCCGCGCACGAATTGCGCGAGCATCCCGAAATCCCCGTTGGCGCGTGTGACCTCCTCGGGAGGCAAAACATAGCGCCCGCTCGCCTTCAACACGCCGAGGTCCCGAAGGTCACGGCTCACGGATGACTGCGTGACCTCGTGGCCCTCTTTCTTCAACAGGCCCACGAGATCCTCCTGCTTGCGGACAAAGCCCTCCCGCAGGATGCGCACGATGGCGCTACGGCGTTCGTGTTGTTGAGTATCGTTCAGCACCGACGCATAAATAAGCGCATAAAGGGGCGCGTATTGTGCATATTCATGCAGGCACGGTCAAGAGGTTTCCAGGGCTCTGGGAGAGCTGATGCCCCCCAACCCCCGGATTACTGCACCGCGATCTGAAGGATACTTACGTGGCTAGTCGTTACCGATGAACGCACCGGGAGACCCACCATGCCGCGAACCTTTGCCTCAGCTGCTCGCCGTTGCCAGCTCGCGGCGTCCTGCGTTTTGCTTTTGTCCGCTCCGCTCATTACCGCAGCCGCCTCGCTCGACACGGTGTCATCGAAGGACGCCTCCGCCGGCCTGCGCGCTGCAATCTCCCAGGGAGTCGACAAGGCCATTGGAATGCTTGGCGCCCCCAACGGATTCCTCGGAAACCCGAAGTACACGATTCCGCTGCCCTCAGCACTCGAAAAGGCCGATCGCGCGCTGCGGATGGTTGGCCTGTCAGGCGATGCCGATGAGCTGAAAGCCGCCATGAACCACGCCGCGGAGATGGCGGTTGCAGATGCCAAGCCGGTTTTCAAACAAGCAGCACAACGTATGACAGTCGCGGACGCCAAGGGCATCCTGACCGGCGGCGGCACGTCGGCGACGCAATACTTCCGACAGGCCACCAGCGCCGAGCTCGTCACCCGGTTCAAACCCATCGTCGCCCGTGCGACCGCCAAACTCAAGCTCCGCGGCCTGTACGACCAGTACGCGGGGAAAGCCGCGCAGGTTGGTTTGATCAGTTCCGAGGATGCCAACCTCAACGACTACGTCACCGCGAAGGCGCTCGACGGCCTGTTTAGCGCCATCGGCGAGGAAGAGCGCGCCATCCGCACAGATCCCATGGGGCAGGCCAGCTCGCTGATCAAGAAAGTCTTCGGCGCGCTGTGATTGCCGTCAGCGAGTAGTGGCCGGACGTAGTTGCGGAGGCCGGCCGTACGGTACTGTACAGCCCGATGTGCGCCCGCTTCCAGACACCTGCCCAGTCCGCCGCCGAACGGTATTGGCAACTCATCGACCCGCTCTGGCGATTCGAGCAGAGCTGGCGCGTGCTCCCCACCGATCCGGTCCCGGTGGTGCTGGCGATAAACGGACAACGCACCGGTCGCATGATGCGCTGGGACCTGGTGCCGTATCGGAATCACGGCGAGCCCACCGGCAAGGTCCTGATCAACGCCAAGGTCGAGAACCTGGAGACCAACTACTTCTGGAAGGGACCTTGGAATCGCCGCCAGCGCTGCATTCTTTCGATGGCCGGCTTCTACGAGCCTCACAAGTTCGAAGATGGGCGCAAAGAGCCTTTCTACGTCCACCTCGCAGATCGCGAAGTCTTCGGCGTGGCCGGTCTGTGGGATCGGTCCGTGAAGGCCGATGGCACTGAGGTGCTCTCCTGCACGCTGATTACCACTCCAGCCAATGAGCTGATGGCTCAGATCCACAACGAAAAGCTCCGCATGCCGGCGGTGCTGCGGGAAGAGGATCACGATGCCTGGTTGCGCGGCTCAGCCGCCGAGGCGAAAACAGTGCTGACGCCGTACCCGTCCGACCTCATGGTCACATGGCAGGTCAGCCGGCGTCTTTATGCGAACAAAGGGCCGAACGACGCAAGTTTGATCGAACCCGCCGACACCCCCTGACCGACGTGGGATTATTCACCATAACGACGGGCAGCTGAGCAAAAAAAGACAGCGGTCGAAGTGAGACGGATGGCACACGTCAAGGACAACGCCAGCGCGATCCACAGGCTGTTCCCAAATATTGAGAACCCTATCGCCGACGGAGTGTGCCGCGAAGGATGAAGGTGTATAGGGCGCACGATCGCGTTGGAATTTGTCGGGGCGTAGTGATATGTCGAACAACTTCTGGACGATCTTCGTTTTGACCTGGGTGTTCGGCCCGTTCGTACTGTGGATCAGCGTGCTCAGCGCGGCCAGAGGGTACTACCGAATCCAACAGTCGATGAAGCGGCTTGTGGATCAGATCCACGCGACTCACCGTCCGGTGTAGGCTCGCCACGCAAGCAACTAGCGACCGCGCGCGAAAAGGGCATATCGCACAACCTGCTGCCGCCGGACGTAGTTGCGAGGGTTCGAGTTTGCTTCCTCAGAGGGCGTCGGTCGGTGCGGGGAAACGCGGCGCTCATCCTGACGTCGAAATCCTAGCTTCATCCCTGACGTCCGCTTCGACATACAGCGCGGCAAAACGCGTAAAAAATAGACACTGACGTCATTGCAAGGTCAGGTTTGAGGCCCTATCATCTCCCCATAGAGCCCCCGACAGTACGTATCTCCTGACAGGTAGCGGAGATGCCGAGCCCGGGGGTTTCGCTTTTAGGGAGCCTGGCGATGACAAGAGTGGCGGTCCTCGTCGATCTTGGATTCTTTCTACCGCGGTATCGCTCGCTGATCCAAATGGATGGCGATCCGCCCCACACACCAAAAAAAATCGCCAGGAATCTTTGGCACACGGCGCTTAGGCACGTGCACAAGGGCGTGGGTGAGCAGTTGTATCGCATACTTGTTTACGATTGCGCACCGCTCTCGAAAAAAGCGCACAACCCGGTCACGGGAAAAGCAATT
>Ga0209526_10003433_pt1 | contig 10793 bp, 12 predicted proteins | sample JacPinW_OM2H0_M1_FD_188566 | JGI IMG/M metagenome (GOLD analysis project Ga0209526, IMG submission 188566) | Forest soil microbial communities from Algoma, Ontario, Canada - Jack Pine, Ontario site 1_JW_OM2H0_M1 (SPAdes) (version 2) | ecosystem: Environmental > Terrestrial > Soil > Boreal...
ACCTCACGCTCCTGCACGCGATCGAGCAGCGGTTCGATCTGCTCGGCCGGGAGGTGGCGCAGCAGGTCGCATTGCGACAACAAAGCGAGCTTTTCGCCGACGGCCTGGCGCTTGCGGTCCAGGGCGTATTCCAGAAAGCGCGACGGATAGCGAAGGGCCGCACCCTTCTGCTCGAGGAACAGCGAGGTGACATAGTAGATGACCGCGCCGACGGCAAAACCGCCGGCGATCGACACCCAGGCGCCGCGCACGCTGGCGCCATGCCTGATGAGATCGTACGCTCCCTCGAAGCCGAGCTCGATCGCAAGGGCGGCGATGAGTGAACCGGCGGCGAAGGCCAGCACGCCGGCCAACACCTTCTTAGGAAACGGAACATAAAGTCCGAGGACCGCGCCCAGCATGACCGAACTCGTCGTGGCCAGGCCGAGCAGCGCAACGGCCACGAGGTCGATGAGAGGGAGGCCACCCGTCGTCATAAGGACCTCCAAAAAACCTTTCAGCGCGCGTCCGCCGCCGTGGAAATATTCGTAGATGCCGGAGCGCAGAGCCACGGCGAGAACGACGACTCCGGCGAGGCACAGGATCGTCCTGGCCACTCGACCGATCCTGGCGAACCCTTCGACCGCGGTTCGCTCGGGGAGATGAACGCTGCTGGCGGTCATCGCTTTCCTCCTAGGCGGCCCGCGACCCGACGGGCGGGCGGCCGGAAACGACCCGCACCGTTTGCTGCTCTTTCTCCAGCGGCAGGATCGCCTGCAGCACTCTTGCGAGCTTCATGTCGCTCATCGCGCCGAGCGGCGTCAGCGGCAGCCGCAGCCCGTCGACCATCAATCCAAGACGATGCAGCGCACGCTTGACCGGGATCGGATTGGCTTCAAGAAACAGCGCCGCATGCAGCGGCGCCAGGATGCCCTCGAGGCGGGCGACGGCTTCGGTCTGGCCCCGATCACAGGCTTTGTGAAGCGCTGCGCAGAGCGCGGGCGCCACGTTGGCCGTCACCGAGACGCAGCCGTCGCCGCCGGCCAGGCGATGTGCCGCCTGCGTGGCGTCGTCGCCGGACAGCAACAACAACCGATCGCCGAGGCGCCAGCGTATCCGTCCAACCCGCTCGATGTCGCCCGTCGCATCCTTCAGGCCGAAGATGCGGGGCAGTTCAGCCAGGCGCTCGATCGTGACGTCGGCCATCGGGCGGGCGATGCGTGGAGGCACGTCGTGGAGGATGATCGGGATCCGGACAGCGTCGTGGATCGCGTGGAAATGCGCGATCAATCCGGCCTGGGTCGGCTGCAGATAATAGGGCGTGATGCAGAGCAGCGCCTGCGCGCCCGCCAGTTCGGCCGAGCGCGCGAGCTCGACGGAAGTTTGCGTATTGTTGGTGCCGGCGCCGGCGATCACCGGCACGCGCCCCGCGGCCGCCGCCACGGTCCGCTCCACGATGCGATGATGTTCGCCGGGCGTCAGCAACGGCGCCTCGCCGGTCGGTCCGCAGGGCACGAGGGCGGCTGTGCCGTGATCGATCTGGCGATGGCACAGTCTTTCGAGCGTGGCAAAATCCACGGCGCCGTCGCGGAACGGCGTCGGTAGCGCCACGCACGGCCCGTGAAGCTTGAAGGTCTTGTTGCCCATCACACTCCTCGTTACGCGGCCATCGCCTCAGCGCGAACTCCTCTCACTGTTGGCGGTGCTGGCCGCCACGCGGGCGGACGGCGCGCAACCGAAATAGATCCGGCACTGCGAGTGGGCTGCCTTCGAGACACCAGCCGTGTCGATTGGAGCGCTCATCGGCTTTATGTCGACACAGAGCAGTGCGAGCGCGAGCGCTGCGATCTTGATCAGACTGGCGACAATCGGCATCGGTTGCGTCCTGCAGTGGACGCTCGATTACCTAGAATGGACATATGATTTCGAGAAGGTCTCGCCGGGTTCGGCATAGCCGCCGTATATGAAGCGGCGGGAGCGCAAGATGCCGGTTACGCCGCGACCGCCCTGAACGCCGCTAGATCTCGATGCGGCTGCCCAGCTCGACGACGCGGTTGGCCGGCAGGCCGAAGAAGTCGCCGGCGCTCGAGGCCAGGCGGGCCAGGGTCAGGAACAGCTTCTGTTGCCAGCGCGGCAGCAGCGGTCTGCTCGAGCCGACGAAGCTGTTGCGGCCGATGAAATAAGAGGTCCGCATCGGATCGAACGGCACACCCTTGTCGGCCAGCCGGCTGAGATCGCGCGGCACGTCGGGCTGCTCCATGAAGCCGTAGCGCAGCACCACCCGGTGCACGCCCTTGCCGAGATGGGCGATTTGGGAGCGCTGTTCGGCCGCCACGTAGGGTTCGTCCGGCACCTCGACGGTCAGCAACACCACGTGCTCGTGGAGTACTTCGTTGTGCTTGAGATTGTGCAGCAGGCAGTTGGGGGCATTGCCCGAGAATGCCGTGAGGTAGACGGCGGTGCCCTGCGGGCGGTGGACACGGCCCGGGCCGATGCTGTCGAGCAGGGATTCGATCGGCAGCGTGTCTTCCCTCTCGCGTGCGCCGACGGCGAGACGGCCCTGCAGCCAGGTCCACATCGCCGTGAAGATCACGGCGGCGATGGCGAGCGGTACCCAACCGCCGTCGAGGAACTTCAGCATGTTGGCGGAGAACAGCGTGAGGTCGACGAGCAGGAAGGCAGAGAACACCGGGATCGCCAGCGCCCAGCTCCATTTCCAGCCGCGCACCGCCAGCGCCAGGACCAGTATGGTGGTCATCAGCATGGTGCCCGTCACCGCGATGCCGTAGGCCGCGGCGAGGTCGCTCGACGACTTGAAGGACAGCACCAGCGCCACCACGCCGGCGAGCAGCAGCCAGTTCACCGCCGGCACGTAGATCTGGCCGAACTCGCTGGCCGAGGTGTGCTGGACGCGCACGCGCGGGCTCAAGCCCAGCAGCGCGGCCTGCTGCGCCATCGAGAAGGCGCCGGAGATGGTGGCCTGCGAGGCGATCACGGTGGCGATGGTGGCGAGCGCCACCATCGGATAGAGCGCCCAGTCCGGCGCGAGGCGGAAGAACGGGTTCTCCAACGCGCTGGCGTCGCTCAGCAGCAACGCCCCCTGGCCGTAGTAGTTGGCGAGCAGCGCGGGCAGCACCAGCCACAGCCAGGCGCGTCGGATGGGTTCGCGGCCGAAATGGCCCATGTCGGCATAGAGCGCTTCCGCGCCGGTCACCGCGAGCGTCACCGCGCCCAGGGCGAGGAAAGTGACGAAGCCGTGATGCAAGGCGAATTCGAGGGCGTGATGCGGCAGGAACGCCGTCAGGACCTGCGGTGCCTCGACGATCTGGCGCACGCCCAGCACGAACAGCACAATGAACCAGAGGAGCGTGATCGGCCCGAACCAGCGCCCGACGCCCGCGGTCCCGAAGTGCTGAACGGCGAACAGCGCCACCAGGACGCCGAGCGCGATCGGCACGACCAGCGGCTGCAGGGCCGGGGTCGCGACCTTGAGGCCCTCCACGGCGCTCAGCACCGAAATGGCGGGCGTCAGCAGGCAATCGCCGTAGAACAGCGCGGCGCCAGCGACGCCGATCATCAGGTAAGTGCGGCGGCGGCGCTCGGAGATCGCTGCCTGCCGCGAGACCAGCGCCATCAGGGCAAGCACGCCGCCCTCGCCGCGATTATCCGCGCGCATCACCACGACGACATATTTCAAGGTGACGACGATGATCAGCACCCAGGTGATCATCGACAGGATGCCCAGCACGTTGTCGTGCGTCGGGCTCAGGCCCGTGAAATCGCTGAAGCACTCCTTGACCGTGTAGAGCGGGCTGGTGCCGATGTCGCCGAAGACGACGCCGAGCGCTGCCAAAGTGAGGGCCGCGTTGCGCTTGCGCCCCACCGGTTGTGTTATCGCGACCCCGGTCATCTACCTGTAACGCTGCGCTTTCCGCCGGGTCCCATAAAGCCGGGAGACGGCGCGCGGTTCTGGCCCTCCCGCACCACGGGGTCAATTGGATTTTTCGCCCCTTTGCCCGCGGGATCGGCGTGTTTCTGCATCTGCATTGCCTATGCGCCTCCTATGCGAGCGTCCCGCCTCCTGCATGGAATTTAAATCCGTCGTCGCGATAAAGCCATCATTGGCCTGCTTCGGCTTCCCGGGAGAGTGTCGTGACATTTCTCCGGCTGGATCGAGATCGGCGGCAATCTCAGCTCGTCGCAGAACCAGCCCGGCGCAACAAGCGGTGCCCTCTATGGCAATGCGCCCTATCTCTATGCGCAGCAGCCGAACGCGATCAACCTTCATCAACTCGACCTGCACGCGATCCGGCTGCCGGACACCTATCAGACCGATCACATCGACTGGGGCTTTCGTGTCGATGCGCTCTACGGCATGGACTACCGCTTCCCTACGATGAGCGCCATTTTCACCGCGCGCCGCCATAACTCGGTCGGTCAACGTCCGCGCATTTTTTTATGCAGCTCCTATGGAGATCGTTCCCGATCCATATGGACTTCTAATCAGTCGACTGGATAGCGTTCAAATTACGGCGCGCTTTCGCCGGTTCGGGGGCAACAATGAGCAAGCGTGCGTTCGTGCTTCATCAAGTCATTCGCGTCCTGCTGATCAGTGCCGCGTTCGTCATCGGTTTCGGCCTCGAAGGCTATGCGCAGACACCCGACGCAGTACAAGGTCGACTGACGAGTACGGAGGGAAGGATAAACTTTCCGTTCTTCTATGGGTCGAAGGTTGGTGACGCCTGCAATCCGTTCGTCGACTATAACTGCGATGTTAGCGAGGCTACGCTTAAGGCGGCGCAGGAGGCGGCGGCGAAGAGCGGAAAGTGCGATCCATACCTCGATTACAAATGTCTCGACACCTATCTTGGCGACGATGTGGCTACGCGTTTTTTTCGCTACTACCAGCTTGAATGGGGCAAGGCTGTCGCACCGAGCGATCCAAATGCGCCACCGTCGGCCCGCGATGCCGCCGTGTGGCCGAAATCGCCGGTTTCGATACCGCCGATGCCGTTTGTCGACTTCCCCTACGGTGGTTCCCCGACTATAGGGACTACTCGGCCCAACTCGGTCGACAGCCCGTTCATGATGGCGATCGCGAATACGGGGCTCGGCAAATGGCTGCAGGACAGCCACATCCAGATTTACGGCTGGGTCAATGGAGGCTTCAACCTGAGCACCAATCAGCTGCAGCCTGGCGGCAACAACCCCATCGGGTACGCTTACACCCCCAACACCGTTCAACTTGACCAAGCCGTCCTTTATATCGAGCGGGTTCCCGACACGGTGCAAAAGGATCACGTCGATTGGGGCTTTCGCTTGTCAGCGCTTTATGGCGAGAACTACCGCTACACCAACTCCTACGGCATCCTCAGCAACCAGTTCAATGGGAACAACCAGGTCTACGGCTTTGATTTTCCGATGGTCTATGCCGACATATACATTCCGCAAATCTTCGAAGGCATGAATATCCGGATCGGACGTTACATTTCACCCCCCGACATCGAAGCGCAGCTAGCCCCGAACAACTACACCTATACGCATTCGTTGACCTACACGTACGACAACTACACTAATACCGGCATCCTCGCCACGATAGCCGCGACAAAAAACTGGATGGTGCAGGTTGGCATCAGCGACGGCACGGAAACACCCATATGGAACGCCGGCAGGACGATGCCAAACCCTTTCCCGAATGCCTTGTACCCCAACACCACAATGTTGGTGGATCCGGGCAACCAACCCACCCTGACCGCTTGTCTACGCTGGACGAGCGACAGCGGCAATGATTCCATTTATCCGTGCATCAACGGCATAAACACCGGAGCTTGGGGGTATAATAATCTCCAGTGGCGCGGACTAACTTATTACCACAAATTCAACGAGCACTGGCACCTTTCCACTGAGTTCTATTTCCAATCAGAAAACGGAGTTCCTAACCTCCGGAATCCCGACGCCCTAGCGATCGTTGCTAACGGAGGCACGCCATTCTCTCCGCAGTATATTTCATTCAACCGGCCCAATTTGGCTTACTGCCCTGATATAAATGCGCTCTCTTGCACTGCGTACTCGATCGGCGCGTTGGCTTATCTCAACTACTCTCCGGACCGATTGAACAACATTTCACTTCGCACGGAGATCTATGATGACCCGATGGGTTGGCGGACTGGCACCGGCGCTCCTGTTCGCTATTACGAAGCTACGCTCGGCTGGCAGCACTGGTTCTCGCCGCAATTTGTAATCCGGCCCGAGATCTCTTATTGGGCTTCCGATGGCGCCCCTGCCTTCAATGGCGGCACGAAGAACGACACGTTTATGTTCGCTATGGACGCCATCATCCACTTCTAGCGAGACGTCGCCTAGGACCGACTCACACAATGGGCAACGTGCTCTACGAGTTCCTGCCTGGGCGAACCATTACGCCCTATGTCGGCGCCGGCGTCGGCGTCGATTTCGTGGACGGTGTTTCGAATTCTGCCAGTACGGTCTTCGCCTATCAGGGCATCGTGGATGCCGGGTGGAACTCGATGACACCACACCGCGTGGAAATCTTGGTTCGGTAGCGTGATCTGCGCCCCTCAAGTCTCGATGCGACAACGTTAAGTGCCACGCCACATAACCGCACTTGTAACGGACGAGGATCGCGGTATCCGCAAACTTATCTCGCGTATTCTCATCGGTTCGGGACATCGCGTACATGAAGCGTCGTCTTGCGAAGAGGTTGTCGAGCTGTGACGCGGCTCGGGCCAAATCTCTTGGTATTGAGTTTAGACACGGCCGACTGTCCGGGAGGCGAAGCTATTGCTCGGCTGAGGAGCGAGACTGAAGCACCGATCTTGGCCCTATCTATTCGCGATGACGAAGCGACCGTAGTGGACGCCTTAAATGGCGGAGCCGACGATTTCTTGGTCAAACCCTTCCGGTTACGGGAATTTTTGGCTCGCGTAGACAATGTCCTGCGCCGGCCAGTGCAAAGAAAAGGGATGAGGCCAATCTTTGTCGAAAGGTCTCTAAAGGTGGATATCGTCTATCGAAGAGTTTGGGTCGGAGACATGGAAATCCATCTCGCACCCAAGTCTTATCAGCTTCTCAAGTTTCTGATCGAGAACGCTGGACGCGTCATCAGTCATCGGGAATTGCAAACTCATTTATGGGGTACAGATTGCATCGACCGCATGCCATATCTTCGCCGTGCAGTGTGGGAACTTCGATGTGCCATTGAGGTGGATCCAGCTAAGCCGCAACTCATTACAACGGAGCCGCACGTCGGCTACCGATTAACTAAGACTTCTGAGCATCAACGCGGCAATTAACATCGCCTGCTATTAGAAGGTCACTTGGGACAAGTTCGTGCAGCGTCGCCTGTTTATGCAGTCGAACGAGCGGCCGTGCGGCAAAGAAGAACAGGCCGACCGGACGATCAAGGCGAACCATGAACTCTTGCAGCTTGCTGTGGTCGCAGACCATTGACGCGGCTCGAACCTCTTGGGCGCAATCGCCTTGGTCGCGTGGCGCTCCGCTTTGGCGTTTACGAATATTTCCACGGCGACGGCCGCATCCTGAGAGGCCTGTTGGAACTCCTCTGACAGACCGGCCGCTCAGCCGCCCTTTCAGCGCCTGGGTCCGTGCGTCACACCGATGAAGGTCCACGCTGAGTCACGCGGCGGCAAGTCGAGGCCGGCATTGTGCAGACCCGACTCGAGAAGTGGAATGCCGACGGCCGTATTGCCGGCCCGGCACTGCTCAATTCCAGCGCGGGCGTTCACCGTTTGCGGGTCCGCCGGACGCTGCTGATTCGTCGCGGCGAGAAAGCCTGAGTATTTGTTGGCGAGCGCCGAACAATATTTGGCATCGGGCGACTGGGCCGACGCGAAAGACGGCAGACCGAACGCTACGCTCGCAATCAGACAAGCATGCAGTGTATTCATGGTTCGCTCCTTCCGGTCAGACGGTCGGTCGACGGCGGAGCTGTGTGATGAGCGACAGGGCAAGATGAGATCGTCGCTCATCTGACGGGGTCCGCTGTCGAAGACGGGCAGACCGATAAAAAATCCTACGCTCTTCCTATATCACGTCAAGGGTCTGTAAATAAATTACACCTGCCTGACATCAATCGCGATGGGTCATCCAGCGCCGTGCGGCTGCGAGCATGGGCCCCTGGTCCGGCGATAAGAATAGCCGCAAATTTCTACGCCGCGCCTATGCCGAGGTGACCGCATCGGTCTGGAATTCTTACGCGCCGCGGCACTCTTATCAGGCGAGGAGAGAACCAATGCTCGATCTCGTCCTGTTCGCCGCTTTTGCACTGATCTGCCTGTACATCGCTTACGAACGGCTCTCCAATCGGCTATGAGCCGTGCTGGGGCAGGCCGTAGGACCCACGGAATCTATATGAGATTCATATATCCGAGCTGCTCTTCCGCCGTCGAATTCTTACGCGGTTCGGGTCCACTTTCGCCGCGCTATGAAATTGTCCCTTCGCTATTTCTGGCGCTCCGCGGCGTGCGCCACGCGTGCGACGGCTCGTCGCCATGAGTCACCTGTTGCCAGCGACTTTCCGGCGCCCCGCGAGGTGCTGGCGGAGATCGGCCTTTTGCTGGCGATCCACCTGGCCGTGGCGCTTGCCGTCGTCCTGACCCTTCGGGCATTCGGTATCTCATAAGGGTCGATCGCCAATGAGCTCGTTCATTTTGCAACCGATCGTTGCGGAAGGACGTGCGACGGTAATGTTCGTATGCGAGGCTCAAATGCTTCAATCTCCTGAAGGCGCTCGGACCTTCGCGCGGCACTTTCCATCCCGTTTGAATGGGAGCGTTTAATGCTCGACGTCATCTTCATCGCGGTCGGTTGCGGCTGTTTCGCCGTGGGGATCGCCTATGCCTACGCCTGTGACCGGCTGTGAGGAGCCAACCATGTTGATCGAATACATCCTCGGCGCCGCAGTCACGCTCGGCCTGCTCGGCTATCTCGTTTACGCACTGCTGCGCCCGGAGCGCTTCTAAGGGAACTCCTTCCATGACCTTCAACGGTTGGCTTCAGATCGCGCTGTTCTGCGTGGTCATCGTTCTGCTGGTGAAGCCGTTCGGCAGCTACATGACGCGCGTCTTTACGGGCGAGCGCACCTTTCTCTCGCCGGTATTGGGCCCGCTTGAGCGCCTCTTCTACTGGCTGAGCGGCGTCGACGAGCGCAGCGATCAGAACTGGCTGACCTATGCCGTGTCGATGCTTCTGTTCAGCCTTGCGGGCTTCATCAGCCTCTATGCGTTGATGCGCCTGCAAGCGGTGCTGCCCTATTTCAATCCGGCCGGCCAGCCGGCTGTCGAAGAAGGACTCGCCTTCAATACGGCGATGAGTTTCGACACCAACACCAACTGGCAATCCTACGTCCCCGAGACGACGATGAGCTACCTCGTCCAGATGGCGGGGCTCACCGTGCACAACTTCGTGTCGGCCGCGACCGGCATCGCGCTGGCGATTGCCCTGATCCGCGGCTTCGCCCGGCGCTCGGCCAAGGGCATCGGCAACTTCTGGGTCGATCTCACGCGCTGCACCCTCTACGTCCTATTGCCGATTTCCATCGTCGTCGGACTGTTCTTCGTCTGGCAGGGCATGCCGCAGAATCTCGGCGCCTACACCGAGGCAACCACGCTCGAAGGCGCCAAGCAGGTGATCGCCCAGGGGCCGGTCGCCTCGCAGGAAGTCATCAAGATGCTGGGCACCAACGGCGGCGGCTTCTTCAACACCAACTCCGCCCACCCGTTCGAGAACCCGAACGCCATCACCAATTTCATCCAGATCGTGCTGATCTTCTCGATCGGCGCCAGTCTTACCAACGTGTTCGGCCGCATAGTCGGCGATCAGCGCCAGGGCTGGGCGGTGTTCGCGGTCATGGGCATCCTGGTCCTGGGCGGCGTCGTGGTGGCTTACTGGGCCGAGGCCGCGGGCAATCCCGCCTTTGCCCCGCTCGGCATCGACACCGCTGCCTCGACGCTGCAGGCCGGCGGCAACATGGAAGGCAAGGAAGTCCGCTTCGGCATCGCCAACTCCGCCCTGTTCGCCACGGTCACCACCGATGCCTCGTGCGGCGCCGTCAATTCGATGCATGATAGCTTCACGCCGCTCGGCGGCCTGGTCCCGTTGTTCAACATCCAGCTGGGCGAGATCATCGTCGGCGGCGTTGGCGCCGGCCTCTACGGCATGCTGCTGTTCGCCATCCTCGCGGTGTTCATCGCTGGCCTGATGGTCGGCCGCACGCCCGAATATCTCGGCAAGAAGATCGAAGCCAAGGAGGTCAAGATGGCGATGCTCGCCATTCTGATTCTGCCGCTGTCGATCCTTGGCTTTTCGGCCATCGCCACGGTCGTCGCCGCCGGCCTTGCCGGTCCGGCCAACGCAGGGCCGCATGGCTTCAGCGAGATCCTCTATGCCTACACCTCGGCCACCGGCAACAACGGCTCGGCGTTTGCCGGCATCAGCGCCAATACCATGTTCTACAACACGACCATCGGCCTCGCGATGTTCATCGGCCGCTTCCTGATGATCGTGCCCATGGTCGCGATCGCGGGATCGCTCGCCGCCAAGAAGATCGTGCCTGCCTCGGCCGGCACCTTCCCGACGCACGGGCCGCTGTTCGTCGGCCTGGTCGTCGGCGTGATCCTGATCGTGGGTGGTCTCACCTACTTCCCGGCGCTCGCACTCGGCCCCCTGGTCGAGCAGGTCGCGATGAACGCCGGAACTATGTTTTGAGTTGAGGACAGACCATGGAACTCACCCTTTCACAGCAGCGGCGGCGGACGGCCGTCTCCACGCTGGGC
>Ga0209526_10003434_pt1 | contig 10787 bp, 10 predicted proteins | sample JacPinW_OM2H0_M1_FD_188566 | JGI IMG/M metagenome (GOLD analysis project Ga0209526, IMG submission 188566) | Forest soil microbial communities from Algoma, Ontario, Canada - Jack Pine, Ontario site 1_JW_OM2H0_M1 (SPAdes) (version 2) | ecosystem: Environmental > Terrestrial > Soil > Boreal...
CCCGCCACTCCACCGACGGTTCGATTCATTTCATCTGCATGGACTGGCGCCATTCGGTGGAACTGCTCGCAGCCGGCAATTCCGTTTACGCCGAGCACAAGAACACTTGCGTGTGGGTGAAGCACAATGGCGGCATGGGCTCCCTCTACCGTAGCCAGCACGAATTCGTGCACGTTTTCAAGAACGGCACCGCTTCCCATCGCAACAATGTTCAGCTTGGCCGCTTCGGCCGACATCGCACCAACGTCTGGAACTACCACGGCGCCAATTCGCTTGGACGCGGCACCGAAGAAGGCAATCTTCTGGCGCTGCACCCGACGGTAAAGCCGGTCGCGTTGGTCGCCGACGCCATTCTCGATTGCTCCACCCGCGGTGATGTCGTCCTCGATCCCTTCCTGGGAAGCGGCAGCACTTTGATGGCGGCGGAGCGCGTCGGCCGCAGCTGCTGCGGGCTCGAGATCGACTCGCTCTATGTCGACACCACCATCCGCCGCTGGCAGGCGCAAACCGGCGACGACGCCGTGCACGCTGCAAGCGGCCGTCACTTCAATCACATCGCAACGGAGACCAACCAAAATGACTAAGCATCCGACCTCAAATAGCGGCTACGGAAAACCACCGCGCGCCAACCGCTTCGACAAGGGCCGCTCCGGTAACCCCAGCGGCCGCCCGAAGGGCTCAAAGAACCTGCGAACCCTGATCAAGCAAGCCGCAAGCAAAAAGGTATCCGTCTACGAAGACGGCAAGACCATGCGAAAGACCAAGATGGATATCGCAGTCACCCAAATGTTCAACAAAGCCGTCAAGGGCGAACCGAGATTTACCCAGATGGTTCTGGAACATTTTAAGAATGCTGAGAACGCGTCTGCCGCCGACTACATCGTGGATTCGTTTCAGGAGGCTGACGCGGCCGTCGTGGTCGAGATTATCGCACGCATTCGCCGCGGCACCGGACAGACCTCCAATGACTAGCCTCTCCCCCCGCGAATATCGCGCCATTCTGCGCGCGGACTTTTACGCCTTCACCCAGCGCTGCTTTCACGAATTGTATCCGCAGACAACTTTTTTGCCGAACTGGCACATCGAGCTGATGGCGGCCAAGCTCGAGGCCTGTCGTCGAGGCGAGATTAAGCGCCTGATCATCACCCTGCCCCCACGCCACTTTAAGTCAATGTGCGTCTCGGTGGCATTTCCCGCATTCCTGCTCGGCCACAATCCATCGTGCCAGATCATCAATGTTAGTTACGGCCAGGATCTTTCTGACAAGCTCGGCCGTGACGGCCGCGCGATCATGACGTCGGCTTTTTACCAGAGGCTGTTTGCGACGCGACTGGTTCAGAGCTCGATTCATGAACTCTCGACCGATGCCGGCGGATTCCGATTGGCAACCTCGGTCGGCGGCGTGCTGACCGGGCGCGGTGGCGATTTCATCATCATCGATGATCCGTTGAAGCCGGCCGACGCGCTGTCGCCGAGCCAGCGCAATCTTCCCAACTACTGGTTCGATAACACGCTGCTCAGTCGGCTCAACAGCCAGCACAATGGCTGCATCATCATCGTGATGCAGCGTGTGCATCAAGACGATCTCGTTGGTCATGTTCTTGGCCAGGGGAACTGGGAGGTTCTGAATCTCCCGGCCATCGCGGAGGTCCGCGAGGAACATGTCATCGAAAGCCCTTACGGCCGGCTGGTCCATGTGCGCGAAATCGACGACGTTCTTCATCCCGAACGGGAGTCGCGCGAGGTCCTTGCTGAACTTCGCCGCAACCTTGGTGCATATAATTTCGCCGGACAGTACCAGCAATCACCGGCGCCTCAGGGCGGCGGCATGGTCCAAGGAGACTGGTTCAAGCGTTGTGCCGACCACGAACTGCCCCCGTCGTTCGACAGCATTGTCCAGAGCTGGGATACGGCCAACAAACCGGGCGAGTTCAACGACTACAGCGTCTGCACGACCTGGGGTCTCAAGAATCAGCGAATCTACCTGCTGAACATCTATCGCAAAAAGGTCAACTATCCCGATCTTAAACGCGCTGTTCGCGAGCAGGCTGCCACCTTCAAGGCGTCGGTTGTTCTCGTTGAGGACCGCGCCTCGGGCACACAACTGATCCAGGAGCTGATTGAGGAAGGCCTGCATCAGGTTCAGCGCTGTATCTCACGGGTCGACAAGCGGACGCGGATGATCGAACAGACCGCGACGATCGAAAACGGCTTCGTCTATGTTCTGAACGATGCCCACTGGCTCGCCGAATATCTCTTCGAGATGATGACGTTCCCGAACTCGAAACACGACGATCAGGTCGACTCCACTTCGCAGGCTCTTGCGTGGATGAAACATCGCGTGGCGGGTTGGGGGCTTCTCGAATACACCCGCCTCGAAGCTGCCAAGCTCATATCAGGTGGTGCTATGATCCGACTGCTGGCTCCCGCAGGCGTTTCGAACGTATACACCATTACCGGTCGGCGGATTCTGATTCCGGCGGACCGTATCATCGAAGGCGGGTGGGAGGAAATGGGTCCGCTGATCGCTGCCGGTTTCATTAAGCTTTAGAATCCGCGGAAGAGCGCGCGAGGGCGATTCGAATCCAATACCGAGCGGCGGCCAATTCCCAAAATGGCCGTCGAATTCATTTCGCCAAGCTGAAATCTTCGTACCCGAATTGCTCGCAGATGCCGTTGAGCCACCGAGGATCAAGCGCGTTAGGTTCTCGGTTCGGCGACTCAACTTCACGCAGTGTCACTTTGACAAACTGTCCTTTGTCATCTTTTTTCAGCTGAGCGTAGAACCGAACAAAGCCGGTATACCCGCCATAGCTATTCTTTCCGTTTAGCAATCCGCAGTAATCTGTAATGCCGTCGCGCTCCGCCAGGATCACCGGCATCCATTTGAACTGAGCCGCTGACGGGTCTTTCAATCCCGCGGCAAGCACAGGCGCAAAGGAGAGCTTTTCCGAGGGCGTGAGTTCACGCTTCGGCGCCGCGATCACCTGCGCGGTTGGTTGGCTTAGGCCGGAGCAGCCGGCGAGCAGCGTCGTTAGCGCAAATGCGCAGCAAATCCGTTTCATTTTCATGTCCCCCCAATGCGTCAAGCGCATTTGCGACATGCCCACAATAGTATGACTATAGCCAGTGGTTTAATGGCCCTTCTAATGGCTGCCTGCGTGCATGAAAGCTCGTGCGCTGGTGGCCTGGAATCTACGGCGGGTCCGCGTCAAACGCGGAGTTTCGCAGGAGCGGCTCGCCTATGACGCCGAGGTCGACCGCTCTTACGTCGGCGGGCTGGAACGTCAGGCGGAGAACCCCACGATCGATCTTCTGGACCGGTTGGCTAAGACACTTGAGGTCCCGCTCTCGGAATTTTTCGCCCAGCCGGCTAAAGGCGCCACTGCCCCTAAGCCGCTACCCCAGGGCCGCAAGATCTCGCGGCCGAAGCCCAAGAAGCCATAAGATTGCTCACAATTCGCTCGACTTTCCCACCGGAAGGAGCGTGTGTGGTGCTAGCAAAACACATCTGTTTTCAGGATTCGACTGATCCCTCCCGCCCGCGATGACAGCTTCCGCGGGCTCGTCTCAGTGGCAGCACCTGATGCTGTCGTTGACCCAAGGGAGAGCCAGATGGCTACCGGTAAATCGAAAGCCAAATCCACAAAGACGCCTTTCAAAGCAAAACGTCCCACCAAGAGCAGCATTCCCGCTAGATCAAAACCCGTTGTTACGTCTAACAGCGCGGTATCCCAAGCAGCATCATCGAAAGCACCCAGTTCATCGTCCTCGAAACAGTCGGCCGTGCTGAAGATGTTGCACGGGCCGAAGGGTACCACCATCGCAGCAATCATGAAGGCCACCGATTGGCAGCCGCACTCGGTGCGCGGCTTCTTTGCCGGCGTAGTCAAGAAGAAGCTCAACCTCAATCTTGTCTCTGACAAGGTCGATGGAGAGCGAACCTACCGGATCACCAAACCGAACCCGGCAAGATGATGGTCGTGCAACTGACCGCGCCTGGTCGACCCACCGATCCAGCCGTCGAGGACGAGTTGGATCGGCTGGCGGTCATGCCGATCGTCCAATTGCGGACCCGGTATCGGGAAGTGCTTAAGAGCGACCCGCCGCAAGCGTTCGGCCCGGACCTGCTCCGGCGAAGCATCGCGCACCGGATTCAGGAGAAGGCTTACGGCGGCCTCTCCCGCTCGGCGCAGCGCTTGCTCGATCAAATGATGAAAGCGTATGCCGCGAAGCCGAACGGCAAGATCGTGCTGCCACGCCGGATTAAGCCGGGCTCCGTCCTCGTCCGGGAGTGGAAGGGCAAGAGCCACCGGGTCATGGTATTGGTGGACGGGTTTGCCTACGACGGAGAGACTTACAGCAATCTCTCCGCGATCGCCGTCCTGATCACTAGCACCCGGTGGAACGGGCCGCGATTCTTTGGCCTGCGATCCAAGCCGGACGAGAGCGGCGAGTCCGTCCACCCTGATCGATCCAGCGCTCCAAAGCGGAAAGGCGGGGCCGCCCTGCGTTTGAACCACTCGGACCGCAGAGGCGGTCCTCGAATGCGGGACGCCGGTCCTGCGGCCAAACCCGCTCCGATTGGTAATCGTCATGGCCGCTAGTCCGATCAAACCGGTCCGCTGCGCTATCTACACCCGCAAATCGACCGAGCACGGACTGGAACTGGAGTTCAACTCACTCCATGCCCAGCGCGATGCTTGCGAGGCCTATGTAAAGAGCCAGGCGTCGCAGGGATGGAAGGCCCTGCCTCAGCGTTACGACGACCCCGCCTATTCCGGCGGCAATCTCGACCGCCCTGCCCTGCAGCAACTCCTGAAGGACATCGACGCCGGCCGGATCGACGTTATCGTTGTCTACAAGATCGACCGGTTGACCCGATCGCTCGCCGACTTCGCAAAGCTGGTCGAGGCCTTTGATGCCAAATCGATTTCGTTCGTCGCGGTCACTCAGCAGTTTAATACCACGACATCAATGGGGCGGCTGACCCTGAACGTCCTGTTGTCCTTTGCCCAGTTCGAGCGCGAATTGTCCTCAGAGCGGGTCCGCGACAAGGTCGCGGCCAGCAGACGCAAGGGCAAATGGACCGGCGGCACCGTCCCGCTCGGCTATGACGCCAAGGACAAGAAGCTGGTCATCAACAAGGCTGAGGCCGAGACCGTTCGATATATTTTCACGCGGTATCTGGCATTGCAGAGTTTCGGGAAGCTGGTAGAGGATCTCGACAATAGAGGCATCATCACCAAGCGCCGAAACACCAAGGTCAGGAAATTCAATGGCGGTATTCCCTTCACCTACGGTCCCCTCGCCCACTTCCTGAAGAACCGGCTATACATCGGCGAGACCGGCCACAAGGACAAATGGTTCCCAGGTGAGCACGCGGCCATCGTCGATCGAAAGACTTTTGATCAGGTCCAGCAACTGCTCGCGTCCAAATCTACCGGTCGAAAAGCCAAGCGATCCGCGAGCGAAGCCCTGTTGATTGGCAAGCTTTACGACGACCGCGGCAACCGCATGAGTCCGAGCTTCTCCACCAATAACGGGGTGCGTTACCGATTCTACATCAGTTCGGCATTGCTGCGAGGCCGGAAGGACGAAGTCGGATCGGTTGGACGCGTCTCTGCGACAGAGATTGAAGGGGCAGTCCGCGGCGCCCTAAGCGTTCAACCGGGTCAAGGACCGGAAGAACCCAACGGCGTGCCGGACCCCGTTGAGAAGGTCGAGCGCGTCGTCGTTTCCCGAGATCAACTATTGATAAATCTCACGCGATCTAACGATGCTAACGAGATGGACGGTGCGGTCGCAGAAATAAGAATTCTCTGGCCGACCAAGGCAAGAGATTCAACAGTTGCGTTGGAGAGCGACGGTGAGGCGGTGTGTGCGCATAACGAGGGCCTGATCCAGTCGGTCGTCCGTGCTCAGACATGGGTCCAATCGCTTCGAGACGAAGTGTACGAGTCCATCGAGATGCTCGCCCAGGCGAACCGCCTGCACCCAAAGGTCGTTCGGCAGGCGCTCCGATTAGCATTTCTTTCTCCGGTCGTTACATCAGCGATTTTGGAAGGCAGGCAGCCGGCAGAACTCTCGCTCGCACAAATCCCGAAGCTGCTTCCCTTGCCGTGGACAGAGCACCAGCGCCTGCTCGGCTGATGTTGATCTTCAGGGATAGAGTGTTATGGAATTTGGGCACCCCGTTGGGCACCTTCTTTCAGCGCGCACCTCCAAACGAGCCAACGTATAACTCTCTGAAGGCCTTGCTTTTTAGACAGACAATGACAACCATCACGTGTATTCGCCATGCATAACCCCCGAGGCGCACGTGAAGATCAGTCAGCTCTCGATCGAGAATTTTCGCGGTGTTCGCACGGCGCACCTGCTGCTGCCCGATCACGCCGTGCTGATCGGCGATAACAACACAGGCAAATCCACGGTATTGGAGGCGCTCGATTTGGTTCTGGGACCGGACCGTCTTTCGCGGTTATCGCCCATCGATGAGCATGATTTTCACCTCGGCCGGTATTTGCAGGCTGACGCCGCATCGGAAGCCGCATCAAGCGGAGCCGAAAACGACGAAGCCGCAACTGGGCCGCCTCAGATCGTTGTGACGGCAACGGTAACCGGCTTATCCGAGGAGCAACGGTCGTATTTCGGCGATTACATCGAATGGTGGGATGCGTCGAAACAGGAGTTCTACGACACGCCTGATCCAGCCGGTCTCGATACCTCCCCTTCGGTTCCAGGTTTGCGGATTACGTTCATCGGCAACTACGATCCCGAAGAAGATGACTTTGAGGGCAAGACGTATTTCACGCGAACGCTCGAAGAAAACGAGACTCCGACACCATTTACAAAGCGGGACAAGCAAAAATGCGGTTTCCTTTATCTGCGATCGATCCGAACTGGCTCTCGTGCGCTTACCCTCGAACGGGGCAGCCTGCTCGACATCATCCTGCGGCTGAAAGAAATTCGCCCCAAGATGTGGGAAGCAACCTTGGCGAAATTGTCGGCCTTCGATGTCGCAGGCGACCCTGAGCTTGGAATCTCCGGCGTGCTGGGCAGCATCGATGCAGCCATCAAGAAATACGTGCCGCGCGAATGGGGAATACAGCCGCATTTGCGCGTATCGGCGTTGACGCGCAGGCATTTGCGGGAGGTCATTACCGCCTTCATCGCGACGGGAAGCGGCGGTCACTCTGCACCGTACTACCGCCAAGGCACCGGCACGATCAACATGCTTCTGCTTGCCATGTTATCGCAGATTGCGGAGGACAAGCAAAACGTCATTTTTGCGATGGAGGAGCCGGAAACCGCCATCCCCCCTTATGCGCAGAAAAATATCATCCATGAGCTTCGCAAGCTTTCGGCGCAGACGTTGTTCACGTCGCACTCGCCGTATGTGCTTGAAGAGTTCGCGCTCGACGAGACCGTCGTTCTTCACCGCTCGGCCGACGGCGAACTGACCCAGGCAAGCGTAGTTCTTCCGGATAGCGTAAAGCAGAAGCGATACAGGCAGGAATTCCGCACACGGTTTTGCGAGGGACTGCTGGCACGGCGTGTCCTGGTCGCAGAGGGCGCGACGGAAGCGACGGCGATACCAGCCGTGGCGCGGCGCCTCAGCGAGCTGAATCCTGCGATCTACGTATCGCTGGAATCCCTCGGCATCTCGGTCCTTGATGCGGGATCGGAAACGCAGATTGCCGACTTGGCTGGTTTGTATAGGAAGCTTGGAAAAGAAACCTTCGCGATCTGCGACAAACAGCCGGATGACCGCAAGGTGGCTATCGAGGCGGCCGTGAAAATGCTTTTCATGCATGGGGAGTCCGGGTTCGAGAATCTTGTCCTGAAAAACACGACGCAAGCGGCGCTGGAGCGGTTTGCGGTATCGCTTCAATGGCCTCCCCATCTTTTGAGCAAGTATCCTGACCTGAAGAAGAACACCGGAGCCGCGCTGGCCGACTACTTCGATTGGTCAAAGGGAAATTGGGGGCTAGCCGACTACCTGGCTCAATGTTCGGAAGCGGAAATTCCGAAGTGGCTTCGCGAGGTCTGCTTGGCTCTGAAAGGCCAGTGCCAGGCTCCGCCAGCGGCACCGCCCCCTGGTTCGAAGGGGTAAACCGTGATCGATCTGACCAAGACGCAAAAGGATATCCTTGATGCAGACGGCCACCTTTTGGTCACCGGAGGGCCCGGCTCGGGCAAGACGACGATTGCCATCCTGAAAGCCGCGCGATTTGCGGACACCCTACGGCCTGCACAGTCGGTTCTTTTCCTGAGCTTCGCGCGTGCGACGGTCGCACGGATTTTGGAGGCGATCGGCGAGGAAAGGGAAATTTCAACGGAGGCAAAACGTCGGATCGATGTCGATGCATACCACGCCTTTTTCTGGCGTATCCTTAAGACGCATGGCTATTTGGTCGGACTCCCTCGCCGGCTAAGGCTCGTAACTCCACCGAATGAAGCAATCGCGTTGTCCACAATCCGGCGGAAATACAACGCCGATTTCAAGCTTACCGACATAGAACGCATCGCGAAACACGGGCTTGAGGATGCAGAACGAACGCGCCTCGCGGAGCAGGACGGTCGCATTTGCTTTGGATTGTTCGCCTACTACGTCGGCAAACTCCTTCACGCGTCGAACAAGGTTCGAAATCTCGTCAACGCTTCATTTCCCGTCGTCATCTTGGACGAATTTCAGGACACCAGCGCCGACCAGTGGCGGGTCGTCAAGGCGTTGGGATCGGGCAGCACGCTCATCGCTCTGGCCGATCCGGAACAGCGTATCTTCGAGTTTGCGGGTGCCGAGGCCAAACGCATCCAGCAATTCAAGGACACGTTTCTTCCTTCGACATTTGACCTGAAATCGGACAACCATCGCAGCAAAGGCACGGACATCGCAACGTTTGGAAACGATATCCTGCTTGGGACCTTCAGCCAGTCCGCTTACAGTGGCGTTGAATTTGTTGGTTTTGATCCGAATGCAAACCAGGCACTTGCCGCCTTGAGCGGTCAGACCCTCAAAGCGCGCGGTCGGCGGTTGAAGGCCGGCAGTAAATCCTGGACGGTAGCCGTACTTGTGCCGACAAAACGTATGACGCGGCAAGTCTCCGACGCTTTTCGGCGACCGTTTGGGACGATGCCGGCAATCGCGCACACGGCGGCAGTCGATATGGAAGGCCCCATTCTCGCCGCGGAGGTTATCGCGTATCTGCTACAGCAGGTTCCTGGAAACGCCGGCTATGAGGGCTGCGTAGAACTTATTTGCGCGTTCTACCGCGGCAAGGATGGCGATACGCCCGCCAAGACCAATCTGGCGGAAGCGGACTCTGTTCGGAAAGCTTACGACAAATGCGCCCTAAAGGCAGCGGCTGGAGCAGCCTTGCCGGCGAAGAGCATTTACCATGCAATTCGCGAGGCGATTCAGGCGACGCAGTCTCTAACGCTTACCGGCGATCCTGACAGCGACTGGGTTGTTGTTCGGGACATACTTGAAAACAGCGCATGTCCTCGGCTCAAGGAAATTGCCGGCGAAGTTCGAAACATTCGGCTTTTGGACAGGGGTACGGTATTGCGTCAGTCGCTATCGGAAGATTGGCGCTCGTACGGCGCCTACCGCAACGCGTTGAGAATCACACGACAGGCGTTCGTGCAGGAGCATTTTGCGACCGCTGGAAGGCCGGAGCGCGGCGTCATCGTGATGAACATGCATAAGGCAAAAGGCAAACAATTCGACGAGGTGATTATCTTTGAAGGATGGCCGCGCTTTGTCGGGCGAAAGCTCGTTGCAAATCCCGACCGCATCGTCCGGAACAACGTCGTCGCGGGGGACATGAGCCAGGCAAGGCAGAACTTCCGCGTGAGCGTGACACGGGCGAAAGTGCAGACAACGATCCTTACCCCTAAAGGCGATATTTGTGTGCTGCTGAAGTCGACCGCATAAGCGTAGTCTGGCAAGGAGCTGCGACGTGGCATCAAAGATAGAAGCTCTGCGCAAGTTAAGTTACGCTCCAGCGACACACGATCACCAAGGCGCGTTTGAAAGGCAGATGGAGCCGGGCACAAGCGGGCGAGGCGCGTGCCTGCTTATTGTCGCACAGCTCGAAAACGAACTTGAGGCGGCCATCGTATCGGCCATGCCGAAGATGGCACCAGACGTGCGGTCAGAGATGTTTGAACGCGACGGGCCGATGGCGACCTTCTCTCGTAAAATATCCATGGCAGCAGCCTTAGGTATTATCGGTCCGAAGAGCCGCTCGAACCTTAAGATCATCAGGCACGTCCGCAATGCCTTTGCGCATGCCAAAATTCCAATCGACTTTGGAACGGACGAGGTTGCCGGTGCATGTAGCGAGCTTCATCTAATTGATCCTGAGGCGCCGCAGTCGCAACGGGAGTACATCAACACATTTGAAGGTGCCCGCCCCCTCTTCATAGACGTCTGCGGGTCAATGATGTTGATGCTGTACGCCTTCACAGGGGCCAGCGTGTCCATGGCCTCAGTGAAAGAGGTTGGGCGAGAAGGCGCGAAGCTGCGCCAACTCAAACCGAAAACACCGCTACCCTGATTCACGTCTTCAACTTCAACCAAATCTGAAACCCGGTAACCAGCGCCACCGCCACGAGTGAGAGGATACCGACTATCCTTCTCCTCTTGCTGGCAACGGAGAGAGCAACCAGCACAATCAGGGCACCAAGCACCCTTCCAAACGAACTCCTGATTTGGCGCGCATTAGCCAACACCACCGCGATGTCCGATTTACCTTCAGTTCCATCAGTCATAACAACCC
>Ga0209526_10003435_pt1 | contig 10786 bp, 10 predicted proteins | sample JacPinW_OM2H0_M1_FD_188566 | JGI IMG/M metagenome (GOLD analysis project Ga0209526, IMG submission 188566) | Forest soil microbial communities from Algoma, Ontario, Canada - Jack Pine, Ontario site 1_JW_OM2H0_M1 (SPAdes) (version 2) | ecosystem: Environmental > Terrestrial > Soil > Boreal...
GGCCCGGCTCGATCCGGCCCGGCGGCGACGGCTCCTCGGGCGGTGTCTCGAAGGGACGGTGCTCCGATGGACGGTGCTCCGCCGGCCATGGCTCGATCGGCCTGGGCGGCGACGGCGCCTCGCGCGGCTCCGGCTGGAACCACGCCCCCGGCCACGGCTCGTCGGTCCAGCGCGCCTCCTGGGGCGGGGCGTACGCCCACGGGGCCTCCCACCAGCGATCGTCATCGGGCGCCTGCGGTACCTCGGTCCGACGAGCACGCGTCGGCGTCCGCGGTAGGAGGTCGTCGTGCGCGGTCGTGAGTGGCGCAATCCCGGGAAGCTCGGGTGCCGTGGTCGTGCCGTCACGGGGAGGGTGGCCCTCGTCCCGGTGTCGGGCCCCCGTCGCTCTCGTGATGGGTACGACAACGCCGTCGTCGGGATCCGGGACTGGGTCGTCGGGTGTGCGGTCTTGCGGTGCGGGGCCCGGGGCGTCGGCGGGGCTGCCGTCGGCCCGGGCGCGTGAGCGCCGCGGGCGCAGACCGAGCCCGCGACCCAGCCCCAGGCGGTTGACGAGGCTGCGGTCGTCGCGTCGATTGCCGGCCGAGCCGGCGTCGTTCGCCATCGGGGCGCGGTGCTCCTTCCCGCCGCACGCGGGGTGACCATTGTGGCCGCGTGGACAGGGGACCTGCGACGCGGCGGCCCACGCGGGCGACACGCCGACCCGTCGGTAGCATCCGGTGCACTCCCGCGCCGAAGGAGCGCATGCGGGCGGTCGCGACGAAGGGACGCCATGGGGTTGCTGGACGGGCACCGGGGAGTGGTCACAGGCGGGGGCTCCGGAATCGGGCGGGCCACGTGCCACCGCATGGTGGCGGAGGGCGCCCAGGTTGCGGTGGTGGACATCGACGGCGACGCGGCAGAAGCCGTCGCGAAGCAGCTCGATGGGCTGGCCTATGCCGTCGACGTGACCGACTACGTCGCGCTCGAGGAGGCCGTGCGCGACGCGGCATCCCGCCTCGGCGGGATCTCGTTGCTGTTCAACAATGCCGGCGGGAGCAGTCTCGCCCGGGTGCACGAGCTCTCGCTCGACGAGTGGAACCGCATCGTCGCCCTGAACCTCAACGGGGTGTTCCACGGCTTCAAGGCAACGGTTCCCTTCATGCTCGACGGCGGCGACGGCCGCATTGTCAGCACGGCGTCGATCAGTGGCACCCGGCCGTCGGGTGGCGAGTCGCCGTACTCCGCCGCGAAGGCTGCCATCGTCGCGCTCACCGCGAACGCGGCGCTCGAGTACGCACCGACCATCCGTGTGAACGCGGTGTCTCCCGGGATGATCGCGACGGCGCTGACCGCTCCCCTGTTCGAGGTCTTTCCCGAGATGGTCGACCGCATGACCGCGAAGACGCCGCTGGCACGGATCGGGACGCCCGAGGACATCGCGGACGTCGTGGTGTTCCTCTGGTCGGACCTGGCCCGGTTCATCACCGGACAGAACCTCGTGGTCGACGGTGGCATGACTCTGCACGGCGCGGGCGTCGACGGTGTGCTGGAGCGCGTCGACACGATGTTGCGCTCGTTGCGGAGTGACCCCTGACGCCGGCGGGACGCGAACGCTCAGGCGTGCGCGACGTCGCGGCGAAGACCGTGACGCGCGATGCCTCGACCGGCCCTGGCCACACGGGTGTGGCACATCACGTGGATCGCGACGGCCGCACCGAGACCGATCAGGACATCGCCGATCGAGAACACGTTGTGCAGCGGGATCCACGCGGGCATGGCGAACACATCACCGAGGAAGCGCAGCCGTGCGTGGGTCACGACGCCCGAGTTGTCGAAGGCGTTCTGGCTGTGCCGGCGACCGGCATCGCCGAGTGCACGACGTGACGCAGGCATGACGCCGCCGTTGGCGGCGATGGCGACGAAGTTCGCCAAGCCGCCCAGAGCGATCAGCCGCAGGCCGGGGATGGCCAGGTTCGCGGCCAGGAAGGCCAGTGCGACCGCGTACGTCGCGAGGTGGAGCGCGGGATCGAGCCACGACGGCCCTCCAGCGACGAAGGAGATGATCAACACCTGGACGCCGAGCGCCACTGCGAGCAGACCGGTGCCACGGAACCGGACGCCGGCGAGCGCGCCGAGCCGCCCGCCGGTGAGCGGGACCGTCACGAGGGCGAGGGCGACGAAGGCGACGAGGAACACGGAGCTCCCTTCGGGCGGATTCATCGGCAGGGTCGCCGCGCGACCTGAGGAGAAGCCGGACCCACCCGAGCAGATCGGGCGTACCGGACGCTCGGCTCCCCTTCGCCCGGATTCGTGCTTGATCCCGGGCCGTCCCGGCCGATGTTCAGAGAGGCACCCACCAGTGTCACAACCCCAACGGGGGCGGGAGGAGCAGATCCGCGGGATGGGCCCGACCTGACATGCGGCTCCGCAGCCGGCGCGCATTGCAGTGGTACATCCGCACGGTCATCACGGGAGGCCTCCTCGGCCTCGTGCTGGCGGCCGTGCCGGGCTGGCGCGCGGTCTGGGACCACCCTTCGGTCTTCCTCATGTTGTCGGCGCTGGTCGTGCTGGGTGAGATGTTCCCGATCCAGATCTCGATCGGGAACGAGTCGCAGGACGTCACCACCTCGACGACGTTCGCCTTCGCGCTCCTGCTCGCGCTCGGCCCGGGTCCGGCCGCCGTGGCGCAGGCGGTCGCCTCGTTCGTGTGCGACACGACCCAGCGCAAGCCGGCCTGGAAACGTGCCTTCAACGTCGCCCAGTACAGCCTCTCGATCGTCGCTGCCGGCGCGGTCCTCGGCGGCACCACGCTCGGTCGCCAGTTCGGGCACGGCTCGGTGTCACTCGGCGCGCTGGGACCGACGCTGCTTGCCGGGTGCACCTTCTTCGTCGTCAACCACCTGTTGACGGGCACCGGCATCGCGCTCGCGCTCGACGCGCCGTTGCCCAGGTCGCTCACGACGCATCTCGGCTTCTACGTCGCCACCAACGCGGTCATCCTCTCGCTGTCGCCCGTCGTGCTCGTCTGCGCGGAGGCGAACCTCCTGCTCGTGCCTCTGCTGCTGCTCCCCATGGCCGCGGCGTACCGGAGCGCAAAGGTGTCAGTGGAGAAGGAGCACCAAGCCCTGCACGACGCGCTCACCGGCTTGCCGAACCGGGTCGGCTTCCGTAACCGGATCGTGCAGGCGTTGGCCGAGCGACGCGGCACGCCTTTCGCCGTCCTGCTCCTCGACGTCGACCGCTTCAAAGAGGTCAACGACACGCTCGGGCACCAGATCGGCGACCGGTTGCTCTCGAGCGTCGGTCGCCGGCTCGCTGGCGCGCTGCGCGAGAACGACATGGTCGCCCGGCTCGGCGGTGACGAGTTCGCGGTGTTCGCCTGGGTGGGTGGCGACGCCGATGCCGGGCACGTCACCCATCTCATCGCGACGAGTCTGGAGGAGCCGTTCGCGCTCGACGACATCTCGGTGCAGATGCGGGCCAGCATCGGGGTCGCGCTCTTCCCCGACCATGGCGCGGATGCCGACACGCTGATCCAGCGAGCCGACGTCGCGATGTACCTCGCGAAGGAGAACCAGACGGGGTTCCAGGTTTACAGCGCCGAACGCGACCACCACACGACCCGGCGCCTGACGCTCGCCAGTGGTCTCAAGCGCGCCATCGACGAAGGCGAGCTGGTGTTGTACTTCCAGCCGATCGCCGAGCTCGCCACCGGTGACGTGACCGCCGTCGAAGGGCTCGTGCGCTGGAACCATCCCGAGCTCGGGCTCGTCCCACCCGACGAGTTCATCCCACTCGCGGAGCCGACCGGGCTCATCGCCCAGCTGACCTTGCGCGTGCTGGAAGACGGTCTGCGCCAGGCCGCGACGTGGAAAGCCCGCGGTCGGAACCTCGCCGTCGCGATCAACGTGTCGGTGCGCAACCTGTACGACCCGGAGTTCGCCGATCACGTCGCAGCCCGGCTGCGGCACTGGGGGCTCCCGGCGTCGTCGCTCCACCTCGAGATCACCGAGGGGATGCTGATGGCCGACCCGGTCCGCGCCGAGCCGGTACTGGCCCGGTTGCACGAGATGGGCGTGGTGCTCGTCCTCGACGACTTCGGCACGGGATACTCGTCGCTGGCGCGCCTGAAGCGACTGCCGGTGAGCAAGATCAAGATCGACAAGTCGTTCGTGATGGGCATGGGCACCGACGAGGACGATGCGGCCATCGTGCGCTCCACCATCGAGCTCGCGCGCAGCCTGGGGCTGGGTGCCGTCGCCGAAGGCGTCGAGACCGAACGCGCCTGGCTGATGCTCGCAGAACTCGGCTGCCACGCCGCGCAGGGTTACTACCTGAGCCGGCCGGTCCCAGCCGAGAAGCTCGAGACGTGGCTCACGCAACGCGGGCAACCCATCTCCGGCTCGCGTCCTTCGCTCTCCGCGTCGCCGAGCTGAGGGTCGCGCCGGCGCGTCGTGCGCCGACAGGTCCTGGAGCCGGCATGGGACTGACTACATTGATCGCCCGTGCCGTCGCTCGACCTCGATGGAAGCCCGCGCAGCCCTCGTGACTCGCGACGCTTCGTGAACGAGACCGCGCAGGACTGGGGTGTACACGGCGATCAGCTCGACGTCGCCCGCCTGCTCGCCACCGAGCTCGTGACGAACGCCATGCTGCACGGCGCACCACCGATCCGGATCGCGGCCCACCGCTCCAACTCCGTGGTGCGCATCGAAGTGTCCGACGCGAACCCGCAGCCTCCGCTTCCGCGTCCGTTCGACGCGGAGGCACCGACCGGACACGGCATCCTGCTGGTCGAGCGCCTCGCCCGGCGTTGGGGTGTCGATGCGCGCGACGACGGCAAGACGGTCTGGTTCGAGATCGCGCGGTCGGGGACGGCATCGACAGACGCCGCATCGACGCCGACGAGCCTGGGCCAATCGTGACCGCCGACGACGTGGAGCTCATCGACGTCGTGCTCGTGAGCCTTCCCGTCGAGGCCTTCCGCCGTTCCCAGCAACACCACGACGCGTTGCTCCGTGAGTTCGCCCTCGTGGCCGCCGACGTCGACGCCGACAGGGACCCGCACGTCGATACTGTTCCTCGGCGGCTCCTCTCACTCGTGAGCGAGCTCGCGCAACAGTTCGGCCGATTCTCGGTCGAGCCATCGACACAGCTTCGTGACGCGATCGACAACGGCGTCGTCCGTATCGACGTGCATTTTCGGGTGCCGGCAGCCGCCAAGGACGCCGCGATCAACCTGGGTCGGCTCCTCGACGAGGCCGACGAGTACTGCCGGCGCGGCGACCTGTTGACGCTCGCGACGCCGTCCGACACGCTCGCGTTCCGTCGGCGGTATCTCGAGGAATTCGTCCGTCAGATCGACGGAGCTCCCGCACGACCGTGGCAGGAGCAGTGAGCGTCAGCTGTCGACGTAACGGAACAGCGACGTCACGCCGGCGATCTCGAGGACCTTTCGGACCTCGTCACTCGGCCGCACTTCGAGCGTCGCGTTCTTGGTGCGGAGGCGCTGGGCCGCCTGGATGAGCACGCTCATGCCGATCGAGTCCATGAAGACCGTGGCCGCCAGGTCGACGACGCAGTCGCCGGTATTCCTGCCGATCACGTCGAGCAGGGTGGCGCGCAGGCGCGGAGCGGTCAGGAAATCGAGCTCGCCCTCGACCCGGATCACGGGCATCGCGCCCCCGGGCGCATCGACCTCGATGGAAAACGGTGGCTCGACCACGAATCGTTACCTTACCCATTCTCTTTCCGCGGCTCCGTGCTCCCGGCGCGTCCCCCGAGACCCGGGATCGCGAGACCCGGGATCGATCTGATGTCGCTTCGCAGCCGGCTCCTTCTGCTCCTCGTGGTGTTGGTCGTCGTGGTCGTGATCGGTGGCTCCGTCGGCTTGACCGTCGTCGCGGCCCGCGATCGGCAGAACACCGCCTTGCAGGACTTGACGACCGCGCGTCGCCGGGTGGAGCAGCTCAGCACGACCTACGCCGAGCAACAGAACAACTTCGTCGCGTTCCTCTTCAGCGACGGGCAGGAGTACGTGCTGAACCCCTACAACGAGCGGATCAGCGCGAGCCGGCGGCTCGTACGGGCCATCCGCTCCGACCTGCGCCCGGCGCCGCGGCTTCGCCAACGGTTGGATCGCATCGACATGCTGGCCGGCTCCCTCCTCCAGCGGGGATTCGATCAGGCGATCTCGCTCGTTCGGGCCCGGCGGCAGACAGATGCCGTTCTGCTGTTGCTGAGCCCGCCGATCACCGCCCTTGCGAACGACGTGCGCTCGACGCTCAACGGCCTGGCGAGCGACATCGACGCCGCGATCACACAACGCAGCGAGGACCGAAACTCGCTGAACACCATGCTCCTCGCCGATCTGGTCGCCACGCTCGCGGGGCTGGGCGTCTGCATGGTCGTGGCGGCGATCTTGATCGAGCGCTGGACCAAACGGCCGATCGACACGATTGCGGCCGCAGTGAGAGAAGTGCGCGCCGGCGCACTGGCGACAGCGGTTCCTGCCGTCGGGCCGCCTGAGCTCGCGGCACTTGGCCGCGACGTGGACGAGATGCGCGCGCGCATCATTCGTGAGCTGGGCGAGAACGTGCGAGCGCGTGAGGCGTTGGAGCAGAACGCAACCGTGGTGCTGGCACTGCGGCGCTTGCTCGAGCCGCAGCACACCGGAGTGCCCGTGGGCTGGGATGTCGCGAGCGCCTTGCGACCCGCGGAGGGCATCGTTGCGGGCGACTCCTACGACGTCGCGCTCCTCCCCGACGGCAACCTTGCCGTCGTCGTGATCGACATCGCCGGACACGGTGCCGTCTCCGCCGTCGCATCCCTGCGGTGCCAGGAGCTGCTCGGTGTCGCGCTGGCCGACGGCCGCAAGCCGGGTGACGCGCTCAGCTGGCTGCTCGAACAGATCCGCGATCCCGGGATCGAGCTGTTCTTCAGCGCGTTCGTCGCCACCATCGATCCGGCTACCGGTCGATGCTGCTACGCGAACGCAGGACACCCCGCAGCGCTGCTTGCGACCGATACCGGTGTGGTGAACCTCGGGCCGACCGGTCCCATCGTCGGACCGATCGCGGCGGTGTGGGACTCGGAGGAGATCGCGATCCGACCCGGGGACGCGCTCGCCATCTACACAGACGGCCTCACCGACCCGCGCAACGTCGACGACCACCATTCCCCGCTACGGCAGCTGACGGAGCTGCTCGTGGAATCGCCGCGCCCCGACGCCGACGAGGTCGTCCGGCGGTCGCTCGGCGCGCTCGAGGTCGCGGCGATCGGGCGCCTGCGCGACGACGTGACGCTGCTCGTGGTGTGTCGAGCCGCCGGCACCAACGACGCGTAGTCAGGCCTCGATCGACGCCTCGGGCCAGTTGTACTCCGTCCATCCCGTGCCGGTGCGTCCATCGTCGGTCGTGAAACGGCACATGGCGCGGGGAAACCGGGATTCCCGGCCGTCGTCGGCGACCAGGAGCACCGGCGCGTGGGCGACGGGCTCGGTCGTGAGCTGCAACGGGCCGATGCGCTGCCGGGCGCCGACGGGCATCTGCTCGGCGTCGAGCGAGACGTCGCAGTCGACGCCGTCGACGCGCTCCTGCTCGCCGCCGGGCGGGATGACGTAGCCCTCTTGGAACAGGTCCATTCCGGAGAGCATGGAGCGCGCCGCGTGGAAGAACGTGCCGTCGTCGAGGTGACCGGCGGTCCAGTTCCAAGGAAAGAGCCACCAGTCGCGCACGCCCCACGAGTGATCGCGCTGTCCGGGACAGCGGACCGAGATCGTGTCGTCACCGATCTGGATCTGCCCCGTCACCCACGCCGACTGCTCGTAGCGCGTCGTCGACTCGTACGCGAAGGCCGGCCCCCGACTCTCCCAGTCGAGCTCGACCTGCACGGGTACCGGCCGACCCTGCTCCCCGTGGAACGCGCGCGACGGGTCGTCCAACTCCACTCCGGTTGCCTCGGCCGCGACGCGGTAGCGCTCCAGCGGTTGCGGTGCACCGAGGTCGACACGCGCGCCGTTCGCGGTCACCTGCAGCGCGTCACCGCGGGGACACGGCAGGTCGTGGTCGCGCACTGCGACGAGCGGGCGGTCGCGACCCACGAGGTAGACCCAGAGCCAACTCCGCCCGAGGTTGGGGTAGAGACCGAGGCGTACGTATCCGCCGTACGACAGGTCGCTCGCGGCGAAGTCGAGGTACCACGACTCTCCCCACAGCTCTTCCGACCCTGCCACGTGCCGGCCCTCGTCGGCGGGTGTCACAACGAACGCGCCCACCTGCGTCCTCCTGTCGGTTGTCGGGCCGACGCTACCCGCTCGCGCTCACGGGTGGGAGGGGGCCGGTGGCGCGCCGGCGACGTCGAAGGCGACCTGGTCGGCGTAGCACCACCACCAGTCCTCACCCGGCTCGTACGAACGCACGATCGGGTGCTGCTGCTCGTGGAAGTGCCGCGTCGCGTGCTTGTTCTTCGAGCTGTCGCAACAGCCGACATGGCCGCAGGCCATGCACAAGCGGAGGTGGACCCACGTGTCACCGATGGCGAGGCAGTCCTCGCAACCGATCGTGTGTGGGCTGACCTGATGGATCGTGTCCAGATGCGTGCACGTCGCAGCCATTGCACGTACAAGACGTGCCGAGCGGGTGCTATTCCGCGCTCTGCGCCGCCGGCTGGCGAGTCGACGAGGTGGCAACCGGTGGGCGGGGCGAGCGGGCCACCGCGAAGAGGCCCGGGGTGGCGTCGGTGATCTCGCGGGTCAGCGAGAAGTGGCTGGCGTCGAGGCCCGACCCGACGCCGTTCACGGACGAGCCGAGGAGCCGGTAGACGACCGGCAGGGCCCGGGTGTACCCCCACACGTAGGCCTTCCGCGGGATCTTCTTGCGGAGCTCGAACCGGTCGAGGCGCAGGATCCGCTCTCCGCTGTGGCGACGCGCCGCGAAGTCGGCCTTGATGTGCTCGTCGCCTTCGAGACCGAACAGCTCGACGTCGTCGAAGAACAGGCGCAGGATCGACTCGAGCTGTTCGGGATCGAACAGATACACGTGAAAGGGATTTTCGAAGTCGGCGGGCGCATTCGGCGTGATCACGAACACCGTGCCGCCGGGTCGTGTGACGCGGGCCAGCTCGCCGACGTGCGCCTCCGGCGCAACGAAGTGCTCGATGATGTGCGAGGAGCACACCCAGTCGATGGACCGGTCGCGCACACCAAGCCGCGCGCCGTCCATCCCGAGGAAGCGCACGTCGGCGCCCCGGCGACCGCCCGGACCCCATTCGGCACCTGCCGCCACTGCGGTTGCCGCGTCGTAGTCGGCGCCGAGCACCACCCGGCCGTCGCCGGCGAGCCGGGCGGTCTCGTCACCGACACCACACCCGACGTCGAGCACGATCCCCCGGCCGAGCTTGTTGATGACCTCGCGGTACCCCGCGTCGTGGAAGGCGAGCAGCGAATCGGGCGTGACGTCCCGCATGGGGCGCTCGCCGGTCAGCTTCATCGACTGCGGTCCTCCGCACGCTGGAAACGAAACGTCGCGCTCACGATGTTGCGGCGAGCGACGGCGCGTACACTACCCGCCACCATTCGTCGGAAGCCGTGGGCCGGGCGAAGCCCGAAGGGCGGCGTCGAGCGCCACGGCCGCCCTCCGGCCGCTCGTCGTCACGTCCATGGAGGAGCCGCAGCACAGTGAGCCTGACCGGCGGCCCGGCCGCCTCCGACGTCGCCAAGCTCGGTGATCTCGCCGCCGAATCGGGACTGCACCGGGTCAGCATGCTCGCGTGGCGGGACCTCGACGACCCCGAGGCGGGCGGCAGCGAGGTCCACGCGTCCACGATCGCGGAGTACTGGGCCGAGGCCGGCCTCGAGGTCACCATGCGGACCTCGTACGCGGCGGGCAAGCCCCAGATGAGCTGGCGCGACGGCTACCGGGTCATCCGCAAGGCCGGCCGCTACATGGTGTTCCCCCGCGCCGCCTTCAGCGAGATGATGGGTTGGCACGGTGGACGTGACGGGCTGGTGGAGATCTGGAACGGCATGCCGTTCTTCTCACCGCTGTGGGCCCGGACGCCCCACATCACGTTCCTGCATCACGTCCACGGTGTGATGTGGGACATGACCCTGCCGCCGCGGTTGGCCCGGGCCGGACGTTTCATCGAGTCCCGTCTCGCGCCCCCGGCATATCACTGGACCCCGGTCGTCACCCTGTCGGAGTCGTCGAAGCACGAGCTCGTCGAAGAGCTGCGCTTCAAGTCGAGCCGGGTGACCGTCGTGCCCCCGGGTATCGACCCGAGGTTCTCGGCCGGCGGCACACGCGCCGATCAACCGCTCGTCGTCGCGGTCGGTCGTCTTGTGCCCGTGAAGCGCTTCGAGCTGCTGATCGACGCGCTCGTCGACTTGAAGGATCGATTCCCGGGGCTTCGCGCCGTGATCGTCGGCGACGGGTACGAGCGCGAGCCACTCGAGGCTCGACTGCGCGAGACGATGGCCGACGACTGGATCGCAATGCCCGGCCATGTCACGGATCAGGAGCTGGTCGACCTGTATCGGTCGGCCTGGGTCATCTCGAGCGCGTCGGCGCGCGAGGGATGGGGCATGACCCTCACCGAGGCCGCCGCGTGCGGTACCCCGGCGGTGGCCACGCGCATCGCCGGTCACCTCGATTCGGTCGTCGAGGGTCGAACCGGGCTGTTGACGGGCGCGAGTCGCGACGACCTCGCGGGCGCGCTGGCGCGCGTGCTCGGTGACGAAGACCTCCGAGCGCGGTTGTCGACCGGTGCTCGCGAGCACGCAGCTCGCTACACCTGGGCCGCGACCGCG
>Ga0209526_10003437_pt1 | contig 10778 bp, 6 predicted proteins | sample JacPinW_OM2H0_M1_FD_188566 | JGI IMG/M metagenome (GOLD analysis project Ga0209526, IMG submission 188566) | Forest soil microbial communities from Algoma, Ontario, Canada - Jack Pine, Ontario site 1_JW_OM2H0_M1 (SPAdes) (version 2) | ecosystem: Environmental > Terrestrial > Soil > Boreal...
GACCTGCGCTTCGGGCAGGCCGGTGACGCGCTCGACCTCGTGCGGCGGCCACTTCGCCGCATGCTTGCGGATTTCGTCGACGCCGTAGACGCGCTGGCTGAGGAATTCCTTGTCTTCCCAGCCATTCTCGAAAATGTGCCAAAGCATCCCGTAGATCGTGGCGATGTGGGTGCCGGGACGCACGCGGACATATTCGGTTGCGTGCGCGGCCGTCCGGGTCATCCGCGGATCGACCACGATCATGTTAGCGCGGTTGAGCTCCTTGCCCTCGAGGATATGCTGAAGTGAAACCGGATGCGCCTCGGCCGGGTTGCCGCCCATCACCAGAATGGTCTTGGCATTGCGGATATCGTTGTAGCTGTTGGTCATCGCGCCATAGCCCCAGGTATTGGCGACGCCTGTGACCGTGGTGGAATGGCAGATCCGCGCCTGATGATCGGAATTGTTGGTGCCCCAGAAGGCCGCGAGCTTGCGGTTGAGGTAGGCGGCTTCATTGGTGAATTTGGCGGAGCCCAGCCAGTACACCGAATCCGGCCCCGACTTCTGGCGAATCTCCAGAAGCTTGTCGCCGATCTCGTCGATGGCCGTCTCCCACGTGATACGGGTCCATTGGCCGTTGACGAGCTTCACCGGGTAGCGCAGGCGGCGCTCGCTCAACACGTCGTCGCGGACGGCTGCGCCCTTGCAGCAATGCGAGCCGCGATTGATCGGGCTGTCGTAATCAGGCTCCTGGCCGATCCACACCCCGTTGGCGACGTTTGCGATCACCGAGCAGCCGACCGAACAATGGGTACAGACATTCTTTCGCGTCGTAACTGTCGCGCCAGCAGGAGGTGGCGGACCGGCCTCCGCCTTGCGGATGCCGCCGAGCGGGAGATTGCCGAGCGCCGCCAGTGCCCCGGCGGCGACCCCGGAATGCTTCAGGAAGGCACGTCGATCCAGACCGCCGCTCGATTCACTTGGCCACGCGCCACCGACGCTTCCACGATTTCGACGACGCTCCGACTTTTTGATCAGCACGGGCGTCTCCCTTATCGGGCCGGATAGCTGTTGACACGGTAGAAGTCTTGAACCTCGGCCGAGCTCGCCTGGTAGCGCGCCTTACGCTTGTCTTTGAGGTCGACGGGTTTGGCGGCGGCCGGCTCCGGCACCAGGGTGCTCGCGGTGGCTGCTCCAGTACCGGCAATCGCAAGGCGAAGCAAATCGCGCCGGCCGATAATCGTCTTGAGGCGCTCCTTCATGAGGGTCGCACTCCCAAATCAAGCTGTAGCCATGCCGCCCCCACAGCCTGGTTTCGATCATCATCTCCCATGCGCAAGCTACTCCTCGGTCATCGCTATTTCAATCGCCGTCTCAAACCTTATTCTGCATTTCCAAATGCAGTTGCTGCCGACCAAGACATCCCGCAAGTAACGTATCCGGCCTCTTTGAATTCCAGTCACCGAAGCAATCGGCGCATTTCAAATGCGTGCGTTTCATTTCGGAAAAGACTGTCAATTAACCGGCGGACAGGTCAATTAAACATTTTTATAATCGGAGTTTGCTCCTTGTGCCTCCGCCTCAGCGTCAAGAACGCTATTGTTTGACTGCCCCGCTGAAGACTAGGTGCAAATGAGTCAAAGCGGCGGAGAGCGATTCGCCTCGTGCGCCCATGACGGCATAGAAGCGCGGCCCAAAGCCATTACGCCCTGAGAGAAAACCGTGGGCGAAACGGGGTTGGCCAACGCGGTATCCGCGCCGACTTCCGTCTCAAAAAGCTTTCTGATACGGTGAAGCGGTTATCGCGATACCATCCCAGATGGCATCAGGTGCCGTGCGAGAGGCCCTTGCCGCCGAGCTTTGATCGTCCACTCTTCCCTGCCGGCCACGCACTCATGGCGAGGCGACCGATCTTGGCCAGCTTCTCGCACGTAGCACCGTCGCGCGCCTGAACCGCAAGGCCGCGCGCCACAGCGCTGTAATAGGCAGCCAGCATGTCACAATCGGTATCTTCCGGCACGTCGCCATTTGCCGCACCCTTCCGGATGCGTGCCGCCATCGCGCTTTCCGAAAAGGCGCGATGCTCGGCCATCATGTCGCGAATATTGCTCATGCCCGGCGAGCAATGCGTGCCCGCGAGCGAGATCATGCAGCCGAGCGGGTGATCGCCACGGGTGAACTCTTCAGCGGTCGCCTCGAACAGCCGTGCGAAGGCTGTCTTCGTATTGATCGAAGGGTCATTGAGAATGGCGAAGAACCATTGGCCCGACCACTCCAGGTAGGAGCGCGTGGCCTCGCAATAGAGCGCTTCCTTGCTGCCGAACGAGTTGTAGAAACTCGACGCGCTGATCCCCATCGCGGCGATCAGGTCGTCGAACGACGTGCCCTCATAGCCGCGCTCCCAGAACAGCTTCATCGCCGCCTGCAGCGCGACCGCGCGGTCGAACACCGCCGGCCGTCCCCGGCCGCGTTTGCCCTCGCGAAGTTTCTCCTGGCCTTTCTTCCCTGTAATTATTTTTGGTATCATCGCTCCAAAAATCCTTGAACGGCGCCTCCCCGAGTTTATCTGCAGCTCACCATATTGGAGTGCTTCCTCCAGATATCAACCCGGCGCGCTGCTTTTCCACTCCCCGATGACAACCCACCTGGCACCACCCCCCTCGACACCCCAGAGCGGCCGCCGCGCACGGCCGGCGGCGCGGGCCGCGCCGCAACCGAATTCCGGACAGCATGGCAAGGACTCACGGATAGTCTCATGGATCAGATCACCAACCCTGCGAACCTCGAACGAGAACGGCTGGACGAACCGGTGGCGCGGCCGCGCCGGTGGCGATGGAAGGCAACGGCGCTCGGCGTCGCGGCGGCGCTCGGCCTTTACCTCGCCTGGCTCGGCCTTGCGCCCCATCGTGGCAACCAGGCCGCGGCGGCGCCGACGCCCACCCCGGTCGTGACTGTCAGCCAGCCCTTGCAGCGGGAGGTCGATGTTAGGGCCGGTTTCCTCGGCCAGTTCTCGGCGATCGACCGGGTCGAGCTGCGGGCCCAGGTGGGCGGAACGCTGACCGAGATCCATTTCAAGGACGGGCAGATCGTGCACAAGGGCGACCTGCTCTTCGTCATCGATCCCCGGCCCTACGAGATCAGGCTGGAGCAGGCGAAGGCGGCGCTGCAGACCGCGACCGCCCGCGTGGCGCTCGCCAACAACCAGCTCTTTCGGGCGCAATCGCTCAAGCGAAGCGACTTCGCGACCCAGGAGACGGTCGACCAGCGCACCAACGACCAGGATGCGTCGCAGGCCGCGGTCGAGGACGCCAAGGCGCGGGTGCGGGATGCCGAGCTCGATCTCGAATATTGCAGCGTGCGGGCGCCGTTCACGGGGCGGATCGGCGCGCGCCAGGTTTCGATCGGAAGCCTGGTCGCGGGCAGCCGCGCCGCGACCAGCCCGACCACGCTGCTGGCAACGCTGGTCTCGCTCGATCCGCTCTATCTCGATTTCGACATGAGCGAATCCGATTTCCTGACCTTCTCGCGCGAGCGCGAGCGCCTCAAGGGTCCGCTCGCCAACAAGGTCGCAATCGGCCTCAGCGACGAGACCAATTTCGCCCGCGAAGGCACGCTCGACTTCATCGACAATGCGCTTGATCGCTCCAGCGGCACCATTCACGCGCGCGCCACGGTGCCCAATCCGGACCTGTTCCTGGCACCGGGCCAGTTCGCCCGGCTGCGCGTCGCCATCGCGCCGCCGGCGCCGGTCTATCTGCTGCCGGACGCAGCCGTCGTGCTCGACCAGTCGCAGCGCTTGGTGATGACCGTCGGCAGCGATGCCACCGTGAAGCCGAAGATCGTGACCACCGGCGACCTGCGCGGCGGCTTGCGGGTGATCCAGTCGGGCCTCGAGGCAGGGGACCGCGTCGTCATCGACGGCCTGGTGCGCGCCATTCCCGGCACCAAGGTCGCGCCGCAAGACGGCACCATCCATTACGACCCGACCGCCGACGGCCAAGGCAAAGAAGGCTGAGACAGGAGCTTCCCGTGACCCACAGCTTCATCGACCGGCCGATTTTTGCGACCGTGCTCTCCGTCTTCCTGACGCTGATCGGGTTGGGAGCGCTCTACATCCTGCCGATCTCGCAATATCCGGAGATCGTGCCGCCGACGGTGCAGATCACCACCACCTATCCCGGCGCCTCCGCCGAGACGGTGTCGCGCACGGTCGCGACCCCACTCGAGCAGCAGATCAACGGCGTCGAGAACATGATCTACATGTCGAGCCAGTCGACCGGCGACGGCAAGCTCACCGTCACCGTCACGTTCCGGATCGGGACCGACCTCAACGTCGCGCAGATGCTGACGCAAAACCGCGTGCAGGACGCGCTGCCCCGGCTGCCCGAAGACGTGCAGCGGCTTGGCGTGCAGGTGCGGAAATCGACGCCCAACATCCTGCTCGCGGTGCATCTCTATTCGCCCGATTCTTCGCGCGACACGCTCTATATCTCGAACTACGCGACGCTGCATGTGAAGGACACGCTGGCGCGGTTGCCGGGGGTCGGCGACGTCCAGATCTTTGCCGGCCGCGAATACGCCATGCGCATCTGGCTCGATCCCGACAAGGTCGCCGCGCACAATATGAACGCGAGCGAGGTACTGGCCGCGCTGCGCGCCCAGAACGTCCAGGTGTCGGCTGGCGTCTTGAACCAGCCGCCGGTCGCCTCCAAGCAGGCCTACCAGATCAACGTGCAGACGCTCGGACGGCTTTCCGCGCCCGAGCAATTCGCCGCCATCGTCCTGAAGTCGGACAGCGAGGGCCGCGTGACGCGGCTGCGCGACGTCGGCCGGGTCGAGATCGGCGCTGCCGACTACGGCTCGACCGCGTTCATGGACCGCGGCCCCGGCATGCCGCTCCTGATCTTTGCGCAGCCCGGCGCGAACTCGCTCGCCGTCGAGCACGAAGTGCTCGACACCATGCAAACGCTGGCAAAGGACTTTCCGCCCGGCCTCCATTACAAGGTCATCTATGATCCCACTATCTTTGTCGGCAAATCGGTCGACGAGGTGATCAAGACGATCTTCGTCGCGATCCTGCTGGTGGTCGGCGTGGTGTTCCTGTTCCTGCAGAGCTGGCGCGCCGCGATCATCCCCGTGATCGCGATCCCGGTGTCGCTGGTCGGCACCTTCACCTTCCTCTACGTGCTCGGAATATCGCTGAACAACCTGTCGCTGTTCGGCCTCGTGCTCGCGGTCGGCATCGTCGTCGATGATGCCATCGTCGTGGTGGAGAATGTCGAGCGCAACCTCGAGCGCGGCATGACCCCGGCCCAGGCTGCGCACGTCACCATGGACGAGGTCGGCGGCGCGCTGATCTCGATCGCGCTGACGCTGTGCGCGGTGTTCGTGCCGTCGGCCTTCCTCTCCGGCATTACCGGGCAGTTCTTCCGCCAGTTCGCGGTCACGATCGCGGTTTCGACCCTGATCTCGTGCTTCGTCTCGCTGACCTTGAGCCCTGCCCTTTGCGCGGTGCTGTTCAAGGCGCATCAGCCGGGCCACAAGGCGCGGGGCTCGTGGATCGTTCGGCTGGTGCAGGCCGGATTCGCCCGCTTCAATTTCGGATTCGAGTGGTTGTCGACGAGCTATGGACGGCTGACGCGGCGGCTGGTGCAGATCACTGGCGTCGTGCTTGTGGTGTATGCGGCCCTGATCGGCCTCGCCGGCTTCCAGTTCGCCCGCGCGCCCACCGGCTTCATCCCGGAGCAGGACCAGGGCTATCTCATCACCGTCGTGCAACTGCCGCCCGGTGCCACGCTCGACCGCACCGAGGCTGTCGTCAAGAAGGCGATCGACCTCATCATGTCGACGCCCGGCGTCGAGCATGTCGCGCCGTTCGCGGGGCTCGATGCGACCACGTTCACCATCGCCTCGAACGCCGGAACGATCTTTTCGGGGCTACCTTCCCTCTACAATCATGAGGTCAAGGGCCTGACCGCGACCAGCGTGCTCGCCGACCTGCGCAAGCGCCTGTCGGTGATCCAGGAAGCCTATGTGCTGACGATCCCGCCGCCGCCGGTGCAGGGCATCGGCAATGCCGGCGGCTTCAAGATGATGCTGCAGGACCGCGCCGGCCTAGGCTCCGAAGCGCTGTCGAAAGCGGCGCAGGCACTGGTCGCTGCCGCCAACAAGGACCCCAGCTTCGCCGGCGTCTTCACCCTGTTCGGGACGCGCTCGCCATCGATCTACGCCGACATTGACCGGGAGAAGGCCGAGAAGGTCGGGCTTACGCCTACGGATGTCTTCAACACGCTGCAGGTCTATCTCGGCTCGCAATATGTCAACGACTTCAACTATCTCGGCCGCACCTACCAGGTGATCGCGCAGGCCGACGGCTCATTCCGCCAGGATCCGCAGGACATCGCGCGGCTGAAAGCGCGCAACGCGTCCGGCGAGATGGTGCCGGTTGGCACGGTGGCGCGGCTGAAATCCGAAAACGCAGCCTACCGTGTGCCCCGTTACGATCTGTTCCCCGCCGCTGAAGTGATGGGCGTCGCGGCACCCGGTGTTGCCACCGGCACCGCGCTGCACCGGATGGAGGAGTTGGCGCACGATGTGCTGCCACCCGGCATCGGCTTCGAATGGACCGAACTGGCCTTTCAGCAGCAACAGCCGGGCACCTCCTCGTTGCTGGTGTTCGGCGCGGCCGCCCTGTTCGTGTTCCTGGTGCTTGCCGCGCAGTATGAAAGCTGGAATCTGCCGCTCGCGGTCGTGATGATCGTGCCGATGTGCCTGCTCGCCTCCGTGACCGGGCTGTTGTGGCGCGGCATGGCGATCGACGTGCTGGCGCAGATCGGCTTCGTCGTGCTGGTGGGACTTGCCGCCAAGAACGCGATCCTGATCGTGGAGTTCGCGCGCCAGACCGAGGAAGCCGGCGCCACACCGGGCGAAGCGGCCGTCACTGCGGCGCGCACCCGGCTGCGGCCGATCCTGATGACGTCGCTGGCGTTCATCTTCGGCGTTGCGCCGCTCGTGGTCGCGACCGGCGCGGGCTCGGAGATGCGTCAATCGCTGGGGACTGCGGTGTTCGCGGGCATGCTGGGCGTGACCGCATTCGGTCTCTTGTTCACGCCGGCGTTTTATACGGTCGCCAGCAAGATCGGGCGCAAAAAGCCACAAGCGGGACCCAATGAAACCGCGCCCGCGAGCGACATCGCTGCGGATCGCGACGAACCTGCGAGCGGCGTGCGGGTGCAGAGCCGGGCGATTTGAGACGAGCGAACGGCACCGCCGATTTTGTGAAAAGTCGGCTTTACAGAATCAAGAACCCAGCAATCCCGGGGACTGCTGGGTTCTTTGCGTCGAACTTGGTTGCGGGGATAGGATTTGAACCTATGACCTTCAGGTTATGAGACAGATTTTTGGCGGCCGAGAACATCACCGCAAGAATAACCATCAAACCCGGCTCTCCGGAGTGGGACGCCTGGCGCAAGTACCTTGTCGCGACGCAGCCTACTCGTGTTGTTGCTTTCTTTGACCACCAAGGACGCGAGGGTAGAGCTTACCAAGTACCGAGCAGATGGCCACCCGACGCCGGCTAGCGCGTCAGCGCCAAATCAAATCGGCGCATTGAGGCGTACGTCTGCGGCGGCTGCGTGCTGTTGATCGAGTTACAAGCCATCAGGCGCGCATCGGCGCGAGAAACCGCCCTAGGGGGATAAGGGGATTAATTCCTCAATCGGATGCACTTGCCGACCGGCATTCAGGCAAACGTGCATTTTCGCGAAATTCCAGAAACTTTTTTTCACCCGCATAGCTTCTACATCGACGAGACGGCTGTCGCCTCGGCGCTGCAGCGGCCTTGTTGGAGACTGGATCGCTTTCTACTCATTCCACGTCGGTCGCGATGCTCTGTCTCCATGTGAACGTCCGCTTTGCGTCGGCGGGTTCAACCGATCGCTGCTATGGCGCCAAGCCTTCGACCACAAAAATTCGGAGCTGAACGCGGGCTCTGGCTGGTTCGATGCGTGAAAGCCGCTGGTCCAATGTCAAACAGTCTGTAACACTCGGGTTCGTGGCGAATTTTGTCAACCTTACTCAAGCGACGCTCGTAATCCGCCTCAACTTAGACCAGGTGGCAAGGTTGTATGAGGGCCTGCTCGACGCCTGAAGAGTGCTGTGAGCGCAGCATGTCTGCACCTATCTTCGGACGCATAAATATGAGATCCATCCGCGCGACAATGGTGGCAGCATTTGCCATTTTCATACTTCCCGTAGGGATCGCACACGCCCGGTTCCTGTTTTGGCCGCAGTACAGTTCTTTGTGGCGCCATCACGCTCCGTTCAGGCACACGCACCAACACCGGCACACAAAGTCTGAATTGGTGAAGAGTGCTCAGTCCAAGGACGCCCCGAAGGGCCCGCTCCAGATCATCATCTCGATCGCAGACCAACGTGTCTCGCTTTATGATAATGGGGCGCTGATTGCACGCTCCTCGGTATCCACTGGAATTGAGCGTCATCCCACGCCCCTCGGCGTATTCAGCGTGATCAGCAAACAACGATGGCACCGCTCAAATATTTATAGCGCTGCCCCGATGCCATACATGCAACGCATCACTTGGTCAGGCATAGCGCTGCATGCGGGTGTCTTGCCTGGACATCCGGCGTCACACGGCTGCATCCGTTTGGCAAATGCCTTTGCCATTCGACTCTGGCATCTCACCATGCGCGGCACGCGGGTGATCATCGCGCACGAGGATGTCCAGCCGGTCGAGATAACCAATCCGCATCTTTTCAAGCCGAAAGCCGCGTCCGGTCCAACGGAATCTCGGGCTGCCACAGTCCCAGCTGACAGCATTAATACAGCCTCGGCAACGCATGGGCCGTTAATGTCCAATACCGAGACGCAAGAAGCCACCAACCTCGAGGTTGCTGGCTCGGCTCCCGTTGGAGTCAAACCTCAAAGGGTCGTCCCGATCTCAGTCTTCATAAGCCGTAAGTTGAGCAAGCTCTTCGTGCGTCAGGGCTTCAAGCCTCTGTTCGACGTCGCGGTCAAGATTCAAAATCCGGAGCAGCCGCTGGGAACGCACGTGTTTACCGCGATGGAATTCCAGAATGATGGTGCGGCTATTCGATGGACCGTCGTGTCGATGCCTGAGGAGTTTCTCCGCATCGGGAGCTCCACCAACGAGCGAGAAGCACCCGTGAAACAAATTATCGAGACTACCCTACCAGGGCCGCTGCCCGACAAAGCCAACACTGCGCTCGATCGCATCGAAATACCGCAGGATGTGGTTGAGCGGATCTCTGAATTATTAGCGCCGGCCTCTTCAATCATTATATCCGACTACGGAATTAGCCATGAAACGGGAAAAGACACGGATTTCATCGTGGAAACGCACTGAGGCGGGCAGCGTCGGCTTCCGAGTAGGGTCCGTTCGTACAGCCAAGAGCGGACATCGCTGACACGTCGAGCACTGAGCCTATGTCACCCGCTTCAGCGGCGGCGCTTGCCACTTGCCGTCCAGCGCCTCCTCTTTCGGCCAATAGAGGCGCATATACATGGCGAAAGGACCTTTCGGCGCAGGCAGCCAGTTAGCTTCCTCAGGCTCCCTAATTCAGGGATCAAGGTCTTCGCTAGTCCATCGTAAGGCACCCCAGCCCTAACGGCTGATGGACCTAAGCCATCCTCTTGCATTCTGCCGTGCTGGTGCCCGTCTGACCCCGTTAGCGAGGATTGCCTATGTGAAGTTGATGACCGCAGCACTACGCAGTTCTCGCTGCATAGGCCGTGGGTTCTCCTCCCGGAACATGCGAAGGTCAGTCCGAGTTATGCCTAGAAGACGCCTGGAAAAAGTCGTGAACAAGGTAGCAAATGACACGTCAAACCTGCGACTAAAGGCTTTGCCTGTTGGGCTTGGGGGCTTTCATCACTCGACCTTGGGGAGGTTGTGATGGACAGACTGAAGCACTCGCTGGAAGACCTTGAAGCGCCAACCTGCCCAACCTGCGGCATCGAGATGCAGTGGCATCGGTCGGAGCTTGTTAGATTTGTCCCGGTAACCAATCTGCATCTGTTCAACTGTCCGACCTGCTTTCTGTTGGCAGAGTCAGAGACGGTCGGCGAGCCGGTTTGGGTATCTCCCGACAAGCTCACGGTGGCCGGTTTCCGGTTTTTTGCCCTGGCGGCATAAAGGGGCAGCGCGCGCTGCCGAACGACGCGCTCAAGATCGTCATGCGCAGCGCGGACAAGGAAGATCGCGCAGCGGCATGATCAGAAACATGGCCCGCTTTATGCATTGTGATCTTCCGAAAGGAGGCCAGCTTGAGGATATTGCTAACGTGGTTGGGCTTGGCTTGCGCCGCGACTATGTTGATGATCTCTCACGCCGAGAGGCAGCAGGAGGCCGCCTTGGACAGACTGACGAGCTATAAGCCGGAGCCGCAGCCCCTTCTTTCTGACGATCCTGATCTCAAACAGGTCACCGCGCGCAGTCCCTACATGCGAGATGAGCGATGAGCAGGCTGGCGGTTCAGTGCCTTGTTGTAGCGGCCTTGCGCCGGCTCCATGCAGTTCGTGAGCGGGATAAAGCGCCAGCGGAGCCGAGGCGAAGGCGCTGCAGCGGCCCCTGCCCGATGACGCGCTCAAGATCGTGATGCGCGGCGCGGAAAAGGAAGATCGGGCAGCGGCATGAAGTTCGTTGATAGTCACCCGCTCGCGCATCCACATTATGTTTATACGCCTCATGGCTCGCCCCAGGTTCTGCACAATTCGGGACGCCTGGCGTGGGGCTCGGGGCCGAAAGGCGAAACGCCCG
>Ga0209526_10003438_pt1 | contig 10777 bp, 6 predicted proteins | sample JacPinW_OM2H0_M1_FD_188566 | JGI IMG/M metagenome (GOLD analysis project Ga0209526, IMG submission 188566) | Forest soil microbial communities from Algoma, Ontario, Canada - Jack Pine, Ontario site 1_JW_OM2H0_M1 (SPAdes) (version 2) | ecosystem: Environmental > Terrestrial > Soil > Boreal...
GCGGAGTCAGCTACGCTGCGCCGCTGGCAAATCTGCTGGCATCAAATCCGGGGACTCAGGGGGCTCTCGGGGGAAAGGGGCCTAGAAAAAACATTAAGTTAAGTTGTTGATTTAGCTGAGGGTGCCGATTCGAGTCCCTCTCTTTCCATTAAAATTCTTGTTTATTTTCAATGAGTTGTAATCAGGGGTTGCCGCCTATTGGCGTAACCAGTGGCAAACGCGTCGGTCCCGTGCGGGCTGGCTTCAGTCGCAATCGCGGTCGATGGGTACTCGGTAAACGGCGCGATTTGAGTCGGGGGCACGGCCGTCGGGGCGGACGCGTCGCGCACCTCGCCGCCGGTGCGGTTCATCGCGTCGCGGATCGCGCCGATGTCGGCTTCGACCGCGCCTTCGATCCACGCGGCATACACGGAGAACATCGTGGAAATGCGGTGGCCATGCTCCTTCGCCACCCGCAGCGGGTTGCGACCAAGCATCAGGTTCCAGCTCACGGAGGTGTGACGCGCCAGGTAGGGCTTGCGATACCGGATGGCGAGTCGCCGCAGCGTGCGCTGCCAGCGCCAGTAGGCGTATTTCAAGTCCCTCATCGGCGCACCGGATGCTGTGAAAAACAGGTGGTCATGACGGATGAGGCCGGCGAATACCTCGCGTTCGCGCAACCGCAACTGGCGCTCGATGATCGCCACCGCCCGCGGGCATAGGACAATGCGGCGGTCCTCGCCGGTCTTGTGACATCCTGGTCGATCCCGCACACGCGGGCCTTGGTGATATTCAATACACCCTTCGCGGCATCGTAGTCGGTCGCCAACAGGGCGATCTCTTCGGAGGGACGAAGTCCGGTGAGGAAGCGCAGCTCATCGTAGTTGCCCTGCGCTTCGCCCCAGTCCCGATGCAGGGCGGCGATGAGGAACCTCCGCCTCCTGAATGCTAAAAGGGTCAATCCGCGGTCGATCCTTCTTGCCCATGCGCGCACACTTCAGCGCCGCCGCCGGATTGTGCCGCTTCGGGTAGTCGAGAAACCCGAATTCAAACGCGCGTCGCAACGCACTGATGGCGCTGTTGTAGGTTTTCTTACGCCAGCTGTGCGCGTCCGCAATCTTGAGCAACATCGAATGCTGTATACCGAGAAAGGGCAGATACCCAATGTGGGGTCGCCAGTCACGATCGAGGATTTTCCGGTGGGAGGTGACCGTGATCGCGGCCAAATCACCCCTCGCCCAGCGTGCCTCCTCATGGTGAAGAAACGCATCAAACACCTCCCCTCAGGACCTCATCTTCAACGGACGGGAGAGTTACGAAGGCCCCGATAGTTCGGAAACTCGTCGGCGAAACAGAATGTGCCGGCGGTGATTTGTGTTTTGATCCGTGCCAAGTAAACCTGGGCATGACGGAGGTTCGCCTCATGCGGGATCCAGGGCAGCTTGGGCCGGAAACGCACGCCATCGATGAAAAAGGTTAACTGGATTCGGGCAGGACCGGCGGGCATGACTCCGCCCGCGATCGATTTGCGACCCATCTCGAACCTCCGAACCTTGTTGAGCTCAATGTTTGTACCGGGTATATATCTGTCTAGCCGTCGGACCAGCACGGCGTCACCACCCAACCAGAAACACACCTCAGAGGTGGCCAATGCGCTTCTCAGCCTGCTCCTATGCGATGGTCTTAAGCGCAATCTGCCTCCTGGTACTGCCACCAATTCAACCGCGATGCCAGAGGCACTCATTGGCACCTGGCGTCCGGTCACGATCGAGTATTCCGGCCCGGCCGGCCCAATTCGGCAACGAATTCGAACGCAAGGGTGGAAAGTGAACGGGTTGCTTGCACCCAATCCTTTCCTGACACGCATGGGTTCGCGCTAGGAGGCTATGGTTATGCCTGGATCCCCCTGTGTCACTGTAGTTGCCGCCTCGATAGCTCTGTAATATTTGGGGCATTGAGGAGAGACAGAGTTCTGGATGCAGGGGAGGAGCCGCCCCTGGCCGCGCATCTTGTTACGCCGCGGCGTGGGTTTACGCATCGGACATCTAGGTCGGACACGGAAAGGTGGTGTATTGCGCGGTCTTGCACTAGCCCTACGCCGGGGACCAGTGGAAGAGATTCCTCTTGCGCATTTCAGCTACGAGCACCCAATAGGAGTCCGGTCGGACGAGCGTCCCCCTTCGATTCGAACGAGGTAATTAGCCGGGCGCGTTCCGTATTGGCGAATACCGGTATCGGTTGCTGAGCAATAATTGCGAGCATTTCTGCGAATGGTGCCTGCGCGGCCAGAATCGCAGCTATCCGGTGGAACAGTGGGTCTCGGTCAAACGTCTCCGGAGCGTTATTGTCGGTATCTTCGTCGACACGGCGCGCTGGCGCATTTTTTCAGCGGGTCCACAAACTATCGAGCCGAAGCCCGGGACGTCGCGTCCGGGTTTTACCCGCGGCGCTCAGCGCGACGATGTCGATCGTTCCCAGTCCGCAAGCGCTTGGGGTGACACGCCCTCGCGCCTGTAAAGTAGGTAAGCCGATCGTGCAGGCTCACCCCGCTCTCAGGCGCCTTTGGCGGACGACACCACCCGGCGAGTCGGTTTAGATGGTCGAGCCGATGCGCCCAAAGGCGCGCAGGAATCTCGGATTTTAAAGGTTGGTTGCAGGATAGTGGTATGCACGGGATCGCGTTTGGCGGCGGACCTTTCACCAATGCGGTGCAGGAGCCTGTCTACTGCGTGGGTACCCATGTCCTCAATTGGCTGTGAGACGGTTGTCAGTCGAGGCCGAATCGCAGAGCCGCCCTCAAAGTCATCGACGCCCGCGAGCGAGATCTCATCCGGACACGTGAAGCCCATATCCAGGATGGCCTCAATCGCGCCCAGCATCATTAGATTGTTCGCTGCAAAGATCGCACTCGGGGGTTCGGACATGCTCAGGAGCCGCTGCGCGACTTTGTATGCCGTGTCGATGCGCGACTCTGCTTCGAACTCGAGCCCGGGATTCACTCTGAGCCCGGCGGCTTGCAAACTCTCTCTGTAGCCGCGCAGACGCTGTTCACTGGTGGACAGGTGCTGCCTTCCCACCATGATGGCAATTCGCTTGTGGTTCAGCCTCAACAGATAGTCGGTGACCATGCGCGCGGCCGCGAGATTGTCGACGATCACCGAGTCGTATGCGTCGCTGGGTAATTGACGGTCGACCAACACCGTGGGTACCCGCGCAATGGATGCGAGCGCTTTCAAGTACGGCTGATCGTATCCGGAAGGCGCCAACAGGATTCCCGCCACACGCTGCTCCAGCAGTACCTGTATGAGGTTGGCCTCCTTCGCCGGGTTTTCATCACTGTTGGCCAATATCACCGAATAGCCAGTGGCACTCGCCCGCGCCTCGACCGCCTTCGCCAGTGAGGTGAAAAACGGATTTGATATGTCCCCGACGATCAGTCCGATGGATCGCGTGTGTCCGAGGCGCAAGCTGCGGGCGATGCCGTGTGGGGTGTATCCAACCGTCCGGACGGCATCCCAAACTCGGCGACTGCGCTTCTCCGATACGCGCGCCGTTCCATTGAGTACCGCGGACACGGTTGCAATTGAAACCTGCGCAACCCGCGCGACGTCTTTGATCGTAGCCATGCGTCAAATCCGGCAATTGCAGCGAAACGATTCCGTTCTCAACTCTAGCAAACTTTGCCGTGGGTGATATCTCCGCTCATGCCCCTGACCTAGATCTCTTCTAAAACAAAGACTTAAACAAAAACTTGCATTTTGCAAAACTCGGTGAGATATTCCGAAACGTTTCGATTTCTAAGCGATTCGAATTCGGCCGCAGTGCCGATGGGACTTAGAACTTTGAGGGGGAAGGGGGATGTTGGACACTCGACTGCGTACGCGCGCGCAAACTCTTCGCGCGGCCTCTGACGTACGACCGCCTGATTACCACGCGTTCGTATCCTGTCTGATTCGCGCTTGGGCGCGATCTTCGCCCTCGACCTTAAAAACCAAACCGTCGCTATCGTTGCGGTCCGCTGCGCGGATCACGACCAGCTTCACAGATACGTTGGTGGGGAGGTGAGACATGAATCGTAGTGCATCACACATTCGGGCAATGACACTGTTTGCCGCACTCGCATTCCTGGGTCTGGAGGAATCGTCGAGCGCACAGGAGCATCCTGCGGACTCGCAGGCTCCCGCAGACTCGGAACTCAATGAAGTGGTCGTAGTGGGCTATACGACTCAGAAAAAGAAGGACATCGTAGGCGCGGTGTCGGTCGCAGACTTGGGCGAGATCGCCGACCGGCCGCCCGGCAACATCCTGCAGAACCTGCAGGGCGAGATCCCGGGTGTCCAGATCAGTACCGACGGCAACCCCAGCGGCAATGCCGCCGTGCTCATCAGAGGCCAGGGGCTGGGTCCGCTCGGATTCAACGCACCCCTATATATCGTTGACGGTGTTCCCCTGAATACGACGACAGGTCTGCAGGAGCTCAATTCGAAAGACATCGAGTCGGTGCAGGTCTTGCGGGATGCGGCGAGTGCTGCGATCTATGGCTCCCGGGCCGCCAACGGCGTGATCGTCATTACCACCAAGCGTGGTCATGGACACATGGATCTGGACGTCACGGGCTCGGAGACGTGGCAGGATTTTTCCTACAATATCAATCCACTGACGACCGATCAGCGCGCGGCGGTTTTGTACCAGGCGGCGTTGAATTCGAACGTGGACCCGAACACGGTTAGCAATCTATACAAATATACCTGTGTCTCAAATCCATGCGGCTCCTCTGGCTACAGCGGCGTTACCATCGGCGCCTACGTCGACAGCGCCGGTAATCGATACATCGACCCCGGTCTGACTCAGCCAGTCTCCAACACGAACTGGTTCAAGGCGGTCACCGAGAATTCACGGATTACGGAAGGCACTATTTCACTTTCGAATTCGACCGACGTGTCGCACTTCTATTCCTCGGTCGGCTACTACGATGCCAAGGGAGTCGTCAGGAGCTCACAGTTTAGGCGCGAATCCTTTCGCCTCAATGCGGATCACACCTTGCTTGACGGGCTGCTGACCGTTGGCGACAACTTCCTGATCACGGATCAGCGCGAAAACGCCGTCAACTACAACGCCGCCTTCATCCTCGCGCAGGCGCTGGAGACTCAGTCGATCATTCCGATCTACACCACGAACGGTGGCTACGGGGGGCCCGCGGCAGGCACGACGGACCATCGCCAGCCGGTTGAGATCCTCAATGACACGAAGGGCGCTACGAGCGATCTCAACAAGGTCCTGGGCAACTTGTACGCCGAGCTGAGGCCACTCGACTCGCTGGTGCTGCGAGCCAGCCTGGGCACAGATTACAGCCAGAAATACTATCGCAACTACACCCCTGGCGGCTTCACGGGCAATGTGCTCCTGGTCGACAATCTAAACACCTCCTACATGTGGAACCGGTCAATCACGTTCACAGGTACTGCGGACTACCACGTTACCTTGTGGGATAGAAACAATTTTGAGCTGCTCGGAGGTTACGAAAATATCGACTACAGGACGGAGAATTTCTACGGTGCAGGCACGGGGTTCGCCTCGACCGCGAACGGTTACACGTTCTTGACAGAGGCCACACAGAACATCACGGCCGGCGGCGGCGGCGATGCGTGGACGTTGAGATCCTTCTTCGGCAAGCTCAACTACGACTATAACGGGAAGTATCTGGCCTCGGTGACGATCCGCCGTGATGGTTCATCCCGCTTCGGTGCAAACAACCGCTATGCCGTATTTCCTTCGGAGGCGTTCGGCTGGCGCATCTCGCAGGAGGAGTTCTTCAAGATCGATTGGATCAACGATCTGAAATTGCGCATCAGCAACGGTTCCAACGGTAACCAGGAAATCAGCACGGCGGCGGGAACCACCATTTTCTCACCGCGATATTCCACGACGTCCTTGTTTGCAAATCCCGTCAATACGAGCTTTTGTCCGGGCCCGAACTGTCAGCAGGAGACCGGCACCGCTTACGATCTGAATGGCGCCAACACCGGTAATCTGCCGTCGGGATTTGCCAAGACCGCAACCGGCAATCCGAATCTGAAATGGGAGACATCGAGGCAAATCAACCTCGGCCTCGATTTCGCGATGTTCGGCGGGCGCTTGGATGGTTCTTTCGATGTCTACCGCAAGCGCACCTCCAATATCCTCACGACCACTGTTCCTCTGGCGACAGCCGGAGAAGGGGCCCAGAGTGTCGTCAACGGCGGTACGGTGGATAACAAAGGCTGGGAATTTGAGATCGGCCACCGGACAGAATTCCACATCCCGCACCTGTCCGCGCCCCTGGGCATACGCATTTCCGGCAATATCTCTCACTCGACCAATACGGTGGTGAGCCTGCCAGCGGACGTCGTCAGCGCCTACCCAGGCAACGGTACGACGCAGACGATCCTCGGACGGTCCATCAATAGCCTGTACGGGTATGTTGCCGGCGGAATCTTTCAGAACGCCGCCGAGGTCGCGGCCTCGGGTCAACCGGGAGCGTACGTCGGCGGACTCAGAATCGTCGACACCAATCACGATGGCAAGATCGACGCCAGCGACAAGCGCTTCTTCGGCTCGACCGATCCCAAGTACATCTTTGGCGTGAACTTTGATGCGAACTACCGCGACTGGGCATTCAACATGTCCTGGCAGGGAGTGAACGGCGGCCTCGTCAACAACTACTTCAAGGGGCTGACAGACTTCACGGCTAATCCGGGAGCGAACTACGGTGGCCGTGTGTTGAACGCCTGGACACCCACGAACACCGGCTCGACGATTCCGGCGGTGGTGCTCAGTTACGGGCAGATTCCCGACAGCTATTTCTGGGAGTCCGGCTCCTATATCAAGTTGCGCAACCTCTCGCTCTCTTACACTTTTCCGCAACGGTTCATGTCTCCCATTCACGCGAAGCGCGGCCGCATCTACATCCAGGGCGAGAACCTGGTGACCATCAAGCCCAAAGGGACCGTTCTACAGGATCCGGAGAAGCCAGGTGCCGGCGCTCCGATTCCGCCGTTTCCGATTCCCAGGCGCTATACCGTGGGATTCGACTTCGGCTTCTAGTAGTCAACTCAGACACCAACTCGCAAGAGCGTGACTATATGAGGGGAATGCAGATGAAAGTACTCGAAAGAATCAGCTCGGGAGCGAAAGCGTGGGCTCTCATCGTCTCGAGCTCATTGGTCGTTGGCTGCGGCGGATCTCTGGACCAGACTCCCCAGGGCGCGCTGTCGCCCCAGCAGGTGACCACGCCATCGAATCTCGATGGATTGGTCACTGCAGCGTATTCCTGGCTCGGTAATGATCACTACACCAATCCAAATTTCTTCTGGCCGACCGGCAATATCCGGGGCGGCGATGCCCACAAGGGCGGCAATGGTCCTGGGGATGTCTACTACTATCACCTATTGACGCTTTTCAACCTCGTCACGGCAGCTCCTCAGGACGTCGATTCGGCGGATCGGTATTGGATTCGGTGGTTTGATGGAATATCGCGCGTCAATACCGCACTGACTGTCATAAACACTGTCTCCGATGCGGAATACCCTAACAAGGCGAGCCGCATCGGTGAGCTGCGCTTCCTCCGCGGCGTCTTCTACTTCTGGTTGAAAATCCACTTTGATCGGGTCCCGTACTATGACGAGACCGTGGAACCGACCGCGGTCATATCGAATACGGCGATGACCTCGCAGCAGTTGTGGGATGCCATCGCCGCTGACTTCACCGCGGCCATGGCCAATCTTCCCAAGACTCAGGCTCAGGTGGGTCGGGCGAACTATTATGCCGCTGAAGCCTATCTGGCAAAGACGCTGCTGTATCAGGCTTACGTGCAGGACCCGACCACCCATGCAGTCGTGTCTATCGATCAGAACAAGCTCGCTCAGGTCATTACGTTGGTCACAAATGTGGAGAACTCCGGGCAATACGGTCTGCTGGCCGACTACTCGCAGAACTTCCTGCCCGAGTTCGACAACAACAAGGAATCGATCTTCGCCATTCAACGGTCCGTGAACGATGGCTCAGCGCAGGGCAATGGCGGGCGGGGCACGTACGCATCCGCATTGAACTATCCCGTGGGAGACAGCGGTTTTGGCTGCTGCGGCTTTCACATTCCATCGGCTGACTTGATCAATTCATTCAAGACACAGAACGGACTTCCATTCGATGGGTACAATGGAGCCGGACCGGCCGCCGACTACTCATATCAGAATAACAATTACGCGACTCAAGCTGTTGACCCGCGCCTGGATCATACGGTCAACATCCAGGGTAAACCCTTCAAGTATTGCACCATCAGCGGACCCACGTGCATACACGACGGCGACAACTGGGCGCGTGACCCCGGCTTCTACGGCAGCAATATCGGAATGAAGGACCTGGTCGCCCGCAATAGTTCAGCGCTAGTACTGAACGGCCCGTTCTTCATCTCCTCCATGAACACGGTGTTGATTCGCTACGCGGACCTCGAGCTATTCAAAGCGGAGGCCATGATCGAGCTCAACCAGGGTGATCTCGGATCGTCGATCATCAACAGTCTGCGGGCCCGTGCGGCAACCAGTACGACGAATCTCAACACGAACCCGAATGCAGCGGCCGTGTTCGTCTATGATGTGAAGCCCTATCCGCCGTTTGCCGATCAAGCGGCCGCACGCAAGGCTCTGCGCCTCGAGCGTCGCCTGGAATTGGGCCTGGAAGGATTCCGCTTCTTTGACTTGGTGCGCTGGGGTGTCGCCAAACAGACATTGGATCAGTACTTCAAGGACGAGGGTCTTCGCCGTCCGTATTTGCAGGCGGGCTCCTTCACCGCCGGCCGGGATGAATATCTGCCGATTCCACAGGATCAAATCAACTTGAGCGGCGGTGTCTATGTTCAGAACCCCGGCTATTGATAGCGCGAGATACGTGATAGTGCCTTTGAAGGATCGCGTGTGTTGATATGAAATGGCGGAAATCTATTCAAGCGGCTTGCTTTGCGGCATTGCTTTGCGGTGCTCTCGCGCAGGGAGCTGACCTGCAATATCGTGAGCAATACCGGCCTCAATATCATTTCTCGCCGCTTGAACATTGGATGAATGACCCGAATGGATTGGTGTACTCAAAAGGGCAGTACCATCTGTTCTACCAATATCACCCGTTCGGCATGACCTGGGGGCCGATGCACTGGGGGCACGCCGTGAGCCCTGACATGATTCACTGGAGGAATCTGCCCATTGCGCTGTATCCCGATCAGCACGGAATGATCTTCTCGGGCAGTGCAGTCGAGGACCGACGCAACTCCTCCGGTCTGGGCTCGCTCGAGACCCCGCCTTTGGTCGCGATCTACACGAGCCATGACGCAGCGGCCGCCAAATCGGGTCGGACGGACTTCCAGAATCAGAGCCTGGCGTACAGCCTTGATGCTGGGCGCACGTGGATCAAATATCCGGGCAATCCGGTGCTGAGAAATCCCGGCAGAAAGGATTTTCGAGATCCGAAGATCTCCTGGTTCGAGCCCGCGGCGAGATGGATCATGACGCTCGCTGTGGGTGATCACGTGAGTTTTTTCTCTTCGTCCGATCTCAGACAGTGGGCGCACGAGAGTGACTTTGGTGTGGGCTGGGGGGCACATCATGGCGTTTGGGAGTGCCCCGACTTGATCGCGATGAAGATCACGGGTGAGTCGGCGCCCAAATACGTGTTGCTCGTGAGTGTCAATCCCGGAGGACCGAATGGGGGCAGTGGTACTCAGTACTTTGTGGGGGATTTTGATGGGCACGACTTCAAGCTCGATGATGCTTTTCGAGCGCGCTTGCAGAGAGCCTCGGAGGATGCCTCCGATTCGACGGCTATGTGGGTCGATTACGGGACGGACGATTACGCAGGCGTCACTTGGAGCGGCGTGCCGAGGGACGATGGGCGGACGCTGTTTCTTGGTTGGATGAGCAACTGGCAATACGCTCAAAAAGTGCCGACGACACCGTGGCGAAGTGCCATGACCGTGCCCAGGGAGCTACACCTGGTGAGAACTGCGCAGGGACTGGAATTACGCTCCCGACCGGTTGCGGAACTCGCCAGTCTCCGAGACCACAGCAGTCAGATTCGCGAACAGGCGATTGTGGCCCCGCTCGATTTGAGCAAGGGCGTCGATCTGAGATCGGGGCTATCTGAAATTGCGCTGGACATCGACCTTCGGGATGCCAGGTTGGTCACTCTGGAATTTGCCAATCAGATCGGGCAGAAGACCTTGTTCAAAATTAACAAGGCGCTCGAGCGCTACGAGTTAGACCGGGCCCAGTCCGGTGAGGTCAGTTTTGATCCGCAGTTTGGCAAGACGGAAATTGCGCCCATGCACAAAGCCACCGGGAAGATCTCGATACACGCTTTCCTGGATCGATCGTCCCTCGAGCTGTTTCTCAACGAGGGTGAAACCGTCATGACCAGCGTTCAGTTTCCTTCGGTGCCCTACGATAATTTAAGGCTGTGGTCCGACAAGCCGGCTCATCTGGTTTCCGCAACGACGTATCAGTTGAAGTCCATTTGGACGGACAAATAGCCCTCATGAGGGCTCGAGGAGACTCTCGGGTGGGCATGCGTATCATTCAATGGTCAGTCATTTCCGCCCTGGCGGGCTTTCTATTCGGCTTCGACACGGTGGTTATCTCCGGAGCCGAGAAGGAGATTCAGACGCTTTGGGGGCTCAGCCCCGCGTTGCATGGAATCGTGATCGCCTCCGCCTTGTATGGCACGGTACTCGGCTCGCTGTTCGGTGGGTATCCCGCAGATCGGCTCGGTCGCCGAG
>Ga0209526_10003439_pt1 | contig 10777 bp, 9 predicted proteins | sample JacPinW_OM2H0_M1_FD_188566 | JGI IMG/M metagenome (GOLD analysis project Ga0209526, IMG submission 188566) | Forest soil microbial communities from Algoma, Ontario, Canada - Jack Pine, Ontario site 1_JW_OM2H0_M1 (SPAdes) (version 2) | ecosystem: Environmental > Terrestrial > Soil > Boreal...
GGCATGTTCAGCGAGAGCGTCGACCAGAACGCGATCATCCCCATCAGCGCGGGCGGGAAGAGCACGAACCAGAAGTTGCCGCCCCAGCCGATCTTGCCGGGCTCGCTGAGGATTGGCCCGAAGCCGCCGGCCTGGCCGACCATCCAGGCGAGCAGGCCGAGGGCCACGACCAGCACGAAGGGCGCCGCCCAGTTTTCGAAGCGCCGGACGGCGTCCATGCCGCGCATGATGATGAAGATGTTGAGCGCCCAGAAGACGGCGAAGCTCAGCCAGAGCGTCCAGTGCTGTCCTGCGACGATGGACGAGTTCGTCCAGCCGGCTCCGAACAACTTGCCGGACAGGGCGTAAAGCGCGCCGCCACCGATCCAGGTCTGGATCCCGAACCAACCACAGGCCACCCCGGCACGCAGCAGGGCCGCCACGTTTGCCCCAAACACGCCAAAGGAAGCCCGGGCAAAGACCGGGTACGGGATGCCGTACTTGGTGCCGGCGTGGCTGTTCGCCAGCATCGGAATCAGGACGATGATGTTGGCCAGCGCGATCGTCAGGATGGCCTGGTACCAGGCCATGCCGAGCGCAACCAGCCCGGACGCCAGCAGATAGGTTGGGATGTTGTGCGCCATCCCGATCCACAGGGCCATGTAGTTGTAGGTCGTCCAGGTCCGCCGCTTGATCGGGACCGGCGCCAGGTCCTTGTTGTAGAGCGGGCTGTTACGAATCGCCGAGTCGTCGGCCAGCTCGTGCCGGCCGTCTGGATAGACGAACTCCTCCCCTATTCGCTGCGCCGGAGGCGTTAAGGTCGCAACTCCCATGCTTCCCTCCTCTGATTCCGGACAGGCCGGTTTTGCGAGCTAAATGTACGGGCGGGAAATGGCTAAGTCAATGGCCGGCCGGCCTAGAGATCGCGGCGTGCGAAGCTCCAGTTGGCGAGCGCCAGCAGGCCGGCCAGCCAGGCCACGACCCAGGCCAGGTAGGTAAGCGGAAGGGGCTGGTCGGCGAAGAACGGATTCCCCGCCCGCGCCCGGCCGGCGGCCCGCGCCGCCGCGAGGATTTCAGACGGCTCCAGGTAGAAGATCGCCCCGTGCCAGAGGGCGTCGGTCGGGATCAGGAGCCGGCTGCCGACGCCGATATTGATGATGGTGTCATTGGCGAACGCCTGGCCGATGGCCAGCGCGATGCCGCCGATCCAGGCGACGAAGAAGAGCACCAGGGCGATGACGCCCCCGGTCATCGGCGCCAACCGCGTGCTGAGGAGCAAGGCGAGCGTCATCAGGATGATCCCCTCTGCCGCGACGAACGCGAGAGCCGCCACCGGGTTCGGCGGCGTATAGCCCGTGGCCAGCCAGATGCCGAGCAGCTCCAGCAGCCCGCTGGCGACCGCGTACAGGATGACGAGCGCGGCCAGCCCGAGCCATTTGCCCATCAAGACCTCGCTCCGGCGGATCGGCCGCGGCAGGATAGCCAGTGCGATCCCCGACTCGATGTCACTGGCGATGCTCGGCGCCGCCACCAGGGTCGAGCCGAGTGCCAGTACGCCGCTGAACATGAAGGCGACCAGGATCGTCAGCTGAGAGGACGCCAGCCGGACCTCGGCCGGCGTGACATTATTCATGGTCGGCAGCCGGCTGAAGCCCCAGCTCGTCAGCAGGATGACGACCACGGTCAGCACCCCGAGCGCCAGCAACAGCTTGCGACGGGACGCCTCCAGGATCGTCAGCCGGGCGATCGTCAGGAGCGGCATTACTGGTCCTGTTCCTTGAGCAGCTGCAGGAATCGGTCCTCGAGCGTCTCGTGGCGGGGCTCGACGGCGTAGACGCGGCCGCCCTGGTGGACGATCTCGGCGACCAGGTCCGGCACCCGATCGGTGGAGAGGCCACGGAAGGTGAGCCATTCGCCTTCGTCTTCCAGGTTTCCGAAGTGGCCGAGTGCCACCCGCCCGGCGAGCTCGAGTCCCGTCACCCGGACTCGGACCGCCCCGTCCTGCCCCAGGATCTGCGACATCGTGCCGTTGGCGATCACCCGGCCATGGTCGACGACCGCCAGCCGGTCGCAGATTTGCTCGACCTCGCTGAGCAGATGGGAGTTGAGGAATACGGCCGTGCCGCGCGCCTTGAGGTGCCGGATGATCTCGCGAACGTCGTGGCGCCCAACGGGGTCGAGCGCCGACGTCGGCTCGTCGAGCAGCACCAATTCGGGGCGGCCGAGCAGGGCGACGCCCAGCCCGAGCCGTTGCTGCATCCCCTTGGAGAAGCCCTCGACTTTGTCGTCTGCCCGATCGGCGAGGCCGACCGTGTTCAAGGCGCTGTCGATCTCCGTCCTCCACTCCGCCCGGGGAAGGCCCGACAGCTCGCAGTGCAGGCCCAGCACTTCGCGCGCTTTCATCCAGCCCTGGTAGCGGAACAGCTCGGGCAGATACCCGAGACGCCGCCGGGTCTGCAGGTCACCAATCGGGGCGCCGAGCACCCAGCCCTCGCCCGCGGTGGGAAGCGCCAGACCGACCAGCAGCTTGACCGCGGTCGTCTTGCCGGCGCCGTTCGGCCCCAGGAAGCCGAAGACCTCCGCGCGACGCACGCTCATCGTCAGGCCGCTGAGCGCCACCGTCTTGCCGTAGCGCTTGGCCAGGTCCTGCGTGTGGACAGCCAGAGAGGCGGCATCGGCCGCCTCTGACGGGTTCAGGTTTCGATTAGTGGAGGGTCGTTGCAATGGCGAGCACCTGGTCGGGAGTCAGCTGACCTCCGACGGCGTAGATTACGCCATTCTTGACCCAGACCACTCCCGCGCCGATGACGGCCTTGATGAGGAGCCCGGATACGCCATTGACCTGCACCGGTTCCGTCGTCGCCAGCCCCTTTGGGATCGGTAGCGGAAGAGTGCTGGTGGGATCCTTGATCGCCCTGACCTGGGCGGCGATGTCGGGCGGCACGCCCGGCTGCGAGAGCAGGTAGGTTTCCAGGTCGGCGGCGCTCGCGCCAGTCGAGTCCACGGTCGGGACCCGGGTCTGCGCGATCACGAGCGTCGGGGCCTGCGCCTGGCTGGTGTTCCCCGAGAGGCCCCAGACTTCGACCAGCGCCGGACCAGCGTTGACCACCAGCGTGCTGCCGTCGATGCTGGACGGCATCGGGTTGACCTTCACGCCCTTGGTTGCCGCCGACGCCTTCAGTCGCTGCGCGTCGAACGTCAGCGAACCGGCCGCGTGCGAAACGACGCCGAAGCTCACCGGGCCGGAGACGCCCTGGGGCAGCGACGCCGGCATCAGCACGGGAAGCCCTGACTGGGTCGCGGCCACCGCCGCATCACTCAGTTGCTGCACCTTCGGCGCGTCCGGCAACCACTTCACCTGGCCGTAGTCGAGCACCGCGCTGGGGTTGGCGAAGTCGGAGGGCGAGACCTGGACCGCCGCGATGGTCTGCGGCTCGAAGATCCGAATCAGGCTCTGGATCGCACCCGTCGCCGCCAGTCCGGTTACCAGGGTCGCGGCGAGCAGCACCGCGACCGCCGGTGTCGCCATCGGTCGCCAGCGAGGCGAGGTCCGATCCAGCCAGCGCTCGTACCAGCGAGGCGGTCGGGCCGCCTCTTCCGTTCGGATCCGCGCCCGTACCGACTTGAGCGCGGCGGCTGCTTCCGGCGCGAAGCCGGGCACGTTTAGCAGAGCCGTCGTCGCCACAGCGGCTTGGGCGATCGACCCGAAGCGGGCCTTGCACTCGGGGCAGGCGTCGAAATGCGCCTGGTCCGTCGCCGTCAGCGCCAGCGGCTCGTCGTAGATGCGGCGAAGCGTCCCGTCATTCAGATGTCGCACGCTTGACCTCCTTGCGCAGGGCATCTTCCGCCCGGCGCAGCAGCGTTCCCACGTTTCCAACCTTCATGCCCAAGGCCGTGGCGACCTCGGCGTAGCTCAGTCCGCTATGTCGCAGCATCAGCAGCGCCGCGGTTCGTTGGGGCAACCGGCTCAGCGCGCGGCGCACCTCCCGCCGCTGCTCGGCTTCCTCGACCAGCCGCTCCGGGCTGGCCACCGGCGCCCGCGCCGGGTCGAGAGCGTGGGCGGTCTCGCGCTGCGCCCGTCGCCGCTCACCGCGAATCACGTTCAGCGCCGAATGGACGGCGGCCGAGTGCAACCACCCGGAGGCGTGCTCGGAGGTGGGGGAGTAACTCCGGTGGAACTTGATGAACACTTCCTGGGCGACATCCTCGGCCGCCGGCCGGTCGGCCAGCACCCGGTAGGCGATGGCGACGACCTTCGGATATTCCTGCAGAAATAACTGCTCGAACGGATCCGGCACGCGCTGGTTAATCGCGCTCATCGGGGCAGGCGTTACGGTCGGCCGCCAGGCCTCCATCTGCAGCATCTACCAGAGAAGCACCACCGCCCGCAAGAATGTGACAGGCGCCCCGGGCGCTGGCGAGCTGGACCGCATATATAAGGTATCCGCGCCGGAGAGCGAACCGAAGTTATTCGCCCTTCCAGCTTGGCTTGCGCTTTTCCGCGAAGGCGGCCAGGCCCTCTTTGGCATCGGCGGTCTCGAACAGCCGGAAGATGCCGCCCCGCTCCAGTGCCAGGGCACTCTCCAGGGACATCTCGAGGCCCTGCTTGGCCGCCAGCTTGATCTCGCCGATGGCGACGGTCGGTCCACCCGCCAGGGTCGCCGCGAAGGCGACGGCCTCCGGCAGCAGGCGGTCGGGCGGCAGCAGCCGATCGACGAGGCCGAGGGCGGCGGCCGCCTTCGGGTCCAGCGGCTTGCCGGTCAGGAGCAGTTCCATCGCCTTCTGCCGGCCGATCAGCCGGGGCAAGCGCTGGGTGCCGCCGTTGCCGGGCAAGAGGCCGAGCGTCACCTCGGGGACACCGAGCCGATACTCGCCTTCGGCGGCAAAGCGAAAGTCCGCGGCGAGCGTGATCTCCAGCCCGCCGCCCAGGCAGTGGCCGCCGATGGCGGCGATGAAGACCTTTGGCGTGTGCTCCATCTTCAGCAGCACTTCGTGCATGTGCAGGATCGTCATCGCCCGCGCCTTCGGGCTGACGGTGCGGAACATCCCGATGTCGGCGCCGGCGCTGAAGAACTTGGGCAAATCGGAGGTCAGGACCGCGGCGCCGATCGATTCATCGAAGCGGACCTCGTCGATGGCCGCATTCAGGTCATCGATGAACCCGCGGTCGTAGGAATTCGCCGGCGGGCGATTCAGATGAATCAGCGCAACGCCATCGGGTTCCCTGGTGACCGACACAACCCTTGCCGAGGTGGTCGCTTGCTCCATCGATCCCTCCTTTGTGTACCCTGAAGTCTAGTTCGGCACGCAATCTGGAGGGATGCCAAGCCCATGAGCACGATGGTGATTGACGGCAAGCCGGCGTCGGCGCGTTCCGGCGCGACCGTGGAGATCCACGACCCCGCAACCGGCGAGCTGGTGGACAAGGTTCCGCAGGCCGGCGTCGAGGAAACCCGGCAGGCAATCGACGCGGCGCACGCCGCCTTCCGCGGCTGGGCGGACACGCTGCCGCAGAAGCGCGCCCAGATCCTGATGAAGGGAGCCGCGCTGGCGCGCCAGCACCTCGACGAGGTCGCCTCCTTGCTCACTCGCGAGCAGGGAAAGCCGCTGCGCGACTCGAAGATCGAGGCCGAGCGGTTCGTGGAGAATATCGAGTTCTACGCCTCGCTGTCGGCCTCCGGCGCGATTCGGGGCAAGCACGTCCAGCTCTCGGTCCCGGGCGCTTTCGGATTGATCGTCCGCCGGCCCCTGGGTGTGGTCGGCGCCATCATCCCCTGGAACTTCCCGCTCACGCTGCTGGCCAACAAGATCGCCCCGGCGCTCGCCGTCGGGAACACGGTGGTCGCGAAGCCGGCCAGCACCACCCCGCTGTCGACGATCCGCCTGGTCGAGCTGATGAACGAGGGCGGTCTTCCGCCAGGCGTCCTGAACGTCGTCGTCGGTCCGGGGGCCGTGGTCGGCCAGGAGCTGATCAAAAACCCGAAGGTCCGCAAGATCGGATTCACCGGTGAGACTCAGACCGGCAAGCAGGTGATGGCCGAGGCGGCCTCGGACTTGAAGCACGTCACCCTGGAACTCGGCGGGAGCGACCCCGCGATCGTCTGCGACGACGCCGACATCGAGCAGGCGAGCAAGGCGATCGCTATCGGCCGGTTCTTCAACGCGGGCCAGGCCTGCCTCGCGGTGAAGCGCGTGTATGTCTTCGAGCAGGTGGCGGACCAGCTTATCGAGAAGCTGGCCGCCCGAGCCAAGAAGCTCAAGGTGGCGCCGGGGAGCGACGCGGCCTCGCAGATGGGCCCGATGCACACCGCCGGTGGGCGGGAGACGATCGAGCAGCAATTAAAGGATGCGCTCGATCGGGGCGCCCGGCTGGTGGCCGGGGGCAACCGGTTGCGGGGCGAGCCGTTCGACCGTGGCTTTTTCTTCGAGCCGACGATCATCACCGACGTCCCCGAAGACGCGCGCGTCTGGCGGGAGGAGACCTTCGGACCGCTGCTCCCGATCGCCCGGGTCAAGGATCTCGACGAGGCTTTCGGCCGTGCCAACGACTCGGAGTTCGGGCTCGGGTCGTCGATCTTCACTCGAGACCTCAAGCGCGCCCAGCAGGGGATCGACCGCCTCGACGCCGGCTACACCTGGGTCAACAGCATCCAGGTTGCCTACGACGAGCTACCGTTCGGTGGCACGAAACACAGTGGCTTCGGCAAGGAACACGGCGTCGAGGTGCTCGACTTCTATACCGAGCAGAAGAGCGCCGTGGTGGCGGGCGTCTAGCGCCGGGAGTCTAACACGCCTTTAACAATTTAGGTGTAATCGTATTTGCTACTGTTTTGACAGGCCTCGGTGGCGAGGAAGGAACGGGAAAAAGGGAGGGTCTATGAGTGACCTGTTCGTAGGTAAGCTCCGCGCGTTGCGCCCGCTGGCGGTGATCGGAGCGATCGGCGTCGTGGTCGCGGCGTGCGGCAATGGGACCAGCACGACACCCAGCGCGAGTCTGGCGGCAGATCAGACCTTGCGATTTCCAAGCGATAGCGATATCGGCACGCTCGACCCGGCTCAGATCAACGCCGAGACCGACGTCGAGCTCTACCAGAATCTCTTCGATGGGCTCCTCAAATTCGACGACACCCTGAAGGTCATCCCCGACATCGCCACCGCCTTGCCCACCATCTCGGCAGACGGTATGACCTACACCTTCAAGCTGAACGCGAACGCCAAATTCTGGAACGGGCACGCGGTCAAAGCGTCCGACTTCATCTACTCCTTCAGCCGGTCCGCGGCCGAAGGCGGGAACGCCTACGGCTCCAACTTCGACCATGTGGTCGGCTACGACGTGGTCTCGAAAACCAAGGACTGGGCCCACAACCAGACGATGCTGAGCGGCATGTCGGCGCCGGACGATCACACGCTCCAGATCAAGCTGATCTCCCCGTGGTACGTCTTCAGCACCGAGCTGGCGCTGGCCTCCGCCGCCCAGGTGATCGACCCGACCGTCGTCAATACCGACGATGCGAACTGGTGGTCCAAGCCGGCGACAGCGGTCGGCACCGGCCCCTACAAGATGGTTAGCTACATCCCGAAGCAAAGTGCCGCGTTCGACGCGGTCCCCAACTGGTGGGGTAGCCCGCAGCCGACCGTCCAGCACGTCAAGATCGACTTCATCGCCGACATGTCGCAGGGCGTCGTCAAGTACGAGCAGGGCGGCTACGACCTGATCGGTTATGGCGGCATGGGAAGCGACACCCCGACGGCCGATATCATCCGCATCCAGGCCGATCCGACGCTGTCCAAGCAGCTGAAGTTCGTGAACAAGGTCCGCACCATCTGGGTGCAGTACGCCTTCGGGCCGCCACCGTCCGGCTCTGGCCGGGCGCAGAGCGTCTTTGCGGGCGACCTCGAGAGCGGTCCGGCGCACGACCTGCGGCTGGCATTCTCGCTCGCCATCGACCGCACGCAAATGGTTAACGTCGCCTGCGCGAACGGGATCACCTGCTCCGCGGCCACCGGCGGCCTGATCACCAAAGGGCTGAGGGGGTACGTGGGGGACAACAGCGATCCGCTGGCCAAGTTCGATCTCACACAGGCTAAGGCGCTGCTCAAGAGCGGCGACCCGACCGGGTCGAAGACCAAGAACCTGACCTACTACTACGATCCCAACAAGGCGATCTATAAGGCCACCGCGGAGAACGTCGCATCGCAGTGGCAGACGAACCTCGGCATCCACGTCAACCTTCAGCCCATCGACCACGCCGCGTTCATCAAGAACTACACAGCGCACAACTACGTGCTCTTCCGTGAGGGCTGGCAGGCCGACTACGACCATCCGCAAGACTGGTTCGACAACCTGTTCATCAAGGGTGGTGGGAGTAACGGCGGCGACTACACCGATCCCAAGGTGGAAGCGCTGGTCAAGAAGGCGGACGCGGAGCCGCTCGATGCGGCGATCGCCGACTACAACGCGGCGTCGAAGCAGATGATGACCGATGCGGCCTACGCACCGCTCGCCTACTTCAAGGGTGAGTTCATGTTCAAGCCCTACCTGATTCACGCCGGTTCGAACAACTTCAACGACTTCTACTGGAACGAGATGCAGATCGGGTCCCACTAGTCGAGGAAGGGTTCGGGGGCGCCTCCGCTCGAGGCGCCCCCGTTTTCTTTAATCTGAAGTCCCCATGTTCACCCGGGGCTCGCTCCTCTACATCGGCCAGCGGCTGATCCTGATCCTCTTCACGGCCGTCGCCGTGTCGTCGATCGTCTTCCTCGGCATCCACCGCCTCCCCGGCAACGCGCTCTTGAACGAGCGGCACCCGGACCCGGCCGCCCAGGCCGAGCTCCTCCACTACTACCATCTGGACCTCCCGCTGGCGCAGCAGTACTTCTTGTTCGTCGGCGGCGTCTTCCACGGGGATCTGGGCGAGTCGCTCGTCAACCGGAGCGTCCAGATAACGCCGCTGCTCCTGCGAGAAGCTAGAGTCAGCGCCGAGGTTGGAGGGGCGGCAATCGTGTTCACTATCGGCATCGGCATCGTGCTCGGCGTGATCGCGGCCGTCCGCCAGAACACCTGGGTCGACTACGTGGCGACCACCACCTCGGTGATCGGCTACAGCATGCCCAACTTCGTGGTCGCGTCCCTCCTCTTCTTGTTCTTTGGCATCTACTTCTACAAATGGACCGGAGGCACCATCTATTACAACTCCGGATGGACCGGCAGTTGGGGCACGCTCGACCAGATCGTGGTTCCCGGCTTCGCCCTGGGGTTCCCCTATGCCAGCATCGTCGCCCGACTTACTCGGGCCAGCATGCTCGAGGTGATCCGCCAGGACTATGTGCGCACTGCCCGGGCCAAGGGACTGACCGACCGGATCGTCATCATCCGGCATGCGCTGCGCAACGCGCTGATCCCTGTGGTCACCATCCTCGGGCCGCTGGTAATCGGCATCGTCACCGGCAGCGTGGTGATCGAGAACATCTTTGGCATCCCCGGCCTGGGAAAAGAGTTCGCCACCAGCATCCTGCAGCGCGATTACAACATCGTCATCGGCCTCTTCACCTTCTACGCGATCATCATCGCCGCGGCGAATCTGCTCGTCGACCTGCTGTACACCGTCATCGATCCGAGGATCCGGTACTAAGAGTGGCAACCGCACCCGGCCTTGTCACGCCCGAGGCCTACGTCGACACCCTGGCCCGGGAACAGAGCAGTCTGTGGGGCGATGCCTGGCGCCGCCTCCGTCGCAACCGCCTGGCGCTCGCCAGCACGGTCTTCCTGACATTCGTGATCCTTGTAGCCATCGTGGCCCAGTTTTGGCTCCCCTACTCGTACTTCGCCGAGGGGATCGCGCCCATTTACCAGGGCCCCACGGCCCAACACCTGCTCGGGGTGGACGACCTCGGTCGCGACATCCTGAGCCGGATCATGCTCGGCTCCCAGGTCTCGCTCAAGGTCGGGATCGGGACGCAGGTGATCGTGATCGCGGTCGGCGTCGTCGTCGGGCTAATTGCCGGGTTCTACCGCGGCGTGGTGGACACGATCATCTCGACCATTATCAATATCTTCTACGGGATCCCCGACCTGCTGGTCGCGCTCGTCTTGGTGCTCCTGTTGGGGCGATCGCTTGGCATCATCATCTTCGCCATCGCCTTTACCCAGTGGATGACCATGGCCCGGTTGGTACGCGGCCAGACCCTGGCCTTGCGAGAGCGCGAATTCGTCGAGGCGGCCCGGGCCGGCGGCGCCAAGGCGAACAAGATCATCTTCCGGCACATCCTGCCGAACGCGCTGGGACCGATGATCGTCCAGGCCACCATCGGTGTCCCGATGGCCATCCTCTTCGAAGCCTTCCTGAGCTTCCTCGGCCTCGGGGTGCCGCCACCCACCCCCTCCTGGGGCGCGATGGCGGCGGACGGCTTCCACGCCCTCCGGATCTCCCCCCACATCGTGCTCGCTCCCGCGATCGCCCTCTCCCTGACGCTGATGGCGTTCAACTTCCTGGGCGACGGCCTGCGCGATGCGCTCGATCCAAGGCAGAAGCGATGACTCACCCCACAAAATCTGCGATTTTGAGGGGACCCCGATGACGGCGCCGGTGCTGCAGGTCAAGGACCTCAAGACACAGTTCTTCACCGACGACGGCGTGGTGCAGGCCGTCGACGGGGTGAGCTTTGACCTGTACCCGGGGGAGACCCTGGGGATCGTCGGTGAGTCGGGCTGCGGGAAGAGCGTGACCGCTCTGTCCATCCTGCGCCTGATCCAGGAGCCCGGTCGGATCGTGGCTGGCCAGATCCTCTTCAAGGGATC
>Ga0209526_10003440_pt1 | contig 10774 bp, 8 predicted proteins | sample JacPinW_OM2H0_M1_FD_188566 | JGI IMG/M metagenome (GOLD analysis project Ga0209526, IMG submission 188566) | Forest soil microbial communities from Algoma, Ontario, Canada - Jack Pine, Ontario site 1_JW_OM2H0_M1 (SPAdes) (version 2) | ecosystem: Environmental > Terrestrial > Soil > Boreal...
AGCGCAAGGGCCCATCCTGAGTGCAGTCGCGCATGAAGCCGCAGGGCCCGCGATAGTGCACGAGGAGACAACCAATCCAGGGCTAGTCTTCGTCGACCGGCTGATCGGGACGGGCGTCGAAGCGTGCGCTGCCTTTCTTGTCGCCGCCGAGGTCGTCGTTTTGTTTGTGGGCGTTGTCAGCCGTTATGTCTTCCGTAGTCCTATCGTCTGGTCAGACGAACTGGCGTCTTTTCTGTTTCTATGGCTCGCGATGCTGGGTTCGGTGGTGGCGTTCCGCAATGCCGGGCACATGCGAATGACGGCGCTGGTCTCGAAGTCAAGGCCTGCCGTCCAGACATTCTTTGATGTGCTGGCGAGCGTCGCGAGCATCGCATTCCTGCTCCTTACGATTGGCCCGGCGCTGGAGTTCGCGCATGAGGAACGCCTGATTACGACGCCGGCGCTCGAAATTTCAGGCGCGTGGCGCGCCAGTGCGCTGCCGGTTGGCCTCGGATTGATGCTGATGACCGGCGTCATCTCGTTGTTGCGGTCGCGTCATCGCCTCGCCGCCCTGTCCGCGATCCTGACTGTAGCGGCAGTTGCGGGCGCCTTTTATGCGGCAAGCGGCGTGTTCCCGAAACTCGGCAACTACAATCTGCTGCTCTTCTTTGTCGGTCTCGTCGGCGCGCTGGTCTTTGCCGGCGTGCCGATCGCCTTCGCATTTGGCCTTGCCACGGTCGGATATATCGCGCTCGCAACCCGCGTACCGACGCTCGTGGTCATCGGCCGGATGGACGAAGGCATGAGCCACCTCATCCTGCTCGCCGTACCCCTGTTCGTTTTCCTGGGCCTCCTTATCGAGATGACCGGGATGGCGCGCGCGATGGTGGGCTTTCTGGCAAGCCTGCTAGGTCATGTGCGCGGCGGATTGTCCTACGTGCTGGTAGGGGCGATGTACCTTGTCTCCGGCATCTCCGGTTCCAAGGCGGCCGACATGGCGGCGGTTGCACCTGTGCTTTTTCCGGAGATGCGTGCGCGGGGCGCCAAGGAAGGCGATTTGGTCGCGCTTCTATCGGCAACCGGCGCGCAGACCGAAACGATTCCACCTTCAATCGTTCTGATCACTATTGGTTCAGTTACGGGCGTTTCGATCTCCGCATTGTTTACCGGCGGAATGCTGCCCGGCCTTGTGCTTGGCGTGGCTCTCTGTTTTCTCGTGTGGCGGCGCTATAGGCACGAGGACTTGAGCGCTGTGAAGCGTCCGAACCGCAAGGCAATCGTTCGCTCGCTTGGCATCGCCCTTCCTGCGCTTCTGCTACCTTTCGTGATTCGTGCGGCGGTAGTCGAGGGCATTGCGACGGCGACGGAAGTATCGACCATCGGCATCGTCTACGCCGCGATCGTCGGCATCCTGATATATCGCCAGTTCCCGCTTGAACGACTATATCCCATGCTAGTAACTACTGCCGGTCTCTCGGGCGCGATACTGCTCATCATCGGGGCGGCGACCGGTATGGCCTGGGCGCTCACGCAATCCGGCTTCTCGGCGACGTTGGCGACGACTCTCAAGAGTTTGCCAGGCGGTGCGCCAGTGTTTCTCGTGGTGTCCGCGATGGCCTTCATCATTCTTGGCTCCGTGCTCGAGGGCATTCCTGCCATTGTGCTGTTCGGGCCGCTGATGTTTCCGATCGCCCGCCAGGTTGGCGTGCACGAAGTTCACTACGCAATGGTCGTGATTCTTGCCATGGGCATCGGGCTGTTTGCGCCGCCATTTGGCGTTGGTTACTACGCCGCCTGCGCGATCAGCCAGATCAATCCCGACAAAGGGATCAAGCCGATCGTCGGTTACATCCTCGCGCTCATCACTGGTCTTGCTGTCGTCATCGCGATTCCTTGGATCTCCACGGGATTTCTGTGATGGCGGACTCACCGCCAGAAGCACAAGGCCGGAGCGGAGGCTTCGGGCAGCCAAGGAGGCAACGCCATGTACCTTGATCGTCGCACATTCGTTCTGGGCGCGGCAGCGGCCGGGATCGCCACGCCTTGGGTCGCCCGCGCTACCGAGCCGGAATACCGGCTCAAATTCGGCAATATCGTATCCGGCGATCATCCGCTCAACACGTCGATGGCCAAGGCCGGCGAACGGATCAAGAAGGAGACTGGCGGACGGGTGACTATCGAGCTGTTCCCGAAGAACCAACTCGGTTCCGACGCCGATATGCTCAGCCAGTTGCGTTCGGGGGCGCTCGAATTGTTTGCGCAGACTGGCGTCCTGATGTCGACGCTGGTGCCCGTCGCTTCCATTAATGGCGTTGGCTTCGCCTATCCCACTTATGACAAGGTCTGGGAATCCCTGGACGGGCCGCTCGGCAGACACATCCGAAAATCGTTTTCCGAGGCCAATCTTGTATGCCTCGAAAAATCCTGGAATCACGGATTCCGGCAGGTGACTTCGTCCACCAGGCCAATTCTCAAACCGGATGATCTCAACGGATTCAAGATCCGCGTCCCGCCGAGCCCGCTGTGGACGGCGATGTTCAAGGCATTCGGCGCGGCTCCGGTATCAATTCCGTGGGCGGAGACCTATTCCGCCATGCAGACGCGGATTGCGGATGGCCTTGAGCAACCTCTCATCGGGCTTCTCGTCGACAAGATGTACGAAGTCCAGAAGCACTGCTCGCTGACCAACCATATGTGGGACGGATTCTGGATCCTCTCGAACAAACGCGTATGGGAGGGCATACCTGCAAATTTGCGCGAGATCATCGAGCGCAATATCAACGAAGAGGCGCTCCGGCAGCGCGCCGAGGTCGAGCAGATGAATGCGACGCTTCAGTCGGAGCTGCAGAAACGCAGGCTCGAATTCCACAAGGTTGATAATGCCGCGTTCCGCGACAAACTCGTTGCCGCCGGCTTCTACGTTGAGTGGAAGAAACGTTACGGCGAAGAAGCCTGGGCGCTTCTCGAAGGAACCACCGGCAAGCTCGGCTGAACCCGCGCGTTTGCCCTTTCCCGATCGAACAACAATACAAGCGATGGATTTCAACTGATATGCCAGGTCGTCTACAAGACAAGATCGCAATCGTCGTGGGCGCCGGCTCGGTCGGACACGGCTGGGGCAACGGGAAGGCGACCGCGACCCTCTTCGCGCGGGAAGGCGCGCATGTCGTCTGCGTCGATTTCAATCCGGATGCCGCGCAGGAGACCGCCGGGATCATTAAGGGCGAGGGCGGCTCGGCTAGCGTCGCGACCTGCGACGTCACCAAATCTGCACAGGTGAAATCGGTTGTCGATGATGTCATTGCGGCGCGTGGGCGCATCGATGTGCTGCACAACAATGTCGGCTACGCCATCATGGGCGGACCGATCGAACTCAGTGAAGAGGAGTGGCACAAGACCATCGACCTCAATATCACTGGATGTTTCATCACTTGCAAGCACGTGCTGCCGCACATGCTGGCGCGGGGTTCGGGCGCCATCGTGAACGTCTCGTCGATCGCCGCCATCCGCTGGACCGGATATCCTTATGCGGCTTACTACGCCGCGAAGGCGGCGGTAAACAATTTCACGATGGGGATTGCATTGCAGTACGCCAAGGATGGCATCCGCGCCAATGCGGTGATGCCGGGCCTGATGAATACACCGCTGATCCATCAGCAGATCTCGGGGCAGTATAAGGACGCGGAAGAGATGGTCCGTACCCGGGACGCTGCCTGTCCGATGGGTCGCATGGGAACGGCGTGGGATGTCGCACGTGCGGCACTTTTCCTAGCCTCGGAAGAGGCGGCTTATATCACCGGTGTCAGCCTTCCTGTTGACGGCGGCTTGACCTGCCGCGCCGCCTGACGGCCGACAACGGTATCGGAGCGATTTTAGAATGCCGACTAGCTGTATCGAAGCCGACTACTTGTTGGAAACGCCGGCTGAACCTGACCGCGTAGCCGAATTCATGGCCGGCGAGCAATCGAGCGGAACGTTCGTTGCTGTGCCTGGGGAAACTGCAGAACTAAAAGCTCGCGTGGCGGCACGGGTAACGCGGCTCGACATACTCGATGAGGCAGCGGCGAGTCCGTCGCTGCCGTCGGCGCAAATCAAAGTAGGCCCTGAAACGCGGTTTCGGCGAGCCCGCGTCACTTTGTCTTGGCCACTCGATACGCTCGGTCCGTCGCTGCCGAACCTGCTGGCTACGATCGCCGGCAATTTGTTCGAGCTCAAGCCGGTTACAGGATTGCGTCTTCTCGATATCCGCTTGCCATCTGAATTTGCGAAGGCCTATCCGGGGCCGCAGTTCGGCGTCGCTGGGACGCGCCGCCTTGCCGGCGTTGAGGGAAGGCCGCTGATCGGGACCATCATCAAGCCAAGCGTTGGCTTGGGTCCGGCCGAGACGGCAGCTCTCGTCGATGACCTCTGCCGCGCCGGCATTGATTTTATCAAGGACGACGAATTGCAGTCGGACGGTCCGGCGTGCCCATTCGACCAACGCGTCGAATCCGTCATGCGGGTGATTGACGACCACGCACTGCGCACCGGTAAGAAGGTGATGTTCGCCTTCAATCTGACAGGCGACCTCGACCAGATGCGGCACCGGCATGATACGCTCGTCAAGCACGGCGCCACGTGCCTGATGGCCAGCATCAATTCAGTCGGACTCGTCGGCATGATCGAGCTTGCGCGCTTCAGCCAGTTGCCGATCCACGCCCATCGAAATGGCTGGGGCTACCTGTCGCGTCACCCGCTGCTCGGCTGGTCCTATATCGCCTGGCAGAAAATCTGGCGTCTCGCCGGCGCGGACCACATGCATGTCAATGGCATTGGCAACAAATTCGCCGAAAGCGACGAGAGCTCGATCGCCTCGGCGCGGGAATGCCTGATTCCTATGTTCGCTGACAAGCCTTGCACGGTCATGCCGGTATTCTCTTCGGCGCAGTCACCGCGGCAGGCGCCCGCGACCTATCGTGGCCTCAGCTCCGCCGATCTCATCGTCACCGCTGGTGGCGGGATCATGGCTCATCCATTCGGAACCGCGGCCGGTGTCGCGGCGATGCAGGAAGCGTGGGAGGCCGCGCTTGGCGGCGTGCCGCTGGCTGAATTCGCACGTGACCGCCCCAACCTGCAACGCGCACTCGAGATGGTGGCATGACAAGGCATCGACCCCTGCCGCCGGGTCCGTTGATCGCGTTCTATGGCGATGACTTTACGGGGGCCTCGGCTTCGATGGAGACGACGGCTTTTGCCGGTCTTGAGACCGTGCTGTTCCTGTCGCCGCCGACGCCCGAGCGTCTTCGTGCGTTTGGCGGTGCACGCGTCATTGGAATCGCCGGCGTGGCCAGGGCACAAAACCCGGAATGGATGGAAACCAATCTCCCCTCGGTGTTCGAACTGTTGGTGAAGACCGGCGCACCGGTTGTGCACTACAAGGTTTGCTCGACGTTTGACTCAGCGCCGCACATTGGCTCAATCGGCCGCGCGATCGAGGTCGCACAGCGGCGGTTCCGCGGCTGGACGCCGATGATCGTCGCCGATCCCGGCATGGGACGCTTTCAGGCGTTCGGCAATCTGTTCGCGATGATGCACGGCACCGTGTACCGGCTGGACCGGCATCCGGTGATGTCAGGCCATCCGGTTACGCCGATGGATGAGGCTGATCTCCGCTGTCATCTCGCGCGTCAGACGAACACAAAGATCGGCCTGGTAGATTTTGTGGCGATGAAACGCGGCGACGGCGATAGCTGTTTGCGCCGTGAAATCGACTCCGGCACGGGAGTCGTTTCGCTCGACATGCTCGACAACGAGACCCTGATCGAGGCGGGCCGCCTGGTATGGGAGCACGGCGCACCCGTCGTGTTCGGTGTCGGTTCGCAGGGCTTCGAGGCTGCGCTCGCCGCCTATTGGCGGGACGCGGGATTGATCGCACCGCCTGCCGCGTCGTATCGCGCGGCAGCGGTAGAGCGCATTGCCTGTGTCTCGGGATCGGTGTCGGCCGTCACCGCGGCGCAGATTGCTTTCGCCCGCGAGCATGGCTTCGACACCATCGAACTCGACGCCGCTCGAGCTGTCGATCCTTCGGAATGGAGCCGGGAGTTAGGGCGTGCGGCGGAAATTGCTCTCACCAAAATCGGCGCGGGACGGGACGCGCTTGTGTACAGCGCTGCGGGGCCGGACGATCCGGCGGTGGCCTCGTTGAAAGCCGCGGTGGCTTCGTCAGGGGTTTCACAGGAGATCGTCGATGAGCGCGTCGGCACGGGGCTCGGGCAGATTCTGAATGCGATCCTCGCAAAATCTCGACTGACGCGCGCGGTCATCTCGGGCGGCGATACCTCGGGCCGCGCGGCATCGACGCTTGGGATCGACGCACTCACCGCCCTAGCGCCACTCGCGCCTGGCTCCCCTTTGTGCCGCGCCCACGCCGCGCGTCGTGATCGCGACGGCCTCGAAATCGCTCTCAAGGGCGGACAGGTCGGCGCTCCCGATTTCTTTGTTGCCGCCAAACGCGGCGGTCCCTGACGTCACAACGATTGGAGAAGGACAATGACATATTATACTCGCCGCCGTTTCACCGCGCTAGCTGGCGTTGCCACGATTGGCGCCGCCATCCCCCTGCGCTACGCCAGAGCCGCCGAATTTACGTTCAAGCTCGGTACCAACGTGCCTGAATCGCATCCGCTGAATGTCTACGCGCGCAAGGCGGCGGAGGAGATCAAGCAGGCGACGGATGGAAAATTCGAACTGCAAGTCTTTGCCAACAATCAACTCGGCGGCGATTCTGACATGTTTTCGCAGCTGCGCTCGGGTGCGCTCGAATGCTTTACGCTGTCCGGCGTCAACGTCTTGTCGACGTTGATTCCGTCGGCCGCGATCTGGGGTGTTGGCTTCGCCTGGAAGGACTATCCAACCCTATGGAATGCGCTCGACGGCAAGTTCGGCGCATACTTGCGCTCGCAGATCGACAAAACCGGGCTCGTGGTCATGGACAAGATCTGGGACAACGGTTTCCGTCAGGTTACGACCAGCGTCCGGCCGATCGTTAGGCCCGCGGACCTTCAGGGCCTTAAAATGCGCGTTCCAGTTAGCGCGCTATGGACATCGCTGTTCAAGGCGCTCGGGGCGTCGCCGACCGGTATCAATTTCGCGGAAGTCTATTCCGCGTTACAAACCAAAGTTGTCGACGGACAGGAGAACCCACCGGCCATCATCTCCGCCGCCAAGTTATATGAAGTGCAGAAATATTGCTCGTTGACCAATCATATGTGGGACGGCTGGTGGTTTCTCGTGAACCGGCGCGCGTGGCAGGGTGTTCCTTCCGACCTGAAGGACAAGGTTTCGACGATTATAAACAAGAATGCGGTTGCAGAGCGCGAGGAGATCGCGCAACAGAACACGGCACTCAAGAGCGACCTTGCCGCCAAGGGTTTGATCTTCAACGACGTCGACCCTGCGCCATTCCGCGAAACGCTCAGCAAATCCGGCTTCTATGCCGAGTGGAAGGGAAAGTTTGGCGAGGAAGCTTGGGCGCTCCTTGAAGAATCGACCGGAAAGTTGGCGTAGGTCATCCCTTATGCCCCAAACGACCAGCCATTTCGCCGACCTCTCCGGCGTAACTCTGCATTATCGTCGATCAGGACAGGGCGAACCAGTCGTCTTGCTGCACGGCATTCCACAGACATCGCACGAATGGCGATATGTGATCCCACGGCTGGCAGAAAGGCACACAGTGATCGCGCCCGACCTGCGTGGCCTCGGCGATTCCTCCCGGCCTCCGGGCGCCTATGACAAGAAGACGCTTGGGGCGGACATCGCCGCACTCGTCATCGATCATCTTGGGTTCAAGAAATTCCATCTTGTCGGCCACGACTGGGGCGGCCCAGTGGCCTTTTCGGTCGCAGCGCATCATCCCGACGCAGTCAGGACGCTTACGATTCTCGACGTCGTCATTCCTGGCGACGGTGGCGATTTTTCTCAAGGCGGGCGGCGGTGGCATCACGCTTTTTTCCGCACCCTCGATCTGCCGGAACAGCTTTGCTTCGGCCGCGAAGAAATGGTCATCAACTGGTTGTTCGAGAACTATGGCCATCGCGCGAACTGCATTTCCGAGGCAGACAAGGCCGAGTTTCTGCGAACGTATAAGAAGCCAGGGGCATTTCGCGCGCTTCTCGAGATCTATCGGGCACTTCCTCGTGACGCGGAGGACAATAGGAATATTTTATTGCGCAAAGGCAAACTGAAGATGCCGGTGCTCGCGCTTGGTGGCGACAAGAGCTTCGGTCGCGGCAACGAATGCATCGAGTCGCTTCACCGAGTTGCAGAGAACGTGCGAGGCGGCATTGTTAGAGATTGCGGGCACTGGATTGCCGAGGAGCAGCCTGACTTCCTGATCGAGCAGCTGCTTGCCCTCTACGACGAGTTTCCAATCCGCTGAGCGAACGGACAACATGCCGAGATTTGTAACTGATTTCGTGTCATCGATTTTCGGGGTCTCTTGGATTCAGGACTAGCGTGCCAAGGCAGCGCGCAAGGTGTTAATCGGAGCGAGCTCAACGGAGTTACCTTGCATCCCAGGTTTACGAAATTCCTTCGTCAACCAGTCGACGAGCGCAATGGTTTCGTGACGTGCGCGCAAATGCGGCGCTACCCAGAGCACGATCTTGAATGGACCTACTACAAAGCCGAGTGGGGCAACGAGCTTCCCCGAACGCAGATCGTCCAAAACGAGAATCTTCGGCACCATTGCGACACCGAGCCCGCACGCGGCGGCCTGGATCAACAAGTAGAAATGGTCGTAGGATTTTTGCGGTCGCAACTCCCGGGATTGTCCGGACATCTTGGCCCAGTCTGCCCAGCCACCGGGACGCGTCTTGCTCGCAAGAAGAATGCATCGATTGAGTTCGCTGGAAGCTGTGAAGTATTTTGTGGCGTATTCCGGCGAGCATACCGGGCCGATCCATTCGTCCACCATATCCTTGATGATGACCTCCTTTGGAGGCTCGATCATGCTATTTCTTATTGCGACGCTGATTTCGTCGCGCACGAAGTCAATGCGGTCGTAGTTCATGTTAAACCGCAGTTCGATATCGGGATGTTGTTCGTGAAACGCGCCGAGGCGGGGAATGAGCCACGACATCATGATCGTCGACGAGCACGAGAGGGTGAGGGGTCCGGGCTGAAGCTGATCGACGCTTGAGGTTATTAGTGTGAAGGCGCTCGAAAGCTCGGTAGCCAAGCGCGCGCCTTCGGGGGTCGCTTGGACTGAACGTGCACCGCGCAGTAGCAACGGAATGCCGAACATCTCTTCAAGGCTCTTGATGTGTCGGCTGACGGCACCGTGGGTAACCGACAATTCGTCGGCGGCCGCGGTCATGCTGGAAAGGCGGACCGTCGCCTCAAGGGCTCGCAACGCGTTCAGAGACGGACGCTTCACACCCAAGGCGCTCCCTCCATCAGCGTAGCTGTGAGCTTTCCTCACAGTCTATCGGGCGCTGGCTACGTCTGGCAAGCGCCGATCAAGCTGGCCAGTATGGTTAGACGGGCGGAGTCCAGACGGCCCGTCTCGGAGACCAGTTGCTCGCCGACTTCCCCTGCAGCCCAAAATCCCAAAATAGAGATCGGTCTCGGCGCGGCCGAAATTACTGACGTCGACGGGGGGGAGCCAACGCCGCCGGCTATTGTCCGCCTCCAACCCGCCGAGAGCGGCGTCAGTTGGGCGACAAGAAATCTCGGATTCAAATTCCCTGATACCGCTCAAAAATTCCTTGTTCTTCAAAATCTTTTCCCTGATAATTCGCGCAGGGAATTGCGCGAAAAGTCGTTGCGGCACAGCGGCTTCTTGCCACGAAATCCGTCCAGGTAGGCCCAGAATCGCAAAATTCCCTGTAAAATTCCTTGATATATCGCGCGGCAGCGCAAATCCAATCGCAATGCTCAAGCTCGATCGGGAACGGTTTTCATGCTCTCAAGAATCTCTATGAGGTAATTAGCAGATCGTTCGTCGAGGGTCGAATCGTCATCGAGGGAGAGCGACAATCGCTGCATAGGACCGTTGTACCAGTAGAAAGTGCAAGACGTATAATCTGTATCTTGTGCTTTTGGACGACAGAAAACACGACCGGGCTGCCCTTGAAATGTAAATTGCTTCGTTGCTGGTCGGTCTTTTGGCTCAAGAAAAATGGTTATATCGCTTTCGAGAATATGTAAAACAGCTTCGCCCCTTTCGGACCTTTTCGCTAACAAGACTTCATATTGATGCCGAGAGAAGAAATGCCTCTTTTCCGAGAAGCCAAGTGGCATCTTTTCGAGGGCGAGAAATCCAGGCCAAGGCGACGGACGGGGCCCGAAGTTCTCCCGAATCGGGTCAGCTTTCGCGGTCCAACAAACAACTACGATCAATACGGCGACTGGAACTGCTATCCATTTAGTCTTCATTATTCTGCGATCCCGCTTCAGGCCAGAATTGCATTGTTCGACGAACCTACTTGGACGGTGTTTTTCATGACTTTAAAATCAGTTGCCAAATGCCCGTTATCGGCAACCTTAACGCAGCGGGTGATTGAATACGTTATGTCACTTCGGTGAGCTGTGGATTCAAGAATCTGCGCGATAGATGAACTTCCCTTTAAAGGAAGCCAATAAGACAATTTTAAATCGTATACGATGTATCATGCAATTTTCACTTGCGCTGGTCGCGCGAGTCGTTCCAGCATTACAACGACGAATAAACGAAATGCGGAACCAGATCACGCGATGAAGCTTTGGGGTACCGAAATCTCTGGCTTAAATTTGCCTTTCTTCGGGAGGCAGCGGC
>Ga0209526_10003441_pt1 | contig 10773 bp, 7 predicted proteins | sample JacPinW_OM2H0_M1_FD_188566 | JGI IMG/M metagenome (GOLD analysis project Ga0209526, IMG submission 188566) | Forest soil microbial communities from Algoma, Ontario, Canada - Jack Pine, Ontario site 1_JW_OM2H0_M1 (SPAdes) (version 2) | ecosystem: Environmental > Terrestrial > Soil > Boreal...
TGGCAGGGAGTGCAGGTTGGACCGGGAGCGCTGCCGGTCCCGCCGCAGATGCGGGTGGGAGTGGGGAGGCCGGTATTTGGGCGGGCGCGCCAATGGGCTCCGGCCCGGCTGGCGGCGGTGCGAAGGCGATGGGATCCGGGCCGGTCGGCGGTGGCGCGCAGTCGATGGGGAGTGGTGTCGGTGGCGGTGCCGAGGGCATTGGATCTGGCTCGGTCGGTGGCGGTGCGCAGGCGGCCGGCTTCAATGGCACCGCAACAGGTGCAGGTGCAGCTGCAGATGCCGCGTCGTCGTCGGGCGCTGCCAATCCGAATTCAACAGGCGGAGGCCCGAATTCAACAGGGGGTGGCTTCACCGCATCTGCACCGCCGGGCTCGACAGGGCCGACTGCCTCGATAGCATCGCTGCCGCGCGCCGGGTTTTTCATCCGCATGGGCGCGTTACTGCTGGACGCGATTCTGATTGGAATAGTCCTTCACCAAATCTATGAAGGCCCGAGAATGGAGCTTCTCGCTCTCGCCGCGTACGGCGCGGTGATGTGGAAGCTCAAGGGTTCAACCATCGGCGGGATCATCTGCGGCCTGCAGGTCGTGCGACTCGACGGCCGGCCGATCGACTGGCCAACCGCAATCGTGCGTGCGCTCAGCTGTTTCCTGTCGCTGGCTGTCGTGGGTCTCGGATTCCTGTGGATCGCCATCGATAGCGAAAGACAGTCGTGGCACGACAAGATTGCCGGCACTGTGGTCGTGCGGACGCCGAAAGGTGTGTCGCTGTTATAGACGTCTTCGACGAAACATGAGGCGCACCACACCCAGGCTCCCCAGAGCAAACAGTGCAATTGCATCTATCGCGCCGCCTCCTCCGCCGCCACCTCCGCTACTGGGGGCAGCAGCCGGCAGGGTGGCCAATGCCGCATCTGCCTGGATAAACCCGTATCCGGAATTGAAGTCAGGGGTGGTGGCGCCCATCGGCAAGGCAGTCTTCTGTAACGCTCCATAGATCTGCGCTGGCGTGAGGCTGGAATTCGCTTGCAGCAGCAACGCAGCTATCGCAGCAGCATGGGGTGATGCCGCTGAAGTGCCGAAGAAATTCGGGTAGCTCGCGTTGTTGGCGCATTGGGCTATTGTGCTGCTGTCATCTGTCGCCGCTATCTTGAATCCGAGAAAGGTATCGTTGCCGCCATCGGGTCCGACGAAGTCGGGCTTCTGACGAGTAACCGGGATCGTGAGCCGATTGCCAGATGTATCGAAGAGGGTAGGTGACCCGCCTTGCGCCGAGTAGTATTCGAGCGCGGCCGGTACGGTCCCGCAAGCGGGTGTCTGGTAAAACGCCGCCGCACCGACTGCTGCCGCACCCGCGGCTCCAGGATGCCCTTGCAGCGTTGGGTTCTTGGCGTACGCGCTATGGATCACCAGGCCCTTCGCACCGCCGCCCTCAACAGCTAGTTTCACGCGGCCAGGGGCAGCCGTCCCATCCGCCAGGCCGATCGACACGCTGATCGTTTCGGGATTGGTTGAAGCGGCGGCATTCGCCGGATTACTGACGATCAGTACCTGCACTGGGTCGGCGCCGGTGCCGTTGGCCCCCGTACACGTTACCGAGGTTCCGGCGAGGTTGATGATCTTGTCGCCGCCAGATCCGGTAACACACAGGTCGAGATGGCTGCTTGCGCCCGGACTGCCCGACGCACCCGTGACGTACGGCTGATCCCACTGCAGGACCAATGCAACCAACTGACCTTGCCGCAGGGCCGGTATGTCGATGGACAACGCAGTGACGTTGGTCGCGCCCGAGTTGTCGAAATTCAGAAGGTACTCGCCGGCGTTGGGCGCGATGGTGGACAACGTCGAGAAGCTGGGGGTCGTATTATCGTAAGCATCGGATCCGTCGTTGCCCGCGGCAGAGAAATAGGCCACGCCCTGACCGACGACCTTGTCGATCGCTTGAGCGATCACGCCATCCTGGAAAAATGGCTCGGCGAAGTATCCAACGTCGTCTACTATGACTTTCGCATGGGCATCGTTCGCCAACGCGGTAATGCCGTTCGCAAATCCGGCTTCGCCATTCTCGGCGGTATAGAACGCCAGGCTCGCTCCAGGCGCCACGTCGTGAACGATTTGCAACATGGCGCGCCCTTCGTCCCCAAACGGCAACAGGGTGGGCGCACCGTAATCCATGCAGCTCGCTTCACCGCCACTGGGCACGGTTACCGCCGAGGGCAGATCGCCGCTCGCAACATCTGTGGCAGCCGTTGCAGTGAAACCGTTCCGCGCATAGTTGGACACATGGTTCTGTGCATACGTGGGGTAACAGTTGTAACTGTCCGAGAGAGCGCCAACCGTGACACCGCTGCCGTTCAGAGTGGGATGCGTGCTGCGCAGCACGTCGCTGCGTTGAGCGAAATCGCCCTGCGAGGTGATCGCCCCACTGCGTGCCCTCGGCATTGCGGCGCGGATCGAATGCAGCTCACCGCTCGCGGTCGCTGCTTCGATCTGCGTCACTGGCAGCCAACCGCTGACATCGTTCGAATACACCGAGGGGTTTTGCAGGCCCAGCGCCACGAGAGCGTTCTTGAGTTGTTGGGGATCACCTCGCGTAACGGCATCAACGAGCACGAGCGGAGTTGCATCCGATGAGCGCTGTATGAATCTTGCGGCCGGGCTCATTGAGTGCAGATCCGCCACCGCATTTTGAGAGCTTGCCAGATTCAGATGACTGGTCAGCTCGGCCAGAGCAGAGTCGAGTTTCGCACCTCGGCTGCCCAACCGCTGCCTTGCGCTTCGGCCGTCGCCGAAGACATGGAGGGCGGAAGTGCCGGATGTCGAGCCGGGCACCGTCGACTGCGGAGCGGGCGGGGCAGGATATGCAGCGTAAGGCGCGAGAAGGGTCAGTGCGAGAGCCAGCGATTTCATCCGTCCCCTTATTCGCGCAGCGCGAATTCCTGGATGAGCCCACGATACTCGGCCAGCCCCGGGGTCTTCAACCCAGCCACTTTTCCCTGGTCGTCGCAGCGGCGCACCTGGATGGCTTCTGTGTAGAAACGCTGTGTTTCAAACTGTAATAACTCACCGGGCCCCATCGGCCCACCCTGCAGCTTGAGGGTCACCACCGATGCCTGACTCAACATCGCGACATAGTTTGGGTCGGTTGCACACAAATAGCGCTTGGCGGGAACATGGAGGCGCACAGGCTCGGAAACTTCCGCACGGAACCGTCGCGCAAGCCATCTGGCGCCGATCTCTTCGTGCCGCGCATCGACGGTCCAGTCGGCAAGGTCGTCAGGCAGGTCCTGGACGAGATGCCCGATATCGTGCAGCAACGCTGCAAGTACCAGAACAGCAGGCGCTGACTCCTGGCGTGCGAAGTATGCCGCCTGCAAGGCGTGCTCCGTCATCGACACGTGCTCGCCGAAGTAGGCGCCTGAACCGCGCCGGTCGAAAATTGCGAACACTTCGTCAGCGATGCTCATTCTCATTGCGCTGGTTGTTGGACTGCGGCGGCCCTTGAGCTCAACATATACAGATAGCCTGCGCCTGCCGCTGCCAGGGCGCTGACTGCCGCGAGTGCCACGAATACTCCCTGCCAACCAAACGAAACGGAGATTCGCGCAGCACCGCGCAATGCGAGGGCGCTGCCGAGATAGCCGATCCCGTCGATCATACCCGATGCAAAGGCGCTGCCCTGTTTGCCGCCGAAATCCAGGGCAAAGGCCCCGCCGAGGTAAGAATAGGGGCCGAGCAGACAGAAAGCGATTGCCCCGATCGCAACGAGCGGCAACAGCCCATTGCCTGCTCCGGATGGTAAGGACATGAGTCCCAGCAACGCTGCGACCGTGGCGCTGAGCCCTACAAACATGAGCAGCGCGCGCCCATTCACACCGAGCCGGTCACTGAGCCAGCCCATCATGAGGACCGATATGACACCCACCCCCGGAAAAATCGCGCTCAGTCCGGCAGCATCCCCGGCGGTGTAGCCAAGATAGTCGCGCAGGTACTCGGGCGTCCAGACGTTGAAGGTCTCGCGAACGATGGTGCAGCCGAACGACAGCAGGCAGATCAATTGAAAGCCCCGGCTGAGGAACAGCGGCCGCAACAAGGCTCCAACGCTGGACGGACGCGATTCTGACTGCGCGAACAGGTTCAGCGGGTTGGTGCGAGCTTCTTCGAAGCCAAGCTCTACCCGGGACTCGCGCAGGAACAGGAAGCTGATGATGAGACATGCGGCCGCTACGGCAGCCGCGAAGTAGAAGAGTGCGCGCCAGCCGAACCCCTGGTCGATGAGCGCCCCCATCAGCGGGCGCGCCACCGCATCGCCCACGAGGTAGCTGACGCTCAGGATGCCGATGACCGTCCCATATGTGGAGTAGTTGAACCATTTCGACGAAACCTTGATCAATCCCGCCCAGGAGAGCGACTGGGTGAGGCGATTTCCCACCCACGCGACCGTGAAGACTGGAATCAGCCCCGTCGTGGCGAACAACAGCGTAAACACGGTGGCACCCGCCAGGCCGATCAGGAAGTTGATGCGGCCGCCCCAGTAGTCGCCGAGCCCGCCCAGGAAGAGCTTCCCCAGCGCATAGCCGAGAACGCCCAGCGAGGCGATCGTGCCCATCCGCAAGATGGCCTCATCCTGGCTCATACCCCTCGATTTCAGCTCCTCGATCAGCAGCGGCATCGCCACAGAGAGGTCGGCCCGGCAAAAGTAGAGTGAGGCGTAGCCTCCGAAGAGCAGGACGACAGTGACAATTTGCCGCCGCCTGAGGGAATGGTCTGGCATAGACTATCCTCGCATGGATCCCTCGGAGCCCGCGACCTGAGCTCTGTTACACCCGCATCACAGGATGCCGCGCGGGCTGCCCGCAGCCCGGTCGTCCTCCTGCTCGCAGCGGTGCTGTTCCTGAACTATGTGGACCGCGGCGCCGTGCCGACCGCCGCTCATCTCATCCAGGCCGACCTGCACCTGACAATCTCGCAGCTGGGGGTGTTGCTTTCGGCATTCTTCTGGACGTACGCCACCATTCAGATTCCCATCGGCTGGCTGGCGGAACGGTATGGCGCCCATCGTGTGCTCGCCATCGGACTCGCTATCTGGGCGCTGGCAACCATGCTGGTTGGAGTTGTTTCGAGTTACCTGCTGCTGCTCGTCCTGCGGCTGATGCTCGGCGTGGGCGAGAGTGTGGGGTTCCCCTGCACGTCCAAAATTCTGGCCTCGGCCGTGCCCAACGAGAGCCTGGGTACGGCCAACGGCATCATTGCTTTCGCCTATCTGCTCGGTCCCGCGGCCGGCATATTTTTCGGCGGGCTGTTGATCGAGGCGTACGGGTGGCGAGTGACCTTTGTCGTCCTCGGTGTGCTGTCGCTACTCTGGTTGTGGCCCTGGTCCCGAGTCGCAGTGCAGCAACGCGCTGCGCAGCCCGTATCCGCGGACGTCGCAACCATCTGGATGATTTTCAGGCAGCGCGCCTTGTGGGGTTCGAGCCTGGGCCACTTTTCCACCAACTACACTTTCTACTTCATGCTCTCCTGGCTGCCGTTGTACCTGGTGCGCGTGCGTGGGTTTTCGAACCTGGAAATGGCACAGCTCGCCACCAGTGCGTATCTGGTCAACGCGGTTTTTGCAATGGGCGGTGGGTGGGCTGTCGACCGCTACATTGCCCGAGGCGGCTCGGCCAACTTCGGCTACAAGCTCGTCATGGGCGCAACCCAACTGGGCGCAATCGTCTGCATGCTCTGCATGGCGCTCGGCCCGCGGTCAGTGGCCCTCGCCAGCATTTTCGTCTATCAGGCCCTGTGCGGAGTCCAATCGCCTGGCGTGTTCGCCATTTCGCAGATCCTGGCGGGTCCCGCTGCGACGGGCCGCTGGGTGGGAATCCAGAACACCCTGGGAAATGTCGCCGGCATCATCGCTCCAGCGCTGACCGGTTTCATCGTCGAGTGGACCGGCCACTTTACGCTCGCCTTCGTGTGCGCCGCTGCGGTCGGTGTCCTGGGATTCGCCGGTTGGGTGTTACTGATTCCGCGGATCGCACCGTTGGATTGGGAGGCTCAGACGGCGGGTCGTTCCTCGATTGCATCCACGCGGTTGGAATAGAAAGCCACGTAGTCCTTGATCTGCGCGACCGCGGGGTAGGGGTTCTCGTAAGTCCACACCGCGTTGACCGACTTCTCGCCCCCATTGGGTATGCTGTAGTACGAACAGTCGCCCTTGTAGGGACAGTAGGTGGTGTGGTCCGTCCGCTGCAGCAGCTTCATGTCAACATCCTTGCGGGGGATGTACTGAACTGGCGCATAGGAGGCCTCCCGCAGTGTCAGAGCCTCGCGGGTGTCGGCGATCAGCGCTCCTGCGGCGCGCACCAGGACCCGCGCGGGATTTGATATGAGCGTGATCGGGTGATCGGGTCCTGGAATCCTGGGTTGTCGGGCGTTCATGTTGCATCTCGAGTTGCTGTGCATCCGCTGCATTCTACTGATGCCGCGGGGCGATCCCCAGCGCCGCCTCGATCTGGGCGGGATCGTAAACGTGCCCACCCTTGATGACCACGGCAATCCTGTGCACATCGTCGATATGCGCAGTTGGATCGCCGTCTATGAGAATCATGTCGGCCAGCTTTCCAGCCGCGATCGTGCCGCGCTCTCTGTCAGCGCCGATGACTTGCGCGGATGTCAGAGTCGCCATGCGCAGCACCTGTGCTGCCGGGATGCCGGCACGGACGTACAACTCCAGTTCATGCAACAGGGAGTACCCTGACAGCGCATCAGTGCCTGGAATGATGGTAATTCCGGCATCGTTCAGTGCCTTCAGCAGCCGCAGCATCGCCGGGAACGCCTCTCGGTAGGAAGCTTCCTGGCCCTTCGGTGGCGCCAGAGCGCCGGACAACATGGTGCGCCGGATCTGCGGGGGAAATCGCGGCACGATCGCTTCCAGCCCGGGCGTCACGGCGGCCGGGTCACCGTAGAACAGGCTCTCAAAAACGCCCATGGTCGGATCGAGCACCGTGTGATGTGCCTTGAGGAAGGCGATGAATTCCTGGACCTTCGGGTTGTCGGGGCCCAGCTCGCCGGCATGTTGGGCAACCGCCGTGAAACGGGTCGTGCCCCGTGTGTCCTTCACGGTATCGAACAGGAAATTCAACACGATGAAATTGAGGTGCTGGATTTCATCCGCCCCGGCCTCGACAAACAGTTGCGCCGACATGAAGGCCGGAACGTGGCCGCTGACTCGCAGGCCGCGGGCATGGGACGCATCCGCAATGATGGGCACGAGCTCGGGTTTGACGGACGAGTAGATCTTTATCTGCCCGTAACCATGGTCCGCATACCAGTTGACGTCTTTCAACGCTTCCGCCACCGAATCTACGCGCATCCTCGTGGGACCCGCGAGCGGGCCGGTCCCATCGATGATGCCGGCTTTGAATACGCGCGGACCCAGCTCGGACCCGTCGTCAAAACGGGCAACCCGGGCGGGGAACTCGTCGGTGTCGTTCGCCATGTCGCGGGCGCTCGTGACCCCGTTTGCGAGATCCAGCGCGCCGTCATTGTTGAAAAGGTGTTGGTGGTTGTCCCACAGGCCCGGCATCAGAAATCGTCCGGCGGCGTCGATCACTTCCGCGCCCTCGGGAGCCTCGAGAGCCGAATCCTTCACCGTGCGCACGACATGCTGATTGCGGATCAACACGCTCATTCCGGGAGTGACACTGAGATCGCGCGGGTCGAACAGCCGGGCATTGCGGATCAGCAGATCTCCAGCCGGTACGTGCGTCAACTGCTTCGCCAGCTTCGAAGACCACGCGCCGTTTGCAGCGGTTTGCGCCTCGATCAGTTTGCTCAGAAATCCCGCGTTGCTGGCCGGCACCACGGCAAACCAACCCGAGATCGTGGCCGCAGTATTGCCGTCATGATCGAGCCAGATGCGTATCGGGCTGAAGTCGAGGCCGGTGATCTCATATTGCGTGAGTTCCGAGCTCGAGCCATTGCCCGCGGGTAGCGAAACCGATCCGGCGGAGCTGATCCGCGCTTCGCCTGCGGGCAGGAGCGACAATGTATGTCCAGGTGCCTTCAGCAGCGCGCGCGCCAGAACTGCGGTGAACTCGGGCGGCGCGTTGCTTGGGACGTAGAACGCCTCGCCAGTCACGACTTTCTCGTTGTGCTCCGCGCGATTCCGCCACGTTGCCTTGCCGCCGGCGAGGCGAAAGGATTCGGTGACCGCAGCCTTCATGTAGTCGTTGCCGCTTCCCGAATATTCGGTCGGCACACCAGCCGAATCGAGCTTCCAGCTCGCGATGATGTGGTCACCGCGTCCACGATCGTTGAAGGAATACTCGGCACGCACCGAATCGGTGCCTCGAGCTGCGACCGTCTGCGAGCCGGCGACGATACCCTGAATGAGAATCTGATCGTCGCGCTTGGTCGGCGTCGCGGCAGCAACCGATGCAGCCAGGGTCAGGATCAGCGCCACCAGCGGGCACTCCGTGCGGAGGGTGAGCATTTCCAAGAAACCTCAAGTGGCGAAGAAATTCATGAAAATCATGAACGGAGCAGGCGGGGCCGCATGTTAGCATCCGCCGCCCGCGATGCGTTGGACCGTCCGTGAAACAATGAGAGTCCGCTCGATCCTGCTGGCGCTGCCCTTCGTCGCCACTGCTGCCGGTCAGGGCGCCACAGCGCAAGGCGCAGACTCACAGCCGTTGCGCGAAGTCGTCATCACGGCCACGCGTGTCGAGGCCGATCCGTTCAACTTGCCGGCAGCCATCAGCACTGTCAGTGCAGAGCAGATGCGCAACGACGCTCTTGGCGTGAATCTGGCCGACGACGTGGCAACAGTCCCCGGTCTCCTGGCGCGTAATCGAAACAACTACGCTCAGGATCAGCAGATCTCCATTCGGGGCATCGGTGCCAACTCGGCTTTCGGCATCCGAGGAGTGCGTGTCTACCAGGATGGCATCCCGGCCACGGGCCCGGACGGGCAGGGCCAGGTGTCGCAGTTCAACCTGGACTCAGCCTCCCGGGTCGAGATTCTCCGCGGGCCCTTCTCGGCGCTGTATGGCAATTCCTCGGGCGGTGTCATTCAGCTCATTACCGCAACAGGTAAAGGGCCGCTGCAACTGCGCAGCGGCGTGGCGTACGGCAGTTTCGACACCTTGCGCGCAAGCCTGAATGCGCTCGGCGCCGCCGGGCCGCTCGGATACAACCTCGACTTCTCGCACTTCAAGGTCGACGGCTTTCGCGATCACAGCAGCGCCAGGAACGAGTCGTTCAACGGCAAGCTGAACTACTCGATCAACGATTCCAACCGCCTCGCGCTCATCGCAAATGTCATCTCACGGCCGGATGCACAGGATCCGTTAGGTCTCACACCGGCGCAGTTCGCCGCCGATCCGGACTCAACCGACCCTGCCGCAATCCGGTTCAACACTCGCAAGAGCCTGCAGCAACAGCAGGGTGGACTGATCTACGACCTCGAACTCACCGATTCTCAGTCGGTGCGCGTCCTCGGCTACTACGGTCATCGCAGCGTGTTGCAGTTCCTGTCCATTCCACAGAGCGCGCAGGTAGCCTCTGGGAGTGCAGGCGGAGTCGTCGACCTGAATCGCAGGTACGGCGGAACCGACGCCCGTTGGTCATGGAAGGGCGAGTTGGCGGAGCGGCCAATGACCTGGGTCGCTGGTTTCAGTTACGATCGCCAGAACGAGCTGCGCCGCGGGTATAACAACTTCATCGGCTCGCAGCTGGGTGTGCAGGGAGGTTTGCGGCGGGACGAGAACGACATCGTCCGCGACCTCGACGAGTACGCGCAGGGAACGTGGGACTTCGCATCCTTGTGGTCGGTGATGGTCGGCGTGCGGCACAGTGATGTGAAATTCGATTCCGAGGATCACTACATTGTTGGCGCCAACCGTGACGACAGCGGGCGCGTGAATTACAGCTCGACCTCGCCCGTTGCGGGGTTGGTGTTCAAGCCGCAGGATTGGCTGCGTCTCTATGCATCGTATGGGAAGGGCTTTCAGACACCGCTGGGCTCGGAGTTGGCCTATCGCCCCGATGGAACCTCGGGCCTGAACCTCGGATTGCGGCCCGCCCGCAGCAACAATACCGAACTCGGTGTGAAGGTCGCCATTGACCCCGATATCAGCGCGGAATTCGCCGTGTTCCAGGCGCAGACGCGCGACGAGATCGTCGTGGCAACCAATATCGGTGGGCGATCGACCTATCAAAACAGCGGGCGCACCCGCCGGCGCGGGGCGGAATACTCCCTCAACTACCGGATTGCGCCAGATTGGCGCTTCCAGCTCGCCTACACGTATGTGGATGCTTATTACAGTGACGCGTATCTGACTTGCATAGCCACGCCCTGTGCTGCTGCAAACAAGCCGGTTGCCGCCGGCAATCGCCTGCCCGGTGTGCCGAAGCACAACGCCTATGCTGGGCTTCGTTGGGGTGGGGATGTGGGCTGGCATGCCGGCGTTAGCGGTCAATACGTCAGCGACGTCGCGGTCGACGACTTGAACGACGCATTCGCTCCCGCGTACGCGCTGATGGGGCTTGATGGCGGTTACGCGGTTGAGTTGAGCAGGTACAAGATGAGTGCCTTCCTGCGTATCAACAATCTGTTGAACCGGCATTACGTGGGTTCCATCATCGTCAACGATGGGAACGGCCGGTATTTCGAGCCCGGCGCCGCGTTCAACATTTTGGGCGGAGTCAGCGTGACGATGAAGTAGCCGGCGCTTTGTCCAGGCGCTGCATCAGGCTGGAAAGGGTACTCCCGACAGGCGGGCGC
>Ga0209526_10003442_pt1 | contig 10771 bp, 9 predicted proteins | sample JacPinW_OM2H0_M1_FD_188566 | JGI IMG/M metagenome (GOLD analysis project Ga0209526, IMG submission 188566) | Forest soil microbial communities from Algoma, Ontario, Canada - Jack Pine, Ontario site 1_JW_OM2H0_M1 (SPAdes) (version 2) | ecosystem: Environmental > Terrestrial > Soil > Boreal...
CCGGGCGAGGGGCGGACACGCTGCCGGGCGCCAAGCGCCTGTTCCTCCCGATGCGGACCGGACGCGGCGCGATCGGCGTCATCGGTATCGACGACGACAGAACCGGACCGCTGCTGACCCCGGACCAGCGTCGTCTGCTCGATGCGCTGATGGACCAGGGCGCGCTTGCGATCGAACGGGTGCTGCTGGTCGAAGACATAGACCGGGTCAAACGCACGGTAGAGACGGACAGGCTTCGATCAGCCCTGCTGACGTCGATCTCGCACGATCTCAAGACCCCGCTGGCCTCGGTGCTCGGTGCTGCGAGCACGATGCGGGATCTCGCCAGCGGACTGGCGGAATCCGAAAAGCGGGATCTCCTTTCAACCATCATCGATGAATCCGAACGCCTCAACCGCTTTATCGCCAATCTCCTCGACATGACCAAGCTGGAGTCCGGCGCGATCGTTCCCAACAGCACACCTCACGATCTCAGCGAAATCATCGGCAGTGCGCTACGTCGAGCCGGCAAAATATTGGTGAATCACAAAGTTCAGCTTGAGCTTGCGTCGAACCTGCCGATGCTCGACCTCGATGCCGTCTTGTTTGAACAGGCGCTGTTCAATCTTCTTGATAACGCCGCCAAGTATTCTCCGGATGGCACGACGATATTAGTCCATGGTTGGCGGGACCAGAATTCGGTTTGCCTGCAGATCCTGGATGAGGGAGGAGGTATTCCGCCGGAAGAATTGGAAAGTGTATTTGACAAGTTCTACCGAGTGCAAAAGGTTGACCACGTTCGCGCAGGAACGGGCCTCGGCCTTGCAATTGCGCGAGGGTTCGTCGAATCCCTCCACGGAACGATAACGGCGTTCAATCGCACCGATCGGAGCGGAGCCGCGATGACAATCAAGTTGCCAATTCCGACTGCCGCTAAGACATTGGACACGGCCGCATGAGTGCTGCGCCCCTTAAGATATTGATCGTCGATGATGAGCCACCGATCCGCAAACTGCTGCGGATGGGGTTGGGCACGCAAGGCTATGACGTCCTTGAAGCTTCCAATGGCAAGATCGCGCTCGAACTGCTGTCCGAGGATCCAGCGCTGATCATTCTCGATCTTGGCCTGCCGGATATCCAGGGCCATGAGCTGCTGCGAATGATCCGCGGCCGCAACGACAGCGTGCCGATCGTAGTGCTGTCGAGCCGTGGCGACGAGGCCGGTAAGGTGCAGGCGCTCGATCTCGGCGCCGACGATTATCTGACAAAGCCGTTCGGGATGGATGAGCTGCTCGCCCGCATGCGCGCGGCGCTGCGGCATCAATTGCAGGTCCATGGCGAGCGCCCGGTGTTCCGGTCGGGCGATCTAAGCGTCGATCTGGTGCGCCGCATCGTCAAGGTCGGCGATAAGGAAGTGAAATTGTCGCCGAAAGAATACGATTTGCTGAGAATCTTGGTACAGCATGCCGGTAAGGTGCTTACCCACAAGTTCCTGCTCGGCGAGCTTTGGGATCAAACTACGGACGCGCAGTATCTCCGCGTCTACGTGCGCCAACTCCGGCAGAAGATCGAAGCCGACCCAGAACGTCCTCAGTACGTCCTCACCGAAACCGGAATAGGCTACCGGCTGCGCGCACCGGACGAGATCGCCAAAGCCGAACTCACACTCGAGAGCTAACCAATGCTTTCAATAACGCGCTTCCCCGGAGCGGCCATGAAAATCTCTGATCTGTTGTCGCCAACGGACGTCATGAGCGACGTTCGGGCTTCGAACAAGCGTATGCTGTTGCAGGAACTGGCAGCCAAGGCGGCAAGCAATCTGGGCCTGGGTGTCGATCGAGTCGCGCCCTATCTTCTCCAGCGGGAGGAACTAGGATCGACAGGAATAGGCGGCGGGGTTGCCATTCCGCACGCTCGACTGCCGGATTTGCAGCGACCATATGGGCTCTTAGCGAAATTGAAGCAGGCGCTGGAGTTCGATGCAATCGATGGGCGAGCCGTCGATATCGTATTCGTACTTCTGTTGCCTGCCAACACGGAGAATGGACAACTCGGTGCACTTGCCTTCGTCGCGCGCTCGCTCCGGATGTCAGAAACCATCATTCGGCTACGCAGCGCTAAAGAAGCGTCCGAACTCTATTCGGTGATATCCGGACGCTAAGATGATCGCGCTACATATGCTGGATAGCGCTAAACTGTCGCGAATGACCCCAAACAAACATTCGGTCTGAGCGACTTTTAATGCTGCGGCCGGGGTCGGTATCGGGCCTGTGTTAACCCCCTTTGGAGCCAGGCATTTGACAAGCCGGGCAAGCAACCCGAAGGCGACCCCCGCGTAGACTATTTCATGGGGTGTGCAGCGAAAACGTCAGCCAATATGGCAACAAGCCATATTGTGCCAACCATCCAAAACGCGATTGAACGTGACGTAGCAAGCCTGGGCGAGAAACCAGCCTCTTGCAAAAAAAAGCCCCGGGCGATGCCGGGGCTTTGAGATGCTGGAGTCGGAGAGAAATCAGTATTTCGCGACGACTGGCCCGTCCCAGTGGAATTTGTAGTTCACGCCAACCAGGACGGTTTGGGCCTTCTGTCTTGCGTTGATAACTTCGCCCGCAAAGCCGGGAGTTGGGTTGAGGTGCGTCGCGGTATCGTCCAGGAACCACATATAGTTGTATTCTGCGAACACCGACCAGTTTGGCGCAAACATCCATTCACCGCCAATGCCGGCGGTCCATCCGGGCACCGTAAAGCTCGATGACTCCATAAGAGCACCGGCCGGCGTGAATACTTGATTGCGATCGTTCAACCACGCAATGCCGAACTTGCCATAGGCGAGAAATGCTGGCGTGAACAGCCAGCCGAATCTGCCGGTACCGGTGATGATCGACTTATTATTGTTCGTCTCCGTGAGGCCTGGGATGTCCGGAATTGCATGTTGGCCGTTGATGTTGCCGAAGTCGAACATGCCCTGCACGCCAAGCACCAGACTGCCGGTCTGGAAGTCGCAGCCGACTTGACCGCCGCCGATAAAGCCGCTGTCTTTCTCACGGCCGTAGTTCGCAACCGCGGGTCCAACTGCGTCATTCGATATCCGCGTCGTGTCGAGTTGGGTCCAGCCGCCGCCGACGTTGCCGCCGATGTAGCAGCCAGTCCAGGGCGTGACCGGTGCGACGACCGGCCGAGCTTTCACGGCCATGTCCGCGGCCGAGGCGATGCCGGTTGCACCCAGAGCCAACCAAATCCCTGCAGCGAAAGCCAATTTCATATGTCGACGCATGCAATCCCCCTGCGCGGCCAAGCGGCCAATAACAATTCCTAAATCAATTATTAGATTGAACCGCAGGGCTGCGAAATGAAGAAAGCAACTCCACGGATCATGGAGCGCATTTTCTCAGTGTGCGTTGCACAGCTGCGGCATCAAAAGGTGATCTAAAAAATAGAAAAATAATAAATTTTCGACGTGCAGAGCACATTCGCCCGCGTAATCGGGGAGACATATCTCGCATATGTCCTTCAGCGTCCCTGATTTCGAGTTTCGGCTGCAGAGACGAACCAGACGTTGCTGGTCATTTCAAACCGTAAGCAGATCGTGATTTCAGTTTGTAGATGGGGGCCAGTGTGCCACGCCACTCGTTCATAACCATCTTGCAAACCTGACAAATGGCTTCGTCTGAAAGCGTCATGGATAGTGGAATAACCGCCAGGTCGTAGATCGAGCCGCACTGGTCGCACTGAAATTCGCCAAACGGCCGGCTCTTTGGAAATTTGATCATCGATAAAATTATGCGTTTGCTGCGCCATGTTGCAAGCCGCAATCGGCAGCACTATCAAATTGGCTCAGAACCTGGTTGCGGTGTCGGTTTGTCTTAAACTTGGGCGGGTCTGACGCCGCCCTCAAACCCGATCGCGGGTCTTCCAGACAAAAAAAACGAAAGCAGCAACCAACCCAACGACGACAAGCATCCAGTTCTGGACGTCGAAACCCAGAAAAGTGAAACTCTCAACCAGAAACCGCACTGCAGCCCACCCCGTTTTTCGGCAGGCTAAGCATTTTTGCGGCGGAAATATATTATTTTTATATTTTTATCGAGCCTGACAACCCTGCCGATGCCCGATAAGTCCGGCGTGGGTGCAGGGCCTCCCTGGAGGGGGACATGTGGGACGAAGAGGTCAGCTCCTGCTAAAGAGTTCCTCTGGCTGATACTTTATGGAGACGAACGCCCCGACAGGTCCCGGTAACGACCGCGCCGAAAAGCCTCGTCACGCTGGTGATGTTTCAACTACGATCGTGATTGAAGCGCGGGGTTGAGTGATAGCAGCTTGTCGAACTCGGACGGATAATAACGGGTGCCATCGGGTCCCTCGATAAAGACCTGCCAACCCTCTTCTGCAAGAGCCAGTCCTTTGGCGATCGCGACGACAACGCTCAAACGGATGGTCGTCGTGGCTTCTTCACCTCTTGATGCGTGCACGATGAAGGTCACGGCGACACCTTATTTTCGCAGTGCGCGATGTCGCGCCCTAGCAATTTCTGTTCCAGCCGCGGAAGCGCAAAAATGCGTCCGGACCTTCAAAGTTCGACTGTGGTCGGCCGTCAGAAGGAAGATTTCGAAACTGTGTCTAGGGACATGCCATTGAGAAACTCTTCCAAGGCCTGCTTTCCGGCTAGTTGAGCGGCGCGATAAGACCGAAAGCCGCCTTCCCAAAACTTGATGCCCATGGGCCTTCTCTTGCGACGTATTTCCCAGCACCAGAAGTCTCGATCGTTACCCGTTCGAGAAACGATAACGTAGAATGATCTGCGTGGCGAAGGACGGAGCATGACCAATCAAAATCCTGTCGGATTCTCGTTCCGATCTAGTCCGCCGAACAATTCTCAAGGCGGGTCTGAAGGCGATAGCCGACACCCGACTCGGTTACGAGAAGGCGGGGGTAATTAGGATCGGTTTCGATTTTTTGCCGGAGCTTGCGAACCAGAATCCTCAAGTACTGGATATTGTCTCGCTGGTTGCCGCTCCATATTTCCTTGAGCAATTGGTCGTGAGTCACCACCAGGCCGATGTGTGTCGCCAGAATATGCAGCAGCCGATACTCCTTTCGGGTCAATCTGATCTGGTTCATGTTGAGTGACACAGTTCGAGCAACGAGATCGATCGACAAGGGGCCGGCTAAAACGATCGGATTCTCGGTTGCAGTCTTGTAATATCGTCGCAAGGCAGCTTCGCTGCGCGCGAGCAGTTCGGCCATGCCAAACGGCTTGACCACATAGTCGTCGGCTCCGGCCTGCAGAAGTCGGACCTTTTCGTCTTCGCTCGATACGACCGAGAGTATGATGATGGGCACGTTCGACCATGATCGAAGCCGCTCAAGGACTTCCGCCCCATGGAGATCTGGCAAAGCCAGATCAAGAATAATGAGATCCGGTGAATTGAATGTTGCTGCCTTCAATCCGTCTGCGGCGTTCTCGGCTTCAAGCACTGCGAAGCCATTAATTTCGAACCCGGCGCGAAGAAACCGCCTGATCTTCGGTTCGTCTTCTATCAGGAGCACGATATTGGATGGTTTATTCATCTGTTAAGGCAGTCAAATCAGAAGGGTTCATCGGAGAGCCGGGCAGGGTTATGGAAGCCGTTGTTCCCTGCCCCTGGCCCCGGCTCGATATGTCAATGGTTCCGCCGTTTGCTTTGACAAAGGTGGATGCGATCCAAAAGCCCAGACCGGAACCAGGGATGGTGGCCTGGTGGCGCTGGCTTCGGAACGACCTGCGGCCAAGCTGCTGCTGTTCGTCGGGCGTTATCCCGACGCCTTGATCGGAAATCGACAAAATGGCGCGTCCTTGTTCGACACATGCGCGGACCGAGATTGTCGAGCCAGATGGAGAGTATTTGGCCGCGTTCTCAAGAAGCTGGCCGCACGCTTCCTCAACCAAACCGGAATCTACATTGACCAGCGGCAAATCGTCGGCGAATTCGATCCGGACCTTGTGGGCCGCCAATCGCTTTGCTCTTCGGCTGATTGCCGCGTTGACGATGTCCCTTGGATCGGTCCACTTGAGATGCGGATTAACGCCGCCTGCCGTCACCCGGCTTGCATTAAGGAGATTTTGAATGAAGCCATCGAGTTCTGCGGCTTCGTCGGAGATGGCCTCAACCAGCGCACGGATTCGACCGTCTTCTCGAATGACGGGCATCGAAGCCAGAACGCTTGCCGAACCCCGGATGGCTGCCAGAGGCGTGCATAATTCATGCGAAAGCGTGCCATGAAAAGCATCCCTCAACAGCTGCGCCTGCAGATGCAGCCTGGCATCCTCCATCGCCTTTTCGATATCGAGACGCTGAAGTGTCAAAGACACTTCTTCAAGGACGGCCTCGATGCGGTCCGTCTTGGTCTCCATGGCTTCGCGGGAGCCGCCGCCGATATTGACGGCAACGAGGCCGTGAACCGCGGTTTCCGAAAATATCGCCCCAAGCAGCCAAACATTCTGTGTTGCCTCATCAACGATAGCGCAGGAGGAGACCCCAATCTTCGCGGTCATTGAGATGATCCTCTCCTGCACCACCTGCGGCATCGAGCCGGATTCGGGCGGTTCGAAGCGATCATCGGCCCGCGCCGCGAAGAAAGCGACTTGTTGTCCGAGCGTGCGGGAAAGGTACTTCTGAATGGCGGAGATGAGGTCCGATACGGTGAAGCAGGCCGCCAGCAGCCGCGAGAACTCGTAAAGCGATTGTATTTCCTTCTCGCGCTGACGCAGCATGTCTGTCTCGCGCCTCAGGCGCGACGCAAGACTGCTGCTCGCCAGCGCCACGACCAGAAACAGCAGCAAATCGATCGCCTCTTGCGGGTCGTCGATCCGAAAGCTGTAGAGGGGAGCAAGGAAGAAGAAGTCTGCCGCGCCCACGCTCGCAATCGACGCCAGCGTGGCCGGCCCGATGCCCCATCGGGTGGCGGCGACAATGACGGGTATCAGATACGCGATCGGAACGAGGCTGACCGCAATGGCATTGTCAAACGAGAACAGGACGGCGGTGACCAGGCCAACGCACCCGAGGGACATCAGCTGAGGCAAAATGTTGTCCTGCCAGAAGCGCTCTGACGGAAGGTCTTCATGCCGCCAGGTGGAGCTTCTGCGCCCAACCGGTCGTGCACTCGCCTTCGCGAGCTCTTGAACCATGGGTAGATGAGAATTCACGAAATATGCCTTCGTAGAAAGACATCGAATGATCGTCACCAGGGCTTGCTAACGCCTCTGTCAAGATCACGCCCCGGCGATATTGATTGATCACGACGTGGAAATGCCAACTCGCACGATCAGCCATCGCTAACCGCAACGCCTGCGAAAGGGCGTTCGTCGTTCTATGTCAATTGTTGCCCCGATGTCGCTAACTACCCAGCGGTGCGAGCATTCCTCATATCGACGTAGAAAATCTATGTCGTTCGTGGAGCCAATAAATAGGAAAGTAATATATTTTAGAAGCGTCGCTCATCCGACACATGACGCCGCCGCAGACGGTAAAACCCTACAGCGAATCCAGGGTGCAAGGCGCGAGGAATCCGAGTCACGACGGCGAACTGGGTTTCAGTGCTTTGACCAAACGGGCTTCAAACAGGGGATACCGCGGCGGTTGAGGAGAACCTGTCGTCCGACGTCTGCTGAATAGCCTTTATGTAGCTGAGCGCCAGCTTTTCGCCTGACAGTTCCGGTTGCGACGTACGATACAATTCCGCTTCGCTTTGTTGACGATCCGGCGGCGGAGCGAGCGTCGCGATGGCAGCGGAACTGATGTATTTTGGCGGATACAGATAGAACTCCATCAAAGGCATATGCGGACTCCGCGAATTTCGCTTGAGAATCGCATAAGCTATCGATCCCGCTTCCGGATAGATCGCGCTCCAGCCGGCGAAGCTGCTGGCCAATATCTCAAGTGACAAGATCGTCGTCGCTATCCGCACGAAGCCTGCGTTGGATTTCTTTGCGCTTCTGGTCGTTGAAGCCTTCCTGAGGAGCTGGCTAAACTCCCGATGCGTTTCGATGAAAGGTCCGAGCCGCGCCTTCCACAGAACGTTTGGCAGGCAGGCGTAGCCATGCAGTTCGTGGTAGCTCTCGATCAGACTCTGACATTGCGCGGTCAGGCTTTTCGGCAGGAAACTGAAATCGACGTTCTCGGCCTTGTCGGCGAGACTCGCATTTCCAGAAACGCCCGCAACTTCTGCCACGACTTCCATCGTCCCGCCTAACGATGAGCGAACAGATTCGCTCAATACGTCAGCATAATCATTCGCGGCATATATCTTCGATGCACAATCGCTGCCGCTTTCATAGAAAAAAAATAACAAATGTGCGCGCGACTGTTTGCAGCGGAAAGGAAAGGCGCGTCTCGATAACGCTAAGGCTCAGAAATGTAGCGGAAAAGACACATTGCGCTACAAACCGCTGCAATGCGGCGCGCAATTTCGCCGAAACGTCACGTTTTTCGCCGGGACTTTGAGCAAAGCGATGGGCAATTGACGCTTACGCATGCAAGCGGTGCCAAAAACAGCATTTCAGATATTTTATTTTAATGAAACTGCGCGGCAAACCGCATCGATTTTTCTCGGTCCCCCAACGAATGATCATTCGAAGGTTAACGGAGCGCGTGATGGCGGACGCTCTCTGTAACAGCAACTTGGGGCATTACTATGAAAAGAGTTCTTTTGGCGGGAGTCTCGTTGGCGGCGATCGGCCTGAGCAACGTGGCACAGGCGGCAGATCCGGGAAAAGGGCCATGCCCCTACGGCGGCGATCCCTACAAGAATTACAACTGCCTCGACGCTTATCTCGGTACCGACTTCCTGAGCCGCTTCATCAACTACTACCGGCTCGAGTGGGGGCACGAAGCTGCGCCGGCGGATCCGAAAGCTCCTCCGGGGCGTCGCACCTACTGGCCGGCAACGCCGGAAGCCGTTCCGCCTTATCCGTTTACTGAATGGCCCTATGGCGGCGCGACGGCTCTCGGCGTGACGCGGCCGAGTTCGGTCGATAGCCCACTGATGGCTGCGCTCGGGAATACCGCGGCTGGCTCGTGGATGAACGATAACCACATCCAGGTTTACGGCTGGATCAACGCGGGCGGTAACCTCAGCAATAATACGGTGCGCGGCGGCAATTGGCCGGCGGCGTATGACTACAATCCGAATACGGTGCAGCTCGATCAGGCCGTGGTCTATTTCGAGCGCCTGCCGGATACGGTTCAGAAGGATCACGTCGACTGGGGCTTCCGTATCGCGCCGATCTACGGCGAGAACTATCGCTACACCACGGCCTACGGTCTCTGGAGCTACCAGCTTCTGAACCAGAACAAGAATTACGGCTACGACATGCCGATGGCCTATGGCGAGGTGTTCATTCCGCAGATTGCGGAAGGTCTGATGCTCCGGTTCGGACGTTACATCTCGATTCCGGACATCGAGGCGCAGCTTGCGCCGAACAATTACATGTACACGCACTCGATGACCTACACCTTCGACAATTACACCAACACCGGAATTCAGGGCACGCTCGCGCTGACGAAGAACTGGATGCTGCAGTTGGGTCTGTCGGTCGGAACCGAGGCGATGCCCTGGCACTACAAGGCGCAGATCGCGAATCCGTTCCCGAACCCGCTCTTTCCGGGACAAACCATGCCGAAGGATCCGGGAGCGCAGCCAAGCGTCAGCGGCGGCGTACGCTGGACCAGCGACAGCGGCAACGACGGTGTTTATGTGATTGCGAACGGCATCAACGACGGCACGTGGGGTTACAACAACCTGCAATGGTACGGGTTGACGTACTATCACAAGTTCAACGATCAGTGGCATGTCTCGTTCGAGACTTATAATGAGCACCAGAACAACGTGCTCAATCAGAACAACCCTGCGGCCCTTGCCGCGTTTGCCGCGGGAGGCACGCCGTTCTCGCCCCAGGTGATGCCGTTCAACGCGCCGTTCTTCGCGCAGTGCAGCAGCCCGGTTGTGTTTAGCTGCAAAGCGGAGGTGCAGACCTATCTGATGTATCTGAGTTACAAGGCGACGCCGCTGGACAACATCTCCTATCGTCTCGAGTTCTTTGACGACAAGCAGGGGCAGCGCACCGGCGTCAAGACCCGGTATGTCGAGACCGGCATCGGCTTTCAGCACTGGTTCTCGCCACAGATCGAGATCCGCCCGGAGGTTTCGTTCTACAAGGCGCTGGATGCGCCCGCATTCAATGGCAACGCGAACCTCGGCATAGCGCCTAACAAGACTACGGCGATCATCGGTTCGGCGGACATCATCATTCACTTCTGATGCCTGGGAAGGTCGCGGCGGCTTTGGTCGTCAGATGTTTCATCAGAACAAGTTGGCAGGGGATAACTATGAAGCGAATTCTTTTCACTACCGTCTCGCTCGGCGTGCTGGGCCTGATGTCGCCGGCTCTCGGCGCCGATCTTCCGGTCTACACAAAGGCTTCGGCGGTGGCGACGCCAATGTATGACTGGTCCGGCTTTTACGTCGGCGTCTTCGGCGGATACGGTCTCGGCAACCACAATCTAACCAATGGGACGGGCTTTACCGGTGCTGCAAACTTCACCGCCAATTATGAGTCGAAGGGCGGCTTGGCGGGCGGGGAGGTTGGCTATAATGCGCAGAGCGGCAACTACCTGATCGGCATCGAAGCGGATGGCTTCTGGTCCGACGTTAAGGGCGACGATGCAGCTGCGATCGCAGCAGGGGCCTTTCCGCTTGTCGCAATCGATGCGACCAAACTTCGCAACGGCGGTTCGGTTCGCGCGCGAGG
>Ga0209526_10003444_pt1 | contig 10771 bp, 10 predicted proteins | sample JacPinW_OM2H0_M1_FD_188566 | JGI IMG/M metagenome (GOLD analysis project Ga0209526, IMG submission 188566) | Forest soil microbial communities from Algoma, Ontario, Canada - Jack Pine, Ontario site 1_JW_OM2H0_M1 (SPAdes) (version 2) | ecosystem: Environmental > Terrestrial > Soil > Boreal...
GGGCGCCCGTTCGAGGTTTCCACCCCGAACAGCTATTACCATATCGCCGCACCCAATATCGAGCATTTGAAACGACGCTTCCTCAGCGTCTGCTGGTGAGTCGCGACATCAAAATGTCTGCTACATCGTTCTCGACACATGCTTCTATTCCCCGCGCCATGCCAAATGACCAAAGGGCAGGCTCGTAGGAATGCAGTCGCTCAAAAGCCAGGCCCATCAAGTACGGGTTCATGCTTCTCGCAAGCGCCGTGATACTCTGTCTCGGTCCCTATCGCCATCCGGTCGAACACGAGACTCGCGTAAACGGCGAGCGAGCCGTCGATATCCCAGCGACCGAACGCGCATAAAGTAGGCCGGCGGCCCCGGCCGCAAGATCGGGAGGCGCGCAACAGGCTTTCAGCGGTTGCGCGCTGTTCCGACGCGCTTCGACTCTTTGCCGAAAACCATCTCGTCGACTAGCCGCCAATACGCTTCGACAACCTTCGTGTCCTCGGATGACAGTCCGCTTGTAACCTGCATTTCAGGACCGAATTCCGAGAGCGTGGCGGTAAGGCTGACCATCATATAGTGGAAAAGAATGGGATCGACGGCGGGAAGGAGACCCTGTTTCTGAGCCTCAATGATCTGAGGCAACAACCGCCCTAGAAGCGGAGCCAGGACCGTTTCCGCCACCCATTTCAGCCGCGGATTATTCGTCAAGGTTTCCTGGCGCATGAACCGATGAAATTCAGGAAACGCGACCGTATAGCCGAACAAAGTCATGTACTCCTGGCGCAGCCGCGCCAGCGGCGACAAATCAGCCTCCTCCGGCGCCGAAATATCCCACTCGGTGCGAATCTGCGCGAAGGCATGCTCCGCTGCCGCCCGCCAGAGAATGTCCTTGTTGCGATAGTGATAGGTGATCAGCGGATGTTGCAGGCCGAGCCGATCGGCGATGGCGCGAATGCTCGCTCCTTCGAATCCTCGTTCGGCAAATTCCGCGATAGCAGCATTGAGGATCGAGGCTCGCGTCTCAATCGAGCGTTGTTGTTCAGCTCTCTTGCGCGGGCGCTCTCGGCGCCCCGTAGCTAGCCTCGTCTTCTTCGCCATTTGGCCTTCGATTAACATAGTTCCCAACCGAACGCCAAACGAAGTGTCGAATGGCTCGATACTGGACAGAAGGGCGAGAGTCTCACGTGCCTACTCTCGTCGCGCGAGCGAATTCCTCAATCATCGCCTCACGCATCGCAAACTTCTGGACCTTTCCGGTCACAGTAGACGGGAAGCTCCCTACGAACCGGATGTAGCGCGGGATCTTGTAGTGCGAGATCCGATCCTGACAAAACCTGCGGACACCCTCCTCGTCGAGGGTGGCGCCGGCCCTCGAAATAATCCAGGCACAGAGTTCTTCGCCATATTTTGCGTCCGGCACACCGAAAACCTGGACGTCCTGAATATCGGGATGCCGATACAGATACTCTTCGACTTCACGAGGATAGATGTTCTCACCTCCGCGGATGACCATATCCTTGATCCTTCCGACGATGCGGCAATATCCGTCCTCGTCGATGGTTGCCAGGTCACCCGTATGCATCCAGCCAGCCGAATCGACGGCCTCCTTTGTCCGTGCCTCGTCATTCCAATAGCCGAGCATGACCGAGTATCCCCTCGTGCAGAGCTCCCCGGCTTCGCCACGCGGGACGATCTGACCGTCTCGATCGACAATCTTGACTTCAAGGTGGGGCTGTATCCGTCCGACCGTCGAAACGCGCAGTTCGAGCGGATCGTCCCGGCTGCTCTGAAAGCTCACGGGACTGGTTTCGGTCATCCCATAAGCGATGGTGATTTCGCTCATGTGCATGGTCGAAGCGACTTCCTTCATGACCTCGATGGGACACGGAGCTCCAGCCATGATGCCGCGGCGAAGCGAGCTCAGATCGAAGCGCGAGAATTCGGGGTGGTTCAGTTGGGCGATGAACATTGTGGGTACCCCGTAGAGCACGTCGCAACGCTCTGCCTCGACGGCTTCCAGGGTCTTTAGCGGGTCGAAGGACTCGGACGGATAGACCATCGTTGCCGCGTGGGTCACACAACCGAGATTGCCCATCACCATGCCAAAGCAATGGTAGAGCGGCACCGGGATGCACACGCGAGAACCGGGCTCGATCCCGGTCGCTTCGCCCACGAAAAATGCGTTGTTGATCAGATTGTGATGCGACAGTGTCGCTCCCTTCGGCAATCCAGTGGTGCCACTGGTGAACTGGATATTCACGGCGTCGTCCATCTGGATCGTAGGCGACACGGATTCCAGTCGCTTGTTACCAGCTTGCTTGCCCCTCTCCAGGATCCAGTCGAACGACAGGCAGCCATCATGCTTCCCCGCAATTGAGATGACGTGTCGCAGTTCCGGCAAACGCGAACTATGCAGCTCGCCGCCGCTTCCGTTTCCCAGCTCCGGGACAAGCTCGCGGATCATTGCGATATAGTCGCTGGTCTTGAAGCAAGCAGCGGTTATCAACGCGCGACATCCCACGGCTCGCAAGACGTGTTCCAGCTCGCTCAAGCGATAGGCCGGATTGATGTTGACGAGAATCAGACCGGCTTTCGCCGTCGCAAACTGCGCAATCGTCCATTCGGCACAGTTCGGGGACCAAATCCCGACCCGATCCCCGGGCTCCAGGCCGAGAGCCAGAAGCCCCGACGCGAATGCGTCGGAACGCGATTTGAGCTCCGCGTAGGTCCAGCGAATCTTCTGGTGCGCAACGACCAGGGCTTCGGCAGACCCATGGGTCGCGCTTACATCATCCAGAAGGACGCCGATGGTCTTTCCGATCAAAGGCGGGCCACTGTTGCCATGCACGTAGCTTTCGCGCTGCACGAATGCCTCCTGTTGATTACGAAATCCTGGACAACTGCCGGTGCTCAGCAATCTTGCGCGGCCGGCTTATTTTCCTTCGAAGACGAGCGTCGGCGGCTCAATGTCCTTGTTGAAGGCGTCCGCTGTGCTCGCAAAGCCGCGCTGAGCGTCGGCACCGTTGTAGAGCTCCATCGCGACGTCGAGCATCACAATATCCGCGGCGGCTACCCCTCCGCTCGACCACGCCTTGAGCAGGGTGCGCGTCGCAGCGTATGATCTGGTCGGCCCCGTCGCGAGCTGTTTGGCCAACGCCGCTGCGGTCGCAGAAAGTTCGTTCTCGGGCACCACATGCGTCGCAATTCCAAGCGCACCGGCTTCGCGTCCGGAAATCGGCTCACCAAGCATGGCGAAGCGCGACGCGCGAGCACGCCCGGCGCGCTCGGCGATCCGCTGCAGGGCTCCGGCGATCGGCAGCATCGCTGTCGTGACTTCGACGCAGCGAAGCGTCGCATTTTCGGCCGCGACGAGAAAATCGCACGCCAGCGCCAGCTCGAAACCGCCGCCGAAGGCGATCCCCTGCACCACGGCCACCGTCGGTATCTTGAGCATCTCGATGGCGCGATAGGAGACGTTCACGTCCGCGACAAATGTTCGAAACCAGTTGACATCCTTTCCCGGCCATTCGCGCACCTCGCCGCCAAAGCTGAAGTGCGGCCCCTCGGAGCGAACCACAAGCACACGTATGTCGCTTTCGCTGGCCCGGTGCACGGCGATGCGCAAAGCCTCCGCGAAACGCCGGTCAAGCCGGTTGAAGGGCGGATTGGCCAGCACAATATTTCCGATGGCGCCGTCTCGTTCAAATCGGATCGTCGTCATTGTAAGTCTTCCTCCTTTGCCGACGTCAGGCCGGACGATGATCGGTGGGTTCAGGTATGATCGGCAGCAGCAGATGCGATGGCCGCTCTGCATCTCGATAGATTTTGTGGGTCACGGTCTTGCTGCTGCAAACGTGGTACGGAATGTACTCGACGTTGGTCATCGCTCCGGTGCCGGTTGGAACGTCCATGGATGTGATATCGAGGCAGATCCGGTGACCCGCCTTGAATTGGTTCGCAGTAGCGAGGATTTGTATCCGGTATTCGACCACGTCTCCCGGATTCACGGGAGCGATTGCATCCCGCGTGAGCTTATGGAATGGCTCCCAGGGCTTTGAACGCTTTTCATCGAGCGCCCGATACGACGCCTTCAGCCAGCCTCGCGTCAGTTCACGCTCGGGCAACGACGACGGGACATCCCGTTCGCCCTCGCGCGCGGTACGAACCGAAACGTCGGGCCCGACGTCCTTGAGCACGATGATCCAATTGGTGTCGTCCTGATCGATCGTCGCATGGAGCGTCAGCGTGATTGGGCCGGCGACAGTGACGTCATGGGGCAACGGATCGGTCATGTAGCGCAGGCGCTCGACCTTCGTCGTCCGCGTCACCGGCATCTGCGTGAAGACATCGGGCTCGCGCGCCGCAGCGCCAAGCTCCGAGGCAGGTCGCGGCGCCTCGGTCGACAATGTCTCCCAATGGGAGAGATAGTATTTCGTCCACTGCGTCTCCGGCAGCGGCCAATCCGTCCCGGTTCGCCACTCGTTGGCGCCCATGAGCCAGTAGCGCACCGGCGGTTCGTCCATAATGCCGGTGTTCTGCCCCTTCAGCCAATGGTCATACCACCGGATGATCTCGTCGTGGTATTGATGGAACGGCCGCTCCAGGTGAGCCGGTCCGGTAAACAGCAGCTTCTTTGGCGCATCGACGTTCTGAAAATAGTGCTGAGCGCCCAGCCAATGGAGCTTGTAGGTGTAAGCGTAGGCTCCTGAGCCGGTATAGAATGGTATCTTGATTTTCTTGAAGACCTCTTCCGCGCGCTCGACAGTACCGTCGAACTCCCAGGGGTGCGTCATCATGAGATACATGATGAACGTGCGCTGCCCCTTTTGAGTGAGGATGTTGTAGAGGTTGATGTACTGCTTGTAGTCCGGATTGCGCATGGCGAGGCGCCAGAGCTCTTCCTCTGCGGCCGGAAGCTCGCCAGGCCTGTCGCGAGACTCGTGAACCGTGCTGAAGACATCGAGCAGATACGGGAAGGTGTGCAAAACCCCGCCGGGATTGAAGTCCCGGAATCCGAACATGCCGCCATACGCACTGCACGCGTCGTAAGGAAAGATGGCTTTCAGCGCAGGATGTCCCTGCGCGGCCGCGCGCCATTGTTCACCGGCATAACCGGAGATACCGACCATCCCGACTTTGCCGTTTGACCACGGTTGCTGCGTGATCCATTCAATCAGATCGTAATGGTCCGTGTCCTCGTGGCCGTAGTGCCCTTCCGACTTGGCAGAGCCCCTCGGCTGCGCGATCACGTGAACGTACCCATTGGCGATGAATCGTCGCGTATCGCCTGCCTCTATGGGACCGAACCAAAGAGGCGCGTGGGCGGGTTGCGGCGGCAATATATCCGCGATGTCGGGCCCCTGAATGTCCTTGTTGTGCAGCGCTGACGCATACAGCACAGGATATCTGCCGGGCGCATCCGGGCGGTAGACGTCGACCGCAAGCCGGGTGCCGTCGCGCATGGCGACACTGATGTCCCGCTCCTCGATCATCGTTTCACTCCGGCTTTTCGCGACGCTTACGGTCGACGTTTAGCAATGTCGAGAAGGAGGGCGAACCAAGCACCGCCAGCTCGACTAAAGGGATCATGTCATTTTCCTTTACGTTCGTAAAGTATAATTTTTGAAACCTTCTGAGCTGCCCATGGGACGGCGTGTCCTACTGGTAGGACAATTGGCGCTATGAGAGCCTCATCGATGGGTGGCCTCGTCTGTGGCGGCGCAGGCACCACACTGCCCGAGACCGTAGCCGAACTTGAGACTGGAAGCGGTCGGTAAGTCGAATGGCCTGCGAAGCTCACTCAAGTCATCCAGGGCTGGCCCGACGGTTGATCGTACAACGCACCAGGCCAGCAACAAGACGAAGCACAAGAGCGTAGCCGAGGCGGATCAGTGAGCCGGCGCCGCTTTCGCGATAGTCCCGCGACCCCCGGAGAACCGGTTGTCGAGGCTGATCGCGCCCGCCCCGAACGCCGCGATCTGAAGCAGGCCACCCGCCATCATGACGTTCTTGAGGAAGTGGATCATCTGATTCTGGTCGGCGAAGTTGCTGTGGAACGACACCGCCGTCGCAATCGAGAACACTGCCAGCGCAATTGCGACGAGGCGGGCCTGATAACCTGCGACTAGCAGGAGTCCGCCGCCGAGCTCGACGGCGACGGCCACGGCATAGGCCAACGGCGGGACCGGGAGGCCGACCGCGGCGATCATTGCGGTCGTCTTGCCGTAGGCGGCGAGTTTGCCAAGACCGCTCATGGCGAACGGAAGCCCGATCAACAAACGGCCGACGAAAGGAAGATAGCGGGTAGCGTCCATAGTGTTATTCCTTCTGCTGGTGTGAGTTCAGGCGGCATCGACGAGGATGAATTCAGCATTCTCCTCGGCCGTGATGGTGAGTTCGGGCTCGTCGATGGCGGCGATGCCGTCCCCCACCGCAACCCGTTGCCCGTTGACGATGATCACGCCCCGGGCGGGAGCGAGATAAGCGTGCCGGAATCGAGCCGGCGCGTGAGTGAGGGTGGTTCCGGCAAGAAGCGTGGCGCCCAGGACCCGCGCATCAGCGCGGATCAGGAGGGTATCGGCATTCTTCGGATCTCCGCTTGCCAGCTCGATGAGGCGTCCGGCACGATCCGCTTTGGGAAATTTGCGGCTGTCCCAGCGCGGCTTCCCGCCGCGGTGGCGCGGAAGCAGCCAGATCTGGAAGAGCTTGAGGGGGTCTTCGTCGCGATTGTGCTCGGAATGACTGATCCCGGTTCCAGCACTCATGACCTGGACGTCGCCGGCCACGGTCCGCCCGATATTGCCGGTGCTATCTTCGTGTGTCACCGCGCCTTGGCGGACATAGGTGACGATTTCCATGTCGGCATGGGAGTGACGGCCAAAGCCGGTGCCGGGAGCGATCTCGTCGTCGTTCCAGACCACGAGGGCGCCGAGGGGGCTATTCGCGGGATTGCCGTCGGCCGAAACGACGAAGTGATGGCGCGCCTTCAGCCAGCCGCGATCGCCGTGATCGAGCGTTTCCTTGGATCGAAGTTGCAACATGACCGTTCCTCGACTGCGGACTCGATGGCTGTCCGTTTCGAGAATGGTTATGGCGCTGAAACGATCGCCTGATTAGCCCGCAGATTAAGGACACGTCGTTCTATCTGGTGAACGAGCGGCCGACTGCCCGCTCTACGAGACGGCTGACGATCTCAACGCTGCGGCAGCGAAGTCGATCACCGCCCGAACACTTGGCAACATGCCACGTCGCGAGGCAAAGACGAGGTGCAGGATGCCGTCGGTGCCGCTCCATTCGGGCAACACCCGGACGAGCGCACCGGCTGCGAGCGCGTCCTGGCAAGACCTGGCTGGCAGCAGCGTAATTCCAGCGCCTTGGCATGCGGCCGCCATCAAAATGTCAAAGCTACCGCTCGCAAGGCGAGGCTCGACCGGTACGCTGCTGGCTTCACCGTTTTCGGCCGTCAGTTGCCAAGTGCCGCCGCTTTGTTCTTCCTGGTGCAAGACGGGGAAGTTGGCAAGGTCCGATGGCGACATCGGAACACCCGCCTTCGCCAGCAGGTCCGGGCTCGCGACAAGGATGCGTCGGCTTATGCCGATCTGCTTCACTTGCAGGTCAGCGTCGGTGTCGAGGCGCTCCCGAACGCGGATCGCAACATCGACCCCTTCATGAATGAGGTCGACCCGGCGATTGGTTGCGATGCATTGAACGCGCAGTTGCGGGTGGGCGGCTAGGAAACCCGGTAGAGGACCGGCAATTGCGCCCTGAAGTCCGAGCGGGCAGCTCAGTCGAACAAGCCCGCGAGGCTCGGTCTGCATTCGAAGCGCGGCCTCTTCGGCAGCCTCAGCCTCGATAACCGCCGCGCGCGCATGTTCGAAGACCTGTTGGCCGACCTGGGTCAAGCCGAGGCCTCGCGTCGTTCGATCAAGCAGCCGCACTCCGAGCCGCTCCTCCAACAAAGCGACGCGCCGACTGACGCGTGATTTGGGCAGGCCTAGCGCACGAGCGGCGGCAGAAAACCCGCGATGGGCAACGACGGCCGCAAAAAACTGGAGATCGTTAAAATCGCGCACCGTTTTCCGCCGATTCTCTCCCAGCCTTGCGCCTCTTCGATGCAGCAGAAATCATGCGCAGCATGTCCTGGCAGGCCCGCCTTCCCGCGAAGGTGAAGATACGATATTCCCTAAGTCGTTCCATCATCGGCCAGTGAAGACAATCTTCGGTGGTTCAATGCCCTGTTTTATCGCCTCGGCTCTGGCTGTGCGACCACGTCTCGCGTCTTCAGAGCTGTGCAGCGCCATGGTGACGTCCAGAATCACTGCATCGGCAGAAGGAACGCCGCCGCCCGACCAGGCCTTCAGCAAGGTTCTTATCGCTGCGTATGAGCGCGTCGGTCCTGTCGACAAATCCTGCACGAACTTCAGTGCCGTCGCTTCGACCTCGTGCGCTGGCACCACAAAGCTGGCGATACCCAATTGTCCAGCAACAGCGCCCGACATCGGCTCGCAAAGCATCGCATAGTGCGCTGCGCGCGAACGGCCGATTCGCTCCGCCAATCTTTGCACCGCGCCGGCAACCGGCGCAGACCCGACCGAAGCCTCGATGCAGCGAAAGACCGCGTCTTCGGCCGCGACGATGAAGTCGCACGCGAGGGCAAGTTCAAAAGCGCCACCAAACGCGGCGCCACGAACGGCGGCGACCGTCGGGATCTGCAGTGCTTCTATAGCGCGGAACGACTGGTTGCATTCGCCAATGAAGGTCCGGAACTGGTTCGCGTCCTTCTCCAGGAAGTCGAGGACGTCACCTCCCTGGCTGAAATTGGGGCCCTCTGCCCTGACCAGCAATGCCCTGATATTGCTCTCGCCGGCTTCATGGACGGCTCGCTTCAGGGAATCCGAGAAGTTCGAGGCAATAAGGTTTTTTGGCGGATTGGCCAGGACAATATGACCGACAGTGTCCTTCTGTTCGAACTTGATGACTTGCATTTCAAACCTTCCTTCAAGGTGCAGATGTTGTGAAATTCGAACTGAGATGAGGTGTCTCCCACATCGACTGGTGCTCGACCGCGATCTGCCGAACGACGGAATTGAACTTCGCAGGTGCTTCAAGCTTGAGAAGGTGGCCGCAGCTTTCGAATAAATGAAGCTTCGCCCGGGGTGCCGCGGCAAGGAGGACCCGTGCGTGATCCTCACACGGCGCGATCCGATCCAGCGTGCCCGCAAACACAGCGATCGGGCACCTGACATCCTGGATGACGTCCGGCGTATGGATGGTGAACATCGACCTGATGGCCTGACGCCAACCTTCGGTCGTCATGGCGTCACGCAAGCGTTCGACATACCGCCTGACCAGGGGCGATGTGTCTGGCGCGAGAAGCCTATCGGCGATTGCTGCGCGTGAAACCGGCAGGCTGATATCTGCGGTGCGAAGCCATGTGTCCAGTTCGGCATCCCGGCTCTTGCCGACGAGGTGGCCCCTGGCGACATTGGGAGCCGAGAGAACGAGGCGGCCTGCCAGCTGCGGATAGCGCCTCGCGAAAGCTAAGGCGATAACGCTGCCCCACGAGCTTCCGACCAGAACAGGAAGCCGCTTCAATCCGAGAGTGCGCAGGAAAGCTTCCAGGGCGTCCGCATAATCGTCGATGCTCGCGTCGTCCCGGCCGATTGGTGAACTGTCGCCGAAACCCGGTGCGTTCCAGGCAAGCACGCGAAAGTCTCGGGACAGACCGGCAAATTGGCCGCGGTATCCCGCCGAACTCGACCCAAGCCCATGAAGCATCAGCATTGCCGGATCGCCGCGGTCTCCGGCTGCGCGATACTCTATCCGCCCCCGACCGCCGGCATAGACCGGCGACTCGACTGTGACTTGGGAAAGCTCGGGCAAGTTTTGCGAGAGGAGCAGGCTGTCGTACGGCGAGAGTTCAGCCATCTCAAGCTCCTGCCGCAAGCTCGAGCCGCCTGGCTGGTTGATGCGTCGCGTCGGGGCCATAACCCAGGCGGCATGACAGATCCTTCGCCGTCTCCCGCAGCGCGCGTGCGAAATCTCCGTTGAGATCGGCACCAAACCGGTTCGCTTCGCCGACCGCGGTCAGAGCCAGCACAGCCTGGCCGCTCGCATCGAGCACCGGCGCACTGAGCGCATTGATCATGGTTTCGCTGCGGTAGAAGATTTCCAGTCCCTGTCTGGCGAGCCCCCTCCGACGAACGTCCTCGAGCCGATGCACCCAATCCCGCTCCTCTCCCTGCGACGCGGTCTGATCTGAACGAACGGCCTCGGCGACCGCCGCCGCAGGGAGGTGTGCCGCGAAGGCCAGACCGGTTGCCGTCGAGGTCACCGGCAACGTCAACCCGACTGGAAGGGCATCGCTGACAGGCGCTGACGCCGGCTCCCAGTGGGTGATCGTTGGACCGAGATTGCCCCAAACGGCGAGTGCCATCGTCTCGTCGAACTTGCTGACGAGGCGTTCGATGGCATGCGCGCCCAACCGCGTCGCGGTGAGTTGAGCGTGCTTGGGGCCAAGCGATGCCGTAACACCGCTGAGGTCATGAGGGCCAGTCCGCAAATATTGGCCATTCCCGAAGACAAGCGGCTTCCGTTGGGCTCGCGCGATCGAGTCCACTTCAGCGACGTAAATCGTGTGATCGCCCCCCGGCAGGCGGGAAACGACCCGACATTGGAGCCAGGCGTTGCAGCCGCGGAGCAGCGGAATGCCGCCTAGTCCGACATCGACCTCGAGGCCTGCGAACTTCTCCTGCGACGACTTCGCAAACCGATTTGACAG
>Ga0209526_10003445_pt1 | contig 10766 bp, 8 predicted proteins | sample JacPinW_OM2H0_M1_FD_188566 | JGI IMG/M metagenome (GOLD analysis project Ga0209526, IMG submission 188566) | Forest soil microbial communities from Algoma, Ontario, Canada - Jack Pine, Ontario site 1_JW_OM2H0_M1 (SPAdes) (version 2) | ecosystem: Environmental > Terrestrial > Soil > Boreal...
AGGCGGAAGCCAAGGATTGGCACCTGATTGCAGATCTGGAATACGCAATTCGGCTCACAGGCGATTCCGAGATAGCCCTTCTGCACCATCGTCCAGTAGACATGTTCGTTGAGTTTGCGCTCGTCATAGGGAAAATGCTGGCCGTCGGCGCCCCAAAATAGCGGCTGGAGCCTCATTGTCAGCGCGCCTTCTGCCGCGTATTTCGCGTCGTCGAACAGATAGTGGTACATCAGCGCCATCGACTGGAGATAGGCGCTGTACATAATGTTGTCAGTTTCGACCGGATTCCATTTTGGCGGCAACTCGCCGAGCGATTTGTTCAGCGGGCCATTGCCGGTGCTGACGTAGTGCCAGTATGTCCAGACGTCCGGCGAAAGCATTTTTGTAATGAGCTGATCAAATGGTTTCCGAAATACGGCTGGCGCCGCCGGCAGACGGTGAACGTGTGCGAGACCCAGCGCGTAGGCCATATAGGCAAGCTGAAAGCGTAGCGCGCCGAAATCCTCCTGCAGCGAGGATCGTCCCATCATGCCCGACCAATCGTCAGGAAGTTGTGCGGCGAGGTTGCGGATGCGGCGGATGTGTCCGACCTGTCTGTCATCAAGCAGGAGCGCATCATTGGTCCGCGTCAACGGTTTGGAAGCAGCAACAGTTACGGTCATTATTCTGCCTCCAGCGCGCTCGCCTGCGGCCGAGTTTCAGTCTTGCCAGCCGCTGGATGAACTGTATTGACTTGCACACCAAACGTCAATATGGATGATATTAGTTCAATTTAATTTACCCGTGCCGAGTGCAGCAATTGCAATGGCCAAGCAAACGACTACACGGCGGGCAGAAATAGGCCGGGAGCGCAGGGCGCGAATGCGCAATCGGCTTATCGAGGCGGCGGCTCGTGTCATCGCCAGCCACGGCACCGACAGCGTAAGTATCGATACGTTCATCCGCGCGGCCGGCGTGGCGCGCGGTACGTTCTACAATCATTTCAAGACGCGCGAAGATCTGCTCGACGCATTGTGGAGTAGTATCGGTCACGACCCCTTTCTTGAGATTCAGAGCGCTTGCAGCAAGCTGGCCGACCCCGCGGAACGCTTCGCCGCAGTGACGCGCCTGGTGCTTCTGCGCGCGGCCGACGATCCGACATGGGGCTGGCTGATCGTCGCATTGTCGGCCGATGAGGCGACGCTCAACGACGATCTGCGCGGCTACCCACGTCCCGATCTGAGGGCGGGCGAAGCCGCTGGGCGTTTTCGGTACGAGAGCGAGGCGAGCGCCACGGATCTGGTGGTCGGGACGATGAGAGCCGGTCTGAGAGCGTTGCTGCAAGAACGCCGCGAAGCACACTACGCGCAAGCGCTCTGCAGGATGCTCCTACTCGCGCTGGGCATCAACCGCATCGAGGCAAACCGAACTAGTGCTCTACCCTTGCCCAATGTGCAGGGTGATTCATCAAAGCGGCCAGCGCGAGTCGCCCATTTGGGAAACGTGCGTGCAAGATCAAGAAAACTTGGAGGCGCACCGTGATCCGAAGCTAGAATCGAATTCTGACCGTCTGAAGCAGTTTTTAGAAATGGCTAGACGCGGCGCGGCGTGTTGGCCGGGTGGCGCGAATCGATCGGGAAGCCATCGAGCCCGATGTCTGGAAGGTAACCGCGGTTTTCCTGAAATTTCTTCGCACTGTTGTGGCATTGTTCGCACAGGCTTTGAAAAGGGCCTAACCAAAACTTGTTCATTGTCGCTGGCGTGCTGACACCGCGTTTTAGGCAGAGGACGCACAGCGGCGAATGCAAAAGTTGAAGCTTGCGGATCCGCCGCCATTTCGCACTTGAGTAGAGATGATTAAGCGAGGTCGGTCTGCCGCAGGTCGCCATTGTCAGCCTCCCTCCCGGCATGCACACGCCCTCGAAGTGAAACGGGCCACTGATCCAGAGCGCGTACTCATTAACGCTCAGGTCCGAGGTCGGCTTCAATCGGCAAATCAGAAAAACACCTACTCGGAGTGAGCTTTTCGGCTTTTTACCCCAACGGGCCTCCGGTGCTGTATGGAGTCAGATTGCGCTTTTCGCCCTCAGATTCCAGTCAGGCGATTACAGCGGTAGAGGCCGAGCGAGCGCGACTGGGTCAGTCTCGCCGTTGAGTACCTGTTGGAGCCTTTGCTCATCGAGGGCGCCCTCCCATTTCGCGATAACAATCGTCGCTACTCCATTGCCGATCAGGTTGGTGGGCGTCAGGCCTTCCGACAACAATCGATGCACGCCGAGGATCAACGCCACGCTTTCGACCGGGATCGAGCCGACCGACGCCAATGTGGCCGCAAGCACAACAAAGGCTGCGCCTGCAACGCCGGCAGCTCCCTTCGATGCTAGAAGCAAAACCGCCAATAGCCCCACCTGCTGCTCTATTGTCAGAGGAGTGTTAGTCGCTTGCGCGAGGAATACCGCAGCGGTTGCGAGATAGAGGCACGTTCCGTCGAGATTAAACGAATAGCCGGTCGGAATTACCAACCCGACCACGCTTTCTTCGCAGCCGGCGTCCTCGAGCTTTGCGATCATCCGAGGCAGAACTGTCTCCGAGGATGTCGTGGCAAATACAATCAAAAGCTCTTCCCGGATGTAGCGAATGAACTTAGGGAGGCTGAAACCGCACCAGTGGGCAATTGGCCAAAGGACACCAAACACGAAGATGAGGCATGTCAGATAGAAGCTGATCAACAGCTCTCCGAGCGAGAACAAGGAAGCGGTGCCGAACCGGCCAACGGTGAATGCGATCGCGCCGAACGCTCCGAGTGGCGCCGCCCACATGACCACAGCTACTATGCGAAACAACATCTGCGAACTTGCTTCGATGAGATCGTTAATGGGTTTGCCGGCCTGTCCCATCCAGCTCAGCGCAAATCCGCACAGGACCGAGATGTAGAGGACCTGAAGTACATTTCCTTCGCTAAAGGCGCTGACGAAGGTGTTTGGAATGATGTTGAGCAGAAACTGCTCGGTCGTTTGTTTATGAGTTTGCTCGATATAGGTCGCCACGCTCGATGTATCAACGTGCGACAAGTCGACATTCATTCCGACCCCAGGCTTGAACACATTGACCGCAACGAGTCCGATGATCAGAGCAATGGTGGTCAGCACCTCGAAGTATATCAACGCTTTAAGCGCCACTCGGCCAACCTTGGCCATATTGGCCATGCTGGATATTCCGTGCACAACAGTGCAGAAGATGATCGGCGCAATGAGCACTCGAATTGCTTTGATAAATCCATCCCCGAGAGGCTGCATCTTGGCACCGAGAGCGGGATAAAAGTGCCCCAGCAGAATACCCAGCACCATTGCGACCAGCACCTGAAACCACAGTTGAAACCACCAAGGCTGGCTCTTTTTGCGCGCTAAACTCGCCTGCGTTGCTTTAGTGTCCATAATCTTTTCCATTTCAACTCACAGATCAATGTCGCCATAAGCTGATCAAGGCTCGCGTGCACTAATTGCAGCGTTCGCGCCTGGGAATCCGATAGTTGGCATCTCCCCCGCCCGCTGCGCACCTGCGGCCGCCGGCCACGCCGACAACCGGGGGCTGAGCTCCTGAAAACTTAACGCCGTTCTCCCATCCTGCAGCGCGACCCGGATCAGCAGCATCTACCGGCGCCTGGTCGATTATAACGACGCTCAATGTACATTTTGACGTATTCGCGTTCGCTCAGTGGCGTTGCACCAGGATGATACGCAGCATGGTGGGCGAGGTATGATTTGTAATCCGGCGCGCCGATTACGGCACGCCAACCCTGGCCCACTTGCGCGGCAACGTCGCGCGCACACGTTAAGCACTGCTCAATAGTCGAGCCGCCGCCAACTTCACGGCAAGAGAGCAATGGCAGCACGATATTACGCAGCGGCACCGGCCAATCCTCCCTCACGTACAGCTGGCGGCGTTTCCACAGCACTTGGCATGGTATTGCGGAGAGCTTTAAGCGATATTCTTATTGTGAATAAAGCCATCACGACCACTAGCACCACGAACATCACGGTGAGCGTGCCGCAAATGTAGTTGTTGAGAGCTACACGTTGCATTTCCGCAATGCTTTTGGCTGGAGCTAACAAGGTACCTGCGGAAGCTGCCTCGCTATATTTATTGGCCAATGCGTAAAAGCCGATCCTTGGGTCTGATGAGAACGCCTTCATCCATCCAGCGGTGAGCGTGCAGATCAGGAGCCATGCGGTTGGTGCAAGCGTTACCCAAGCATAGCGCTCGCGCTTGAGTTTAATCAGCACGGTGGTCGCCAACAGCAGCGCAATTCCAGCGAGCATCTGATTAGAGATGCCAAACAATGGCCAAATCGTATTCACGCCACCAAGCGGATCGACGGTCCCTTGATAGACGAAATAGCCCCAGCCGGCGACGCAAAGCAGCGTGGCGACTACGTTCGAAAACATCGATTCGGTACGGCCTAGGGGCGCGTAGATGTTACCGAGCAAATCCTGGATCATAAACCGACCGGCGCGGGTGCCGGCGTCGACCGCGGTCAGGATAAAGAGCGCCTCGAATAAAATGGCGAAGTGATACCAAAAGGCTTCAAGTGCTTTACCCCCGAACGCCTGACCCATGATTTGGGCCATGCCGACAGCCAAGGTGGGCGCACCGCCAGCACGATTGAGTATAGTGTGTTCACCAACGTCGGTAGCGGTCTGGCTGATAGTCTCCGGGGTAATCACCCAGCCCCAATTGCTAATTACCTCTGCCGCCCTTTGCGGCGTATCCCCTATCACTGCTGCCGGGCTGTTCATTGCAAAATAAATGCCCGGATCTAAAACACATGCCGCGCTAAGCGCCATAATCGCGACGAAAGACTCCATCAGCATGCCGCCATAGCCGACGAAGCGGGCATCCGTCTCCCGTTCCAACATCTTTGGCGTTGTGCCTGACGAGATAAGCGCGTGAAAGCCTGAAACTGCGCCGCATGCAATAGTAATGAACAGGAACGGAAATAGTGGGCCAGAAAATACTGGTCCACTGCCGTCAACAAATCGGGTGACGGCTTGCATTTTTAGGTCGGGCTGAACCAGATAGATGCCGATCGCAAGCGCGACAATGACTCCAATCTTCAAGAAGGTGCTGAGATAGTCGCGTGGCGCAAGAAGGAGCCACACCGGCAGCATAGAGGCGATGGCTCCATAGATAATGATGGCCCAAGCTAACGCGGGCGCACTATATGTGAAAGCCGGCCCTAGAGATGCGTCCTTGGCCACGAACTGGCCGTACCAGATCGCGAGCAGAAGCACGACCACGCCGAACGCTGAAGCCTCCCCAACCTTGCCTGGCCGGATGCTGCGCATATAAACACCCATGAGCATGGCGGTCGGAATTGTTACTGCTACGGTGAAAGTACCCCACGGGCTTTCACCCAATGCTTTAACTACTACCAAGCCGAGTGCAGCAAGGATGATGATCATGATTGCAAGAGTGCCGACCAGCGCGACACTCCCAGCGACCGGACCCATCTCCATTTTAACCATCTCGCCCAGGGAGCGGCCGTCGCGTCGCAACGAGCAGAATAAAATCACGAGATCCTGCACTGCCCCGGCGAACACCACGCCCACGAGGATCCATAGAGTTCCCGGCAAATAACCCATTTGCGCAGCGAGCACCGGCCCGACCAAAGGCCCCGCTCCCGCGATGGCTGCGAAGTGATGCCCAAACACCACGTACTTGTTAGTTGGTACGTAATCGAGGCCGTCGTTGTGCCGTTCGGCCGGGGTCATTCGGGTTGGGTCTAGCTTCAAAACCTTTTCAGCAACGAATCGGCCGTAGAAACGATGCGCGATTAGGTAAACGCAAATCGCCGCCGTAACGAGCCAAGCCGCGCTGACCGGCTCATTGCGATTGAGGGCAATTCCGGCAAATGCGAATGCGCCGAGCGCAGCTACACCTGCCCAGAGCAGCATTGAAATACTGCGATTCGGTAAGGCGTCACGCAGGAGAGCACGGTCTGACATGGCGTTCCTCCAGGGTTCATTTTTCAGACAAGGATATCTTTTCCTTGTTGTCGTGCGGCCTTTCTCAGAGTCTCATGGGAAGTACAACCATTGGCATGTCCAACAGGTGGAGGCGACGCAGCATCGTGAGAGCAGCCTCGCTGTGAAGCTGTCGAATGTACCAGTTGTCGTGTTCGAAAATGAGCTTGCTAGTGAAGAACATGCTGTGCGGAAAATCTTGCCGAATTTTTTCGGCGAGATTTGTGAGCTCTTCGATCGGATCGATGCCGAATCCGACATAAGTTCTCGCTGCAAGGCTGCGGTTGTTGCAATACGTGATGAAGTAGCTCAGCGTTCCTTCTGCTTTTTGCTGCTCCTGCTCGAGTTCATCGGGGCCGCTATAGCACTTGGCGTCGACCGTGCGTGCGCTCATGAACACAAAATTATGAAAGTGTCCGGGGAACTCGCGCCTCACCCAGTCCAGCGCATACACACCACCCCACCGATTCGAGCCCACGACAAATACCGCGGTCGCCTCGTTTGGCTCCATTACGGGCGGGGCAGCCAGGCTGGGGTATTCCATCGGCAAGGCTTCGTCTGCCTTGCGTAACTTGCGCCGGATCTTGTGATAATGTGCGCGGTTTAAAATACAAAACCCGATCACCACTCCGGTGATGAGCACGGTCATAAAGCCGCCCTCAGCAAACTTTTCTACCGTGGTTACGGCAAGAATTCCGGAAGTCACCGCCAGCCCCAGTCCAGAAAGAGCAATTCGCACAATCCAGCGGTGATCAGTGTGTCGTACCCGCCACCAGTAAATGCAAAGCCCGAGTAGCGAAAGCGAGAAGGTCAGAAAGACGTTGATGCTGTAAAGCACCACCAACAGGGCAACACTGCCCCCGGTCGCAACCAAAATCCCGACCGCCGCCAATCCCATAAGGACTATTCCACGTTGCGTAACGAGCCGGCTTGACAGGTACCTGTATTGGTGAGGGACCCATGAATCTGCCGCCATATTAGCGAGCACAGCGGGACCGCCCAGATAACCCGTGTTCGCGGCGACGAAGAGAAGTCCTCCCTCAAGTGTAAGGAGCAACCATAGGGTTGGCGATTCGATTGCAGTATTCCCGATGGCGTCCTGAAGTATGGCGCGAAATGTTACAGCGTTGAGAGTTTCACCTTCGACGGGCTGCACGCTCCAAAGGAGATAAAGTAGGATGATGCCACCGGCGATGAAACTGAGCGAAACCGCCATATAAAACATGGTCCACTTGCCCGTCAGAACGCGAGGTTCGGCAAGCGACTGGACGTTATTGGACACGGCTTCGATCCCTGTATAGGTGCCTCCGCCCAACGAGTATGCGCGCAGGAACAACGAGGCTACAAACACCCAGCCCATCTGCCGCGTCAATTGACTTGTCTCGTTCAGGGTATTCGGGATCAGATCGGGAATGCGATCGGCATGCATACCAATGCCCAAGAAGATCACAATGGCATGGGTGAAAAAGAACCCAAGAAAGATTGGCAGCAAAACCTTGATCGATTCCCTCATGCCGCGCAGGTTGAGCACCAACAGCAGAAGCACCAAAGCGACCTCAACCTCCAGCTTCATGAATTGGATGTTGCGCGGGAGAAAACTGAATACCGCGTCGACCCCGCTTGCCACCGAAATAGCGATTGTCAGCATATAATCGACTATAAGCGCTGCGCCGGAGACCAGACCTGCATAAGGACCAATTAGGTTCGTCGCGACTTTGTAGCCGCCGCCGCCCGAAGGGAAGAGCTCAATCACTTGATTATAGGCGACCGAAATAATGAAAACAGTCGCGGCTGTAGCGATTGCCAGATAGAGACCCAAATGGCGATGCGCGCCGAGCGCGAGAAATGCCTCTTCTGGTCCATAGCACGACGATGAGAGACCGTCGGCGCCAAGTCCAATCCAGGCCAAAAATGCCACAAGCACCACATGCCGCCGCGTCTCTTTGTTAAACGGATCGAGCGGCTTGCCGAAAACAAGGTGGGTAACTTTGCGTTTGCCTGGCATTCGCCCCTCCAGGCGTGACTCAAACCTTCTGTTAGATTCTTTCACATGCGATCAACGAGTTTATCGAAAACGCGGTTCCTTTGTTTTGCCGCTCGTTACGAAGGCTCGTCGTCCGCCGATTTCTTACCAAAAGCTTCAGACAAACCCATCAACACACCACTGACCAGCGTGGCATAGTTTTGCGTAAGCGCGTGGACTGTTTTTAGGCTTGTTTCTCGAGAGGTACGCATGGTCTCCTGCATTTGTCGCGATTGAGCTGCGAGCGTTTCGTCTACCATGGCACCCGTTACGGTACCTCCGTGAGGCATTTTATCGAGAATGGCTTTCCAGCTCTGTTTGACCTTCTCACTCGCATTATTAGAGGCCTTTTGAATAGCGCCCATAAACTGATCTTCGATTTTCTCCAGGTCTTTCAGCGCCTTCCTAACGCTTGAGTCTTCAAAGCTTTCTCCGCCTTCGGTCAATTTTTGTAAGGCAATTTTGTTGGCTTCGACAACCTTGAGGAGGGCATCGTCCATGCCCGCGAATGCATCTGAGAGAACGTTCTTCATATCCTCGCTGTTTGCGGCGGTGCCGGCATTTATTCCCTGTGCGATGCTGCCGACAACACCGTCGATTTGCTTGAGATTGAGCTCTCGCGCCTGCAGCGCCTTGAGTGTCAGATCGCGGACCGTTTCTCGTAGGTGATGCTGTTGTTTGACAGCTTCTGCAGCCATCGTTTTTAGGATTTCGTCTCTTGGCAGGGTTGCTGTTTTCATTGCAAGTTCCTTTCCGTCGATTAACACATTCACTTCGACTTCAAAGCCCGGCTATTGCATGTGCTGGCCGCCATTGATGGCAATATTTGCGCCTGTGACGAAGGCTGCTTCATCTGAACAGAGGTAGATGATCAGGCCAGCAATTTCTTCGGGTTTGCCAAGGCGATTCAACGGTATCTGCGGCAAGATCTTGGAGTCCAACACTTCCTTTGGGATAGCGGTCACCATTCTTGTCCCGATGTAACCGGGCGAAATCGTGTTGACGGTCACCCCCTTGCGGGCCACTTCGAGCGCCAGTGCCTTAGTGAAGCCGTGCATTCCGGCCTTCGCGGCCGAATAGTTGGTTTGCCCGAACGCACCTTTCGAGCCATTCACCGACGATACGTTGACAACGCGCCCCCAGCCGCGATCCACCATTCCATCCATGACCTGTTTGGTCATGTTGAATACCGAGTCGAGATTCGTGCGAATAACCGAATCCCAATCGTTTTTGCTCATTTTTTTAAACGTGGTATCACGAGTGATACCTGCGTTGTTTACGAGGATGTCGACCGGTCCGACTTCTTTGGAAATCCGTCCGACGCACTCCTTGCAAGAATCGAAGTCCGCAACGTCAACCGGGTAGGCGTTGAATTCGCGGCCGCTCGCCTTTTGCTCGGCGAGCCATTCTTTGACTTTTGTATTGCCGGGCGAATGCGTTACCGCGACCCGGTATCCGGCCGCGTGCATTTTTGTACTTATCGACTCGCCAAGCCCTCCCATTCCGCCAGTGATGACCGCAACGTGCATGGTTCTCCTCCCTTTTTTCGCCCGAAGTTTTTCGGTCTGGACGTGAGATCAACGCTCGACAGCGAGCGCAATACCCATCCCGCCGCCGATACACAGTGTCGCGAGCCCACGCTTGGCATCGCGCTTCTGCATCTCATGCAGCAACGTCACGAGGATTCGTGCGCCGGAAGCACCAATTGGATGGCCGATGGCGATCGCGCCTCCATTCACGTTCACGATGTCGGTGTTCCAGCCCATGTCTTTGTTGACGGCGATCGCTTGCGCGGCGAACGCCTCGTTGGCCTCGATAAGGTCAAGATCGGCGACTTTCCAGCCAGCTTTTTCAAGAGCCTTGCGTGAGGCTGGAATCGGCCCAGAACCCATGATCTTCGGATCGACGCCTGCTGTTGCCCACGAGGCGATCCTCGCAAGCGGCGTTAAGCCTCGGCGCCTGGCTTCCGACGCGCTCATGATCACGAGCGCCGCGGCGCCGTCGTTCAGGCCGGAAGCATTGCCGGCCGTAACTGTGCCATCCTTGGAAAACGCGGGCTTAAGCTTCGCCACGGCGTCGAGCGTGGTTCCGGCGCGGATATATTCGTCTTGAGCGACTACAATGTCGCCTTTGCGCGAGGGCACTATCACCGGTGCGATCTCGTCCCTGAAACGGCCGGCCTTCTGAGCAGCTTCCGCCTTGTTCTGGGAGGCGACCGCAAACCTGTCCTGCTCCTCGCGGGTGATCTGCCATTTCTGGGCGACATTTTCCGCGGTCGTACCCATGTGACAGCCGTGGAATGCGTCCCACAGCCCATCCTTGATCATGGTGTCTGTGAATTTCGCGTCGCCCATCTTGGTACCCGCACGCATGTGGGCAGCATGTGGCGCAAGCGACATCGACTCCTGACCCCCGGCAACGATGATGTCGGCGTCTCCGCTCGCGACGTGCATCATTCCGAGCGCCACGGCCCGCAAACCCGAACCGCACACTTGGTTCAGGCCCCATGCAGTCTTCTCCTGCGGGATCCCCGCCTTCATGGCGGCTTGGCGAGCTGGATTTTGGCCTTGTGCTGCGGTCAGAACCTGCCCCAAAATGACTTCGTCTACCTCGCGAGGTTCGACGTTTGCACATTGGAGTGCAGCCTTAATCGCGACAGCGCCGAGTTCGTCTGCCGCGGTGTTGGCGAACGCGCCGTTGAAGGATCCAACAGCCGTCCTGGTCGCCGAGGCGATAACGAT
>Ga0209526_10003446_pt1 | contig 10765 bp, 7 predicted proteins | sample JacPinW_OM2H0_M1_FD_188566 | JGI IMG/M metagenome (GOLD analysis project Ga0209526, IMG submission 188566) | Forest soil microbial communities from Algoma, Ontario, Canada - Jack Pine, Ontario site 1_JW_OM2H0_M1 (SPAdes) (version 2) | ecosystem: Environmental > Terrestrial > Soil > Boreal...
CTGGTGTCGCTGACGCTCTCGCCCGCGCTCTGCGCCTTGTTGCTGAGACCGCATCGCCAGCGCTCGCCAAGGTTTTGGGAATATCCGCTGCAGGTTGTCTTCCGCGGCTTCAATCGCGGCTATGACTTCATCGCGGCAGGGTATGGATGGCTGGCCGGACGGGTGGTCCGGCTCTCGCTTGTCATGCTCGTCGTCTATGGTGGCATCGTCGTGTTCGGCCTCGACGAATTTCGCCGGACGCCTTTGGGATTCATTCCCGCCCTCGACCGCGGTTATCTGATTGCCGTCATTCAGCTCCCTCCCGGCGCCTCGCTTGCGCGCACCGACGAGGTCAACCGCCGCGCCGCGGAGATTGCGCGCCAGGTACCGGGGGTGGCTGGCGCCGTGAACGTGGTCGGATTTTCCGGGGCGACGTTCACGAATGCCCCCAATTCCGGCGCGATTTTCGTCGTACTCGAGCCCTTTGCCCAGCGCGCCCATGACCCGCGCAAATCCGCATCTGCCGTGCTGCGGGAGCTTTACAGCCGATTCGCCTCCATTCAGGAGGCCTTGATCTTTGTTGTGCCGCCTCCGCCGGTGCAAGGCATCGGCAATGCGGGGGGATTCCGAATGATGATCGAGGATCGCGCCGGCCGCGGGCCGCAGGCGCTGCAGGAGGTGGTCGGAACGATCATGAGCCGGGCGGCAGAAACGCCAGGTCTTTCTCAGGTCTTCTCGCTTTTCGAAACCGCGACGCCAGAGCTCTATCTCGATATCGATCGCGTTAAGGCGCAGATGCTGGGTATCGCCGCGCCGGACGTTTTTGCCGCGTTGCAGATCTACATCGGCTCCATCTACGTGAATGACTTCAACCTGTTCGGGCGGACTTTTCGCGTGACCGCGCAGGCGGCCGCTCCGTATCGGATCGACCCCAGGGACATCCTCAACATCCGAGTGCGCAACGCGACGGGAGGTACGGTGCCGCTCGGCTCCTTCACCACGGTTCGTGACATGTCCGGGCCGTATCGAGTCCCTCGCTACAACCTTTATCCGGCTGCCGAGCTCGACGGTGGCGCTGCGCCCGGCTATTCGCAGGGCCAGGCGATGCAGATCATGGAGCGGCTGGCGAACGAGCTCCTGCCGGACGGTTTCAATTACGAATGGACGACGCTCGCCTTCCAGCAGATTCGCGCCGGGAACACGGCGACGTTCGCGTTCGTGCTGGCGGTAACTTTCGTGTTTTTAGTTCTTGCTGCACAGTTCGAAAGTCTCACGTTGCCGCTCGCCGTCATCATGATCGTGCCGATGTGCCTTGTTGCTTCGATTGTCGGCGTCGTATTGCGCGGTCAAGACAACAACATCCTCACGCAGGTCGGCTTTGTCGTGCTCATTGGCCTCGCCGCAAAAAATGCCATTCTCATCGTGGAGTTTGCAAGGCAACTGGAGGATCAGGGGCAGGACCGATTGGCCGCGGCAACGCAAGCAGCCCGGTTGCGGCTCCGCCCGATCCTCATGACCTCGTTGGCGTTCATTTTCGGTGTTACGCCTTTGGTGTGGGCGGTCGGAGCAGGTGCGGAGCTGAGGCAGGCGCTCGGCACTGCAGTGTTTTTTGGAATGATCGGGGTCACATTGTTTGGATTGATCTTCACGCCGGTGTTTTACGTGGTCACCCGATGGTCGGACGCACGCGCGAGCCGCCGGACAGCGATCCCGGTTGCGACGATGGCGGAATAGCCAAAACCAGAGCATGATGAAATTCGGTTTTGGCCAACCGGTCACGCGCAAGGAGGATGCAGCTTTCCTGCGCGGCGCCGGTCGCTATGTCGGAGATTTTGCCCCTAAAGACACGTTGCACGCAGCGGTGCTGCGCTCGCCGCATGCGCATGCGCGATTTCGCATGCGCGACGTGAGCGGGGCGCGCGCGATGCCCGGAGTTGCTCTGGTGCTCAGCGGGGCCGACATTGCGACCCTCGGCCACCTGCCGTGCCAGGCGGAGATGCCCGGGGTTGACATCGCGCGGCCTCCTTACCCGATCCTCGCCATCGAACACGTGCGTCATGTCGGCGATGCCGTCGCTTTTGTGGTGGCGGATACGGTTGAGCATGCCCGCGATGCGGTCGAGGCGATTGAGGTCGATTGGGATCCGCTGCCGCACGTGATTGGAGCAGCGGCAGCCATCGTAAGACCGGCGCCGGTGGTCTGGCCCGAGCTTGGCAGCAACATCGCCTTTGAGGTTGCGCTCGGTGATGCTGATGCCACTGCCAAGACATTTGCGCGGGCGGTGCATACCGTCTCGCTTACTGTCCTCAATCAGCGGCTGGTCACCAACTATCTCGATACCCGCGGGGTCGTGGCGGAGCACGATCCCGGGCAAGACCGGCTGACTTTGACCCTGAGCAGTCAGGGCAGCCATAGCGTGCGCGACGTCCTCTGCCGCGACGTGCTGCGAATCGATGCGAGCAGGATGCGGGTGGTGACGCCCGACGTGGGTGGCGGATTCGGGACCAAGCTTTTTGCCTACCGGGAATATGCGCTTGCTGCTGTTGCAGTGCGCCATCTCGGGCGGCCTGTGAAATGGGTTGCTGATCGGAGCGAGCATTTCCTGGCCGATGCGCAGGGCCGTGACAACGTCACGACAGCCAAGCTCGCGCTCGATCCCGATGGTCGCTTCCTTGCCCTTGATATCGACCTGATTGCGGACATGGGCGCTTATCTCTCCTGCTACGGGCCGTTTATCCCATTCATCGGGGCTGGGATGTCGCCAGGAGTCTACGACATTCCAGCATGTCACGTGCGCGTTCGCGGGGTTTTCACCAACACGGTCCCGGTGGATGCGTATCGCGGCGCGGGCCGCCCCGAGGCCGCCTATGTGATCGAGCGGCTGGTGGACGTTGCCGCGCGCGAGCTCGGCGTCTCCCCGGAGACGCTGCGGCGTAAGAATTTCATCAAGGCCACGCCGTACACCACCGCAACCGGCAAAGTTTACGACTCCGGAGACTTCGCCGGCCATCTGCAAAGAGCGCAGGAACTGGCAGGGTGGAGCGGATTCGAGGAGCGCTCGGCGCAATCGCGTGCCGCCGGCAAAATGCGCGGGATCGGGATTTCGACTTACATCGAGGCCTGTGGCAACAACGGACCGGACGGCGCGCGCCTGCGCCTCGATGAGGATGGCGCGATATCGGTTTTCGCGGGCAGCCAATCGACGGGGCAGGGTCACGCCACCGCCTATGCCCAGATTGTTGCCGATCGCCTCGGAGTGGCGCCGCAGCAGGTCCGCGTCATCCAGGGGGACACGGACCTTGTGGTGACCGGGACGGGCACGGGCGGATCGAGCTCCATCCCCTGCGGGGGTGCATCGGTCGCGGGCGCCGCTCAAAAGCTTGCCGCCAAACTCAAAGAGATTGCCGGCGAGACGCTCGAGACAGCGGCAGGCGATCTGGAGATCGCAGAAGGCGCAGTCCGCGTGGCAGGGACTGACCGGATGATCTCGTTTGCCGATCTGGCCCGGCGTCCGGAGGCAAGAGGCTTGTCGGCCGAGGACGCCTTCGCGCCGGAGGCGCCAACCTATCGCAATGGCACTCACGTTGCCGAAGTCGAGATTGATCCCGAGACCGGCGCCACAGAGATTTTGCAGTACGTCGTTGTGGATGATTTTGGCGCCACTCTCAATCCGCTGCTTCTTGCAGGGCAAGTGCACGGGGGCACTGCGCAGGGCATTGGCCAGGCCGTGATGGAGAATGCAGTGTACGATTCTGCCTCTGGCCAACTCGTCAGCGCTTCGCTGATGGATTATGCCCTGCCGCGGGCTGCCGATGTCCCCGTGTTCACTTTCGAGACCCGTAACGTGTCGTGCCGGACCAATCCGCTGGGGGTAAAGGGAGCAGGGGAGGCGGGAGCCATCGGCTCGGCTCCCGCGGTCATGAACGCCATCCTCGATGCGCTATGGCGGGCGTTTCGCATCCGCCACCTGGACATGCCGGCAACGCCCGAGCGGGTTTGGGCGGCAATTGCCGAAGGCAGGCGCATCCATACGCTTTAGCCAGGTTGCGGTGCTCACGGACAAGTGTACGTGGAGAACTGTCCAAAATCTTTTAGCCGTAACGGGAATATCTGAGTGATTGTAGGGTTCAAGACAATGCCATCTCGCCGCGCCGTCCGGTGCGGATTTCATAACGGTCAGTGGGTACTGGCCCATGGCCAGTACCCGGTCAGTGGAGGAGAACAGAACATGATCCGTTCCTTGCTTGCTGTCGCGGTGGTCGCGATCGGGGTGGGCACGCTAGCCGCCCAGACTGATCCAATTGCAACGCGAAAAGCGCTGATGAAGGCCAACGGCGATCAGGCTCGGATTGCGACTGAAATGTCCCAGGGGAAACGGCCGTTCGATCTCGACGCTGCAAAAAAAGCGTTCGCCACTTTCACGGAGGCTGGCGAAAAAGCGCCCGCTCTGTTTCCCGATAGCTCCAAAACCGGAGGCGACACCGCGGCCTTGCCTGCGATCTGGGAAAACAAGGCAGATTTCGAGGCCAGGCTTGCAAAGCTGGCGCGTGAGTCGAAAGCAGCGTCAGAGGCAACGAAGGACTTCGAAAGCTTCAAAGCTCAGTTCAGTGAGCTGGGGAAGAACTGCGGTGGTTGCCATCAGACCTATCGCAAGCGGGCGACATGATGCTGCGCCAGGCGCCTGAAGGGCGTCGTCTCTCTCGTTGATGCGCGAGCGGTAACTGACCGGGCGATCCGCACGTGCGAAGGTTTCTGCTCGCGCTGCTCGTAGTCGTGGTGCTCGGGGCCGCCGCGTTCTGGGTCATCACCATGCCAGCGAGCGTTTCAGCGGACGCGCTCCCCCCGCACGCGGCCGATCTCGAAAATGGCCGCACCGTGTTCTATGCGGGCGGATGCGCGTCCTGCCATGCGACGCCCGACCAGGAGGATAAAACCAGGCTTGGAGGCGGCATGGCCCTCAAGACCATCTTCGGCACGTTCTATCCGCCGAACATCTCCTCTAATGCGCAGGACGGCATAGGCGCTTGGACCGAGGCCAATTTTGTGACTGCCATGTGGAAAGGGACCTCCCCGGGCGGTCAACACTACTATCCCGCTTTTCCCTACGGCTCTTATCAGCACATGCGCATGGAGGATGTGCGCGATCTCTTCGCCTATCTGAAAACGTTGCCCGCAGTTATGGGCAAAGTCAGGGATCATGATCTTCCGATCCCATTCAGGTTCCGGCGCGCGCTCGGCGGCTGGAAGCTTCTCTTCCTGAATGGGCGACCGTTCACGCCTGATGCGTCCCAAACCCCGCAATGGAATCGCGGCGCCTATCTGGTCAACGGCCCTGGACACTGTGCGGAGTGCCACAGCCCGCGCAATTTCCTCGGCGGAATAATCGCCAGCCAGCGCTTTGCCGGCGGTCCCGACCCTGAAGGTGGTGAGGGACACGTTCCCAACATCACCCAGGCGGGCATTGGCGATTACTCGGCAGACGACATCGAACACATCCTCGAAACCGGGGATCTGCCGAATGGGGATTCGGTTGGCGGGCCAATGGCAAAAGTCGTCGGCAACATCTCCAAGCTTTCCCCGGAGGATCGAGCCGCGATTGCGCTCTACGTCAAATCGCTGCCTCCGGTGGAAGCGTCAAAACAGCAGTAACCAAAGCTCCTCGTTCAAGTGTTCGCGGGATGCCGCGCTGCGTGCTCGCGAAACGCACCTGAGACGAGCGGGTTTGAATATCCGTCATCTGCCCGTGCTTCTCGCGCCAGAGCGATGGCCGATGATTGCCTCATGGGTGCTTGGGCTCGCTCCACCAAGTCTCGGGGAGGTAGCCATAGAGCGAGGTCGTCATAGGACGGCCGATTCGTGTCCATCTGGCAACCCACTGCTCCGGCAAGTGGAACAATGGGATGGTATAGAACCCGGAGATCAGAACACGATCGAGCGTCCGCACTGCCGCCACAAAATCGGGCCGCGCTTGCGCCTTCAGCAGTGCGGCTATCACGGCGTCGACCGCTGCACTCTTGATGCCCATGTAATTGCGGGTGCCCGGCTGATCGGCGGCAGCCGAGCCCCAATAAAACGTTTGCTCATTGCCGGGAGACAGCGATTGCTCCCAGCGGTGTTGGATCATGTCGAAGTCGTAATTGACGCGCCTCGATTCGAATTGAACCGCATCGACGACACGCACGCGCGCTGTGATGCCCGCTCGCTTCAGGCTCTGAGAGAAGACAAGCGCGAGGCGCTCTTCGTCCCTCTCGGTGACCATGATCTCGAAAGTGAGGGGCCGGCCGTTGTTGCGATCGACCAGGGTAGCGCGGCGGAGTTCGAACCCGGCGGACGCGAACAGGTCGAGTGCGCGCTTGAGCGTCGTGCGGTCGCGACCGGAGCCGTCGCTGACCGGAGGAGACCACGTGCCTTCGAGCACGTCCGGGCGCACCGCATCCGGGAAGCTTGCGAGCAGCGCCCTTTCGCGGGCATCGGCGGGCCGTCCATGGGAAGACAACTCCGAACCATCGAAGTAGCCTGCCGTGCGCCGGTAGAGGTCGAAGAAATAGTTGCGATTGACCCATTCGAAGTCGAACAGATACGACAGCGCTTCCCGCACACGCGCATCCCGGAAAATTTCCCGGCGGGTATTGAAGACGAAATAGTTGCTCGGCTTGGGCAGGCCGGTGCGGAAAGCTTCCTTCACCACAAGCCCATCACGTACTGCCGGGAACGAATATGCCGTCTGCCACCGCGTGGGATCATGCTCGTTACGCGCGTCGTAGAGCCCGCGCTTGAATGCCTCCATGTAGGAGTTGGCTTCCCTGTAAAAATCGTAGCGAAGTTCGTCGAAGTTCCAGAGACCGCGATTGATCGGAAGATCGCGCGCCCAATAATCGGGGTTGCGCTTCAACGTGACGCTTTTCCCCGGATCGACAGCGGTCACAACGTACGGCCCGCTTCCGAGCAGCGGCCGAAATGAGGTTTCCTCGAAGGTGTCCGCGGTAACCGCGTGCTCGGCGAGAACTGGCATGAGGCCCAGGATCAGCGGGAGCTCATGGTCGTTGCTTCCGGAAAGGTCGAAACGTACTGCCCGCTCGCCGATGATTTCCGCCTTGGAGACCTTGGCATAATAGGTGCGATAATTAGGACGGCCTTTATCGCGGAAAAGTTTCCAGGAAAAGACGACATCCTCCGCGGTGACCGGCGCGCCGTCCGAGAAGCGAGCGGCAGGATTGAGGTGGAAAATGACGTAGCTGCGCTGGGCGTCCGTTTCCACCGAGCTCGCGATCAAACCATAGAGGCTAAAGGGCTCGTCGTATCCGCGCGCCATCAGACTCTCGACCACGTAGTTGCGCGTTGATGGCGCTGCTATTCCCTTGACGATGAATGGGTTGAGGCTGTCGAAAGTGCCAAGCACGCCTTGCACAAAGCGGCCGCCCTTTGGCGCCGCGGGGTCGACATAAGGGAGCCGGGCGAAGTCCTCGGGCATTGCCAGTTCGCCGTGCATGGCGATGCCATAATGCGCTTCCCCGGCTCGCGCGCCCGCGTGGAAGCTGCCCCACATGAGAAGCACGAGCAGAAGGGCGCAGTAAGATGCCCGTCTGCCTGATCGAGGCCGATAGACGCGCGGAAGCGGACTGGGTTCCATCAGTGCGCCAAACATGGAGCAGTGGGCAAACATCTTGGCAAGCTTGCGCGTCTTGTCGCTCCCGCCGAAGATGCGCAGGCAGTTGTCACCAGCATTCGTGGCCCCGTGTTCCCTCGTGGCGGGCCTGTGTCCTTAACCCCGAGAGTGAAATTGGCAAGTGTTGCCGCGGATGCCGTCACGCTCCTGCCGCATTTGGTGACGACACAGCCTTAGGATGGGGCGACCGTTCCGGCCGAGGTGCCGTCGAGAGCGGGAAGCAAGAGGGTTCTGCTGATGGATCACTGGTTGGTCTCTGCGCCGGCCCGGCCGGCTGCACGTGCGTTGGCCGTTGCTGCAGCATCCACCATGCTCACCGCATTGATTGTCTCCGGCGCCTTCGCGCAGGCACCGCCTGCTCCGCCTGCTCCGGCCGCGCCGAAAGCGGCGCCAAAGGCTGCGCCGAAAGCCGCACCGGCTCCGAAGCCCCCGGAGGCTCCTGCTGCTGCGCCGCAAGCCCAGGGAGGTCAGGGAGCCCCGGGGGGCCAGGGAGGCGAGCAGCCTCAGCTCATCTTTTCCCCATGGACGAAATTCTGTCTCAAGGGCCAAGAGGCCAATGCCAAGCAGGTTTGCTTTACCGGCAAGGACGGCCGCGTCGAGTCCGGGATGCCGGTAGTTGCCGCCGTTCTGATCGAGCCAGAAAACGACCCAAAAAAGGTTTTGCGCGTCACCTTGCCTCTGGGCATGTCCATCCAGCCCGGCACCCGGGTCATCGTCGACAGTGGCCAGCCGATGACCGGGCCATACGTCATTTGTTTCAACAACGGCTGCATGGCCGATTATGAGGCGAGTGGGGAGTTGATCGGCAAACTCAAGAAGGGTCAGGGACTGGTCATTCAGGGTATCAATGGCGCCGGGCAGCCCATCAGTCTCGTGGTGCCGTTGGGTGATTTCGCGAAAGCCTATGACGGCCCGCCCACCGACCCGAAGGTCTTCGAAGAGCAGCAGAAAAAGCTGCAGGAGGAGCTCCAGCGCCGGGCCGAGGAAGCGCGCAAGAAGCTTGAGGGTCAACAGCAGGCTGCCCCGACTAGATGAGGGCTAGTTGAGCATCGAGTTGCGGGGGTGGTAGCTGCCCTTCTCATCTCGCTCGAACACTTCCGCGACTTGCGGGTGTCGCACCGGTTCCCCCGATGTGTCGGGGAGCAGATTCTGCTCCGACACATAGGCGATATACTCGGTTTCGGCGTTCTCGGCGAATAAGTGATAGAACGGCTGATCCTTGTGCGGGCGCGCCTCCGCCGGGATTGATTGATACCATTCCTCGGTGTTGTTGAATTCAGGGTCGATGTCGAAGATGACGCCGCGAAACGGAAAGAGGCGGTGCCGCACCACCTGGCCGAGGTTGAATTTCGCGTTGCGCATTTTGCTCATCAGCGATGCCCCTCGAGCATCAAAGATCGTAGCGCTCCGCCAGCTGCGGATCCTTGTCGGCGGCTAGACGCGCGAGGTCAAGCAGCACCTTGGCCTGCTTCCAGGTCGCGTCATCCTGCATCTTGCCGTCGATCATGACCGCACCGCTTCCGTCCGGCATGGCTTGGACGATTCGTTTTGCGAATGCAATTTCCGCAGGATCGGGCGAAAACACGCGCTTGGCAATGGGGATCTGACTTGGATGCAGTGTCCAGGCGCCGACGCAGCCCAAAAGGAAGGCATTGCGGAATTGTGCCTCGCATGCTTCCGGGTCGGAAAAATCGCCGAATGGACCGTAGAATGGCTTGATACCCGCCGCCGCACAGGCATCGACCATCTTGGCCAGCGTGTAGTGCCAGAGATCCTGCTGGAACGCAGCCCGGGTCGAGCCGGTGCTCGTCGCATCCGCGAGGACCTTGTAATCGGGGTGACCGCCTCCAACGCGCGTCGTTTTCATGGCGCGCGAGGCGGCGAGATCCGCCGGCCCCAGGCTGATGCCGTGCATGCGAGGCGAGGCAGTCGCAATCGCGGCGACGTTGTCGACCCCTTCGGCCGTCTCGAGAATGGCATGGACGAGAATGGGCTTTTGCAGCGCATGCTTGCCTTCGAGCTGGGCAAGGAGTTGATCGATGTAGTGAATATCCCAAGGGCCTTCGACCTTGGGGAGCATGATGACGTCGAGCTTTTGCCCCACCGCGCCGACGATCTCGACCACGTCGTCAAGCATCCAGGGCGAGTTGAGAGCGTTGATGCGAGTCCACAAACTCGTCTCTGCGAATTCATGCGCCTTGGCCATTTCGATGAAACCGCGTCTGGCCGCAATTTTGGCCTCCGCAGGAATGGCATCTTCCAGGTTGCCGAGCACCGCGTCGACCTGGGCGATCAACTCGGGAACCTTGGCGCGCAGCTTCTCGATATGGGGCGGCACGAAATGGATCATGCGCTCGAGCTTGACCGGCAGGTGGAAGAGCGGCGCGGGAGCGCCAATCGCGAGCGGCTTGAAGAAATTGCGTGGGAGCTTCATGCCTTGCATGCCGTGCGCAGAGAAAACCCGGGTGCTAGCGTATGGACTGAGCTCGGCTACGCCAAGGTGCATTCACACAATTGCGAAACTGTGCCTTGCTCAGAGTGCCTCTCCGCGCATGAGCCGCGGTTGGCCAAAGCGCGGCTCTATGCCTTCACGCATCGCTGCGCGGCGCAGGGGCGGGATGCGATCGACCGAGAGCAGGGCGAGCGCGCGCGCCGCCTGCACCGGGAGGAAGTCCGAAAGCAGGCTGCGATTGAGGAGGTCCACAGCGAGCGTCCGGCTCCTGATGTCTGCCCGGCGCATGCGGTCGTAGTGCTCGGTGACATGGCTCTCGCCCACATCAAACCCTTTCAGGTGCGCGCCGACGACGAGCTCGCCGATCGCCGCGGCGTCCCGCAGGCCGAGGTTGAGGCCCTGTGCACCGATGGGTGGAAGCGTGTGCGCCGCTTCGCCCACCAGCACCATGCGGTGCGCGCCAAAGCGTGTGGCCGTTCTGACCTCGAGCGGAAACATGCCGCGTGCCGTCTCGACATCGATCTTACCGATGAGCGAGTGCGATCGTCGCTCAATCTCCTGCGCAAGCGCATCCGTGGAAAGCGCTGCGATAGTCGATGCTTCCTGCGGATCGACGACGAAGACCAGGCTTGAACGCCGGCCCGGCAATGGCACGAGCGTGAAGGGAC
>Ga0209526_10003447_pt1 | contig 10763 bp, 14 predicted proteins | sample JacPinW_OM2H0_M1_FD_188566 | JGI IMG/M metagenome (GOLD analysis project Ga0209526, IMG submission 188566) | Forest soil microbial communities from Algoma, Ontario, Canada - Jack Pine, Ontario site 1_JW_OM2H0_M1 (SPAdes) (version 2) | ecosystem: Environmental > Terrestrial > Soil > Boreal...
GCATTGACGCAAGCCCGTTACCGTCGGCGCTGTGCCCGTTGGACACACGCGGGGCTTCCTACGATACAAGCGTGCTCGCCCGCGTCTCTAAGGGCTTCGCAGATTTGATTGAGCCAAGGCCGCAAAGCCGAACCGAATGCGTCAACGATCACGGAGGACATTCTCGATCCGCCGATCGGGAACGAGCCACATTATTGCGACAAAGACATAGCAGGTGACCGACAGCCAAGGGCTGATAAATGCCAGCACAATTCCCGCGAGGTAGAGGATCGGCGATATTTTGCCTTTAATGTCCTTGCCCAGTGCGTTGGCAAGCACGGAATCCGTGCCTTGCGTTCGCATTATGGTCTTCTGTAACAAGTAATACGCGATAGCAGGCATCAACAATGTCCCACCATAAACGGCGGTCGGTAGCGGAGCCAAGAAATTTTCGCCCATCCAAGCCGTCGTCGCTGGGATTAGAGAGAGCCAAAACAACAGGTGAGAATTGGCCCAGAGAATAAGCCCATCAACCCGCGTCACGGTGTGAAGAAGGTGGTGATGATTGTTCCAGTAAATTGCCAGGTAGATAAAACTCAACACATAACTCACGAAGCTCGGAGTCACTCCAAGGAGCACCTTCCAATCGGCGCCGTGCGGTACTTTCAGTTCCAGGACCATAATCGTGATGATGATCGCAATGACACCATCACTGAATGCGGCTAGACGATCTTTGCCCATAACCCCTAATTCTGCCACCTAACATTCCTTCATTGGCGAACGCCAAGTTGGCATGAGCCGACTTTCCGGCTTTGCGATATGCATCCGTCTGGCTGGCTCCATAGCTCATTAGTTTAGCCCGCCGGCCACCACGGAGAAACGCTCGGCCTGTCCTACGGGTGAGACGCTCTCCAAGCTGAAATGGCGTCCTATCGCTCGCCTCCGTCTCCGCGTGCCGGTGATGATTTTGCAAGAGGACACCTAAACGCGGTCGCTTGTCATCGCGTAGCCGTTCCCTACTCTACCTTCGCCTAAACGGGCTCATGACCGGGACGTTAAAGTTTCGTAAGCGGTGTTGCGCAGGAATCCGGCACCGGCCATTTTGCATCTGGCTCAGATTGTGAACTCAGATTTTCTTCACTTGGCTAAATTCGAGTTCAACCGGCGTGGAACGGCCGAAGATCAAGACCGCAACCTTCAACCGAGATCGAGTATCGTCGACCTGCTCGACCGTAGCGTTGAAGGAGGAGAATGGGCCGTCCGACACGCGGACCTGCTCGCCCACTTCGAAGGTCACCAAAGGCTTGGGCTGCGCAATACCTTCCTCCATCTGATGCAGGATATACGCCGCCTCCGCTTCTGAGATTGGTATTGGCTTTTTGTGCGAGCCAAGGAAACCGGTCACCTTCGGCGTGTTCCTGATGAGGTGATAGACCTCGTCGGTGAGTTCCATTTTGACCAGAACATACCCAGGGAAGAACTTGCGCTCGATCTCGCCCAGGGATCTGCAAGAGGCAGTAGCAGAGCGGGGCGCGGCAGAAACTCAGTTGTGCCTACGGCATCCCCTGTTACAGTAACTGCCGGCCCCGGCCCAACTAATTATTTTCATCGATTTGAACTCTATCGGCTCCCACCCCAGGTATCGACTATGACGCAGTACCATTAGCGCGAGGCCCAACTCGCCCCACTGATAGCCCTACCACCCGCCGGGCCTCAGCCACTCGCGCACCGGACGTCCCTGGTAAGTCCCGCCCTGGCAGTAAGGATAGCATTGCCACGATCCATCGGAAACGCGGCGGGCACGCTCCTGATCGTACCGAGGAACGGACCGGCGCGCGGCATTCGCCGAAGGAGCGAATGCCGAGGCGGTGATGAGAATGGCCAGAGCCAAAGCTGGAATGAAGACTTTCATGCAAGTTCTGCTTTGATCTTGTCCGCAGCACCTTAGTAGCCTGAATTAGTTCGTGCGCTCAGAGCCTTAGTTGATCTAGCTAACTCATCTGATTTCAACGTCGAGTGCGCGTCCGCGGATAGTTTTGATACCCGGAGAATCCATTCTGCGTGCAAAATCCGCCGGTCCCGGAAACCGCCGCCATGCATTGCTGGAAGGAATAGAAGCCGCAGTTGGTTCCCCCGTTCCCGCCATAATTGGCACACCATGAGCCCTCTGCCTGCGCTGAGGGTGTCGTAACGATCATCAGGAATAGCATCGCGACCGCGCCCATAATACTGCTGCGGCCCTGACCTCTCGTAACCGCCGGCGTGTTCCACGGCATGAAACCTACCTCGAATGCAATTCGTTTCATTGCGTTTTTCGGATTTGATGGGGATTCTGCACATGCTCGCCCCACGATAAGGTGAGCAATCCAAGTTGGGGTTGGACTGCCCAAAGGAGCTTCCAACAGATGCCGGTACGGCGGTGATGGCGACATCGTCATTCTCCTCGTGGCGAAGGCAGAAGCGACCTCTGCGGACTACTGTAGATCGCGCGACGCGGCCCTTATTCCAGCAGTGGCATTCGAAACGGGATCCGCGGGGTGCATGCGTCTGCTTTGCCTCTGCATCTCACCCCGGACCACGTAATTAAGCTTGGCGGTCCCGAACAATGCGTACATACCAGCGGCGCGGCGACCGCGTTCATCGGAGCCGACGAAGGTCCAGTGGTTGCGACCGAGTGCGACGCAGCGCAACGTTCGCTCAGCGGCATTGTTGGACATGACATGCACAACTGCCCATCATCGAGGAGGCGGGTGAGGACGCCCCCGGTTCCTCATTAGCCCGTAATCATGCGCAGGAGGACGCGGTCCTTGCGTACGAAGTGGTGATGGCACGCCGCGGCCACATGCAGCGCCACCACGATCGCAATGGCGATGCCGAAGGCTGCATGCAACGAGAATAACCGGTCCGACAGCGGGCGGTTGGCGCCCCAAAGAGGCGGCAGCTCGAAGAGCCCGAACATCGGGATGGGCGCGGGATAGGCCGAGGTCGCGATCCAGCCGATGACGGGCTGTGTGAGGAGGAGTGCGTAGAGCGCCCAGTGCGTGCCGGCGCCGGCAAGCCGCTGCATCGCAGGAATCTCTCGCGGCAAGGGCAACGGCGGGCGCATCAGCCGATAGATCACCCGCACCAGCATGATGGGAATGAGCGCCGCTCCGATCGAACGATGCAGGTCGTACAACCAATCCTGCCACGCCCCTCCCCACTCGTTCGCGCTCGCCCAGCCGAGCGGAAGCATGAGCAGGATCACCGCGGCGGTGATCCAGTGCAGCGCGCGCGCGGTCATGGTGTAGGCGGGTGCCGCGCCAGCAGGCGCGGATCCGATCTGCTCGCGAGGAGTCTCTATAATGGAGCTCATGGGGTGCCGCTCAACAGTAGAGCCGGTCTGCATCCGTATAATCGTCCACCGGCATGCAGTACTGCGCGACCACCTGCGCGCGCTTCGTGCTGCGATGACCTTTGAAGCCGCCGCCCGTAAGCGAACTCAGCGCAATGGCGATCGAGGCAAGACAAACAATCGCGATGCTTGGCATGATTTACCTCATTCAAGTGAGCTTGCTCCCTCACTCCATCCCGCTCCCCGCAAGGGGGAGAGGGAGGAGATTTCCCGCACCCCCGGTGTAGGGGCGGGTTTGAAACCCGCTCCTACGAGACCAGATTTTGCGGCATGCGGAATGAAGTAGGGAGAGAAGGATTTGAATCACGCCCTCAGCACGAGCCGTGACCGTAGTAATTGGTGGTGCACTCACCTTGCGGCACAGTGGCCTGCGCGAGTGCCGTTCCGACAAACGCCGGCAGCGCGCCAGCGAGAGCGGTGGCGAGCGCGAACACGAGTGCGATCTTGTTCAACATAGTCATTCTCCTTGCGTCGAAGCCGGATTGGCCTCTGCTGATGAGATCGCGGCACCGGCACATCTATTCCCGCGCGCCATGCAAATAACGGCCTTGAGTGATTTTCCGAGTAGATTGAACTCCCTCGCTCGTCATGGCCGGGACGGCAGCTGCGCTTGCGCAGCGAGACCCCGTCCCGCGCATAACGATGAGAGCAGCGATTCAGCGTCAGCGTAAATGCGCCAAAAGCATCACAGCAATGTGAAGAGCTCGGCAATCATGCATTCGGCCCAATCCATCTGAAGATCCCGCCCGTCCGGCGTTGCAAATAGATGTCCGCGGAACGGGCTGCGCCAACCGCGCGGGAATAAATCCTGTCCCTCTCCGGTCTTCCCCAGGCAAGCCAACAAAGCTGCGAAGGAGATTGGGATGACTTCACATCAAGACGGCGGCGTCAGCAGGCGCAGAATCCTGGAATGCATGACCTGGGCGGGGACGGGCGTGCTTTGGACCGTAGCGGGCGGGATACCGCGTTCCATGGGCATTATCGGCGAGGCGACGGCTGCGGAGCCGAGTGGGCTGACATTCCTGCAGATCAGCGACAGTCATGTCGGTTTCGACAAGCCCGCCAATCCCAACGCCATCGGCACGCTCGAAGAAGCGATCAACAGAATCAAAACCCTGCCGGTGAAGCCATCTTTCGTCATTCACACCGGCGATATCACGCATCTGTCAAAGCCGTCCGAATTCGACAACGCCGACCGCGTCATCGCCCAGGCTCGCCTCGACGTGCACTACGTGCCCGGCGAGCATGACTTCCTCGATGATGAGCAGAAGCTCTACCGAGACCGCTATGGCCGCGGCACGAAGGGCGCCGGCTGGTACAGCTTCGACGCCAACGGCGTGCATTTCATCGGCCTCGTCAATGTGTTCGATCTCAAGGCCGGCGGCCTGGGCAATCTCGGCAATGAGCAGCTGGAATGGCTGGAGGGTGACCTCAAAGGCCGCACGGCATCGACCCCGCTCGTCGTCTTCGCGCACATTCCGTTGTGGAGCGTCTATCCAGCCTGGGGCTGGGGCACCGAAGACGCAGCGCGCGCGCTCGACTACCTCAAGCGCTTCGGGTCGGTGACGGTGCTCAACGGCCACATCCACCAGATCATGCAGAAGGTTGAGGGCAACGTGACGTTTCACACCGCCATGTCGACCGCCTTCCCGCAGCCGGCGCCGGGCACGGCGCCTTCGCCAGGACCGATGAAAGTCGCCGACGACAAGCTGCGCTCGCTGCTCGGTGTCACCGACGTCACCTTCAAGCGTGGACAGCAACGGCTCGCAATCATCGATAAGCCGCTGCAAGGCTAGGACAGGGGACAGCGAGGTCGCACCATGCGAATAAAATTAAGGCCCATCACCTGCCTTGCCGTCCCGTTTGCGGCCGGCATCCTTGTGGCTGCCGCCATCAGCTTTCCCGTGATCTCGGCTCCGGCTCCCGACACCAAGGTGGAGATCGACAATTTCGCTTTTTCCCCCGAGCGCATCACGGTGAAGGCTGGCACCACCGTGACTTGGCTCAATGCGGACGCGCCGCATGCGGTCGCCTCGTCGAGCAATCTGTTCAAGTCGAAGGCGTTCACGGACGGCAGCTTCTCGTTCACGTTCACCACGCCCGGCGTGTACGAAGTATGCTGATCGAGCGGTCAAAGTCGGCGCGGGCTCGGCCGGTGACGGCGGGCGCGGCAATGGCGCAGACAACAAGCGAGCACGCAAGCGCTGCCGCCGTTCGTGGCATGCCTGTGGTGCAAAGCACCGGAGAGATCGAGCTGCAGGGGCATCAGATTCGTCTCTATGGCATGGAGGGCGTCCGCGGCCATCCTGTCCGCGAGCTCAGGCGTTATCTCGGTCGCCGGGAGGTCGTCTGCGAGCCGATCGGCGGCGGCAACGAGCATCGTTGCCGCGTGGATGACCAGGATCTCCCCCGCGTCGTGTTGTTCAACGGCGGGGGCCGCGCGACAACGAGCGCGACGCCGGATTTGCGCAGCCTCGAAGAACAGGCTCGCATGGCGCACGTCGGCATCCGGGCGCGACAAGATGATGACGATGATGATGACTGAGCACGTGCCCGGCCAGCGATGAGCTGATCACGGACACTCCGGACAGGATAACGGGAAGGAAAATGGCCTGCCTTCACCAAATGACGGCTCGAGAGCTTGACGGGATGTTCCCGGACGACAACGCTTGTAAAGCGTATCTGGCAAGCCGTCGTTGGCCTGATAAGGTCCGCTGCCCTCGCTGTGGCAATCCGAAGGTTTATCGTCTGCGTGGCTTCAGGTGGCAGTGCCAAGCTTGCAACTCGAAGGGCTACCAGTTCTCGGTCCTGGTCGGAACCATCTTCGAGAACACGAAAATCCCGCTCAAGGATTGGTTTCGCACGATTCACCTGATGCTGACCAAAAGAGGCCTGACCATCGTCGAGGTACAGCGCACGATCGACCTCGGCTCGTACCGCTCGGCTTGGTACCTGTGCCACCGCATTCGCGCCGCGCTTACCAATGACGGTTTCCGCAAACTCGTAGGCGTCGTTGAAGTGAACGAGGACCGCGAAAAGACAGTTTCCGCCTCCACGTCAACGAGGCCCAGAAATTGGGGGGAAGATCATGCCGGCATTCAGTTCCGAGCTCATCGCAATCATGCGCGCCGCGCTCGAACAGGTAATGACAAAGGTGCCCCCTGCGAAAGCAACTCCTGCGATAAAGGCCCATCTCGCTGAATCGATTTTGCGGGCGGCTGCGGAAGGCGAGACAAGCGAGCAGGGGTTCATAACCGCCGCGGCGGACCAGCTACCCACTATTCTCTCGCTGTTCACGCCAGTTGACCGGCCCCCTCAGCGCACAAGCCACCCACCCGACTGAGTATGCGATCAAGCCACCAGCGCAAAAAGCTTCTAATGAGGTGAGAGTTGGGTAGAAACCGGCGCTGCGGGTCGACGCCCTCCAACTGGCCGATATTCTCCGCCATTGGACGCAGTCGAAAGATGAGTTCGGTACTGTCTCGACGATCCTCCTATCGTAGTGCAGCCCAGTGAGGATCAGCCGCTATGCAAATCCCGGACGATAACGCAATGAGCGTAGATTTATTCCCGCTTTGGTCATTTATTTTTTTTCGCATGGCTGGGGCATCGCGCACCATTTCACTGGAATAAATTACTGCAGCGACTGCTCTCGTTTCCGTGGGCCCACGGGCCTTACGGAGGGATTGCATCATGTCGCAACATCACGAAGACCGCGAAGCCGCTCTCAGCCGTCGTCACGCGCTCGCATGGATAATAGCCACCGGCACCGCTGCTCTGTACGCGCTTTCAGCCGGCGCAGGCAAGCGGTTCAGTCTGTTCGACCGAGCAGATGCGGCGTCCGCAATGGCGCAAGACAAACCGATGATTCCAGTCATCGTGAAGGATACGACATCATTCTATTGGCAAACCGTGATCGCGGGAGCGCGCAAGGCCGGTCAAGATCTCGGCATCAAAATTGTCGAACTGGGTGCCCAATCCGAGTCCGACGTCGGCGGCCAGATTCGTATGCTCGAAATCGCCGTCGCATCAAACCCGACAGCGCTCGTGATCGCGCCCACGCAGTTTGCCGCACTCGGGAGTCCGATGGACGAAGCTGCCAAGAAGGTCAAAATTATCGGGATCGATTCCGCCGCCGATACCGTCGCGTTGACCTCGATGGTGGCGACCGACAACGCGCAGGCGGGTCGTATCGCTGCCGACATCCTCGCCGAGCGCATCCAGAAGACGTATGCCGATGCCGAAGGCGACGTTGCTCTCATCACCTCATTGCCCGGGGTCGCCGCGCTCGATCAGCGTGCCGAGGGATTCAAGGAGCAAATCGCGGCAAAATATGGCGCCTTGGATATCGTCGCCGAGAAGGTCGCCGAAAGCCACGCGGCAGCCCGCCAAATCATGGCAGAGATCATAAGTGCGCATTCCGAACTGCGCGGCGTGTTCGCCTCGAACCCGATTATCGCGCAAGGCGCGGCCGAAGCCGTGTCCGAGAGCAAGACGAACAAGACTGGGGACACGATCAATCTTGTCGGCTTCGACTGGGATGATCAACTCGTCAAGTTGCTGCAGGATGGCACGATCGCAGCGCTCGTTGTCCAGGATCCGTTCCGCATGGGTTATGACGGAGTGAAGACTGCGCTCGCCGCCTCGAAAGGTGAACAAGTACCGACCCATATCGATACCGGCGTCAGCCTCATCACCAAGGCGAACATGAACTCCGCGCGTTCGCGGGAGCTTCTCAACCCGAAGATCAAGTGATCGCGGACCACCGTGAAGAGCCACGCCCCGATATTGAACCGACCATGGTCAGCGAATGGCTCTGACCCGTTGGCTGAGATTCACGTGCCGACGTGTCGGCAGAATGTCCACTTCGGCGGGATCAGCCGATCCGCAATGCCATACACTGTGTGGCTCGAAGAGCGGGAGTGGACTCAATCCCTTTTGACATCATCACTGGGGTGTGAGCGCTCCCGGAGGCGCTCCCGTGGTCTTCGTCTACAACAATGTCGAAACGTGATCCTTCCCGGCCAAGGAGGAACCTGATGCAAATGGCAGCACATATCTGCGCAACGCGCTCAGCAAAGCTGCGCTGTATGCAGCAGGTGTGAAGCATTACACCCGCAAATCGGCCAGGCTGTTCAGGGTATAAAACTCAACCGGCTGCGCCAGGTCGTTCACCGATGCCCAATGCAGCCTAAGATTTCCGACATCCAGGCCGGCCGTTTCGGCCGCCCGCCGCGACACGATAACCCGACAATCGTATTGCTTGGTCAGGCCCTCCAGACGGGAGCATGCATTTGTCGTCTCGCCAATGGCGGAGATGATCTGCGACCCCGGTGGTCCCATCGCGCCGACAATGGCCTCGCCGAAATGAATGCCAATTCCGATTCGCAACGGCTGCAACAAGTCACCTCTCAATCGGCTGTTGAGCTGGTCCATGCGCGCCACATCTCGCGTGCCCCGCGCAAGGCATCGGCGGCACCGACCCCGGGGTCCTTGGCGTGGAGGCCGTAAAGCGCCATCAGCCCGTCGCCGGCGAATTGTGCGTAGTGCCCGCTGGTGGCATCGAGCGCCTTGGTCATTTCGTGAAAGAACTGATTGAGAATGTACAAAAGATCATAGGGCATCTTGGTCTCGCCCAAATCAGTGGACCCGCGCAGATCGACAAACAACACAGTTATCAACCGCTCGCTCCCCTCGAGCCCGCCACGCACCGCACCCTCGCAGCGCCCGCGTCTGCGGCCAGAAGCGGCATGACGGAGATATCGGCGGTTGGGCGGATCTGACAGGCAAGCCGCATGCCGGGCGTCGCGCCAATTCGGGCCAAGGCTATCGCTTCTAATCCCGATGGCTCGGGAAGCCTGTCCAGACTCTTTGTCACCAGAACCCGACAGGTGGTGCAGCGCGCTCTCCCGCCACAAACTGAAGCATGAGGGATGCCATTTTCCCGCAATGCTTCGAGCACCGTCGCTCCCAGCAACATTGGCAATATTCGTCCCCTCGAGTGGGACAGCAGGGGCGGTCTACAAAAGATCGAAAAGAGATCTTCGAACGCCGCGTGCCGCGGCTCGCCGTTGGCTCAAAGCCGATCTAAAACACATCCGACGATGGACGGAAAAGTCCTCGATTTGTTCGCTGTCGAGGGACGGCGAGTTTGGCCGTCGCATCGGCTGCTGCATGGTTATGCGACCAGTGGCCGCAATCGACCGTTAGCACAAACAATTTCCTGTGATGGTCCCCGGGCAAATAAGCCCAGCGCAGAATTTGATCGAGCAATACCACACGCGCCAAAATAAAGACACAGACGTAGCTTCTCCAACCTGGCCAGCTGCACTCGAGCGCGTAGAATACGGCAAAGCCATGCGCGCGCGAGGGCAGTCGCAGTGGGGGCGATCGGTAATGTCGGGTTTGAGGTCGGGTGGCATAGCCACCAGCCTGGTCGGGTTCGCTTTGTTTGGATTTGCCACGGGCGTTCAGGCGCAGAATGCCCCAGCGCCTGACCGCGCAGCCAAAACGCTGTTCGAGTGGATCGTCGGGAGCAGACCGGAAGACAAGCACGACGAGAAATCCCAAGAGCAAGACCGAGTTGATCCTGATCGGCCACACTTTCCCGAGGCGACCACGACCGTGGGAAACGGGCGCATCGTGCTGGAATCGGGATACACCTTCACCAAAAAAGACGGCACCTTCCTCTCGCATTCTTACCCAGAGGCACTGCTTCGGGTGGGCGTGTTCGCGGATTGGTTTGAGTTCCGGATCGGGCAGAACTTTGCGTACCAGCGGCAGACCGCAGAAGACATGACGACGACTGCGAGCGGCGCGCAGGACCTTTATTTGGGCATGAAGCTGGGTCTGACGGAGCAGAAGGGATTGCTGCCACAAATAGCCATCATCCCACAGATGACAGCGCCTACGGGCAGCAGCACGCTGACCGCGGGCCGCATACTTCCCGGCCTGAACGTGGATCTCGGGTGGGAAGTGGTGAAAGACTTCTTCGGGATCGAGTTGCTCATAGCGAACAACTTCGTCCAAGACAACATGCACAACACCGGCTTCCAAGTGGCGACCGGCTTGACGGGACTCGTTCAGATCACGAAAAAGCTGGAGGCGTTTGCCGAATGGGATGCCTTTTACCCGACGGGATCGATCAGCTCATCCGGCCCGCAGCAGTATGCCGTGGGAGGGCTCGTTTATTTTGTTACGCCGAACCTTGCGCTTGATGCTCGGATGGGGGTGGGGCTTAACAGCCGCTCCAATAACTTCCTGACGGGGGTGGGGTTTGCGGCGCGCTATTAGAAAATAAACTCGGCTCCTGAGATATGAGCACAGTGCGCGCACATGCCGCGCGGTCTCTTCGATGGACCAGTGCGGGTAGAGCGCGGCGGCCCCGGCA
>Ga0209526_10003448_pt1 | contig 10763 bp, 8 predicted proteins | sample JacPinW_OM2H0_M1_FD_188566 | JGI IMG/M metagenome (GOLD analysis project Ga0209526, IMG submission 188566) | Forest soil microbial communities from Algoma, Ontario, Canada - Jack Pine, Ontario site 1_JW_OM2H0_M1 (SPAdes) (version 2) | ecosystem: Environmental > Terrestrial > Soil > Boreal...
CACCTGCACAATCACCGAGACCGCCTCGAGCACGAACAATCCGCCGATCACGGCAAGCACGATCTCGTGTTTGACCGCGACCGCGATCGAGCCGAGCATGCCGCCGAGCGCCAGCGAGCCGGTGTCACCCATGAAGATCGACGCCGGCGGCGCGTTGAACCACAGGAATCCCAGGCCCGCGCCCAGCACCGCGCCGCACAGCACTGCGAGCTCACCGGTGCCGGCGACATAGTTGATCTGCAGATAGTCGGAAAACACCGCGTTGCCGACGAGATAGGCGATCAGGCCGAAACTTGCCGATGCGATCATGACCGGCACGATCGCAAGACCGTCGAGACCGTCGGTCAGGTTGACCGCGTTGCCGGCGCCGACAATGATGAACGCGCCGAAGATGACAAACAGCCAACCGAAATTCAGGATCACATCCTTGAAGAACGGAATCACCAGCGCGCTCGAGAGCTGGTCGCGTCCAAGCCGGACCAGCGCGTAGCACGCGGCCAGCGCAATCACCGCTTCGATCGCGAGCCGGATTTTTCCGGCAAAACCGCTATGGCTCTGTTTTGTCACCTTCAGGTAGTCGTCGTAGAAGCCGACGAAGCCAAAACCGAGCGTCACCGCGAGCACGATCCAGACGTAAGGGTTGAGCGGATTGGCCCACAGCAAGGTCGAGACCACGAGGCCTGAAAGGATCATCAGCCCGCCCATGGTCGGCGTGCCGATCTTGGTGATGAGATGCGATTGCGGGCCGTCGGTGCGGATCGGCTGGCCCTTGCCCTGGCGCAGCCGCAGATGATCGATGATCCAGGGGCCGAACAGGAACACGAACAACGCCCCGGTCACCATCGCCCCGCCGGTGCGAAAGGTGATGTAGCGGAACACGTTCAGAAACGTGTGCAAAAAGCCGAAACCGGGAACCGTGTTGGAAAGGTCGATCAGCCAGTAAAACATTCAATTCCGCCCTATACCGCGGCTTCATCCTGCGCGGTCCTGCCGGGAAAGCGCTTTTCGAGCGCGTTCACAATTATTTTCATCTTCGAGCCGAGCGATCCCTTGATCATGATCGCGTCGCCGGCACGTATTGCAGCAACCGCCTGCGCTTCGAGACCCGCCGCGCTTTCGGCATAGCCGCCCCGTTTACCCGCGGAAAGGGCGTCCCACAAGTTACGCATCAGCGGACCGCAACAATAAACCAGATCGATGTGGCCGGCCTTGATCGCCTCGTTCAGGCCGCGGTGCAGCGCGGGACCGGTTGGACCGAGTTCGAGCATATCGCCGAGCACCGCAATGCGCCGGCCACGCGGGCCGACAGCGGCCCGGCCAAGCACGTTGAGCGCCGCGGCCATCGACGCCGGATTGGCGTTATAGCTTTCATCGATCAGGGTGGCCTCGCCGTTGGCAAGCTCAAGCACGCGGCGGGCGCCGCGGCCGGCCGCCGGCTCGATCTGCGACAGCGACAACGCCGCGCGGGCGAGGTCCGCGCCTACGAGCGTGGCTGCCGCCAGCACGGCGAGCGAATTCATCGCCATGTGACGGCCGGGCATGCCGAGCTTGTAGGTGACGTCGTGGCCTAGGATATTGGCGTGCACGGCCGAGCAGGCCGCGTGCAGCGACACGTCGAGCAGCCGAGCGTCGGATTTTTCGTCGGTGCCGAACGAGACGATGCGATCGACGCCGAGCTCTTTGGCGCGGCGCTCCAGGCGAGCGAACTGCGAATTGTCGCGGTTGAGCACCACCGCGCCGCCCGCTTCGACGCCTTCAAAGATCTCCGCCTTGGCGTCGGCAATGGCCTCGATGCCGGCAAAGAATTCCAGATGCACCGGCTCGACAGTGGTGATGATGGCGACATGCGGCCGCACCATCTTGACCAGCGGCTCGATTTCGCCCGCGTGATTCATGCCGATCTCGAAGATCGCAAAACGCGCCGACGCCGGGCATCGCGCCACTGACAGCGGCACGCCCCAATGATTGTTGAACGAGGCCGTCGAGGCATGGGTTTCGCCCTGCCCACCCAAGACGCGCCGCAGCGCCTCTTTGGTCGATGTCTTGCCGACCGAACCCGTGACCGCGATCACCTGCGCGTTCAGACGCGCACGCGCGGCGCGGGCGAGATCGACGAGAGCAGCGAGCACGTCGTCGACCACCAACAGCGGCGCATCGCTTGCGAATTTTCCGCGCTGGGCTGTTTCCACCACCGCCAGCGCGGCGCCCGCCTTTAGCGCGGCCATGACAAAATCATGCCCGTCATGGACGTCGCCCTTGATCGCGAAATAGGCTTCGCCGGCGGCAATGGTGCGGCTGTCGATGGAGAGGCCGGTAACCGCTTCCGGCAAAGCGCCATGGATCGAGGCGCGCATCGCCTGCGCCATCGCGCTCACGGTCCACAACGGCGTCGCGCTCATGCGACCCTCGGCGCAAGCGCTGATTCCACCGCATCATGATCGCTGAACGGCAACACGCGGTCGCCGACGATCTGTCCGGTCTCGTGGCCTTTGCCCGCGATCAGCAGCGCATCGCCCGGCTGCAGAGCGGCGATCGCGTTGCGAATTGCTTCCGCGCGGTCGCCGACTTCCTCGGCGCCCTTCGCCGCGCCGAGGATAGCCGCGCGGATTATTTGTGGATTCTCGCTGCGCGGATTGTCGTCGGTGACGATGACATGATCGGCATTCTCGGCCGCAATCGCACCCATCAACGGCCGCTTGCCAGCATCGCGGTCGCCGCCGGCACCGAACACCACGATGAGCTTGCGTTTGGCGTAAGGCCGCAGCGCCTGCAGCGCTTTTGCCAGCGCATCCGGCTTGTGCGCGTAGTCGACGAAAATGGGCGCGCCGTTGTGCTCGCCGACCCGCTCCAGCCGGCCTTTGGCGCCTTCGAGCTGTTCGAGGGCTTCGAACACTTGATCCGCCTCGCTGCCGGTGCCGATCGCAAGGCCTGCGGACACCAGCGCATTCTCGATCTGGAATTCGCCGACCAGCGGCAATCTCACCGTTTGGATTTGGCCGCGATGTTCGAGTGTGAGCTTTTGCGCGAAGCCGTCGATGTCGGCCTCGACCAGGCGAATGCCCTCGCCGGCACCGTCGGCCTCTCGGCCGACCGCAACGATCCGAAGTTTTCGCGCGCGCGCTGCATCGATCACGGCCTGCGAGCAATCATGATCGGCGGAGATCACCGCGGCGCCATCGGCAGCGACCAGATCGCGGAACAGCCGCAGCTTGGCGGCAAGATAATGTGCGACGTCGGGATGGTAATCCATGTGGTCGCGCGACAGATTGGTAAAACCGCCGGCACTGATCCGAACGCCGTCGAGCCGATACTGATCCAGCCCGTGCGATGATGCTTCGAAGGCAAGATGCGTGACGCCTTCACCCGCGATCTCGTCAAGCTGGCGATGCAGCGCGATCGGATCCGGCGTCGTCAGCGATCCGTAGATGGTGCGCTTCGGCGACACCAATCCGATGGTGCCGATGCTGGCCGAGGCATGACCGAGCCTAAGCCAGATCTGCCGTGTGAAGGCGGCGACCGACGTCTTGCCGCTGGTGCCGGTGACGGCCGCGATCGTTGCGGGTTGCCGCGGATAAAATTTCGCCGCCGCCAGCGCCAGCGCGCGGCGCGGATTGGCGGTCACGACGAACGGCACGCGCAAAACGCCTTGCGGCGGATGATCGCCCGCGACCGCGACCCCGCCCGATGCAATCGCCGCATCGATGAAGCGGGCACCGTCGGTTTTACTTCCGGCGAGCGCGAAGAACAGGTCGCCGGGCTTGACCAGACGGCTATCCACGGCAACGCCAGAGACGACCACCGCTTCTGCTTGCGGGTCGATCTTGGCGTCATCGCTGAACAGCTCGCGAAGTCTCATTGTCTCCAGTCCGGCTGAAGCGTGATGTTACGCCTTACTGGGTTGTCTTCGATGCCGCAAGAATAAGGCGGTCGGACGGCGGCAGATCGAAGCGCGGCTCGATGCCCAAAAGCGGCGCAATACGGGCGATCACATTGCCGCCGGTCGGCACCGCATTCCAGCCCGATGTGATGAAACCGTAGGTTTCCTTCAGCGGCTGGGGCTCGTCCAGCATGATCAGAAGCTGGTACTGGGGCTTGTCGGCCGGCAGGATCGCCGTAAAAGCGGTGAGCACCCGCCGCTTGGCGTAGCGGCCGTTGACCACCTTCTCGGCGGTCCCAGTCTTGCCGCCGATGTAATAGCCCTTGACGTCGGCCTTTCTGGCGGTGCCGATCTCGGCATTCAGCCGCATCAGGAATCGCATCTTGTCGCTGGTCTCCGGCTTGATCACCCGCTTTGCGACCGCCATCGCTTCCTGTTCGGTGCGCTTCAGGAACGTCGGCGGAATAAGGTAACCGCCGTTGACCAGCGCGTCGATGCCCATCACCGCCTGCAGCGGCGCCACCGCGACGCCATGTCCGAATGCAATCGTCACCGTGTTCAGTTCGCTCCAGCGTTTCGGCAGGATCGGCGAGGCGCTCTCGGGCAATTCGGTGCGTAGCCGCTCGAGCTGTCCCATTTTGCGCAGGAACGCCTTGTGCGCCTCGACACCTTGCGACAGCGCGATGCGCGCCGCGCCGACATTGGACGAGAAGGTAAAGACCTCCCGCATGTTGAGGAAGCGGCCCTTCGGCTCGTCGTCGTGAATGGCGAACTTGCCGTAGTGCAACGGGCCGCGCGCGTCCCACATCGAGTTGAGATCGTATTTGCCGGTATCCAGCGCCATCGCCAGCGTAAAAGCCTTGAACGTCGATCCCATCTCGTAGACGCCGGTCGTCAGGCGGTTGATCCGATCGGGATCGTGCGCCTCTTTCGGGTTGTTGGGATCGAAGTCCGGCACCGACACCATGGCCACGATCTCGCCGGTCCTGACGTTGGAGACGAGACCGGAGGCCGCCTTGGCGTGGAATTTTTCCTTGGCCTTGAGGAGTTCGTCGCGCAGCGCGTGCTCGACGCGCAGATCGACCGACAATTCCACCGGCCGCTGCAGCCGGTCGGTGGCAAAGCCGGCGCGATGCAGATCGGCAAGCCCGTTATTGTCGAGCCACTTCTCCATCCCGGCAATGCCCTGGTTGTCGATGTTGACGAGCCCGATCAGGTGCGCGACTTCGTTGCCGGTCGGATAGACGCGCTTGTTCTCGCGCAGGAAGCCGATGCCGGGAATGCCGAGGCGGTGGATTTCCTGCTGCTGCTGCGGGGTGATTTCGCGCTTCAGCCAGACAAAACCCTTTTTCGACGACAGGCGGTCGCGCACTTCGCCGGTGTCGAGATCCGGCAATGTCGCGGTGAGAAGCTCAATCGCTTCATCGCGGTCGATGATCCGGCGCGGCTCGCCAAACAAACTGGGCGCTTTGACGTCGGTGGCGAGCACCTCGCCGTTGCGGTCGACGATATCGGGCCGGGCGGTCGCGATGGCGTCCTGCGCCGCGGCGCGGCGCGCGCCGTGAGCGTCGGCCCCTACCGCGAACATGACGAGCCGTCCGCCGATCACGGCATAGATCGCCGCGAACGCCAGGATCGCAAATCCGACGCGGGCGCGCGCTTTCGCGGCGCGATCGACATTGCGCCCGTAGAGCAGGCTGCGGATCAATCGCTGCCGCCACGGTTCCACAGGTTTCACCGGTGGGCGCACGGTGTCGGTCATTGCCGATCCTCCGGCGCCGGCACCGAGCCCGTGACCGAAGCGGCGTCGGCGGCGGCATCGATGGTCTGGATCATCGAGCCGATCGGATCGCCGGGCCTGACAAGGCTGGGCGGCCGTTCGGGCAGGTTCTTCAACGAATCATATTGCGTGGCGTTGAGAGGCTTTAGGGGCAGATGCCGTTCGGCGAGACCCTGCAGCCGCAGCGGCGCATCGAGCTTGGCCCATTCCGAACGCAATACAGCGATGGCGTCGCGCTGCTCGCGAATTTCCGCCTGTAGCCGCAGCACCCGCTCGGTGCGGGCGGTGGAGTCCATCTTGATGCGGTAGACATAGGCGGCGGCGAACACCAGCGCGCCGATGACGAGAAGATGGATGATCCGCATCGGTCAGCCTCCCCTCATCACGCCGTCAAGCGTCGGCCATGCCGGCAACGAAGCAGCCGCGTGCGCCGGCGCTTGCGTGCGCTCGGCCGCGCGCAGTTTTGCCGACCTCGCGCGCGGATTGGCGGAAATCTCGGCATCATCGGGCTTGACGGGCCGCTTGGTCAAAATGACAAAACTCGGCGCAGCCTGGGTGATTTCCGGCAGATGCCGCGATCCGCCGCCAGCCTTGCCGCGCTCGGCGAAAAAATTCTTGACGATGCGGTCTTCCAGCGAATGAAACGACACCACGACCAACCGGCCGCCCGGCTTCAGCACGCTTTCGGCCGCCGTCAGCGCCAAATGCAGTTCGTCGAGTTCCTCGTTGACGAAGATCCGCAAAGCTTGAAAGGTCCGCGTTGCCGGGTGAATTTCGCCCGGTTTTGATCGCACGACCTTGGCGACGATAGCGGCGAGCGCCCGCGTGGTCGTGACCGGCGCTTCCTTGCGGGCCGCGACGATGGCCCGCGCAACGGCACGCGAATGCCGCTCTTCGCCAAAAATGTAGATGATGTTGGCGAGATCGGTCTCGGATGCGCTTGCGATCACGTCCGCCGCGGTCGGGCCGTCACGGCCCATCCTCATGTCGAGCGGACCGCCCAGCCGAAACGAGAAGCCGCGCTCGGCCTCGTCGAGCTGCATCGAGGACACCCCGACATCCATGACGACGCCGTCGACCGCAGCAAAACCCTGCGCGGCGCAAATTTCGGCCAGATTGGAAAATCGGTCCTCGACCAAGGTCAGCCGGCCGCCCGATCGGTCCACCAGGTCGAACCCGCCCACTATCGCCGACCGGTCGCGGTCGATGCCGAGGACGCGGGTTCCCGCGACGTCGAGGATCGCCCGGCTGTAGCCGCCGGCCCCAAAAGTGGCGTCGACATAGATGCCGCCATCGCGGGGCTCGAGCATCTCGACCGCCTCGCCGCCGAGCACGGGAACATGGCGCGGCGGAGCCGGATTCATGCGCACGCTCCCGGCGCGATCCGGCAGCAAATATGGAACTTTGGCTCGAGCGGGCCCATTGCGCCTCAAATCCACAGGCTTCGCCGGGCTTTTCGGCTCGAAAAGCCATTGCAAGGCAGAACTGCCGACCCCGATTACTCCCGACCGCAAACCCTGATTTCCGCACGGAATTTCTTGGGCTGCCATGGGATTTCGAGCGTGAAAGAGACCTCGGCCGTCCCCCAAACTGGTTCGGCTCTTCACCACTTAGTAACGTCAGTTAGCATTAAGAAAGCGTTGATGGGATGGGTACAATTGCCCGCCCGTCCGGCCGGTGATGCTTCCCGCACACACTCCGACAAAATGCGAAGCGAGGACCCCACTCGCGCATTGCGCAGACCGCTAGGTAAAGGAATAGTAAACGAGGATGGTGTTGAAAACGCATCCTTGCCGTTCTCCTGTCCGGTTTTGAGCTATCCTATGTCGCTCGGTTCGTTCGCATCTGCTGGTATTGATTCGAAGCACCGCGCCCTCCCGCTCCCCAGGCTCAATGCGAACATGAAGACATTCACCCCCGATTCATCGATCGCTTCCGACGTCATCCCGTCGGTGAATTATGGCGACCGCAGCAAGGGCCGTTTGCCCGACATGATCGTACTGCATTACACTGGAATGCCGGATGTCGAAGCCGCGATCGCGCAGCTGTGCACCGCCGGAACCGACGTATCGGCACATTACGTCGTGCTGGAAGACGGCCGCATCGTGCAATGCGTTCAGGAGGCCAAGCGCGCCTGGCATGCCGGCGTCGCATCCTGGGCCGGCGATGAGGACATCAATTCCTGCTCGATCGGTATCGAGATCGTCAATCGCGGCCATGACTGGGGCTATCCGGACTATCCGCTGCGCCAGATCGCCGCCGTGATTGCGCTGTGCCGCGGCATCATGCTCCGCCGCAAGGTGCCGTCGCATCGCGTGCTCGCCCATTCCGACGTGGCACCCGCGCGCAAGAAGGACCCCGGCGAGAAGTTCCCGTGGCATTCGCTGGCCAATTCGGGCGTCGGCCATTGGGTGCAGCCGGCGCCGATCGTGCGCGGCGAAACGCTCAAGCTCGGCACCATCAGCGACGATGTCCGCGACCTGCAGCAGGCGCTGGCGAGATACGGCTACGGTATCCCGATCAACGGCAAATATGACGGCGCCACCATGGAAGTGGTGACCGCCTTCCAGCGCCACTTCCGCCCCGCCCGCGTCGACGGCGTCGCCGATCATTCGACGCTGACCACCTTGCAGTCGCTGCTGGCGAGTCTTTCGGCCGAGGCGAAGACGGTGGCGGCGAAGTAAGAACGGCTCGCTCTTCTGTTGTCAGCGGAAGTGCGCTCCCTCGCCCCGCTCTTCGCGGGGAGAGGGTTGGGGTGAGGGGCTCTTCTATCCGCAAGTGGTGAGACGCGAGGTGAGCAGTGTGCCCTGCCCCTCACCCGAAATTCGAGTTGCACTCGAATTTCGACCTCTCCCCGTAAAGAACGGGGAGAGGTAAGAAAGCGCCCTCGCCCCTTAGCTTTTTTCCTGATCCAATTCCGCAAGCCGCCTCGCATACAGCCGCCGCAGGGGCTCCAACTGCGTCGCGGCCGTCGCCGCCAGATACGCCTCGCGTGCGGCATCATTCCGGCCGAGCCGGCGCAACAGATCGGCGCGAACCGCCGGCATCAGTTCATAGCCTTGAAGCCCGCCGCGCGCTTCCAGCGCATCAATCAAGTCCAGTGCGCGCGCAGGTCCGTCCACCATCGACACGGCAGCGGCGTGATTGAGTTCGATCACCGGCGACGGGCTGATGCGCAGCAGCACTTCATAAAGACCTGCAATCTGCGGCCAGTCGGTGTCTTGATAGCTCGGCGCCCGTGCATGAAGAGCGGCGATCGCGGCCTGCACCGCGTAGGCTTCCGGCCGGCCCGGCATCCGCAAGGCCACTTCCACCAACCTCAGCCCTTCGGCAATCTGCAAAGAATCCCATAGCCCACGGTCCTGCTCTTCCAGGAGCACGATGTCACCGCCTGCGGTCTGGCGCGAGGCGCGTCGTGCGTCGTGCAACAGCATCAGAGCCAACAATCCCTTGATCTCGCCCCGCTGCGGCATCAGCGCGTCGAGCAGGCGGCCAAGCCGGATCGCTTCGCGCGCCAGACTGGGCCGCATGAGGTCCTCGCCGGACGTCGCGACATAACCTTCGGTGAAGACGAGATAGATCACAGCTAACACGCCACGCAGCCGCGGCTCCAGCTTGTCACGGTCGGGCACCTCGTAGGGAATTCCGGCGAGCCGGATTTTCTGCTTGGCGCGGACGAGGCGCTGCGCCATTGCCTCTTCGCTCACCAGAAAAGCGCGCGCGACCTGCGCGGTCGTCAGCCCGCAGACCGTGCGCAGCGTCAACACGACCTGAACTTCGGCGGCGAAGGCCGGATGGCAACAGGTGAAGATCAGACGCAACATGTCGTCATCAAGCGCCGTCGTATCGCCGACCTCGTCGGAGGCTGCGGCATTGAGCAGTAATTCGTGAGTCAGTTCTTCCTGCTTGCCGCGAAACGCGATTTGCCGGCGAACCCGGTCGATCGCCTTGTTGCGTCCGACGTTGACCAGCCACGCCCGCGGATTGGATGGCGGATCGGCGGCCGGCCAGCGTTCCAGCGCGACCGCAAACGCGTCCTGCAACGCGTCCTCGGCGAGATCGAAATCGCCGACGAGGCGGATCAGCGTTGCCAGCGCCCGACCAGCCTCATCGCGGAACATTTTTTCGATTTCGATAGGCGTCATGGGGCGATCCGCTTTCGTCGTTCCGGGGCGTGCGAAGCATGAACCCGGAACCTCGAGATTCCGGGTTCGACGCTTCGCGTCGCCCCGGAATGACGGCTTCGCCGTCAGTTATTATAGATCATGATCGGCCTGACCTCGATCGAACCCGTCTTGGCGCCAGGAATGCGCGCGGCAACGGCAAGCGCGGTGTCGAGATCCTTGGCTTCGACCAGATAGTAGCCCCCGAGTTGCTCGCGCGTCTCCGCGAACGGACCATCCGTCGTCAAGGTCTTGCCGTCGCGAACGCGCACGGTGGTCGCCGTCGTTGTCGGCTGCAGTCCATCGCCGGCCTTGAAATGACCGCTCTGGATGATGGACTGGGTGAATGCACCGTAATCCGCCATCATGGCCTGACGCGCCGTTGCGTCCATTTTGCCGAGTTCGGCTTCGTTCCGATAGATCAACAACAGATACTGCATGGTTGGCTCCTTTTGATCGGCTTGATCGCCGACATCCAGTCGAACGGCGAAACCGCGAAACGACATCTTCAGGATAATTTATTTTGGGCGGCCGATGCGGTCCGTTATCTCCTTATTCTGACGCGTTTTCTTCACGCGAACCGGTAACCACTTCGCTTGAAAACGCTATGTCGGCTTGACGCAGCAGCCCTAAGCCCCCATCACAAAGGACGTCAGTCGGCCGGACGGCCGCTCCCGATAGGGCCGAAAGGCTGCTGGAGAGGAAAGTCCGGGCTCCATCGACATACGGTGCCGGATAACATCCGGCGGGGGCAACCCCAGGGAAAGTGCCACAGAGAACGAACCGCTTCCCCCACCCTACCCTCCCCCGCTTGCGGGGGAGGGATAAAGGGTGGGGGCGTAGCAAGGGTGAAAAGGTGCGGTAAGAGCGCACCGCGGGTCCGGCAACGGAACCGGCATGGCAAACCACACCGGGAGCAAGACCGAATAGGGACGGCAACGCG
>Ga0209526_10003449_pt1 | contig 10762 bp, 21 predicted proteins | sample JacPinW_OM2H0_M1_FD_188566 | JGI IMG/M metagenome (GOLD analysis project Ga0209526, IMG submission 188566) | Forest soil microbial communities from Algoma, Ontario, Canada - Jack Pine, Ontario site 1_JW_OM2H0_M1 (SPAdes) (version 2) | ecosystem: Environmental > Terrestrial > Soil > Boreal...
TGAGCTGATCGAACAATGTTAGATTGCTCGTCGTCCGAACGATCTTCACTTTCCCTGCCTTGACCTGCCGGTTCACCGCCCGCCCCCCGTTCACCCGGTCGATATCGGCCTTGACCAACAAGATCCTCGCGCGGGCAAACACATCGGCCGTCGATTCTCCAGACGCACTGTGGGCCACCACCTTGTTCCAGCAGTCGTGGCCAGCGTAGACCTCATTCAAGCAGGCCGGAGGCGTGTCCCGGGTGATCTCGGGGATCATCTCCGTGTCCTGCATCCCGCGCATCCAGACCGAATCCAGCAAATAGTCCGTCCCTTCCTCGTCCGTCACCCATGCCCCAAACACCGCATGGTGCCGGTATCCCCAGTCAAAGCTCCCCCAATGCCGCCAATGCCGCGGCAATGGATTCGGTAACTCATCCCGTCCGATCAGGATATCCGCCGTGACCGTATCGTAATACGCGCCGGTCAAACTCTCCCAATCGCCTTCGACAAACCGCTTGTACTCGTGCGCGGGCATCTCCTTCCACGCCTCGCGCTGTGCCTCTGAAATGAACGGGTTGTCCGCCTGCGTCGTTGGGATAAACGCATAGGGCGCCTTGATCGTCCCGTCCCGCCATGGCAGATAAAATCTCCTGCGTGGCCACCCCGCGCACGGGTTGAACGTACTCAGAATATACGGGCTCGGCTGGTCATCCACCCCACGCCCCGGGATGATCCACGTCCCTGCCCGCTCGAGTTCCTTCACAAACGTCCGTTCACTCAGTTCGTCGGCTTCCTCGTTCAAGAACCCGTTCACCTCGTACCCGTGGAACCGCAGCAACTCCGGGTCCTTGTCAATGTTCTCCCCTCGCCACAAGATCACCGACCCGTTCTTGCACTCGCTCGTCCAGTCATCCTGCTTCACCGGGGCAATAAAATCACCCGCCATCTGCCGCAACTTCTCGAAACTTGGCAACGTCGTGTCCCGCAACCGCTGCAAGTCCTTCCGAATCACCGCCCACCGCGACCCCGGATACACCCGACACAACACAATAATCGCCGCCAACGACCCAAACGTCTTCGTCCCCCGGATCCCCCCACCAAACCCAATCAGCCGCGACTTCCCATCACTCACCGTCTCCAACAACTTCACCTGCACCGGCGTCGCCACGAAACTCACGAACCAGCCTCAACAGTCGCCAGAGCGTAATTTTCGGCGTGACGGAGGAGTCCCATCGCGAAGGCCGGGGCGGGAGCTTTCGGGTACGGTCGGGTGGCCTGGGGGTGGCGATGGTGTAAGCGGAGGCGCGGCATGCGGTTAGCTAGGCGGCGTCGTCCCCGTCGCTGGACGAGAGGTAACGTGACGGGACTCGTGGCCTCTCTACTATAGTAGGGGCCTGCGGTGTGGGCGCTGGCTGCGCCTTTCCCCCGAGGAGCGCGAGCCGTGCGTATTCGGATAGGCTCATGGTTGCCCTGGCCGCCCTGTCGTGGACCGCAAGCCATTCGGCCTCGGTGAGCCGGAGCGTCATCGCCCGCGCCCTGCGTCTGGTGGTCATAACCCCCAACATAATGGCAGTACATCTGTATTGCCACATGTATTGCCACTAGAACTCTACCTTCTTGTCCCCGAACGTCCATTGCTGCGTGTTCACCTGGACGTTGACCTGCACGTCGGGGCCTTTCTCGATCGTCTTCGCGTAGAGCTGCGTCCAGAAGTCGCGCGGGTACTTCTCTGCGAACTCGTGCATCGCTCGGATGCTCGATCCTGCGCCAAGTCGTTGCGCCACAGCGAGAATGACGCGGGTGCGCGTGATAACGGGGCGTCTGGCGTCGAGGGCTGGGGTAGTGGATGCTTTGTAAAGCATGGATACTACTAGAGTGGTGGTTGGGGTTGCCTCTTCGTGCAAGATGCACGGAACGAGGCGGAATGCAATGTGTCGATGTGACGCACAATGGGCGTCGAGTGCTCTTACAGGGCGTTGCGCTATTGGTATGTGTTATGCTAGTAGATGTCTGTGCAAGGCCAGTCAGAACCGGGGCGGATGTCCCCGAGTTCGATTCCAAACAAGGCCAATCAGAGGAACCCTCAGATGAGTAAGGTGATCGAGATTTACCCGAAGGAGACGGCGGCGATCATCAAAGCGTTACTGCGGAAGTCATTTCCCGCTACAAAGTTCAGTGTCACAACCGGGCGCGGGTCCATGGTGTCGAGCGTGCATGTCCACTGGACGGATGGGCCGACTGCCCAGCGCGTCAACGCGGTGTGCAAGCAATTTGAGGCCGGGCATTTCGACGGGATGACGGACTCGTACACCTACGCGGCAGACCGCGCGGTTGTTGTAGATGGCGTGACATACGAGCCCTGCACAAAGTACGTATTCCCAGAGCGGAAGATTTCGTCCGCATTGGCTCGGCGGGGCGCCGCGCAGGTTGCCGCGTACTTCGGCGTGGCCATGCCCGGCGTGCTCGACATGGACGGCTATTGGAAACTCACCGGGGATCCGCACATCAAGCCCGCTGGCGAGTATGCATCCACCCTGATCTATCAAGCGGCATCCGACGCAACGAAGTTCGCCCGTCGGTAGATCGCAGGTCGGCCAGCCGGGACGCTTCGATGCAGTTCGACTCTGCAGCTGGCCCATTGGTTCACCCTCTCAATCAGCACCCGCACACACGCCCGCCAATCTACCACCATTCCCCGAGAAAATCCAATGAAATCGCCACCGTTCCCAAAGCCGTATTCCGTGCAAAAAGCAGACGCGCGAACCGTGGTTGTTCCGCAGGATGGCGTGAATCCGTTCTACTGCACCGTGTGCAAAGCGGACCTCTGTGCCCACACCGAGGCCATGCCGAGAGACGCCGAAACCGTCGCGCGTGTGGCTCGGGCATGGGAGCGCATTCGCGCCTCGGAGATCGTATGACCATCTACAGCATCATGACCGCCGCCCACTTGGCCGGCCTCATCGGGCGCACCGCACACGCGCCCTTTTCCTCGAGTCCCACGAATGCCCCCATTTCGGTCCAGGTCTTCATCAGAGACGCAAAAGTGACCTGGGGGCGCACGCGGTACCTGGTTGAGCCGGTGTGCGGGTCGGGGGCAACGTGGGTCGAAAGCATCACGCTGGATGAGTCCTAGCGACCATCGCGTCGCAGGAGACGGAGGGGGTCACCGGTCCACTCCTGCGAGTTCGAGCGAGCCTTGCGCAAGCCGCTCGCAGGCGACGCGAATCAGGTCATCTCGGTCGTGCGCCTCGGCAGGCCAGCGGTATTCGTTCGGGCCGTACACCGCGCGGGCGAGCACGCGCATGGCGGATTTCCACTCCGTGCGCTCGAGACTCCGCGTTTAGGCGGTGCTGGCCGGAGCTCTGTGTCGCTATCCACTCGGCCCTCTTAAGGGCCTCTAGTTCGCGAATGGACGGCAGCGCGTCTTCGTAACTATGCGCGCCCTTGATCCGCTCACGGAGACGTTCTTCGTGGGTCATGCAGCCTCCTTGTCGTCGCACAGGTGACTCGTATCGCGCAGCAGTTCCCACCGAATGCGGGGCGCGATGGTGTGTTTGTCCGAGCGGGCCCGCGATGGGCGGTCCCACGACTCGGCGGACACTTGCCCCTCGTTCTTGGCGTGAACGGCTCTTAAACTCGCGCCCGACTCACTTGCCAGCGTGTACGTCTTGAGCGACCAGATGCCCATTGCGCGCGACGTGCGGCAGGCCACGCCGTAGAGGTAGGAGCAGGCGTTCGGCGTGCCATCCGTGGCGAGACGCACGACCTCAGCGCGGCGCGGGTGGCGAAGCATGCGGGCGACCACGTTCCCGACCATGACAACCCCGACGAGCTGCTGGCCGAGATAGGCCACAACCGCCCAGCGCGCAGCGTGAATCACCGGATTGTGCCGGTGTTCCTCACCCACGAACTTCCGCGCCTCTTTGATCGGCATCGGATGATGCGTCAGGCTTGTCTCGGCGCTCATGCGGTTCGCTCGCTCGCCACGCCGAGGACGGCGAAGCCGTGGAGGAGGAGGTCGCTCACGGACGCACCACGTTGCGAGCAGCGATGCACTCAGGGCACAGCAAGCCCGTGCCGCCGCTCCACGTTCCCCATCCACCGAGGGTGCGCGACTGCTTACCGCATTGCTCGCACGAATGCAGCGCGAGGACGGCTGGATTCGGCAGGTTTGGCCAATCGAGGAGCCGCGCGGTCGGATGCCATGCGCACAGGGTGCCATCGGGGCGGCGATATTGGTCGGGATGTCCAATCGACGGAGTGACTATCCCATCCGGCGCAATGGCGTGATTTACCAGCGACAGGGGGCGCGAGCATTCCTTGCACCACACAACAGCCGAGTAACGCGGGGCGTCAGTGGCTTCGCCAAAGAGGAAGATCGACCACGTTCCGGCCTTCTCGGTGCCGACGCGGCGCGGGATCTCGTCGCTCACGGCTGCGCTCCGACCAGAGCGCGGAGACGCGCGTCGGCGGCAACCATAGCGTCCCATGTGGCGGCGCTCGATTGTCTGAAGTGCGCATCGGCGGTCGCGTATTTCTCGCGGACGGCGTCGGTCAGGGCGGCGAGCCGGGATTCCAGTGATAGGAAACGCGCGACCGTTTCGCCGTCCATCGTGTAGCAGTATACGGGCGGCTCATCCCCGGTATACCCGATGGCGTAAACTCCATCCGGCAGTGTCGGCGTCGCTCCCGCTGCCGGTGGGACCGAGGAGGACGCGGCGTTGAGATATTCGCGGGTGCTCATGCGTCTGGCTCCGGGTGTGGGGTGGGCGGCCGGCGAACGCGGACGTTCTCGTCGTGAACGCGGCACGGGTTGAGATGTAGGAATGCGCGAACTCGCGCCCAACTACGTTCCGTTGCCGCTTTCGCGTCTGGCTGAACCGTGAAGTCGTCGTCGGACCAGTCGCTCGTTGAAAGGCTCACGGGGCCTTCTCCGGTACGGCCAACGCTTCGCGAAGATCAGCAATGGCGTCAAACAACGCCCCGCGATCCCAACGCACGTCGTCGCTAGTCACCGCGCTTGCAGCCTTGCGCAGCCGCGCGTTCTCCTCGGTGAGCGCCGAGAGGCGGGACTCGGCGGCGGCAACGGTCGCCTCGTACCGCTCCAATGCGTGCGGCATGATAGGGAAATTGCGCGATGCCAAATCCAGATTGGCCAGAATCGCGACTCGATCCAGCATCGTGAGCGGGTCAGCCATCGTGCCCTCCCGTGGCCGCGCCGATGGTTGCGGGTTCACTGTATAGCGCAGTCGCTATGTCGGTGAATGCGCATCTAAGCCGCTCGCTCGCTGCGACCCATCGGCTCGTCTTCGCGGCGTCGAACGAGATGACCTGCACCTTCTCGGCATCCCACGCGTTGGCGGCTGAGATGCATTCTTCCGCCGCTTCCCGTAGCCGCTCGTGCTCGGCGCGGAGGCGGGAGAGTTCGGAGTGAATGTCAGCGACGTGCTGGTACAGCCGCGACTGCGCCGCATTTAATCGACTTTTGTTTCTCTCACTGGCTGCGTTTCGTAGCGCGCAGATTAGGCGGACAAGCTCCGGCTCCGTCGTCTCGCCCCCTCGTGCGTCTGGCGGGGCGCTGTCGTCCACTAGGCCACATGTGCAACCCTTCGCGTATCCGGTCCCGGCGCATGCCTCGCATGTCGTCGGGCCGCTCTCTGGCGAGGCGGAAACGAAGCCGTGGTACGACATGAGGTCGAAATCGTGATGGATCAAACTCGTCTCCGCGCGCCCGCAGTTCGCGCACAGCGCCGTCTCGGTCCTCGGTGGGACGCTATTCATTATCGAAGATCCTCCTAACTGCCGCTGCGAGGTCGATGGTCGCTGCGATGCGGTTGAGCGCATCCGAAATACGTGCTGCGGCCAGATAGAGCCCGACATAGATCAGCACCGCCGCTGTTATGGCTGTGAAATCGCTCATGGCGCGGTCCTCGGTGGGGTGCTCGGAGAGGAGGTCATGCGCGGGCTCCGTCGAATGATGACAGCGGCGTGTCAGCGCGAAGGTAAAGCGGGTGGCGCGGGTGCCCGTCCTTCGTGACGCCCCAGCAGTTGAGGTGCGGCAACCCGAGCGCGCGGACCTCTTTGTCGCGTCCGAGGAATCCGCCATGGGCGCCCCATGCGGCCACAACGATCACCTCGTCGCCCCACGCATAGGTGCGAATCGTGCCATCGTTGGCGTCACCGACGATGTCGATACCGGCCTCGTAGGAGTCCTTCATGTCCATCGGGTTTGTGGCGCGGAAGGCGAACAGGTTGAGCATGACCAACGCATCGCACCGCTGCGCTCGCGCGAATCCGATGCAGCGGCGGATGGTCGGGTCGTCCACGTTTTCGTCGGCGGTTGACGGATTCAGTCCGATGACCACAAGCTGCCGCCGCCCCGAATCCCATCGGCGCGTTAGTACGTAGCGATAGAGCCGGTCAAGCGAGAACACGGCACCGCGCTCCATGTCGGAACCAGCGAGTGTCGTGATCATTCCGGCTTCCCCTGCGCGGGACCGTGACGATGCGTCTTACATAGCGCGGCCTTCCCGCCAGCGACGGAATCCGGCGGGGCTTCTTTGCTACTGATCTTCCAACCCTGCGCTCGTGCCTGCGCGACACAATCGCCGTAATTCACTGCCGCAAATTGGCCCCTCTCGTCACAATCCGGCGCATCGCAGTAGACGTGAAGCTCGTAACCTCCGACTGTGCTCATGTTTTCCCCTGCGCGGGACGGGCCGCGCACTCGGACTTCATCGCTAGATAGTCGTCCACGGTGTCATGAAATGCGGTGACGGCTTCGTCGGCGGTTGCACCTTCAAACGTGGCTACGTCGGGAGCGATGTCCTCCACCTCACCGAACCAGCGAGCGCTCTCAGCGTCCCACGACATGTTGCCGAAGAAGTCCTTAAACCGGGGGCGCAAAGGGCCAACACGAGTTACGTCGCTCTCGTGCCCCCCTCGGTGATTCTTCGCGAGCAGGCAGCGCGTTCCCGCCGCGTCAACGAACGTGCAGTCATCCGCCGCAGTCGTCGCGTGACGGGCCGCGCGCTCCTTGGTGATGGTTGCCAATCCGTTCCACGCGAGGTCCAACGCCGCCCGGGTGAGTTCTGGCGTCGCCTCCAGCCAGTTGTAGCCGCGCCCGATATGCGGCAGCGTCAACGGCAAGCGGTCGATGCGTTCCGTATCCCCTCGTCCGGCCTCGACGAGATCGAGGAGGGCGAGCGCGCCTTGGCCGTTGATCTCGTCGGTCAGCGCTTTCGCTGCAGCTTTCCACGCGGCATGTGCGTGCTCCCAGTCGCGGTCGTTATCCGTAGAGTCCAAAACGCGCCTTGCAGCGATTTCTGCCATCGCCAGTGCGCGCAGCCGCGCGAGGTCGGGGGCGGGGCTCACAGGGGGACCTCGGAAACGGCGGCGAGTGCGGCGAGACAAATGGCGAGCGGCGCGGATTCGCACGAGCCGTGAAAGTGCTGGCGCTCGTGGGGCGTGCCGATGTCGGTGATGATGTTGCACCCCCATGTGGGAGCGTACCGGTTCATCACGTTGACCCGCGCGCCGAGCGAAACCAGCTCCCCAACCACCTCCCACGCGGCGGCGATATCCGAGCTGTAATGCCGGACGTTGTCGATGTACCGCGTCTCGTCGCCTTCGGGGTCGCCGCCAGCATACGAGGACGAGAGCCACGTCCACGGCTTCCCGTAAGCGAACGAGCTTCCTGCGGGCGGATAGTCGAATCGACGCCAACGAAGGCCCATCACCTTCTCGGCAACCAGCGCGTCCAACTCGCGTCCCGCTTTCGTCGGGGTCGTCGTCGTGTCGCTCATGTGGGCTCCGCCGTGGAAGGGGTTGACCTGACATTCAGTGTCGCAGTGCGGAGATCATCGTCGACCCACACGAAGTCTTGCGCCCTCCACCGCAGCCTGCCGTCGCCAAGGAGTTCGTCGCTCACCGCGTCCATGAGCCCCACGCTCGCCCGCGCCATCTCAAGCATGATGGCGAACTCGCGGAGGCATTCACTAAGACGCTCCTCAGGGACGGCGAGGAAATCCCATACCGTGCGAATGCGGTAGTGCGCGACACCCGATGCGTCCCGAGAGAGCACCGGTTCGTGCGGTTGATCGTTCGCGGTCTTATCCTCATGCCGTGTCATCGCTTCGCCCTCTCTCGTAACGTCTGGTAATCAGGCAACGGCTCACGCACCGACTGTCGTCTTCTTGTCGTACACGCCGACGCCGCCATCGTGGGCCTGAATCGCCTTGCCGAGTCGCATCGACGCATCTTCGAGGTGACGATAGCAGAGCATTAGGTTGGCGATCATTTCGCCCGTGTCTTCGCCCTTCTCCCTTGGCGCCGATTTCACATAGTCAGCCGCCGCCTTCACATCGTGCGCGGCGTTCTTGATCGTGGTGCGAATGGCGTTACAGTCCTTCGTGAACAGCGAAAGCGGGACGGCCATCGGTTGCATGCTCTCGGACTTGCTCAGGTTCTCTTTGTTCATGGGTTCCTTTGTGGGTGAATGGTGCGAAGGCTCGGCGCTCGGGGTTTCACCGGCGGCTGCAACAGCGGGGACGCGAGACGCGGGAGCTTGGGCCGGTCGAACCGCTCGTAGAACCACGGGGCGACCGCGAAGCCCAGGACGATCCCGAGGCCGAGCACGGCGAGGTAGGAGATCATGCGACACACTCCGCCGCTGGCCGAAAGCAGTGCGCAATCCAGCGCGCGAGCGGGAACGGGATCTTCGCAATCCGCGCCGAGACGGCTTTCCGCGCCGAGGACTTGGAGCCGTGCTGCGCTGCGCCGTCCTGAAACCAGCGGTCGCCTTTCCCGTTGGCGCGCTCGCCTGAAATACCGGACTGCTTTACGCCGTCGTCGGATGTGTGCTGCTTCGCCGTCTCGTCGTAGTGCTTGTCTCTCCACGCCTGTGAAATCTGGCGATGCACGGGATTCTTGCCATGCCCGCTCGTTGTGTTGTGCGCGACGTTGAACCACGAGCCGCCAGCGTTCTTGATCTCGTCGGCCTTTAGATCACGCGCGTTCTGAACATTCCAGCCGTCCGTCCACTTGCCTGTTGCGCGGTTGCAACGATCACCGGCTTTCACGCCATTCGCCGCGCGTTCCGCCGAGTGGTGGAAGTTCGTTTCCCCGTTGGAGCGCTGCGTGACGCCATCTTTCATCACGCCACGCTGGTTTGTGATCGGCATGAGCGCTGGCACGTCGCCCCACAGGTAGTAACTCCCGTAGTGCCACTGCGCTTTCCCGACCCACGGTTGCGCGCCTCTGACGTTCTCCTGGATCATCGGGATGTACCGACCAGCCGCCTCGCAGGCTTCGCGCTGAATCCGCGCCGCTTGCGCAAAGAGGTGCATCCCGAACTCGGGCGGACCGAGCGCCTTTGCGCGCTTCCACGGCATCGCCCGATAGCTGAACTCTTGGCAGGGCGAACTGGCGACGATGCATGCCGCATCCTTGAACTGCGAGCCGTGGAGCGTGCACACATCCTGCAACACGAGCTGCGCCGGATAGCGATGCTCGCCATAGATGTGACGCTCGATGTCGAACCCGATCACGTCGAAGCCTTCGGCTACGAACCCTTCGGTCCAGCCACCAAGTCCGCAAAAGAGGTCGATGCAGAGCGGTCTGCCCACGAGGTCCGACGCGGCGTAGCAGAGCGGGGCGCTCATACGGGGACCGTCGGTTGCTGCGAGGCCCACACGTCGTACTCAGGCAAGCCGTTCGCTCGACCGGCGCGTTTCTCGACTTCGACCATGCACCGCGCAAACCCGCAATTCTGCGCGCGATAATGCTTCGTCACGTCCGCGACGATGGTGCGGTATTCCGCAGGATGTTCCACACGGTACGCGTTCGCGGCGACCCGCTGGGCGGCGCGGTACTGCGCTTGGAGATCGAGCTCGTCAGCCACGGGCTTTATCCCATCCGGGGAAGTCGACGTTACTAACGAGTTCACCAGCACGGGCGGTGAGCGAAGCCATTTCAGCCACGCGAGCCCACCGAGCCTTTGCGGCCTTCCGGGCCGACATGCTGCGCTGGCGCGGCGTCAGGTTCTTCGCCCGCGTCTTCCCGCCGATGCGGCCCCAGTATTCCGGCGTGTGCTTTTTCATGTCGTGAACAGTATGCGTAGGGGCTCGGCATGTCAAGCACTTTCTTTTCACGTTGGTGACTTGCTTGCAAACACGAGTCATATTTCTGAACAGACCCCCCGCATTGGCCGTAGGTACCCGGTCAGGAGCAGAGCTGGGGCGCGTGGCACTCATTGGCGGCTTACCTGGAGCATACGGCGGGGTCAGTCCGTGGGCCATCGGCAGGGTCACCAGCATCTTCAGAGCGGAAGCAACAGCACGGACGGCCAGCGGTTCTACGGCACCCGGTCGCAGCGGTGGGCGTTGCCGGGATTTAGTTGGTACGCTGGGGTATCCCTTCTCATTAGCGTTGTGCGAGGGACGTGCGCGATGCCCTCTCCGGGTTAACGATGACCGAAGCCCCGGATGAACTCACGGGGCAGATTATCGGCGCAAAACTGGCGGCATGGGCAAAAGAAAGCGGCCCTTGCGATTCCCCCCTAAGAAGTCCCGCCCACCGCCCGAAGGCGAGAAGTACGAGAAAGGGAACACAAGGGCCGAGATCTATGACGAACTTCCGCCACGCTTCTTAGGACGCGACGTACTCCTGAAAACTACGGCATATCCCGAGCCCGTCAAGCCTGCGTTTCACCGCACCCTCCACGCGGGCAGGCTCGTCCCTTTGGCGGAGGCCCTGACCGACGGATGCTCGAGCCCCCGTA
>Ga0209526_10003450_pt1 | contig 10760 bp, 9 predicted proteins | sample JacPinW_OM2H0_M1_FD_188566 | JGI IMG/M metagenome (GOLD analysis project Ga0209526, IMG submission 188566) | Forest soil microbial communities from Algoma, Ontario, Canada - Jack Pine, Ontario site 1_JW_OM2H0_M1 (SPAdes) (version 2) | ecosystem: Environmental > Terrestrial > Soil > Boreal...
GCAACAGGTCCACGACCGTTGCGCCGGCACTCACTTCGCGGCCTTCTCCATTGACCGATACCGTCATCGTTGTCCCCACTCGGTTCATCCTGCGGCCGGCACCTTCGGTTTGGCACGCAATTGAAATCGCAATTGAGTTCGAGCCGCTCCAACCATCGCCTCGATGACCAGCGCCGGCTCGTCGCCGGTCAGCCGCGGCATATCGAATTCGAGCAGCGCATCCCCGTTGGCGCGCGTTTCGGTGGAAAACTCCGCGCGATCCGCGGCGCCGTCAATGCGCACGCAGATGCCCGCGCCGGCAACCGGGGTGCCCCCATTTTTGTGCCGCACGGCAATCTGCATCGTCGCGTGCCGCCCCGACAGCCAGGTCTTGGCGTTCATCAGCTCCAGCCCGATTTCACTATTCTGCGCTGCGGCCGCCGGGTCCACTTTGGCAGCTGGCGTCGCAACGGCCGCAGACGCGGGCGGCGCTGCGGGAGCCTGCGGCGGGTCCAGGTGCAGTGCACCCGATCGTAGCTCCTCCATCACCGCACGATGCTGTTCGTCCAGCCGCAGCTTCAGCGCTTGTTCGCTGTCCGCATTCAGCGGCAACAAATCAAGGTAGCTGGCCTTGCGGCGGTGCATCACGCGGCCGCGGCAGTGCACGGTGGTATCGATCACCGCGATGGCCGTGCCGCGATCTTCGGTCTGCACGTGGAAGATCGTCCCGCCAATGGTTACGTTAGAATTGTGCCCGAACAGCATATGTGAATCTGCCCTTTGCGGCACTTCGCGCGATGGGCGTGCCGTGGAATATTTCTCCGCCGCATTTGACCGACCGGCGGCTGACTCGCTATTATAGCGCTTCGCCTATGAGTAGTTCCGGCCTACACGCTTATGCTCCGCTTCTCATACACCTGCTGGTGGCAGCGGCGCTCGCTGGTATACTGACGACCCTTTCCGCCGCCGTGGGCTGGCGCCGCCCCAATCGCGCCAAGCAGCAGCCTTACGAATGCGGCATGGTGCCCACCGGCGACGCCCGGCAGCCCTTCTCCGTCAAATTCTATCTCGTAGCGATGGTTTTCATTCTGTTCGATGTGGAAGCGATCTTCCTATACCCTTGGGCCTATATTTATCGCGACATGGTCCAGCGCTCGGTGAGCGTGGGAAGATTTGGGTTCGTAGAGATGCTCATTTACGTCGCTATCCTCTTGGTCGGGTACATTTATCTGTGGAAAAAGGGCGCGTTCGACTGGCATAAATAGTCGCCGCAAAGGGGATTCGGAATCTGTGACGGAGAATACCAGCCAAAACGCTAATGTTGTAGTCGATGCCTTGCGCTCGTGGAGCGCCAACGCCATCAGCGAGGTCAGCGAATTTCGCGGCGAGACGACCATCGTCGTTGCTCGCAACGTGCTGCGCACCGTTGCCGAGCGGTGCCATCAAGACGAGAAGCTGCAATTTAACTTACTGACGGACGCCACTTGCGTCGACCGTTTCCCCATGGAGCCGCGCTTCGAGCTGAACTATCATCTGGTTTCTATCCCCAGGCGCCAGAAGGTCCGTCTTCGCGTGCGACTCTCCGGCGACGATGCCGTCGTGGATTCTTTGGTTCCGGTCTGGCCTGGCGCCAATTGGCTGGAGCGCGAGATTTTCGACCTCTTTGGCATTCGCTTCACGGACCACCCGGATCTGCGGCGTATTCTTCTTCCGGACGATTGGGAAGGTTATCCTTTGCGCAAAGATTATCCGGTCGAAGGCTACCGGGATATCTCTGCAATTGCCACGAGATACACGAGGCCAAGACCGTGAGCACTACTGTCGAGACCGCCACGGGCGCCGCTAAGACCATGGTCCTCAATATGGGACCTCAGCACCCGTCTACCCACGGCGTGCTGCGCATTTTGCTGGAGCTTGATGGCGAAACAGTCGTCAAAGCCGTACCTGACCTCGGCTACCTGCATACTGGGATTGAGAAATCTTGCGAAGACAAAACGTACTCGCAAGCAATTACGCTGACCGACCGGATGGACTATCTGAACCCGCTAGGCAACAATCTGGTGTATTGCCTGGCGGTCGAAAAGCTCCTCGGTATCGAAATCCCCAAGCGGGCGCAATACATTCGCGTTCTCCTGGTGGAACTACAACGCATCTCCTCGCACCTGGTCTGGCTGGGCACCCATGCCATCGACCTCGGCGCGATGACCGTCTTTCTGTACTGCTTCCGGGAGCGTGAAGAGATTCTGAAGATTTTTGAGTTCGTCGCCGGCCAGCGCATGATGACCAGCTACATCCGCATCGGCGGATTGGCTTTGGAACCGCCGACAGGATGGCTCCAGCGCGTAGAAAAATTCATCAACATGATGCCCAGCCGCATCGACGACTACGAATCGCTGCTCACCGGAAACCGTATCTGGATCGGCCGCACCAAGGGAATCGGCTACATTTCCGCTGAGGATGCCATCGCTCTCAGCATGACCGGGCCGACACTTCGTGCCGCTGGCGTTGCTTACGATAACCGCAAGCTTTTCCCCTACTCGAGCTATGAAGAATTTGAATTCGATGTGCCCGTGCGTACCGACTCCGATTGCTTTGGCCGATACATGATCCGCGTGGCGGAAATGCGCGAGAGCCTCAAGATCGTCCGGCAGGCCATGAGCAAGATCCCTTCCGAGGGCCCGATTCGCACCGAAGCGCCCGGCATCGTTCCCCCCGAGCGCGAAAAAATGAAGACGGAGATGGAAGCCCTCATCTATCACTTCAAGATTTTCACAGAGGGATTCTCTCCGCCGCCGGGCGAGGCGTTTGTTACCGTAGAGTCCCCGCGCGGTGAACTGGGTGCATTCGTGGCAAGCGACGGCTCGCCAAAGCCATTGCGCGTACATTTCCGTTCTCCGTCATTCATCAACCTGCAAGCCCTTCCTAAGCTCATCGAGGGGCAGTTGATTTCCGACGTCATCGCCTGCATCGGCACGATCGACATCGTGCTGGGGGACGTCGACCGGTGACCTCTTTTTGGACTGCGGGAGCTTGCTCCCGCTTTTTACCGGTTGTTGCAGGCGAACAAAAGTGCCGGCGGAGCGACCGGAAAGGCGGCGCCAAGCCGCCGCACTCCAAGGAATAGCCAACCATCATGGAACTTACACCACAACTCGCGGCTCGCTTCGATACCCTGCAAAACCGCTATCCGGTGAAGCGCAGCGCGCTGATTCCCATGATGATGTATTCCCAGGACGAATACGGGTGCGTCAGTGACGAAATGATCGCGGAAATTGCCCGGCGCCTGGAGCTGCGCACCGTGGAAGTCGAAGAGACGCTCGCCTACTACTCTATGCTCCACCGCAAGGCGATGGGCAAACATCACGTGCAGATCTGCACCAATGTGGCCTGCATGCTCCGCGGCGGCACTGAGCTTCTGGAACAAGCCAAAAAGCGCTTGGAAATCGGCCACAAAGAAGTAACCGGCGACGGTGTGTTCTCTCTCGAAGAAGTCGAGTGCATCGGAGCCTGCACCGGAGCGCCAGCGCTGCAAGTCAATTACGATTTCTACGAAAATCTCACACCGCTCAAGTTCGACCGCCTGATTGAAGATCTTGACGCCGGGCGCAAGACTGCGCCCGAACCGGTCACCGCGGGCGCGCTGCATCCGCGCGATCCGGCGGAGACGCCGGTAATCAGCCGACGCTGGGGCATAAAAGACTCGCATAAGATCGATGTCTATCTGCAGCACGACGGCTACCGGGCACTGCAAAAAGCACTGGGAGAAATGACCCCGGAATCGATCATCGACGAGGTCAAGAAGTCCAGCCTTCGCGGCCGCGGTGGGGCGGGTTTCCCAACCGGCATGAAATGGTCGTTTGTTCCGAAAGACTCGCCGAAACCGAAATACGTGATCTGCAATGCGGACGAATCCGAGCCCGGCACTTGCAAAGACCGGCCGCTGATGGAGATGGATCCTCACCAGATGATCGAGGGCATCACGATCGCGGGACGCGCCATCGGAGCGCACATGGGCTTCATCTACATTCGCGGTGAATACCGCTATGTTCTGGACATCGTGCAAACGGCCCTCGATGAAGCCTACTCGCGGAATTATCTCGGAAAGAATATTCTCGGCTCCGGCTTTGATTTCGACCTGGTGGTGCACACCGGCGCCGGCGCCTACGAATGCGGCGAAGAATCCGCGCTGATGGAATCGCTCGAGGGCAAGCGTGGCTATCCGCGCATCAAGCCGCCCTTCCCTGCCGTTGTGGGACTCTACGGGTGCCCGACGATCATCAATAACGTCGAGACGCTCAGTACCGTTCCCTCGATTCTTTTAGAAGGCGGCGAAACTTACGCCAACCGCGGCACACCGAGAAACGGTGGAACGCGCATGCTGTGCGTCGCAGGTCACGTCAACAAGCCCGGTATCTACGAAGTGCCGCTGGGCATGAATATGAAAAAGTTCATCAATGAGGTCGCCGGTGGCATCCCGGGCGGCAAGAAGCTGAAAGCGGTCATTCCAGGCGGGAGCTCCTGCCCGCTGTTGAAGGCCGAGGAAATCGACATTCCCATGGACTACGACTCCGTGGCCAAGGCGGGTTCCATGCTCGGCTCCGGCGGCATGGTCGTCATGGACGAAGACACCTGCATGGTGGACATGGCACGCCGGATCATGCACTTTTACGCACACGAATCCTGTGGCTGGTGTATTCCCTGCCGCGAGGGCACCACCTGGTTGCGGAAGACGTTGGAGCGCTTCCACGCCGGCCTCGGGCGCCCCGAAGATATCGACATTGTCGGCGACCTAGCCAAGAACATGCTGGGTCGCACATTCTGCCCGCTCGGCGATGCGGCGGCGTTGCCGACCATCAGTATCGTCACCAAGTGGCGCAATGAGTTTGAGGATCATTTGAATGGGCGCTGTGCATACAACAAATCCGCCGAAGCACTGCTCATCGGAGCGCGGTAGGAACGAATGCCAGAACAGACAACCGAGCAAAAGCTCATTTCGCTGAAGATCAACGACCGCGACGTGCAGGTCCCGCCGGGAACGCTGTTGATCGAAGCGACGCGGCGCATCGGCACGGAGGTTCCCTCGTTCTGTTATTACCCCGGGCTTTCGCTGCAGGCTGCATGCCGCATGTGTCTGGTTGAAATCGAGAAAATGCCCAAGCTGCAAACCGCGTGCACGGTCATCGCCACCGAAGGCATGGTCGTGCGCACCAACAGCGACCAGGTGCGGCAAGCTCGCAAGTACATGCTGGAGTTTTTGCTCTCCAACCACCCGCTCGATTGTCCGGTGTGCGACAAGGGCGGCGAATGTGAGCTGCAAGACATGGTTTTTCGCTACGGAGCGGATTCCAGCCGCTTCGTGGAAGAGAAAATTCACAGGCCCGAAGAAAAATGGTCGGAGCTGGTCTATTACGACGCTCCGCGTTGCATTCTTTGCTTCCGTTGCGTGCGCGTCTGCGACGAAGGTATGGACGTGAAAGCGCTTGGGGTGGGCATGCGCGGCGCGAACAGCATCATCATTCCCAACCGCGAGGACCATCTGGAGTGCGAAGAGTGCGGCATGTGCATCGACATTTGTCCCGTCGGAGCGCTTACCAGCGGCACGTACCGTTACAAAACCCGCCCCTGGGAGATGCAATACGTATCCACGGTCTGCACGCACTGCTCGAATGGCTGCAAGACCACTCTCAGCGTCCGCAACCATGAGATTATGCGCGCGAACAATCGCGACCTCTCGGGCATCAACAAGGATTTTCTCTGTGTCAAAGGCCGCTTCGGCTTCGATTTCACGCAGCACCCCGAGCGCATTCGTCAGCCGCTGTTGCGCAAAGGTGACAAGCTTTATCCGGTGTCCTGGGAAGAGGCCGCGCAGACCGCAGCCGCCAAGTTAAAGCAGGTCCGCGACGCTCACGGTCCGGACTCGATCGGGTTTATCGGCTCGAATCGCATCTCGAACGAAGAGAGTTACCTGCTGCAGCGTCTGGCCCGCGCAACCTTCGGCACCAACAATATCGATCATCACCGCACCGTGGACTACACTGGCTTGCTTACCGCGCTGGGCGATCGCGCCGGCGACTCCATGCTGACGATGGAGCAACTTTACAACTCCAAGGCCGTCTTGGTCATCGGCAACGATCCGACCAATCAAAACCCGCTCGTTGCTTGGCAGATTCGTTCTGGTATTCGACACCACGGCACCAAGCTGTTTATCTTGAATTCGCGCGACACCAAGCTGCATCGCAAGGCCAACCAGTTTGTGAACGTTGCCGAAGGCCAGGAAGGCGTCGCGCTTCGTTGGATGGCTCATGAAGAGGGTCAGCTGGCGCCCCAGCTCGTCGAACAACTCGTGGTGCTCAAGGCCGCCCTCGAGGCGGAATCGGAAGTCGCCATCGTTTTCGGTGCGGAGGTTTCCGGCGCGGCCATCGCACAGCTGGTTGCATTCGGCTCGAAGCTTCCGGGAAAAGTCCGCTACATGGCGCTTGGCGATTACGCTAATTCCCGCGGAGCCGCCGACATGGGCGTTCTGCCCGACCGCTTGCCGGGCTACGCTTACGCCGATGAACCCGGAGCCCACGAAGCGTTCGAGAGGCTGTGGGGCAGCGTGATTCCTTCCAAATCGGGCCTTACTACGCCGCAAATGGTCGAAGCCGCGCAAGCCGGCAAGCTCAAAGCTCTCTACGTCGTCGGCGCGAACCCCTTCACTCATTTCGGGACGCTGGGTTTCGGCCGTGGCAACCTGCAACTGCTGATCGTGCACGAGCTTTTCCTCACCGATACGAGCAAGCCTGCCGATATCGTTTTCCCGGCAGCGTCCGCGTATGAAAAAGACGGCACCGTCACCAACACGGCCGGCGAAATTCAACTCTTGCACAAGGCCGCGGAAGTCATGGGGCCGCGCAGCGATTTCGACCTGTTGCGCATTCTTTCCCACCAACTTGAAAAGTTGGCCCTAGGCAAGGCGTTTCACTACAAGACGCCCGCGGCCGTATTTGAAGAAATTCGCAAAGCTGTGCCCGGCTACAACGTTCAGGATGCGGGTCTGCTGACCGGCGGCGCGGAGCCGACGCACGTGCAGGTCGCCAGAAATGGCCACGCGCCGTACGATGTGCCGGCCGGCTTGATCCGTTCCGCGCGGGACACTCTTTTCAGTAGCGGCTCGCTCGGCCGTTTCTGCACCATGATGGAATCCCTGCCGGAGGCTGACGTCAAGCCGTGATCGACTTTCTCTCCCAGCACGTCGACATTCTCATCACGCTGGTAAAAATAGCGCTACTGCTCTTCATCGTGCTGACCGTGAACGCCTATCTCACCTGGTTCGAGCGCAAGGTCGTCGCACATATGCAGTCACGCTGGGGTCCGCATCGCGTTGGCCCGCACGGCCTGCTGCAGCCGCTCGCCGACGGCGCCAAATTTCTCTTGAAGGAAGACCCGACGCCCGCGGGCGTGGACAAGTTCACTTACTATCTCGCGCCGCTGATGGCATTGGCACTGGCACTCACATCCATCGCCATCATTCCATTCGGGCCAGACCCGCTCCGCATTTTTGGGCGTGACGTCTATCTTGGCATCGTCGACCTTAACATCGGCATTCTTGCTCTGTTTGCCATCACCGCGCTCAGCGTTTATGGCGTCGCGCTGGCCGGCTGGTCTTCCAACAGCAAATACCCTCTTCTTGGCGGGCTGCGCAGCTCCGCACAAATGGTCAGTTACGAGCTTGCCCTCACGATGTCCGTCGTGGGCGTGCTGTTGAGCGCCGGCAGCTTCAGCTTGCGAGATATCATCGCCGCGCAGGCCAGCCCAAACCTGGGTGTTTTGAGCTGGAATATTTTCCCGCAAATTCTCGGCTTTCTTTGTTTCTTCATCGCCGCCGTAGCGGAAACCAACCGCGTGCCATTCGATCTGCCGGAGGCAGAATCCGAACTCGTAGCCGGTTTTCACACCGAATATGCCAGCTTCAAGTTTGCGATGTTTTTCATCGCCGAATACACCAGCATGATCACCGTCTCGTGCCTCTGCTCAATCATGTTCTTCGGCGGCTGGCTGTCTCCGTTTCCGGCTTCTTGGACTTTTACGCACTATCTGCCGTCCGCGATCCTGATTCCGTTCGGCCTGTGGATCATTTGGGACGGCATCCGTTACGAAACGTTTTTTGGACGGATCATTTTGCCCGGACTGGGGACCGTCATTACCGCGTTGGGGGCGATTCTCATCGTGTTCCCTGCCGTCAACGAATTCATTCAGGGCCCTTTCTGGCTGTTGTCCAAGATTTTCGTTTTTCTCTTCGTGTACGTGTGGATGCGCGGTACGCTCCCGCGCTTTCGGTATGACCAGCTGATGTCCTTCGGTTGGAAATTGCTCTTGCCGGTCTCCCTGGCGAACGCGGTGATTACAGCGTCCGTTATTCTATGGAAGGGTCACTGATGAGCGCTCCCCTGATCATCTTTTTTGTACTTGCCGCGATGGCCGTTCTAGGCGCGCTCAACCTCATTTTCCAGCGGCATCCCATTCATAGCGCGCTTTCGCTCATCGTCGTGATGGTTGCGCTTGCCGGTCTGTACCTGCTGATGGGTGCGGAATTCGTCGCCGCAGTCCAGATCATCGTCTACGGCGGAGCGATCATGGTGCTATTCGTCTTCGTCATCATGCTTCTCAATGCCGGCGTGGAAGAACGCACCCATGTTTCAAAGCTCGCAGGCTTTCCGGGCATCCTGCTGGCGGTCGCCTTGGCCGCCCTGCTCGCCGCCACGGTGGCTCGCTCCGCGGACCGGGTCCAGGTCGCGACGACTGGATCGGTCGCCCCGACCAAAGCCCTGGCCAACCTGCTTTTTCAAGATTTTGTGTACCCCTTTGAACTCACCTCGTTCCTGATTCTTGTCGCGATTCTGGGCGCGATCGTTCTCGCGCAGCGGGAGAAAACCTGAAGATGGTCCCGACGCACTACTACTTGGTCCTGAGCGCGATTCTGTTTGGCCTTGGGGCCGTGGCCTTTGTCTTCAAACGCAATATCATCACCATCTTCATGTCCATCGAACTGATGCTCAATGCCGTGAACCTGGCCTTCGTGGCCTTCAGCCAGGGATGGAACCGCTTGGATGGCCAGATCTTCGTTCTCTTCGTTATCGTGGTGGCGGCGGCGGAAGCAGCCGTCGGGCTCGGAATCATCATTCTCATCGCGCGCAACCGACATTCGCTCAACGTCGAGCGCGTCGATCTGCTCAAACTTTGATGCTGATACTCGACCATCTGTGGATCATCCCGCTGCTGCCGCTGCTCGGCTCGGCCAGCAACGGTCTTTTCGGTAGCAAGTGGCCGAACAAGATCGTGAATGCCGTGGCCATCGGCTCCACAGGGCTCTCGTTTCTCTGTGCCCTCGAAGCCGTCCGCGAGTTTTCGCAACTCTCGCCCGAACAAATTCCCTGGGTGAAGCAATACTTTTCCTGGATTGTTGCGGGCGACTTCCGCGCCGGCTTTGACCTGCAGATTGATCAACTCACCGTCGTCATGCTTCTGGTGGTCACCGGCGTGGGCTGGCTCATCCACATTTATTCCACCGGTTACATGGCCCACGAGGGCGGTTACTACCGCTTCTTCTCCTATCTGAACCTGTTCATGTTTTTTATGCTCATCCTCGTCATGGCCGCAAACTATGTCCTCCTTTTCGTTGGATGGGAAGGCGTCGGGTTGTGCAGCTATCTACTCATCGGCTTCTATTTCCTGAAGAAGTCCGCCTCGGACGCCGGCAAAAAGGCTTTCATCGTCAATCGCATCGGCGACTTCGGCTTTATGCTGGGAATGTTCCTGCTCTTTCGCGCGTTTGGCACGCTGGACTTCGCTCCACTGTTCGCCAAGGCCGTTCCGATGCCGGCCGATGCCGCCGGCCAGTTCGGCACCATCACGATCGCCTGCTTGCTTCTGTTTATGGGAGCGACCGGCAAATCCGCACAACTTCCACTCTACGTTTGGCTACCCGACGCCATGGAAGGCCCCACGCCTGTCAGCGCTTTGATTCACGCCGCTACGATGGTGACCGCAGGCGTATATGTCGTCGCCCGCTCGCATGTCCTGTTCATGAGAGCTCCCACGGCTATGCTCGTCGTCGCCATAGTCGGCTGCGCCACGGCCTTCTTCGCCGCAACCATCGCCCTGGTGCAAACCGACATCAAGAAAGTTCTCGCCTATTCCACGGTCAGCCAGCTCGGCTATATGTTCCTGGCGTGCGGCGTCGGCGCTTTCTCCGCGGGCATCTTCCACCTGATGACCCACGCCTTCTTCAAGGCGCTTCTGTTCCTCGCCGCTGGCAGCGTCATTCATGCCATGGGTGGCGAGCAAGACATGCAGCGCATGGGCGGCCTCAGCAAAAAGATTCCTCGGACGTACATGACCATGCTCACAGCCACGCTCGCCATCGCGGGCTTCCCACCCCTGGCGGGCTTCTTTAGCAAAGACTCCATCCTTCTTAGCGCTTTCGCAAGCGAAAGTGGCGGTCACATTCTCTACACCTTCGGCCTGCTTACCGCACTGCTGACGTCCTTTTACATGTTCCGCCTGATCCTGCTCACTTTCTTTGGCAAGCCGCGCTATGACGAGCATCAGGTCCACGTGCATGAGTCGCCAAAGAGCATGCTCGTGCCCCTGATGATTCTCGCGGTGCTTTCCATCGTCGGCGGCTGGCTGGCCGCACCAGCTTTCTGGGGTTCGCCGGATTACTTCGCCAAATTCCTCGAGCCGGTTTTCGCACAAGGCACCGGCGGCGAAGCGGCCGCCGGTCCAGACCACGGTGTGGG
>Ga0209526_10003451_pt1 | contig 10760 bp, 8 predicted proteins | sample JacPinW_OM2H0_M1_FD_188566 | JGI IMG/M metagenome (GOLD analysis project Ga0209526, IMG submission 188566) | Forest soil microbial communities from Algoma, Ontario, Canada - Jack Pine, Ontario site 1_JW_OM2H0_M1 (SPAdes) (version 2) | ecosystem: Environmental > Terrestrial > Soil > Boreal...
AACTTCGCTCGGTAGGGTAAAGCAATGGCGCGTATCGCGCTTCGAATGACGGTACAGAAATGCTCGTAAGCGTCATCAACGCGAAAGAGCCTAACTAAGATGCCGCGTGGATTTTCTGGCTGTGGGTACGGAGTGTGCATCTTTTTCCGTCACACTGCCGGCGTACAGACTAGACCGAAACTATCGTGTCATTCCAAACCGAACGGGATAATTCGGTATCTCTCCCTGCGAGGGGAAAGTACATCGCAAGATGGACCGACGGCGATGCGAACATCAGATGAACGAGGAAGCAAATGCCGCTCGATGATGGAGCAGATACCGGTTGCGACAATCACATCGAGAACCACCGGACGCGAAAGCGGGCTGACTTTCTTCAGGTGTCTCACACGAGAGAGCTTGGTACATCGCTGGCAACACCGAGTTGATGAAGTGACACGAGACGAGCGCGTTATCGCAACTTTGATTGGGCGTCCCGCTTCTTCTGCCGTCGATCGGGCAGCAAATCAGCGCCCGGTGGTTGTGTCTGAGATCCCGACCGACTCTACCGCCGAGTAGAGGTGCCCGCGGCCGCATTCTGAAGGTCGGCGTCGGCACCTGCTACGGACCGAGCAACCCGTACACGTCGAGCTCAGTTTGCGTGCCGATGTAAACCTTCCCGTTGGCAATGGTTGGCACCGTGAATTTGACGGATTTCCCCGCAGTGTCACGATTATTCGGGGCCTGGGAACTGTTCCAGAGTTCCCTTGCCACGTTCGTGCCATCGAAGGCGTGCAACACGGCGGGACCGCCCCCCGTTCCCGGGGCACTGGGCTGCGTCGTCGCATCAATTGCCCACACGATGCCGTTCGTGTTTCCATTCGCTGAGATTGCTGGAGTCGCTCCAGGAAATCCAAACGAAGTAGTCGAAGATGAGCTCGGGGAATTGCCAAGCAGCCCGTTGCTCAGAGTGTAGGCCTTGAGAACATCGTTGCTGCCCCAGAAATAAACCGCATGGTTCCAATAGGCCGGCGTGGAAAATAACCATACCGCGACGCCGGCGTTCGGTATTTCCTGAACGATTTCGGGGTCGCTGGTGCAGCCAGAACAATAGTGCTGATTATTCGTGGTCATCTGATCCCGATCGATCAGATATATCGCCCCGCCTTTTGTCCCCTCTAGCAGTTCGTGCGGATGATTGCCTGGCTGATCGGGTAACAGGAGAACGCCTCCAGATCCCACGTCGTAGTCGTTAGCATCATCGATGCCCTGGTCAAAAGGTGTGAAGTAATCACCCAGGGAAATCGTGTTCCCGCTCAATGCCAGCCTCAAAATGCTATCGCTCACGTCCGTTGCACCAAATGATCCGTTCCCCACAGCTGTAAAGATGTTTCCATTTGCGTCCGCGGCGATACCGGCACCCGACATCCAGATTCCCCCCTGGCCCTGCTGCCCATTGGGAGTCGTGATGTACACGGCGGTCTGTGCAAGCGTGGAGGCATTGTAGGCAAACATCCATCCGTGGTATGGAGTAACATCGCAGTGGGAGGCATAAGCGAGAAACACGGTTCCGCTTTGCAGTAACAGTCCGGACCGATTGAGAAGATTGAGACCGCTCACCGCGTCAAAGGTGATCGTGGTACCCCCGTCACTCGTACCCGGTACCGTTGCGGTGATCACCCGGGGGCCAGACGATTTTTCTGCCCCGGTCGTAATGTCGAGCATATGGAGGCGGTGCACATACGTTCCGTCTGTCTTTTTTGATTTCGCTTCGACGTACATCGTGCCCGTGCTCGGATCAATGACCGGAGTGCTGGTGATGCCCACCTGCGGAAACAGATCTACGCAAGTGGAGTTGATATCATTCTGCGTGTTTCCCGTTGTTTCGCCCGGCCCTAGCAGACTGGTATGCCACAATGTAGCCGAGGAGCTATCCGCATCGAAGGCGTAGACGCTGTCGCCCTCTGTCGCCACGTAGACGACGTTGTGGGTTGCTCCCGCGATCGAGACGTTCGGGACGTAGAGCGGCTGCGCATAGATCTGTCCGTCCACCGCTTGTGAGAAGCGTTTGCCGAACGAGCTCATCTGGACGTTCGACGGTGTGAGCGCGGTCTCGTTCAGGTTCTGGCCTGTCCGTGCGTTGTCGTTGTGCTGGGTGAAAACTCCAACCAGGTTCACCGTCGTGGCCGTCACCGTTAGAACCGTTGAACCCACCACGCTCAGAGATGGCTGAATCGTCACAGTTACCTGAATTGTCGTGGTCCCCGCTGACTTAGCGGTCACCACACCAGTCTTCGAGTCGATGCTCGCAACCACGGTATTCGAAGAACTCCAGGTCAACACCTTACCCGCCAGATCGTCCGTGCTTCCATCGCTATCGGTGCCCTTCGCGGTTAACTGCTCGGTTGTCCCTTCCGCAATAGAAGCATTCGCTGCGACGACCGCGATAGATTTCAGCGTTTTAACTGGAGGAGGAGGAGGAGTAGTAGTAGATGAGCCCGAACTGCAGGCGAACAAATAGGACAGAGCGCCGACCGATAGAACCAGTAGGCCGGCCTTCCGGGCCAACCGCGGACACTTCATCACGTAACACCTCCGAGAACCGCAGTATCCCTACACGCCGCAAGGGGTCCGTTCCCCATGGCGCGAAAGATCTCGCTGTTCCGCCTACCTAACACTGAGGTCAAAACTTCGGGTCACTGCCGAGAGACAAATTCCCCCGTCTGATCTCCCTGCAAGGCAATTGCCTCTCCGACAGAATTGGTGGGCTTCATCACTCACCTACAATCTTCCTGAAAATACGTAACATAGAGCCGCCGAAGGAATTCGAATCCTATAGCCATCTGGGCCGCAAGGTGCAAAACCCTGGGTAAAAAGGGAAGCCGTTGTGCTGATCTTACCTCGTCAAACGCAGGGGCATGACAAACTGGGGCGTGCAGCCATCGGTAGCCGAGCAGCAGGACAGATCCTGCGGTCTGTAGTTGCGGCGGGCACCTGCAGGCGCCAACCACGTACGCGTGACCTGATCACGCGCTCGAAGTCAGGCTGATCCGCCGGGTAATGCTCGAAGTGACGTGAACCCGCCGTCGCACTGTTCCGCCCAGCGGATTCCAAGCCGTTGACTCACTGGCGCACGCTGTTGCTCCCGCGGCCTTAGCACCCAAGATACTCTGCGCCGCCTGGGTTTAAGTGCTTGCAATCAAATCAGATACCTCGTCTCGGCTCGAACCGGGTCTGGCGGTTCAGATCAATGCCTGAACAGTCTGCGGAGAAGCTGCAGAAAAGCGAGATCTCAAAGGAAGGACAGGAAGGACGCAAAAACTTGCGCGAGGATGCTGTGAGAGGCTACCTTGTTTCGAGCAGCGACGCGATAAATGGACGCACCGGGAGAGTTGTGAAACTCGCGGACGCTTCCTTCGAGAGCGGTACGAGAGAAGACGCATGCGGGATCCGGCGCGTATAGGACTTCCTGGTTTCTAACGAAGGCGTCTATCGGTGAGGACAGCAATGACAGCTGGAGCCGAGCGTAGCTCTCTCCGGTCGCGACTGGTCTACGATCCGCAAGAACTAAAGTTCGGAACCAGCGGACGCCGGGGACGGGTCACCGACCTCACACAGCTAGAGGTGTACATCAACGCCCTGGCTGAGATGGAGTACCTGCAGTCGCTCCCCCCATCCGCGGGTGGTGTCGTGCCCGGGGACCCGTTCTTCTTCGCCTATGACTTGCGTCCGAGTTCGAGCCGATACGTTCCAACCCAGGAAGGCCGCGGGGAGATCGCCCAAGCCATCGCAGTCGCCATCGGCGACGCGGGAATGCAACCAATCAATTTAGGGCGCATCCCAACCCCCGCCCTAGCCTATCACGCACTTTCGCGCGGCAAGGGGAGTGTCATGGTCACGGGCAGTCACATTCCTTTTGACCGGAACGGGTACAAGCTAAACACGAGCCGTGGGGAGCTGCCGAAGGAGCATGAGGAACCGATCAACCAGAATGTTCAGCGGGTCCGGGAAAGGATTTACAACCAGTCGTTCACTGAATCCGTTTTCGATGAGTGGGGGTTGTTCAAGGCAGGACACAGGGAGTTGCCCGCCGAATCGGACCAAGCGCGGGAGAGCTATATGGAGAGGTACCTAAGCTTCTTTACTGACGCATCGCTTGAGGGAAAACGACTCCTCGTCTACGAGCACTCGGCGGTTGGGAGAGAGATTCTCATCGAAATCTTGGAGCGTCTCGGGGCGGAGGTGATCCCGAGTGGCCGGAGTGAGGCATTTGTTCCGATCGATACCGAGAACATCGACGAGGATCAGCTCGCCATGATTCAGGCATTCGTCGATGAAGCGACGGCGAAACACGGCCCCATCCACGCCGTTCTTTCGACAGACGGCGATAGTGATCGGCCCCTGGTTCTCGACGTGGGTCGAGGGTCAAGAAAGCTGCAATTCTTCGGCGGCGATCTGGTAGGCATGATTGCGGCCGAATACCTGGGAGCGGATGCTGTGGTGGTGCCGATCAGTTGCAATGACGCCATCGACCTGGGAAGCCTGGCACACGTAACCGAACCGAAGACTCGAATCGGGTCGCCCTATGTCATCGCTGGAATGGAGAGCGCACGGAGTAGAGGAAAGCGGGTTATTTGTGGCTGGGAAGCAAACGGCGGATTCCTCCTCGGCTCGGATGTCGAACGGTGTGGCAAGTTTCTGAAGGCACTTCTGACCCGGGACGCCGTTCTGCCTATTCTCTGCACGCTGTTCGCCGCACAGGCTAAAGGTCTCTCTTTGGGCGATCTTTTCGCTCAACTCCCCAGGCGATTCAGCCGTGCCGCCTTGCTTAAGGAGTTTCCCCGACCGGTTGCCCGCAAGATCCTGGAGCAGTTTTCCCCGTCGCATGCCGAGCCACGGGCAGCAAATATGCGGACCATAGTGGAGAAACTCCAGAAATTCTTTACGCCAGAAATGGGTTTCGGGAGGATCATGAGCCTGGACTATACCGACGGCGTGCGAGTCATCTTCGACAATGGGGACGTGGCTCACTTGCGCCCTTCGGGGAATGCAGACGAATTTCGGGTGTACGCAACCGCCGATACGCAGCATCGTGCCCATGCCATCGCGAGTCTGGCTGCCGCCGAGCCGGGTGGCATCCTGCGAACAATGGAGAAAGCTCTCCTCGCGGGCAGCGAGAACTAAAGCATCGCTGACCAAACCCGAGTTGCGCGAAATCAGAGGCCCTCTGACCGGACGCGGCTAGAGAACGATCCCAACCCTTCGTTACATCGACCCGGCAAGCTGTCCGCTTGGTTACGAAAGGAGGGGATGTTTTCCGACATTGCGGCGTCGGCCCCCGGGAAGGCGAGGGCCCCCACGGACAATGGCGGCAGAAAAGTGGTGATGCCCGTACGGAGCTGCAGGCTTTCAACACCGCTCCTCGGGCGGATTCGCCGGGTTTTCCACAGGTCACTCCGGCGGAGTGAGCCTCGGGGTGCGCCAACGAATGACTGGGGGAGAACCCCCTTGCGAGGCGACGCATTGACGGTGATAATTCGGAAACCCGGCAGTCGGTGGGCGGCGCGTTCCGATCCTGAGGGACAGAGGGAGGAAAATGAAGGGTGTAGTGCTTGCAGGGGGAACAGGGAGTAGGCTGAATCCGCTCACTCGCGTGACGAACAAGCACCTGCTTCCCATCTACGACAAGCCGATGGTGTATTACCCCATTCAGACGCTTGTCAATGCCGGCATCGAGGAAATTCTTCTGGTGACCGGCGGGAAGAATGCCGGAGATTTCCTCCGACTGCTCGGCAACGGCCGGGACTTCGGACTGAAGCATCTCAACTATACTTATCAGGAAGGCGAAGGCGGGATCGCGGAGGCTCTTGGTCTGGCCGAATACTTCGCCGGCGGCAAGCCGATCTGCGTGATTCTTGGCGACAATATCATCGAGAACAATATTTGCAGGGCTGTCGAAAACTTCAGGAACCAAGCCGTGGGTGCGAAACTCCTCTTGAAAGAAGTCACCGACGCGCAGCGGTTCGGTGTGGCCGAGATCCGCGGCGAACACGTAGTGGAAATTGAAGAAAAGCCCAAAGCCCCCAAATCGAATTATGCCGTCATAGGAATCTATCTGTATGACGCAACCGTGTTCGAGAAAATTCGTCGTTTGAAGCCTTCCGGAAGAGGCGAGCTCGAAATTACCGACGTGAACAACTTCTATATCGAAGAGCGCAAGCTAACCTACGAAGTGCTCGACGGCTGGTGGACCGACGCCGGCACGTTTGAGTCCCTGCTTCGCGCCAATAGCCTTGTGGCCGAAACCGGAGCGAATAAGATGACTCGCGGAGCGGAAACCCCCGCCGGGCACGGAGTTTCCCCATGAAGATTTTTGTTACCGGTGGCGCAGGCTTTATCGGTTCGAATTTCATTCGGCACGTTCTAGGGCTCCCCAGGGACTATGCCGTCGTCAACTACGACAAGCTCACCTACGCCGGGAATCTCTCGAACCTCGATGCGGTCGCGAACAATCCGAACTATCGCTTCGTCAAGGGCGACATCTGCGATGCCGCTCGTGTCGAAGCAGCCATGAACGGCTGTGATGCCGCCATTCACTTCGCCGCTGAAACCCACGTTGATCGCAGCATCTATGAGCCGGCGCCTGCGATCGAGACCAATGTCACGGGCACTTTCATTCTGCTCCAGGTCGCGCGGAAGCTCCATGTGGAGCGCTTCGTCCATATCTCGACCGATGAGGTTTACGGAGACATTCCGCCCGGGGCCCTCGCCGACGAGGGCTCACCCCTGCAGCCGAGCAGCCCCTATTCGGCTTCGAAGGCAAGTTCTGATCTTCTAGTGCGATCCTACGTGCGAACGTATGGATTCCCCGGGTTGATCACGCGCTCTTCAAACAATTATGGTCCGTATCAATTTCCGGAAAAATTCCTGCCGCTGATGATTGCGAACGCGCTTGACGGCAAGCCTCTCCCAATTTATGGCGATGGAAAACAGCAGCGCGACTGGCTGCACGTCGAAGATAACTGTCGCGCCGTTCTAGCGGTTCTCGAGCGGGGGCGAGTCGGCGAGGTTTATAACATCGGTGGTGTCGATATCGAAGAGAACCTGACGATTGCGCGCCGGCTGCTCGAGATTCTCGACAAGCCGGATACGCTGCTCTGCTATGTGAAGGATCGCCCTGGGCACGATCGGCGCTATGCCCTGAATTGCGAGAAAATGGAGCATGAACTCGGTTGGAAGCCGTCTATTGCCCTGAGCGACGGCTTGCGCCAAACCGTCCACTGGTACAAGAGCAACGCAGACTGGGTCGGGGCGGTCCGCGGAGGCGACTATCGTTCCTACTACGAACGATATTATGAGAATCGGGATGCTTCTCTCCATGCCATCGCCCAATCTGGACCAAAATCTCTCCCCTGATTTCGAGCCGTGATAGTCTGGAGTCGAGTTTCGGAGCAGCGGAAATATATCGTGCGCCGAACTTACTCTTGGATTCAAATGGGGGGCCAACATCTTTGCAGCGCCTCGAAACCTCTCTCCCAGGCGTCTGGGAGCTGCGTCCGAAGGTCTTGCGGGATACTCGCGGATTTTTCATAGAGACCTACCATCGCGCGCGGCTCGCCGAGCTGGGCATCAACGATTGCTTCGTTCAAGATAACCACTCTTGTTCCGGGAAAGGGACGCTGCGCGGTTTTCATTATCAATTGCAGCATCCGCAGGCCAAGCTGTGCCGCGTCTTGGAAGGCGAAGCCCTCGATGTCGCCGTAGACATCCGGCATGGCTCGCCGCATTTCGGCGAATGGACTGGCGTTCGTTTATCCGCGAAGGAGCAAAACCAAGTCTATATCCCGGGAGGTTTCGCACATGGTTTTCTGGCGCTGAGCGATCCGGTGCAGTTTCTCTACAAGTGCAGCGATTTCTACGATCCGGCCGACGAGCATGGGCTGCTCTGGAGCGACCCTCATCTGAACGTCTCCTGGGGTACCAAGCATCCGCTGGTTTCCGACAAGGATGCGCAGAATCCGAAACTTGCCGATATTCCCTGCGATCTTCTACCGCGGTATCGGCAAAAATGAAGCTGACGGTTCTGCTGACGGGGAAAAACGGCCAAGTCGGTTGGGAGCTATCGCTGCTGCTTCCTCGCTTGGGCAGGGTCGTCGCAGTCGACCCTGAGCAAATGGATCTGTTGAAACCAGACGACGTCCGCCGCAAGATCCGGGAAATCCGGCCCCAGCTCATCGTCAATGCGGCTGCGTACACCGCCGTAGATCAGGCGGAAGAGGATGAAACGACCGCGCGTACTATCAACGCGGACGCTCCGGCGCTCATGGCCGAGGAGGCGAAGAAAATCGGCGCAGCCCTGGTGCACTATTCGACCGATTACGTCTTTGACGGATCGAAGAACTCTCCGTACGAGGAAACCGACACGCCTCATCCAATCAATGTTTACGGGGAGACGAAACTCGCAGGCGAGCGGGGAATCGAGAATGCCGGCGTGCCGTATCTGATCTTTCGAACCCAATGGCTCTACGGCACGCGTGGCCGAAACTTTCTTCTCACAATTCTGCGCCTGGCGACCGAGCGCGAGGAATTGAGGATCGTTCGCGATCAGATCGGCGCGCCCTCCTGGAGCCGGGAGATCGCCCAGGCGACGACCACAGTTCTCGCGCAACTATCCGCAGGGGGCCTGGATGCATTTTCGCTCCCGGCCGCGAGCGGGATCTATCACATGACGGCTGGCGGCGAGACAAACTGGCACGAATTCGCCGAGGCGATTCTCGACAAGGCCTCTGTTATGCCGAACAGTGTTCCCTGGTTCACATCCGCGACAAACGGTCAGCCCTTGCTCGCCCGCCGCGTGGTACCGGTTACCACCCGAGAGTTTCCCACGCCCGCCCGCCGTCCTGCCTATTCGGTTCTTTCGAATTCCCGCCTGCACCAGACCTTTGGCGTGCAGCTGCCGGACTGGCGCGCCCAACTTTGCGCAGCCTTTGCCAGCGGCTAGTGCGCCAACAACGAAGCCCAACGAGGGCGCAGACGCCTTCTATGGGTTTGGCTCAGTCAGGGTCAGGTCTTCCCAACCAGCTCGGAATTGAGTCATCTTGACGGATAAAGCGGGCTATAGCAGGGGTTCGCCCGAGTTGCGTGCGATGATATCGCGGGTTTGATCGCGCAGCCGGACCACCTCATGCCAGTCGTCGCCCGCCGCCTGATCCGGCATGATCAGTGGGCCGAGCGTTACGGTCACGCGCCCCGGCCGCGGCAGGTAACTGTGGTCGCGCCATATTTGACGCGCCCCGCGCATAGCCACGGGACAAATAGGCCGTTGCGTGTCCACCGCCGCTTTGAACGTTCCCAACTGAAAGGGGCGGATTCCTGCGAATGCCGTAAACGTGCCTTCGGGATATATGACCACCGATTCACCGTGCTCCAGAGCCGCATTCACTTGCTTCGCCTGCCGGATTCGCGCCTGTGGATCGCTACGGTCAAAGGTGAACTGGCCGCTTCGCCGCGCGATCGTGCCGAAGAACGGCATCTTTTCGACGTCACCCTTCACAACAAAGCGCACGCCGGCTGGTAAGAACGCAAGCGTTACGAGAATATCCAGATAGCTCGAATGATTGGGCGCAAAGATCCATGGCCCAGATTTCGCCAGCGCCGCGAGCAGTTCCCCTTGGACGACCCGCACGGGCACACCCGCCGCGAATAGCATCAGCCGGGTGCCCGTCCGCAAGAATCGAGCGGCGCGTTGCCGGTCCGAAGCCAACGAAACGACGAGCCAGAGGGGGTTCAGTAGGAGCGCAAAAACCGACAGTGCGTACACACCATACACGAAATCGATTGTGCTCTTTGCGCCCCGTTTGGCGAGCGACAAGGTTCGCGGGAGCGCATTGCGTGCCGCGAGCTTCCCCAGTTGCATCCAGGCCGGCGGCAATTTCTTGCCCAGTCGTCGGTCGAGCAACAGCCGCCGCGTCTCGCTGCGGCGCAACTTGCCGCTGGAAGTTTTCGGAATCGAGTGCGGCGGAAGAATTTCGATCTGGTCCGGCAGCAGACCCATCGCTGCGTTCACGGCTCTGGTGATATCGCTCGCGATGCGGTTGGCTTCGGCCATATTGCGCACTTCGGCCGTAACGACGAGTCGTTCGGTTCCACTCCGCGCATCCGGCGTGCCAAATGCGACCACGCATCCTGCCCGTACTCCGGCAACGCGTCCGGCAACATCTTCTATCTCATGCGGGTAAAGATTTCGGCCCGCCTTGATGATTACGTCCTTCGCCCGGCCGGTGATGTAGAGCTCGCCATCGGCCTGATAGGCGAGATCGCCCGAATCGAGCCACCCGCCCTCGCGCATCAACTCGCGCGTCGCATCGGGATTGCGATAGTAGCCGGATGTGGCCGACGGGCTCCGGAACCACAGTCTGCCCTCGACGCGCTCACCCAAAGCGCGCCCATCGCCCCCCACGATGCGAACCTCAACATTCGGCAGCGGCTTGCCGGCGTTGACGAATTCGAGCGGCGACAGGTGTCCGGGCGCCACCGGGACCGCACGGCCCCCCGACTCAAACGCATCGCGCTCGATGCGATCGACCTTGTATCCGGATCCGACCTTCGGCACCGAGACGGCCAGCGACGCCTCGGCCAATCCGTACACCGGGAGAGGCGCCTCGCGGCGAAAACCGTACGCAGCGAATCGGGCGACGAACCGCTCGATCGTGGCGGGGAGGACGGGCTCGGCGCCGTTTATGGCAGCGCGCCACGAACTTAGATCCAGTCCGGCCAAATCCTTC
>Ga0209526_10003452_pt1 | contig 10758 bp, 22 predicted proteins | sample JacPinW_OM2H0_M1_FD_188566 | JGI IMG/M metagenome (GOLD analysis project Ga0209526, IMG submission 188566) | Forest soil microbial communities from Algoma, Ontario, Canada - Jack Pine, Ontario site 1_JW_OM2H0_M1 (SPAdes) (version 2) | ecosystem: Environmental > Terrestrial > Soil > Boreal...
GCCGTAGTACCGGGAAATGTGTTCGGTGCGCAGACCGGGGTGACGATTCTCCCAATACGAGGGATCACAAGGCTCAACGAGCAGGCCCAACCAGCCATGGCTGCCGCCGCCCACGGCCGAGACGCAGACAACGTCAATGCCGGGATAGCTGAACAATTCGTACATACCCCGCTTGTTGACCACTACGCCCCGGCGGCCAGTCCCGACGAGGCTCCGCAGCAGCCGGAAACCGCGAGCCCGCAGTCGTTCTGGGTTACTACGCTCGACGGGTCCAGGTGTGGTACCCCGCCCGATGTGGATACCGCGCAGGAAATGTGTGGCGAACCGGGTGCCATATGGGAAAGGGGAGCGTTGTGCGATTCCGAGCGCGCGCACCGGTAAAGAGTCGCGCCACGGCCCCCGTTCGAGCACGAGCACGTTCAGGCCGGAAAGCGACAGGCGGTTGGCCGAAATGCTGCCACCGAACCCGCTACCAATAACCACCACATCATAGGACGCTTCCGATCGCGCGTCGGGCGGCCGTTTGTCCGTCGTCACCCCCAGATCGCCTCCTTCGATATTGATGTTGGCCCCGGAGGCTTCCGGTTCTACCTTGCATAACAGTATTCGCTAACGCCGATGGGACCGCGGCCGGTTGACATACATTTCGCCAAGCTCTCGGCGCACATCAGTTGGTCCGTGCGGATGGCGGTGGAGAACCACATGTTCGTCCTCGGCTCCGGATGCTGGCCACTTCCTCGACCCGAGTTGACGGTGGTTCAACCGTTCTTCAGGGCAGCTTGTAAAACATCCGGGCACGGCGACCGCGGACGTCATACATGTCGGGCATCCCACCCCACCGCTCCGCGTGGCAGCCCGCTATGCGTCCGGGCGGTGCATGTCGCCAGCGGGGTGAGAGACCTTGCTGCCCGACGACCTGTCCGTCTTGGACTAGCCGCAGCGGTGGAAGGCTGGCGTGTGTGGCCCGCCGCCCTTCGGATCTTCCACGGGCCCTACCGGTTTCGTGGCTCAGCACAGCCCGGCGTGTCAGACCAAGATCAGATCTATGGTTGTTCAGACAGTCCCGATTCCGTCGGCGCCTGCGCCGATGCCTGTAACAACTGCGCCTGCTCCGATTGCACCTGGTCGAGCGCGGTCACTGTCGGCGTACTCGGATTCGTCGCGGTCTGCGTCGTGGTATCGGCGATAACGGTCGTGTCCCGGCAGCCGTTCGGCGACACCGGAGTTGTGCTACCGACGGTCCCGGTCACGACCACCACCGCGCCACCGCCACCCCCGTCGAGCGCAGCCCCGATTCCTCCCCCTGCCACGGGGGCACCCTCTGCTGCGCCGTCAGCGATCGCCCCGACGACAGTCGAAACGAGTGCGCCGCCGCCACCACCGCCGCCTCCGAAACCGAGCACCACCCATACATCGAGCACCCGTTCGCAGCCCAGTAGCGTCCACCCGACGACGCATCAACCGTTCCCGCAGGAGACGACCGATTTTCTCGGCCCGCCGGGGACCAATAACTAAGGCGTCCACCACCGCCGCAGCGGAAGACTGCCGTCGCTCCCGTGTGACCTTGTTGACGATCTCGGCGAGGAGAACATCCTGGTCCATTCCCGGCCGCCGTGAACGAGACAGCTTGAATCGGGTCAAATGCCAAAGCCGATGCGGAGGTCCAGTCTCACCCTGACGTCCGGCACATCAGTGGCGCTGTTTGCGTTGGGGTTGCCCACGCAGTCATCCTCCTCCACGCCGTCTACAACGTGGCTGGTGCACACCGCTACAGGATTGGCCGCGGCGCTCGGGGCACCAGTGATGGCGAAGACGCCGACTGCGCCCGCCGCCACAAAGAGTCGACAGATTCGCGACCGTATTACCCACGTTGTCATTCGCGCTCTGCGATTCGTTTGATCCCGTTGGTATGGATCAAAACTACGCCTGGCGGAGCCGCTCTCTACAGGGAAATTCCGACTCCCAGAGGATCTGTTTGCGTACGGTCAGGTCGAGCCGCTGCGCGAGCCCTTCAAACTCGCCCCCGAACCCCTGGTCACGTCGCGCCCTTTCACCGGCTGCCGGATAGCGGCGACGTGGTGGCCAGGCGACGGGTGGCTGAGTCCGAATCGTCCACCCATCCCCCCTGCCGGGTTCGCAGGGCAGAAAAAGAAGATCTGCCGTTATAGGTCCAAGCAGCTAACTGTCGCAGGAGTGCGCCAGGTGCGGTTACGTGGCTGATGCGATGTGGGCATCCGTGAGCAGCCTCGTACTCTGCGTCAGTTCAGCCGATTCCAACACCGAAACCAAACCCACCGTCGTCCGGATGATTCGGGCACGAGAAGTCGACGTAGGCAGTCGTCCGGCTGGCGGGGGTATCGCCAGGAATGTTGACCCCGGTTACGTGGCACACGTCCAGTGGCTGGGGTTGTAGCCACTCACCCAGTTGATCTGAATGACGTAGCCCTGACTCTTCAGATCGTCGATGACGCTGCTCGCCGATCGGTAAGACACGGGGTCGGCGACGGCAACAGGCGCGACTGCAACGGCCACAGCGGCGATCAGCAACGGTGCGAAGTGTCTGGGCTTGAGAGACATCGGACCACTCCAAACAGCTGAGGCCTAGGGCCCACGTTACCCGCCGTTTCGAATGTGGAAACGGCGAGTCTCCACCGGCCCGCGGTAGTGCGAATCTCAAACGCCGCGGTGCAGGAACCGTGACACGTCGACGATGTCGAGATCCTTACCGCCGCTGGACCTTCCAGCGCCGAGCAGTGGGTGTTGAGCGGCGGCCCGTACACCGTCTGATCGCATGTGCGGCATGTCCATGTGGTGTGCCCGCCGCCGTGGCTGAGGCAGGCTTGATGGCCGACCAGTACGGGCCCGAGCCCTCCTCAAGACATTTGAGGAAGGCAAGTACGTGGAGAAGCTCAACGAACGGCTGAGCGGCAGTCGTGAAGCCGTGATCGCTGAAATGCAGGCGCGCTACGACCACCTTTGCGGGGCTAAGCCCGCAGGTCGAGACGTCGCAGAGCGTTGGAATGGCCCTCCAGCGTCTTGATCTCTGTTGTCGAGAACGTGAGTGGCGCTATCGTGCCGTCGGACCCAGCGCAGAGAATCGCGTCTCTACTTATCTTCTGGTGTGTTCTCCTCCTCCAGCGGAGGCGGTACGGGCTGTCCGCAGTGCGGGCACGAGTCGGTCAACTGGGATGTGTCAACCAAGCCATGCACGATCGGCTCCGGGTGCTGCACCAAGCTGCCGGGCGGGAAGGGATTACTACCCGCACCGTGGGTGACCCATTGCCAGTGTCCTAGTCCCATCATTCCTCCTTATTGTCGGTTGAGGCTGTCGTCACGGCGCGCCGTCCAGACGCGGCGGTTGTGGTCGCGGCGCTCGGCGCGCACGCCCAGCCGTTCGCAGGCGTGGGCGAGTACCCGCAGCGAGTCGGTCTTGCTAGTCGCCTCGTGGCGAATCCTGGACAACTGCTCGAAGTTATGGCCAAATGGTGGGTAGATCCCCACGTAGCGGGCGTGGAATCTGGATCTTCTGGCGGTTACGCCGAACCGCCACGTCCCGCAAGGGCGTGGCGCCTGGCCTTCGGGCCAGATAGGGACACAAATGAGCCATAACCACGGGAAGAAGAGGAAGAACAAGGGGACGAAAAAGATCAACATTTACTTCGACGGCGGCATCAGCATCGACTGGGAGTTTCAACCCCGGTCGCCCAGCAGGAAGGCCGTCGTCGTCTTGTTGACGACGCTGCTGCCCTCGGCAAGCTTGTTCCTGCTCGATCTCCATCCGCTGGTGATCACCGTAATCGGCTAGTTCCGTTGTAATTCACCGCGGCCCCCGGCTCCCGCTGCCGGGGGCCGCGTTTCAACTTCCTCGAAGACCGCACCAGTTGGGTGGCCGGGCCCGGGCCGCCCCTCGTAGAATCAAGTTGCTTCACGAGATGTCGTCGCCAAGCTCCGACTGGACGGCACGCCAACCCCACGCTCGTTGGGTGGCTCGGATGACGAAGCGGCCAGCACCGACCGGTGGGGGCAAGAGCGCCTTCTATGCGGAGGCCCGAATGAGGGACGGGCAGTGACCGAGAACTCGAACTCCAACGATGACAACGGCGCAGGCCAGATCGCCATGACAGACGACTTGTTCGGGTGGCCTGGTGACGGCGTGCACTGGACGTGGCAGCGGTGTGGTCGCTTTAAGTACCAGAAGGTCCTGGTGCACTCGACCAACCCTGACCACCTGGTGCCCAGTGGGCCGCCAAGCGGGCCGCCCCTGCGGATAGCTGCCCGGTATGCGGCGGCGGGGAGACCTCGGCCCAGGTGAGCCCGCCCGATTGACCCATGCCCGTGCGCCGCCCGTGAATAGGCAATGGCGCGCGCCGCTCGGCCCGCCCAGTCTCAGTCCGATATACGTTGAATGTTATATAGCATCGGAGTAATATCGGTTCAGTGATAGACCTCGCCGTGCTACGCCGGGAGGCTGGCGTCATCCAGGTGCAACTGGCTGAGGCGCTGGCGACGAGTCAGGGACAGATCAGCCGCATCGAAAGGCAGAACGACATGCTCTTGTCGACCTTGATCGCGTTCCTGACTGCGCTGGGAGTGGAGGCCAGGCTGGTCGTGAAGGTGGGCAGAAAGACCATCGCACAAGAACTGACGGAGGGGCGGCGATGAGTACCCCAACCCAGACGGAGGTCGCAGCGAAGAGCCACCGCCGAGCGGTCCGGTTCTTCTGGTTCTTTCTGTTCGGTGCAACCACGGTCAGCCTCATCGGCAACATCGCGCATGCGGTGCTGTCGTACCTTCCCCGCATCGTCATCCAGATCGGTGCCGCTGCTGTGCCTCCCATCGCTCTTCTGGCCGCCGTGCACGGCATCGCTCTCGCCGTCCGTGCCGGAGCGTCCGGCAGGGTTTACCACTGGGCTATCGCGGCGGTTGTAGTCATCGGTGCGGGCGCATTCATGCTCAGCTTCCGCACTCTCCGTGACCTGCTGATCCAGACCGGCACACCACCCGCATGGGCATGGGTCTTCCCCGCGATCATTGACACCGCGGTGGGAGTGTCCACCCTGATGTTGGTTGCGCTCGGGGACAAACCAGCACGGCGAACCCGCACTGCGACTGCACCTGCATCCGCCCAGGTCAAAGCCAGTGCGCCTCCCGCACCCAAACCTGTATCCGCACCTCCCAGACCGCACTCAGTGCGTGCGGATCACGTCGCATCAAGTGCGAAATCCGCATCTGTGGACCCCGCACTGCTGGCCGCATCCGCATCAGCTCAGCGTGCGGATGCGGGGGCCGATCACGCTGCACTCGCACAGGCCTTGGTCGATGCGGGCGCGACCACGAAGCCCGCAGCAGTGGTCGCGTCGATCCTCTCGGCACACGCTGAGGGAACGGCGCTGAACCGCATCGCGTCGGATATGGGCATCCACCACAAGACGGTTTCACGGATCATCGACGCCGCTGAAGGTCGACGGCAGCAGCATCTCGTCGCAGTATGAATGTTCTCGCTGTCAGGGTTCGGGCGTAACCGGGCGGCATATCCGATCGCGGCCTCCGGGATATCACCTGTTGAGCGCGGGCCATGTCGATCAGCTGTCGAGCTGGGCGTCAATCCTCTCGACCGCGGCGAGCACGTCGTCATGGGTGACAAGCTGGCCGTCGATCAGCAGTGCGGCGACCTCGCAGACAGCGGGCCACAGTAAATCCAATTCCTGGGTCCACTCGTACTCCCAGGGGCAGTAACGACCAACGGAGGGGAATCCGAGCTGCGCTGCAGCGCGGGTCAGCTTCTCGACGCGGGCGCGATACTTGGCGCGGTCGCCGTCGTACTGGTCGTTCCATCCACCAGCCGTCTCAAAGGGTCGCGTTTCAAACGCGACCCCTCCGATCCAGGCAAGTTCGAGTGCCTGGTCGAAGTCGTCCACTTCGGGGTCATGTTCGACGGTCCATCTCGCCGTAGCCCAAGGACACCGCGAAGGTCACGAACGGCTGGTCTTCCCACCTGGTCCGATGGTGTGTTTCGCCCGGCTCGTCTGCGCTGTTGTCGAACGTCGACCAATCAACATGGCCAAGGTGCACCGCGAGCAGCTCACCGCCTCTGAAGACTGCGGCGACGGCGTGACCGCCTTCGTGGTGAGCAGTCCTTGCAGTTGTGTAGGCGCTCATGGCGGCAATATGTTCGGCGTCGGGCTCGGTCACAAGGCAGACGTCCTGCGTGACTGCCTTGACATACGCCAGGTGTTGATCAGTCATGGTGCGGTTCCTTCCGATTGGTGGTTGTTGAGCCAGAGAGCTGAGACCACCAGGGGCACAGGGCGGTCCGGCCTCCCGGCCTCCGAGTCGGTACTGCGGGTACTGACGTTGTTGCAGTCATCGCTCGGTGGTGGGGCTGGCACAAGGACTGGAGGAGGTCCCAGTCCCGCTGGCCTCCGCCTTCGGCCAAGAGGACCACGTTGCCGACCTGCCCGGCAGGTGCCGGGCACTGGTCATCTTGCATTCAGCTAGCCCGATCACCAGCAGGGGCCTCGATGCTCGGTGTTGCAGTCCCGGCAGACGTTGGGAGTGGTGGAGAACCTGCGCACCGTGACGGTGTGAGGCTTTCCGCCCTCCAGAACCTCCGCCTTGGGCTTGCACTTGTAGTGCACATACCCGTCGAAGTCGGCATGCCGATGGATCTCCTGGCCCACCGCGATGCGCCTCTCGCATCGCGGGCGCTCGCCTGGGTACATGGCACGGAAGCAGCCACTGCTGTCTGCCCTCGGCTTGTTGCGCAGCTCCCTCCAGGCTGACGCCAGTAGCTCCTGGTCGCGCAGGTCGCTTGCGCTCCTGCGCCCTCTGCTGCTGTGCTTATTGGTTCTCTTGTTCTTGGTGGTGCTGTTGTTCCTACTCATGGTTCCTATTTCTCCTGGTCAGAGGGTTATTGGCGCTGTTTTACCTGGTCAAACGGTGTAACACCCAATTCGATGTCCACGGGGGGACATAGGACATCCCTGGGTAGTGCTCCTATGTCCCAATAGATAGGGGCCACGAGGTAACGGGGGCAGGGGCCAGGCCCTGACCCCAGATGCACACCCCTCGGTGGTGGACCCACTCCCACGCGGTGAGTCCCGCCCTTCTACGAAGTGCTTGTACGCATAGGCCTGGGTGCTGGGACCACCACGACCCCCGTACCGCAGGTTGAGCGGATCACCGAGGCCGTAGATCGCCGCCCGGCGGTTGCCCGGGCGTCTTGGACCAGGTGCCTCGGAGAACTGCACCAGGAAACCCTTATCGGTCAGGCTCTTCAGGGCGCGGTACGCAGTGGACTTCGAGATGTTCACGAACTCCCCGACCTCGCGGACCGAGCAGGTGACCCGAGACATCTGACGCTTCTCGATGAAGGCGATGACGTAGTGACTAGGCCTACTGCGAAGGCCTAGTACCCCCGTGTTATAGGTAACACCTACACCGACGTCTCTGCTCGGCATCAACACCCAGGTCGGACTAGACTGGACACCGAAAAGGAGTGGGATTCCCAGCTACGATATCCGTCCCCACGGTGAGGTAGTTCCCACTCGCCTCTACGACTCGGTTGAAAAAGTACCCACGCGTACCGGCACCAGGAGTGACCGGATCCTTTAGGAACAAGGGTCACCCAGGAGATACCGATGTCCTCTGCTGTGCCCACCCGTTCCCAGGCCAAGTCCAGGCTGGCCAACGCCGTCCGTCTCGGTGACACCGCCGTGGCCGAGGAATCGGCCCGCTGGTACTACACCACCACCATCGAGGAGTTCGTCGAGAAGACCCTCGCCAAGGCTCCGAAGCTCACCGAGAAGCAGCTTGGCCGACTTCGCGATCTTTTCCTGTAATCGGCCTCCTCCCGTCACTAATAGGTGGGAGGAGCTTTTCTTCATGAACAACATCACCAGGTGGCAACGGGCGCTGGAGCACAATCCGGCAGACCTGAGCCGTAACGAACTCTGGGGGGTCTGTGTCTTTGTGGCTATGAGCTTCCTGGCCCGGGGCAAGACCTATCAGGAGTTCTCTGACTGGTACCAGTGGGAGTGGGCTGCCACCGAGAAGCTGGGGCGCAGGAACAACCACCGCCCCGGCAAGGGCGGTGGTCTGAACAAGCTGCGGGTGGGCGAACCCGAAGAGAGGGTCCTGTACTACCAGCTCGACCGGGCGTGGGAGACAGCCGAGCGCAACATCGCCAACACCGTGCTGCCCAATACGGCTGATCTTCGGTTCGTTGTCGAGTCCAATACCTCCCGGACCGGCAGCATCCTGCTGTGCATATTCGACGACATGACCGCCGAGATGAAGCGACTGAATCAGGCCAGCTTCACCTACCCGTGCCGCCCCGCGGCCAAGCGACTCGGCATCTCCCATATGGCCGTCTCTCGCCACCTCGCGAGGATGGTCGGACTCGGCTACATCCACCTGGACCGGCGGGGCACGGCATACGAGGGTCAGGTGAACCCAGCCTCGATCTACTCCTTCGTACCAGTTGTAGGCCAGACGCCTACGACTGCGGTGGACATCCCCCGTGTTCCAATAGGTAACAGTTCGAAGGCTAAGAAGAGGCCGATCGACCCCTGCTCCGTGGCCAACCTGAAGAAGCTTGATGCGGCGTTCGGGGAGCCCCTGACCTACCAGGACGTGCTGGCCAACGGTGGCACTGTTGCGCACTGGAAACGATGGCTACGTCACCTACAAGGCAACCTGGACAAGCTGCGCAAGGACGACGAGTTCTGCGAGAAGCAGGAGACCAAGGATGCCCGGTGCCGTCTCCGTATCGCAGAGAAAGACCAGGACGGCCGCAAGGCTGTCCAGGACCATCGCCGAGAGCAGGAACGCAAGACTCGCCGCTTCTTCAAGAACGACGTCAAGTGGTACTCGACCGGGATCGTCGAGTCGCCTCTGCGCAAGATGATGGATGTCCTCCGGGGATCCAGCGCCCCGGAGGGCGCGACCGACGGTCACCTTCCAGTACAGCGAGGTCTTCGTGTGCGAGGAGGTGTGGGGTCATGTCTCCTATGGACGCGACCGCGAGGCCATCATTCTGACCCCCCAGGACGACGTGTCCGCGGCGATGCTGGCATCGGTAGGCCAGCTGGACCCCACCGACCTCTCACGCGTTGAGGAGGTGATGGACGCCCTGTCCGCACTCAAGGTCATCGTCAAATCAACAGGAGGATGAGCATGATCTGCGCCCGCTGCGCCCAACCCATAGAGAAGGGCCAGCTTTACCAGGAAGCGCGACGCTTCAAGTACACCGAGTCCGAGAGCAGCTGTAAGCGCGTCCCCCGTCGACAAGTCCGACGGTGGCCGGGTGGACGCAGCGTCGACTGTCGTCCGTATGCGATCCGACCCGGTGCTTGTCGAAAGCCGCGACAACAGTGAAGGTTTCGCCGCAGACGGCGCAGTGCGCCGTCTTTAGCCCTCCCCAGCGTGCCGGATACCGCGTATGACGGGTCGTTGCCGCCTGAGGGGTAGAAATCTGAGCGACTTTCATGGCACCGGCGGGGTCATCGCCGCCGGGGCGGCCTTCGTGTCTCGGAGGATTCATGGGATACGCGCCACCCGGATGTGGATGTCTTGCGTGGCGGGATCGGTCGAGACCTCGTAGATCCCCGGTGAGGGAACACCAGGGTCACTCAACAGAAGTCCGCGATGGGATACCGGTTCCTCGACATCAGGGTCCGGGTGCCACACGTGGTGGGTCACAAAGCCTGGCACGATCTCAGCGTGATTCGACGACACGGCCATCGGAATACCGGCGGGGATCGCCGAACTGTGCTGTGAGCCTGCGGATTTCGGTCACCGTGTCGTCGATGGCCGCCAGCTCCAGTTCGTGCCCGTTGCACTCATCTGAACCGGCAATGCTGTCGCCCGTCCACTGGGTGCGCGACTTTAGCAACGCGGCGGCGTACTTCAGGGCGTCATCGGCGCCCATCACGACCCCATCACCGCCTCGGCGTGGAAGACCGCGCGGCCGAGGGTAACGGTCCGGTCGTCCCCGACCAACCCGAGGACTTCAAGGGCATCCCGGGCCAGCTGCTCGAAGTTGGGGCGCATCACGAGACACCACCACCGAAAGCGACCATGCGCTCGTCGATCTCGTTGAGGTCGAGGCGGATGAACTTGGCACCGTTGCGGTAGCCGATTAGGCGACCATCGGTGATCATTTGACGGATGGTGCGCTCGGTGACGCCGAGATATTCAGCGGCGTCGTTGATCGAGATATAGCGGCGGCGCGGGTATCGGGCGCGCTCGGTTGTCCAGGATGAGGACATGGCAGGGCCTCCAGAAGACGACACACTTACGGGATTGTGTGCGTGGCAGCTGTCGTCTGGCCCTTAAGGGGCAACAGCTCCGCCGACCCTGGTTAGCCGCATCAGTCCCGCATGGACCTTGGCCCCAGCTCCATCTGTCGCTGTCAATAGCGCTCTTGGCCTCGGGCTTCAGACGGGAACCTCGTGCGCATATCTGCGCGCTGGCTCAAAAGCAAGAATACACCGAAGAATCGCGAGAGGTGCGGCACGCCGCAGCAAACTAGCTAACCTAGCGCGCTTGGCGGCGAGCCGGGTGGGTGGTGGCATAGCTGCTGGTGACCCTTAGCCCACGTTTAGCCCACGGCCCGAGTCGTGATCTTGAAAAGTTGGATCTGACCTGCAATAACTCTGGTGCGCGATACTGGGATTGAACCAGTGACCTCTTCCGTGTCAGGGAAGCGCTCTCCCGCTGAGCTAATCGCGCCTACTTGGAGGTGGAGACGGGAAT
>Ga0209526_10003453_pt1 | contig 10756 bp, 13 predicted proteins | sample JacPinW_OM2H0_M1_FD_188566 | JGI IMG/M metagenome (GOLD analysis project Ga0209526, IMG submission 188566) | Forest soil microbial communities from Algoma, Ontario, Canada - Jack Pine, Ontario site 1_JW_OM2H0_M1 (SPAdes) (version 2) | ecosystem: Environmental > Terrestrial > Soil > Boreal...
TCCGTGCCGGATCAGCTCGAGATTGATCGTATTGATGGCGCTATCATGCCCGTCACAAATTGGCACGGCAGTCAAGATCCGGATTGGTTCCATAGCGGTACAATGCGGAATTGAGAATATGGAATACGAAACGCAGGAAACCGAATCGTGGAGGATGTCAGCGCAACTCTGCTGACTATTCTAAATTCCATATTCCGTATTCTGGGTCTTCATTCAATCCTCCACCACTTCGTCCGAAATTTCGTTCTGGCGGCCGGAGCCATCGGGAGGAAAATGGGTGGCGAGCACTGAGCCTACCTTTTCAACTGCTCCAACAATGGCAGCGGTAAACTCTCCTTTCTTCAGGTCAGGTTGCATCTGGCGAATTACCTCCTCCCAAAAAGCTTCATCCGATTTGCTGTCGACCGCGGTATCACCAAAAATCGCGACTTTTTGGGCGGCCGGAGCGATCACTATCAACACACCGTTTCGTTTCTTGGTCCGATGCAGCTTTAACTTGCGAAAGGATTTGCTGGCGAAGGCGAGAATATCTTTCGGGCGACGCCGGGTAACGAAAACTATGACCTGGCCGCTCGTTTTCTTTTCCGCCTCTCGGATCGCCGCCGCGACGCGATCATGCTCGAGCCGATCCAGAAAATGCTTTGTTTTCATTTCCGCACCTTCACGGCTTCTCATTCACCAGTCGCCGCTCGCACCACCACCCCCGAAACCACTATCGCCACCTCCACCCGAGAATCCATCATCTCGTGAGGAGCCACCCGAACTTCCACCTCCACCGCCAAAGCCACCACCTCCCCCGAACCAAGGGCCACCTCCTCCGCTGCCGATAATCATCCCACCACGACGACGGACAGAAATCATGAAAAACACCAGAAAAATGAGCAGGAAAACTACCGGAATAATCCAGGAACCGTCATCGGATGCCTTACTGCGCTTGTCCCTGACCGTCGTACCGGTGCCCTTGTATTCCCCTTTTGTCGCGGCCATTATGGCAGTAATCCCCGCACTTATCCCGCCCGCAAAATCTCCTTGCCGAAAACGCGGGGCGATCTGTTCAGAAATTATCTGCTTACAAGTGATGTCTGGGAGTGCCCCTTCCAGGTCGCGGCCAACCTCGATCCGTATTTTCCGATCCTGCACAAATACAAAGAGAATCGCTGCATTGTCGCGTCCGTTAGTGCCCGCCTTCCATGATCTTGCGACCTGCTGGGTATAATCTTCCAGCGATGTTTCCGACGGAAACTTCGGATAGATTGCTACAAGGATCTGGTTCGACGTCTGCCGTTCGAAATCTGCTAACTGACGGTTCAACTGTTCAGCAACATCCGGCCGAATGAGTGACGCGTAATCATTGAAGTAACGAGTGGGCGCTGGAGGTAGCTTTTCCGCAGCCAAAATGGAAACGGCAAATGAAAAAAAGAAGACCAGGATCGGGATCCTCCGTGGCAAACCGGGCCGAGGTCTATGGTTCATAGTATCGAAAAAAACGTTCGATACAGAATGTTTCATAGTTCGACCTGCTGCGCTGTTCCGATCCCTAATAATCTCCGCCATACCGAGTGTTTCCAAAGCAACTTTTTCGATGGTTCGCCGGAAACTGCTCTTGGGTGCTTTCATTCGTGGACCGTGGCCGGATCATCGGTAGCACGGCCACAGCCGAAATAGACTGCTGAGATGCGCGAAGCCCGCTCATTGCAAAAATGACGACCGACCGACGGGAACGGTAAACATTGGTTGGTTCGCCCAAACAAACTTAATCCGGTCACTTCGGAGTAGCCGACGGACTAAACGATGGAAATGAAACCGTGGGGGCATTTTCTGCGCCGGCGGCGCTGGTAAAATATGCTTTCGGGGTGAATCCAAGAAGTCCGGCATACAGCACTGTCGGGAAGGACTTGACCAGGACGTTGTAAGCCTGAGCAGCAGTATTGAAGTCACGGCGGGCAACCGCAATCCGGTTTTCTGTTCCTTCGAGCTGAGCTTGCAGGTCACGGAAATTGGTGTTCGCCTTTAATTCGGGATATCTTTCACTCACCGCCAGCAAGCGGCCTAGGCTACTGGATAGACTGTCCTGCGCTTGTTGGAATCGCTTTATTGCCTCGGGATCGCTAGGCGCCTTTGACATATCGACGGTGACCTTGGTGGCGTTAGCGCGGGCGTTGATGACCTCTGTGAGGGTAGATTTTTCGAAATTTGCCGCCCCTTGTACGGTGTTTACCAGATTAGGAATTAAGTCTGCCCTTCGCTGGTATTGCGTTTGCACATTTGCCCAGGCGGCATCAACACTGGCTTGAGCTTGTACCAAGCGATTGTAACCACCAATAATGAAGGAGCCGAACACAACGACGACTAAAACCAGTACCGCTAAACAGCCGCATCCGATCGCAACGTTTCTATTCATAAATTCAGAGAGGGGCCGACGAGTTCTTAGCCTGTTTCGGTGGCTCTTGGCAACCGCAACCGACGCTAACTGGGAAAAACTGTCACAGTTGGCGCACTTTTGTAGACCGGCCAAAGCCACTCGGACGGCCCCCCGGGAAGCCCATATGGAGAAGCTGCCGCAGGGCCGGTCAACGGCAGCAACCATCGGTCCCGTGGCGGCCGAACCTTATCGCCGCTATTTTGCAGAATAAAGGAAGGTTTTTTCTGCTAGTTCAATTGACGGTCAGGGCAACTACGGCTACTATCCTGCCCTCACGAACTGATCGAAGAAGAAGACTTTTTTATGCCTGAAGTAATTGTCCGCAAAGGAGAGCCTATCGACCGGGCGCTCAAGCGTTTAAAAAACAAACTAGACGCCGAGGGTATTATGGAAGAAGTGCGGCGTTTGCGCGCTTTCGAGACCCCGAATCAGAAGGTGCGTCGGAAGGCTAAGCTTGCGGCCAAACGTGGCAAACTAAAATTCCGTTTTAATCCGTAATTGGTTCTCACATAGCGCTTTATGAAAGCTTCGCTTTGCGGCGAAGCTTTTTTTATTTTTTGGGGATACCGATCTGATGTGAATGCGCCTGAAAGAGCGAAACACGCCGTTGAGCGATAACGGAAGGCGTGTGAGCCGACAACCTGGCGCCGAGGCTCACAATCGAGCCCTGGTCGATGATTTCGCCATGGATGATTTACCGGACTGTATCACCCTACCAGTTAAGGGTATCAGCCACCGCTGGAACCCCGCGATTCTCCCCCTCTTATCGACCCAGATTCTCCACGATCGCTTCGACCAGACCGTCAATGTCGTGACGGGTGGCTTCGACATCCACTTTGAGGCCCGCTTGTCGCATCGTTTCTGATGTGATCGGTCCGATACTAGCCGTTCGTAGATTTCCTGGCCACGGAAGTTTGAGCGCCAGGAAATTGGTCACCGTTGAAGAACTCGTGAACGTCACCAGATCAGCACCCTCTCCTTCAAAGCGTTCGCGAGCACCGGTACCATCCTGGGTCTCCGGGACGGTTCGATAGGCGATCGCCTCATCCACGATTGCCCCCAGTTGCGCCAGACGTTTAGGCAGAACATCCCGCGCGTTTTCCGCGCGCACCAGCAAGAACTTCAGATTTTCTAGACTCTCAAATTGTTGCAGAGATTCGACGACGGCTTCAGCTATAAAATCATCCGGCTGCACGTCGACTGTCAGATGATAATCCTTAATACGCTGGGCGGTGCCGGGGCCGATAGCTGCGATCCGTACACCTCCGATATTGCGTGCATCCTGGTAAAGCTTGAAGAACATGTCGAAGAACGCATTGACGCCATTTGGGCTGGTAAAAACGAGCCAGTCGTATTGGTAGGCATCGCGGACCAGCTCACCAAACTCCAGCAAGTCCTCCGGCGGCTCGATCCGTATGGTTGGCAACTCAAGCACGTCAGCACCAAGAAGAAGAAGTTTGGCGCTCAATACTCCGGCCTGCCGGCGGGTTCGGGTGACCACGATACGGCGACCGAACAATGGCCGCTTTTCAAACCAGCCGAGCTTTTGCCGATAGGAGACTACCTTGCCAAAGACCGCGACGGCGGGAGCTTCAAAGCCAGCAGCTCGATCAACGATATTTTCTAGTGTCCCAGTGATGGTTTCCTGGCGCCCGGTCGTACCCCAACGCACCAGGGCAACCGGCATCGAGGATTCGGCGCCATGCGCACGGAGGGCGGCAACGATTTTCTCAAGTCGCTCAACTCCCATCAGCATGACCAGCGTCCCTCCGCCTTTTACGAGCGAATTATAGTCGAGATCTGATTCCAGTTTAGTCGGATCCTCGTGACCGGTAAACACCGTAAACGAGGAGGTAACGTCCCGATGAGTGATCGGAATCCCGGCATAAGCAGGTACCGCGATTGCGGCGCTGACTCCTGGGACCACTTCGAAATCGATTCCAGCAGCGGCCAATGCCTCCGCCTCTTCTCCGCCTCGTCCAAAAACAAATGGATCGCCGCCCTTGAGCCGCACGACGTTCTTTCCGGCACGAGCCCGCTGGACGATGAGGTCATTGATTTCGGCCTGAGTCAACGTATGCCGGCCTGCCTTTTTCCCCGCGGAAACGATTTCTGTATCCGCCGGAGCCCATTTCAAGATTTCCGGATTGCAGAGGTAATCATAGACAACCACATCCGCATGTTCGATCGCCTCCTTCGCCCGCAAAGTCACCAACCCAAGGTCCCCCGGACCGGCCCCGGCCAGAATGCATTTACCTTTTTTCGCCATAAATCTTCGAAAACAAAGTTCGGGCAGCCGCTTCGGCCGAATCAAAATTACCAGCTACCGATCCCTTGCGCACCGTATCTCCCTCAAAAACAATAGCTTCCAGTAGCGCTTGCTCTCGGCTCAAGCTTTGATTGTCAATTGAACTTCCTCCTTCGCGAATCTTTTCTCCGGGCGACTGGGCAGGTCGGTGGATACTCGCCCGCACGCCAATCGGCATCTCACATCCACCACCCAATAATCGCAGGAATTCGCGTTCGGCATGAACACAAAACCAAGTTGCCGGATCGTTGACCGCCCCCACGAGGTTGCGGATGGCCGACGATTTCTCAAGCACCTCGAGGGCAATCGCTCCCTGACCGGCGGCGGGCAGCATTCCCTCCAGAGTGGAAGCAAATAAAGTGCCACTATCGAATTGGATCTGGTTCTCTCGAATTTTGAGACCCAATCGCTCAAGACCAGCTCGGGCCAAGATTAATCCGTCCCAGCTTGGCTGATTGATCAACTTCTCGATACGAGTTGGAACGTTGCCGCGGATATCGACGACCGTAATATCCGGCCGGAAGTACTTCAATTGTTGAGCGCGACGCGGGCTACTGGTTGCGATCACGCCCTTTGCGCGAACCTCTCCGAGAGAAATTGCCTGCCGAGAAACCAGCACATCAGCAGGATCTTCTCGAGGCAACACGGCGGCGATCGTTAACCCTTTAGGCAACTCCGTAGGCAGGTCTTTTAGGGAGTGCACAGCCACGTCGATCTGCCCGTTCACCAAGCATTCTTCCAATTCTTTCGTAAAAAGGCCTCGAGCGAACTTTTTCCCGGAATCACTCAGGCGTAGATCCAAGCGCCGGTCGCCGGTGGTTTTTATAATTTGGCGCTCGACCTGCTCGATCCCAGCTACTTGCGATAGAAGATTACCTGCTATCTCAGCTTGGGCTAAGGCAAGCGAGCTGCCTCTTGTGCCCAGAACAATCTTCATTACGCCCCTGGCAATTGGATAGCGATCGGGGAGAAACTCGCAGGCTGTGTGCGTTCAACCCAGAGCTGAAAATCCCGAACGTGGTGGTCGATCAGCCGGTGACAATTTTCTGCTTCTTGCCTGCGAACTTCCAATGTTCGCGCGGTCATGGCTTGAAGCGAATCGAGATCGTACAAATAAACACCATCCAGCTTGTTCACGGCGGGCTCGATATCCCGTGGCATTGCCAAATCGATCATGAAAAGCGGCCGGTGCCTCCGAGATCGCAGAAACGGAGCCAATTTATCTAGCGTGATAATCGCGTGCGGAGCTGCCGTTGAGCTCACCAGGATATCCAGATCACGAAATTCTTGCTCCCAATCCTCAAAATGAATCGCTCGTCCCCCGGTAATTGCAGCCAGCGCTGCCGCGCGTTCGAAAGAGCGATTGGAGACAAAGATTTGCTCCACTCCACGCGATCGAAAGGCTCGGGCCGTCCTTTCGCTGGTTTCACCGGCGCCAAGAATCATGATCTTGCAGCCATCTAGATCACCAAAGATCTGTTCCGCCAGGCCCACCGCTACCGAGCCGATCGAAACGCTACCGCGGGTGATTGCGGTGGAAGAGCGAACCTGCTTGCCTACCTGAAACGACTTTTGGAAAAGACGGTTCAATAACTTGCCGGTCGTTTGCGCATCGGCCGCTAACTCATAAGCCCGTTTGACTTGCCCAAAAATTTCTGTCTCCCCAACGATCATCGACTCCAGGCCAGAAGCTACTCGAAACAAGTGACGGACAGTTTGGTTGGCCCACAGGCGAAAAAGGTGCGTTTCGTCTCCTGCTCTCAAATTTCGATAGAAGCCCTCGAAGAATGCCGGAGCGGGACTGTCTCGAAATTCCCCAGTCACGTAGAACTCGGTACGATTACAGGTCGAGACAATGAGTCCTTCAGCCAGCCCCGGCACCGTCTTTAGTCGCGCCAATGCGTCAGGCAAAGCAGATTCGGGAATCGCGAATCTCTCGCGTACGTCAACTGCGGCAGTCTGATGGCTAAGGCCAAAACAATATATGCTCATCTCACGGTCGGGCTATCCGAGATAAATCGAATGCCCCAAAAAACACTTAAGAGCAGACTAAAAGCGATAATTGACAAGGTGGCAATCCACTTTGCCCCCATCGTGTGCCGAAGGCGACCAAGCAAAATGCCGCCGTAAAGCGCCCAAACCAACACCGACCAGGCAACCTTTCGCCAGTCAACCTCTTGGCCGATAAAAAAGCCGGAGCCGAGGCCGACGGTGAAAAGGACAAAACCAAGCCAAAGCAAACGTGAATTGGCAATTGTGAGGGTGGTAATAGGCGGCAGTCGAAAAAAGATTGAGCCTGGCTTACGGGTTTTCAGCTGCCGCTCCTGAAACAGATACATTAATCCAGCGACCCCAGCCAGGGCGAAGGCCCCGCAAGCCACGATCGAGAAGGAAGTATGCGTCTCCAGCCAAGGATTAACCGGTTGATGACCGGTACGAAGCGGGTGATCTGAGGCTAGCAACGCCCAAATATTAAGCACAGAAACAAACGGTGCGGTGATGACGCCCAGGAGCGATAAACGATAGGAGGAACCGATTAATAGATAAATCAGGATCATCGACCATCCAAGAAAGACCAGCAGCTCAAAGAAATTCGTGATCGGACAGCGACCGATTTGGTGGCCTCGATCAACTAAAAAGAGGGTTTGGCAAACGAACCCGGCGCTGATCAAACCAAAGGTCAACCGTGGCGCCATAAACTTACCGGTCACGAGCGAGTAGGCGGAATAGGCGGATGCCAGCGAAAAACCATAAAGTGCCAGCCAAACCCAAAGGCGATCCGAGGCGAAAATCAGTGAGCTGAGAAAATCCAGATGCATCAACAAAACTGAACTGCTACGGTCCCGCCATTCATGAGTGGAGTCAATCCAGAAGAGCTTCGTCGCGCAATTCGGGATATTCCCGATTTTCCGAAGCCCGGCATCATATTTCGCGACATTTCGCCGATCCTTAGTAAGCCCGAATTGTTTCGTCAGGTCGTGGACGCGCTCGCGGCCGAAGCGGAAAAACCGGCTCCAGCCAAGATTGTGGGGATTGACGCACGCGGTTTTCTGTTCGGAGCAGCGGTGGCGTACAAGCTTGGCCTTGGGTTCATTCCCGTGCGGAAGAAAGGTAAGCTGCCGTATCGCACCATTGGCTACTCGTATGTACTGGAATATGGACGGGCCGATATGGAAATGCATATCGACGCCGTGCAAGCGGGGGAAAAGGTCGTCATAGTCGATGATTTGCTCGCGACCGGGGGCACTTCAGCCGCCGCGGTTCACTTGATCCAACAGCTCGGCGCCACGGTAGAGGCAGCGTTATTCTTCATCGAGCTAGTTGACTTAGAAGGCAGAAAACGGCTGGCCGGCATTCCAGTAAAAACGCTCGTTCAGTTTTAATGGAATTTAGCGGCCTGAGCCTGGTTGGCGTCTTTTTAACGCGTTTTAATGCCGAGGTAGGGCGTGCCGCTCCGCGACCGCCGGATCACCCCGCAAGCCATTCGCCCCGTTATGCCTGACAATATTGCCGAGGTAGGGCGGGTCGCCACCGCCAGATCATCCCGCAAGCCATTTGTTCCATTATGCCTGACAATATAGCCCAAAATAGCGCCTCCATGATGGTTTTTGGCCTGAGCAGGTCCGGTTCCATTCCTCGATTCGGCGGTCGCGGAGCGACACGCCGTACCTCACGATGACCGAGAGCGACCTTATCGTGAGAGATGATCATAAATCGCCCCCATGATCAGATTTATCGCCAAACGAATAGTCGGCCTCGTCATTGTTCTGTTCTGCGTCGTTACGATCACATTTTTTCTGGTTCGGTTAATGCCAGGAGGTCCATTCGATCGCGAGCGGAAATTGCCACCTCATATCGAAGCAGAGCTATTGGCCAAATATAAATTAGATGGACCGCTTTTTACTCAGTACGTCGATTATCTCGGTGATCTGCTCCATGGGGATCTTCGGCTTTCCACGAAGTACCGGAATCGTACCGTAAACGAGATTCTAGCAGACTGTTTGCCAGTGTCCGCTACCTTGGGCGGAATCGCCTTCTGCCTGGCTACGAGCGTTGGCGTTTTCTTAGGATCTCTGGCCGCTTCTTATCAGCATTCCTGGATCGATCGTTCGGCAATGCTAGGCGCCCTGGTCGCCATTTCTCTACCCGCTTTTGTCATCGGCCCATTGCTGGTTCTGATCTTCGCCATTTACGTCCCTTTATTTCCGGTCGGTGGTTGGGGAAACCTGCAAAGTCTGGTCCTTCCTTCGATTACTTTGGCCGCACCATACGCCGCTTACATTGCCCGGCTCACCCGCGCGAGCATGTTGGAAGTTCTTACCCAGGATTTCGTTCGAACCGCTCGCGCGAAAGGATTGCCGGAATCCCAGGTAGTCTACAAACACGCCTTGCGGGTTGCGATACTCCCGGTTGTTTCATTTCTCGGCCCTCTTGCCGCCAACCTGTTGACCGGCTCCATCGTGGTGGAGAGCATCTTCAGTATTCCGGGCGCAGGCGGATTTTTCGTCAACTCGGTTTTGAATCGCGACGGGTTCCTCCTGGCTGGAGTCGTGATTGTCTACTGCGCCTTGCTCGTTCTGTTCAACCTGGCGGCGGACATTCTCTATGGTGTCCTCGATCGCCGAATCGTTTTGTATGACTGATTCGCGTTCAGCCTGGAGCAGACTACGGCGAAATCCGGCGATGATTGCTTCGACGTTGATCGTGGTCGGAGTAGCCATCGCCGCTCTGGTGGGCCCCATCCTGCTATCGGCCAAAAGCGGTGAGGTAACGGCCCACAGCTTTCTTCCGCCCTCTCCGGAACACGCCTTCGGCACTGACCTCAACGGACGAGACTTGTTCTTTCGGGTACTACTGGGAGCCCGTATTTCGCTTCTGGTTGGTATCGCCGGCGCCGGGGTGAGCTTCGTGGTCGGAATCATTTACGGGATGATCGCAGGCTATGCTGGCGGACAAGTCGATTCGCTGATGATGCGATTGGTAGATGTGCTCTACGCTATTCCCCGATTGATCTTTCTTCTGGTACTCATCAGCGGACTCGACCCGATCCTGCGCAGCGGGATGGAGGCACATGGCCTCCAGAACTTCGTTGGTTATTCAAAGATTCTGATATTGGTGCTGTGTCTCGGTCTAACCGAATGGCTTACGATGGCCAGAATCGTCCGTGGTCAGGTGTTGAGTCTGAAGAACCAGCAATTTGTCGTTGCGGCGCGTAGCATCGGCCAGAACCACCGAAACATCATATTTCAGCATCTTCTGCCTAACCTCATTGGCGTAACTATCGTTTATCTGACACTAACCGTTCCGTCGGTCATTCTCGACGAGTCGTTTCTCAGCTTTCTTGGTGTCGGCGTACAGGCGCCTCTAGCTAGTTGGGGTCTTTTGCTAAGTGATGCTGCTCAATCAATCAACCCGGTTAAAGGATATTGGTGGTTGCTGGTCTTTCCGGCCGCGACGATGTCGATCACCTTGCTGGCCTTGAACTTTCTCGGAGATGGATTGCGCGATGCCCTCGACCCGCGGCGGAAACAGTAGGAAGAATGGAGACGGGAGCCAGAATACAGGAGTCAGAAGTAAACTATGGTGCGGGAGAACCCCCGATTAGATCACGATTGGCTTCGGCTTAAACCAGACCAGACTTGGTCTGACTGTGAAAACCGTCAATATTCAGAAGAGTCGATATGAGTCGCGATCAATCGCGATACCGGCAATATTGGGACCGGGTAACACTCTGAAGAAATAGATGGCAAACGCTTCCCACACGACTTTAGTTGGCCGCAATCTGGACGGGGCATGAACTTATTGGAAGAACTGCAAGCATCGGTGGTCTGTGGTGACGGTGCGATGGGAACTGAGCTAATGGCAGCAGGCGTCCCACTGGAAGTTTGTTTGGAGGAGGTAAACCTCACCGATCCGGATGTCGTCCTCCGTATCCACGAGGCCTACATTGCTGCCGGATCGCGAGTGATCGAAACGAACACTTTCGGGGCAAATAGCATGCGGCTGGCGAAACACGGATTGGAGTC
>Ga0209526_10003454_pt1 | contig 10756 bp, 8 predicted proteins | sample JacPinW_OM2H0_M1_FD_188566 | JGI IMG/M metagenome (GOLD analysis project Ga0209526, IMG submission 188566) | Forest soil microbial communities from Algoma, Ontario, Canada - Jack Pine, Ontario site 1_JW_OM2H0_M1 (SPAdes) (version 2) | ecosystem: Environmental > Terrestrial > Soil > Boreal...
GCGAATCCCGCATACCAGGCGCCGCGCGACGCGTCATTGAAGCGCCCGCCGCCAGGGCGGGGATGGCAAAACGCCGCCATCACGACCGTCGCCATCGGCCGTCCAGCGACCCATTCATCCCTGGGAATGTTATGCAGGACGCCTAGCTCATTGCTGACCCGGTCATTGGTCCAGCCCTCGAGTTCGAAAACCGCCTCGAGATCTTCCGCCGAGGCGACGGTGTCGAAAATTCCAACCGCGGGATACCGGCTGGGTATCAGCCTATGGGTTGCGCGTCTTGCGATATGGGCCCGCGGCGGCTTCAGTTCCACGCGCCGCGCCGGGCGTCGAGCAAACGCCGAACCTGATGAAGACCGTCGATACCGCCTTCAATCATCAGCTCAAGCGGCGGCTTGCCTCCCATCATTGGATTCGTGTTGTGAAGATTGACCCACTGATCCGCGAGCTGCGCTTCAGGGTAAAGAATGTGAAGCGCTTTGTAGATTCCGAGAACCAGCGAAATCCGGCTCAACATGTCAAATGAAAGTGTGCCGGTCTGGCCGGCCTTGTACTTGTGATAAGTGGAAGGAGCAGGCCAGCCGAGAAGACCGCGCTGCTGGTTGACCATGAGATTCCACGCATCGCAGACGTTGAGGAAGGTCCGCATCGCGGGTGCGGAGAGCCGGCGGCGCACTTCCGGGTCATGGCGGCCGGGCGTGCCGTCATCCAAACGCTTGCTTATCGCCTCTTCGGTCCGCGCCATTGGACTTCTCATCTAATGCCTCTCCTTATGGAGAGCATACTCCATATATGGAGGAGCAGGAAGGTGGATCATGTGGCGCCTGCCCCAACGCCGGATGGCGACACGTGCTGCTACGGGATCGTCACTGCGGCGCCAGTCGAGCGCGCCGCATAGCGGCTCAGCAGGCGCAGCACCGACGGCGTAACCTGGCTTATCGCATCGGGGCGAAGACCGACGCTTTGCGGCCCACGCACCCGCATCATCCCGAGCATCGAGAGTCTGAGCGCCGCAGCGAGCCCCTGGTAATAGCGCAGTCGCCCCAGTTCCATCGGGGCGATCGCATGATAAAGCGCCACGTAGAGCGCGTTGAACGTGCGGCGCAGGTTATTCCCGACGGCGTTGTCACGCATCCAGCGCGGATGCTCCATCGCGCTGGTCGACAGGATTACCGCCGTGGTCGCGGCGTCGAAGTGGCGGTCGCCGATTGCCGCGTGGGCCCAATCGATAACCCCCGTCACATGGAGTCCCTTAACCAGGACATTTTGCGGATGGTAGTCCATGTGGAGGAAGGAGGGTGGGGCAGTTCTGAACTCCGTTGCGCGTCGGCGCAGACGCTCCAGGGTTTCGGCCAGCCCTGGCAGCGGACCCTGCCCGACGCGCGCCGCGATAGTCTCCAGGGTGCGATCGAGCAGGCGCGCCGCCGCACCGTTTTCTGCTCCGCTATCCGGTCCCATCGCTAGCCCCGCGTGATTCGCGACGGCCGACGTCCGCAGCACCTCGATTGCCGACGGCGCAAGCGCCATCCGATGCAGCCGGGCCTGCGCGCGCACGAATCCGAGGAAACCCATCGAGAAAGTCTTGAATGCCCGCGGGAAGGAGCGGATCGCAAATAGCGGTCCGCCGCCCAGGCGCTCCATCACCAGAAATGGCGCGCCTATCGCCGCATCTCCCGGCTCGAAAAGGTATGGCCGCGGCACGGGATAGCCGGCGCTGGCCAGATGCTCGATCGTTCGATATTCGAGCGCGCCCTTGTCGGCCGCCTCTAAGCTCGGATAGAAACGCAGCACCAGCGGTATGCCCGCCTCGACTCCAGGCAGAAGCCCGCTTGGGGTGCGCAACTCGAACTCATACAGCGTCGTTTCCCATCCGCTGGCCAGGACGCGCAGTTGCTCGACAGCCGCGTCCAGGTAAGCGGAAAGCGCGGCGGTGAGGGTCTCAGGCTCGGCGGGGAATTGATGCGAGGCGTCCGGCACGGCGAGGCGAGCGTAATACGCGCGTTGCCCGCGGCGCAATTGGGTGGTTGTCGCATCCGTGGTCGCCGACGCATGTTCCCCCGCGCTCAGAATCCAACTTTGGGGAAATCTACTTCGACGATGCGCCCGGTTGTTGCGGACTTGGTTCAGCGGAACCAGGCGGGGCTGGATTTTGCACCGATGGAGACGGCGCCTGCTGCAAATAAGGAAAGACGTGGTAGGTCTGCGAGCGGTTGTCGAGCGGCGCCCGTCGCAGCGTCTCCGGAATGTTTCCCTGCTTTCGGAATTCGCCCTGGAGAGTGGAGCTTAGAAGTGGACCGCGGGTGTCGGTGGTGTCGATTGTGATCTCGACCGACAGGCCGACCCGCAGCGGCTTATCGGGCGGCTCGGGATTGTTGAGCACGATTTTGACCGGCACGCGCTGCACCACTTTGACCCAATTGCCGGTGGCGTTCTCAGGCGGCAGCAAAGCGAAGGCCGAACCGGTGCCGGCGCTGATGGAATCGACGTGAGCCTGGTAAATGTAGCCGGGATAGATGTCGGCCTCGACCTCGGCCGGCTGACCGACGCGCACGTCGGTAAGCTGGGTCTCCTTGTAGTTCGCTGTGATGTAAAGGCCCCGGATCGGAACCAGCGCCATCAGCGGCTGTCCGGCCTCGACGCGATGCCCGATGTGGACGCTTTTGCGCGTTACGATCCCTTCGAAGGGCGCCTTGATAACGGTGTAGCTCAGGTCGAGCTTGGCGGCTTCCAGCGCGGCCTGGGCCTGCTGCACGACCGGCCGATCGTAGCGCGAATGATCCTCGTTGGGGCCGAGGGCGGCCTCGGCCTGCATCATCTGATGCTTGGCCAGCGCCTCGGTGGCGAGGCCCACGCGCAACGCGGTGGTCGCCTGGTCGTAGAATTGACTGGAGACCACGCCCCGCGCTTTGAGTTCCTTCGCGCGGTTGTAGTCGAGACGCGCCTGGTTGAGCTGAGACTCGGCGAGTTTAAGGCCTGCCTGTGCGGCGTCGACTTGTGCGTAAAGCTGGTCGACGGTCTGACGTGCGCGCTCGAGCTGGGCTTGGGCCTCGTTGACCCGGACCTCGTAGTCGCTCGGGTCGAGCTCGAGCAGGGTGTCGTCTGGCTTCACTCTCCAGTTGTCCTCGACGAAAACCTTGACCACGGTGCCGGTGATACGCGAGGAGATGAGCGCTATGGAGCCATCGACGTAGGCGTCGTCGGTGGAGACGTGAGAGCTGATGTAGCGGTAATATCTGATGGCCGGGAAAATGGCTGCCAGCACCAAAATCGCCACCGCCGCCAGCAGAACCCGGCGAAACCAAATCGATTTCATTTTCCCGTCGCGGTCCGCCTCGATCCCGTGTCGGAACCAACGGGTATGGTCCATGCGGTAACGAGTCTAACCCTCATAGTAGACATTGATAACATAGCGCAGAAAACGGCTGGGCAAATTTACCCTGTTCCGCTGCGCGCCGTCCACTGCGCCCGGCGACCGCGGCCCGCCGACAAACGTATGCTCTAGGGGAACTTGATGAGGACGCGAGGACCCCCGGTCGCCTGCACCACGACAGCGTCATTGGAGAGGATATCCACCGCGATGCCCCCCGCCTCGTCAACTGAATTGATTATCGCGTCCACCCGCCGATCTGGACGCTCGAACAAGAACAGCGCCGGCGAGCGCGCTTCAATCACGAAGCTCAGCGTCAGGTCCTCGACCAGTCCATTGATCAGCCCGTTCGATGGTCCCTTGACGAAAAATTTTATGTTGGGATTCGCCCTCGGGGCGATAGCATTCACGCCGCCCGCGCTTTGCACCACGACGGTGCCGAATGGATCGTTGGTCGACGTCTCAGCCACCAGCGTTGTGCCATGAATAAGCTCGGCGGTTAGCAGACCGGCGCTGTTGCTGAGTTTGGTGACGGTCATCTGAACACCCGGCGAGGCGTTTATGATCCCCGCCGATTCGGGCACCACTCCTCTGAACGTCCACGACTGGGCGGTGTCAGTGACAACCGCCTGAAACGGCGTCCCTGGAGTGCCTAGCAACCACAGGGTGTTCTGTGCCGGGATCGAGGAAGTTTTGCCGGGCGAAGTCGGATTGGCTGTGCCGAAGGCGCCTCCGCATGCCGCGCAGGCGAACGCCAGGAGTCCGAGCGCGCAGCGCCGGATGGCGGGTAACATTTTTGATTTGCGATTTCCTGTCATGACTGAATTCATGGTACGGCCACGCCGTTATTGTTGACGCATACCAGGCACTGGCCGCTGCCGGTGCCGCAGATACTAAAGCAGGGCTGAGCGACCTGCAGTGGCGGCGTCATCAACACGGCCGTCGGCGATGCGGCCGGCGAGGGCTGTGCGGCCGGTGGGACCGCCTCAAAGCGTTGCAGGTCGTAGGGCGCGGGATCGGCCGGCGCGCAGAGCGAGAATTGGCCCGCTACAGGGCTGCCCGCGGCTCCCAGCGTCGTTGACATCAATTGGACTCCATTCTTGGACAAGACGATCGAGGTGCCGTCGTCGAAGGTCTTGGTCGAGCCCATGATCGATCCATGTCCCACGCATTGCATCGAGAGAATCGGATGAATCGAGCTGGTTCCGCAGCGCGAGGCCAGCGGTATCGCGCTCTGTACAGCGATCGTATGGCCGCTCGCTTTTTCCGGCAGCCCGTTGAAGTAGTCGCTGACCGCGGCGTACATGTCGACCGAGAACACGTTGCTGCTCTCAGGCACGTTGATCGTGAACGGCGCCGCGGTGGAGCCCGGCGGCACCGTGGTCAGCGCGACGTTTTCGATACGATGCGTCCCGTGATCCTCGGCCGTTACCAGCACGTTGAGCGCCTTCGGGCTGGGGACCGGCGGGGAAATCGTGACCAGGCCCTCGATTTGCGATCGTCCGAGAGCGAAATTACACAGGCCGCCCGTGCCTGCCGAGCAAGCGGCGCCGCCGCTCACCGACAGGCTCGAGGCCACCGTGTCATAACCGGCGTTACTGACGATCATCGTGTAGCTGCCGTTGGGGACGGTATTGAAGGCTTGCAGGACGAAGTTGCTCGCCGGCATCGGGTAGGTTCCGGTGTCGTCGGTATTGGCGCTTGCCAGCACGACGCAGTTCGAAGGCGTCGGAACTTGAGTGCAATCGGCCGCGGTGCCGGCCGCGGGCGCCACAATCTCGAGCGTAGCGCCCTGGAGCGGCGCTCCCGAGCAGGCGTCGGTTACCTTGCCGCTGAGCGCGATCTGGCCGGCTGGCGCCGCGTCGAGCTGCACGGTTTGCTGCAGGCTGCGCTTGACCAGGACGTTATGTGCAAACGCGTAGGCGAAACCGGGACCCGAAGCGACCAGGTCATACAGCGTACCGGTCGGACTGGCCGGCAGCGACAACTGGTACAGCCCTCCGCCGGTGGTCGTAGTTTCAGCCACCTGGCCGGTTCCAGCCAATTCCGCTGCAACCTTGCTCGCCCCGAACGCGGCGCCGGTTACCAGTCCGAGGAAGTTGGTAGGGGAGGGCTGCACCGTGATGCTGGGGGAGAATTGGTACAGGCCACCGCTGAAGGTCGGCGGCGCGGGAAACACCCCTGGTGGGGTCACTGGCTCTGGCAGGATGTTGATGACCAGAGTCGCCAGTCCGTTGAGCGGCACGCTCACACCGGCATTGCTCGACACGGTCAGGAATTGGGATGGATTGACCATTGATATCTGCGACGCGATACATCCCTCGAGCAGACTTTGTGGAGTTTCCAGGCAGGTCGGAACGACGGTGCCAGCGTTGCTTCCGTCGAGCACCAACTCGATCTGATGGTAGGTGGTAGCTGGCACCAGGAAGCTGTTGAACAGCTGCGGTACCGTCTGGATCTGGGTGATGTCAACCTGCAGTTCGCTGGGACCGGTGCCTGCGCCGCCTGGATTCGGGCCGATGGGATTGAGATTGAACAGGGTGAAGAGCTGCGTGAAAACGTCGTTCGCGCCGATGTTATTGAGGCCTACGCCCGGAGCCACGGGAATCGTTGTCCAGTTGGGGTCGGCCTGGTTCTGGAACACCGCCGGGTCGGTGCTCGGGTGGAGCTTCACCGCCAGGACGTTGAATGAAAGGCTCTGGAAACCAGGGGTGAACCCCACGCTCGGAGCGGGAAGACTGCCGGTCAAAGCGATCAGGATCGTGCCTGCGGGGCCAGACACCTGGCCTTCGCCGGTTCCGACCGGCAGGAAGGCAGTCGCCAAAAGCACTAACACGGGTGCGAGCAGGACCATCCCCGCCCGCCAGGACGATAGTTGTTTCACTCGCGAAGCCTACAACAGAGATTTCGGTTCCCGCTTGGGATAACCTAACCTAGGAGCGAAGGCAAGCAACGATTCGCATCCGACACTATTGTCAGGGTGCCACCGATGTTTCGGGACGAGATAAGCAACGAGGTTTATCGCGCGGCGTAACTGGAACATGCAGCGCTTGACTGTATGGCCTCAAGACCGCGAGAATTTTTGTCTGACCGGAGAATTTTTGCCTGATATGAAGCGTATCCGATCAACCATCAACGGCGCTGCGCTGGCCCTGGCGGCGCTGTTCGCTTTGCAGATGTATGCGGCGCCTGGCGCGCTGGCCGCGATGCAGGTTGCGGTCGGTAATCCCGGCCTACAGCACTTCGATTCGGACGGCGGGGTCGAGCTCGATTTTGGATTGACCGATCAGAACGGCCAGCCGGTGGGCAATCTGCGCCCCGACAACGTGCAGGTTTTCGAAGACGGCAAGCTCGCCAAGATTCTCGATTTTCGCGGCGTCGGACAGGGCCGCCCGGTCGACATCGTGTTCGTGATGGACGTGACCGAGTCGATGCAGCCGTACATCGACGCGATCAAGCAGAACATGGTGAATTTCGCCCACGACCTGGCTTCCAACAATCGCGACTACCGCCTGGGCCTGGTGACATTCGAGGATTACGTGGTCTCCAAATACCCGGACTGCAATTGTCCGTATCAAAAGACCATGACTTCCAACGTCAACGAGTTCATCAACTGGGTCGGCACGCTGCACGCCTCAGGCGGCGGCGACATTCCCGAAGATCAACTCGATGCGCTCGCGTACGCCTCGAGCTTTCCGTTCCGCCCCCAGGCCCAGGGCATCATCATCATCATTACCGACGCGCCGCCGCATCATAAGGGCGACGGCTCGGCCAACACCCAGCACGACCAGGCTTTCTGGGATCACCATCCGCGCGGCCAGGACGTGACCGACCTCACCGGCAGCGACGTCGCCCAGATGATGAAGCGCAACGGGCTGACACTGTACGCGGTTGTGCCGCCGCCGTTTATCGCACCAGAATATGCCGAGGTAGTCGAGACCACGCACGGCCGCTCCTACAATATCGTGACCGAGGAGGGGCGCTTCGCCTCGCTGGTGCGTGAGATCGGACACTCTATCGCGACCGAGTACTCGCTGACCTATCGCACGCCGCGGCCGATCGAGGACGGCACCGATCGCAGGGTGGAACTCAAGATCAACTACGAAGGCCAGAATGGGGCCGCCAACACTTCCTACCAGGTGCATGGGGTCGGCGGCGCGACGATTAATGTGCCCGAAGGCGAAGGCGCCGAGACGGGCGCTAACATGGGCGGCACGGGACTCCAGCAGTTGTCCTTCAACTGGTGGAATCTGGGGGTGCCGTTGATCGCGATTTTGGGGCTGTTTGGACTTTCGCGGATGCGATTCGGCGTCTCGACCGAGGAACTCAAGGCGATCGTTGAGGCGCAGGGCAAGCCCGCGCCGCCACCCCCGCCGCGTACTGTCGCGCGCGCGCCGGCGACCGCCCAGCCCACGGCCACGGCTCGTACCGTATCGGCCACACCGCCGCCCTCGGCGGCTCCGATGGCGCCGCATGAGGTGCGGCTTAGCCTACTCGAGCCGATCGACCCGGTGCCCGCCGAGTACAGCTTGCTCAAGGAAGAGGTGTCGCTGGGTCGCGGCGAGGACAACGACGTCGTCATTCCGCATGCGAGCGTCTCGCGCGCGCACGCCCGTCTGATGCGCCGCAACGGAGTCTTCGAGCTGACCGACCTCAACTCGACCAACGGCACCTACATCGACGAGCAGCCCGTGCGCGGCTCTGTGCGCGTCAGCAACGGCAACCAGCTGCGCCTGGGTGACGTGCGCTTCGTGCTGCGGTACTGAGCGCTAGCGCGGCCATCGCCGCGCTAGCCAGCACTTATAGCGCAACGCCCCGGGGGTGGCTTCGTATCTGACGCGCCGCGTTGAGCCATTCCCTTCTTTTGGTGTAGCTTTGTCACTTGTTCCTGAGGAGGTCTGTCCCGTGCAGCCTTGTGCCCGATGAAGAAACTTAGCGGAGCGCAAATCATCATCGAGAGCCTGATCGCCGAAGGCGTCGACGTAATTTTCGGTTATCCGGGCGGCGCGATTCTGCCCACCTACGATGCTCTGCTCGATTCGAAGATTAAGCACGTCCTGGTCCGCCACGAGCAGGGCGCCGCACATATGGCCGAGGGTTACGCTCGCGTCAGCGGACGGCCCGGCGTGGTGATGGTTACCTCGGGTCCGGGCGCCACCAACACGGTCACCGGTATCGCCGACGCGAACATGGACTCGACCCCGATGGTCGTCATCTCGGGCCAGGTGCCGACGACCATGATCGGCAACGACGCCTTTCAGGAGGCCGACTTCGTCGGCATCACGCGCCCCTGTACCAAGCACAACTACCTGATCAAGGACGTGCGCGACATCGCGCGCATCATCAAGGAGGCCTTCTACATCGCGAGCACCGGACGCCCCGGTCCGGTGGTGATCGACGTGCCCAAGGACGTGCAACAGGCCGAGCACGTTTTCAAATATCCCGAGCGGGTCGAGTTGCGCGGCTTCAAGCCGACCTACAAGGGCAATCCGCGCCAAATCGAGCGCGCCATCGAGGCGATCGAAAAAAGCGACAAGCCACTGTTCTACGTCGGCGGCGGCGTGCAATGGTCGGGTGCGGCGCCCGAACTCACCCAGCTTGCGCGCGGGATGGGCATCCCGGTGACCGAGACCCTGATGGGCCTGGGCTCGGTGCCGGCCTCCGACGCGCTGTGTCTGGGGATGCTCGGGATGCACGGTTCGTACGGCACCAACACGGCGGTGTGCAATACGGATTGCCTGGTCGCAATCGGAGCGCGCTTCGACGACCGCGTCACCGGGCGTATCGCCGACTTCGCGCCCCACGCCAAGACCATCATTCATATGGACATCGACCCGTCGTCGATTTCCAAAAACGTCAAGGTCGACATCCCGATCGTCGGTGACATCAAGTCGGTGCTTGCCGACATGCTGAACGTGGTCAAGGGGCGCGAATCGATCGCCAAGCGCCGCGCGGTGTGGGCGAAATGGCATCAGCAGATTCTCCAGTGGAAGCGTGAGAAGCCACTGTACGAGAACGGCAACGGGCCGCGTCCGGGCGACTCGGTCTCGCCCATTCACGTGCTCGAGGAGATGCACACGCTCACCAAGGGCGACTGCATCGTCGCCACCGACGTCGGCCAGCATCAGATGTGGGTCGCGCAGCTTTTCCCGTTTGAGAAGCCGCGTTCGTTCCTGACCTCGGGGGGGCTGGGCACGATGGGCTACGGCTTGCCGGCCGGCATCGGCGCCAAGTTCGCCGCGCCCGACCGCAAGGTCGTGGTGGTCTCGGGCGACGGCTCGATCCAGATGAACATCCAGGAGCTCGGCACCGCAGTTCAATACAAGGTCGACATCAAGGTCATCATCCTGAACAACTACTTCCTCGGGATGGTGCGGCAGTGGCAGGAGAAGTTCTACCAGGAACGCTACTCGTACTCGGCGATGTCGGTGCCCAACTTCGTTATGCTGGCCGAGGCCTACGGCGCGCGCGGCTTCCGCATCGAGAAGCAGAGCGAGCTGGCGGGCACGATGAAGGAGGCTTTCAACACGCCGGGGCCGGTGCTGATCGACGTCGTGATCCCCAAAGAAGAGGCAGTGATGCCGATGATTCCGCCAGGCGGCGCGATGTCGGAGATGCTGTTCGCCTAGGACGACTGAGATGGCGCGATTGCCCTACGTCAGCCGTGAAGACCTGGACGAAGAGGGGCGTGAGATCTTCGACGAACACCAGCGCGAGCGCGGCACACCGCCCGGCCATATCCATCGCACGATCGCCAACGCACCTAATCTCCTGCGTCGCTTCTCGGGGCTCGCGCTCGAGCTGCGCAACCAAACCAAACTCGATCCTCGGCTGCGCGAACTCGCCCTAATGACCATTGGGCGCATCGCCGGCGCCGAGTACGAGTTCGTCCATCATTGGAACATCGCGCTGGGCGTCGGTGTGCGGCGCGAACAACTCGAGCAGCTTGCCGAGTTCGAGCGTTCGCCGGCCTTCGACGAACACGAACGCGCCGTGATGCGCTACGCGGCCGAGGTCACCACCAACATCAAGGTCAGCGACCGGACCTTCGATGCGCTGCGCGAGTTCCTTGACAATCGCCGCATCATGGAGCTGGCGATGAACGTCGCGTTCTACAACGCGGTGGTGCGGATTATCGTGCCATTGGGGGTCGAACTGGAGCCCGACGCGAAGAAGAATTGACGGCGGTGCGCTGCTGCCGGGTGGCCTGATTGTGAAGCCGGCCAGCCGGTCGGACGTATGCTTTTTCAGATTCTGGCAAACGCTTGCTTGATAAGCCCGGCTTTTCTTGATTCTTCGTCGGATTAATGCGATGCATGGGTAGTACGCAAATCCAACCAATGCGGAGATCGGCTGATGCCTGAATTCGACATTGTCATTAAAGACGGGATG
>Ga0209526_10003455_pt1 | contig 10756 bp, 9 predicted proteins | sample JacPinW_OM2H0_M1_FD_188566 | JGI IMG/M metagenome (GOLD analysis project Ga0209526, IMG submission 188566) | Forest soil microbial communities from Algoma, Ontario, Canada - Jack Pine, Ontario site 1_JW_OM2H0_M1 (SPAdes) (version 2) | ecosystem: Environmental > Terrestrial > Soil > Boreal...
AAGAGGCGGTCGCTGCGGCGCGCACCGAGGGCGGGGATGAGGCCGCACCCGAGGAGTGGAGCCCGCAAATCACGATCGGCACGCCGGTCTTGATCCCCGAGGGCTATGTCGCCGATTTGGGCGTGCGGCTCGGCCTCTACCGCCGCATCGCCGCACTCGCCGACCGCCGCGAGATCGACGGCTTTGCCGCCGAGCTGATCGACCGCTTCGGCCCGCTGCCACGAGAGGTCGAGAACCTGCTTGAGATCATCGCGATCAAGCGCGCCTGCCGCGAGGCCGGGGTCGAGCGCGTCGAGGCCGGACCCAAGGGTGCCGTGATCGCGTTGCGCGGCAACCGCTTTGCCAACCCTGCCGGCCTCGTCGACCTAATCCAACGCAATGCCGGCACCCTGAAGCTCCGCCCCGACCAGAAGATCGTCTACCTGCGCAATTGGGAAGACGAGAAGACCCGCCTCGCCGGCGTCGCCAAGCTACTGCAGGCCCTGGTCAAGATCGCCGGCTCCGCCAAACCCGAAGCCGATGCCGCCCTGCCGCAACCGACTCCGGCGCTGGTCAAGCCGCGAGTGGCGCGAAGGGCGTGAGCGTCAGTACCCGCATTGTGCATCGCCTCCTACCTAGTGGGCCCACAGGCAGCTTATTCTGGGACATAAAATGTGCCGTCTTGGGAGCGCCAGCCGATCCGATAATAACGGTCTACTGCATAGAGCACGTCGTCGTTGAAGCGTTCGAATTTCCGTCGGTGATGACGGATCAAACATGAGCCGCCATCCCGGTCGTCACAGATGTCGGCGCGCAATTGCACCACCGCGAACTCTTTGACAGCGATACGCCGGATCAATTCATTTTGGTCAAGACGGCCGGCCAGCATGAATTGGCGGGAGTTAAAAGGATCTAGCGTGAATGGCTGGCCGGCGCGGTAGCACAGAAGCAGACTTTCGCAAATCGCCAGTCCGTGCTTCTGCGATATGTACTCCGCTTCATCCAAGAACGACCGTTCGGCTCGGCGGTAGATTTCCAACATATCGCCGGCATGAACAATTCGCACAAAGGCCTGTGGGCTCCTCGCCAGGATCGGCTGCGCGAGAAGGAGCGGCGCAACACTCAGCACGAGCTTCGCCGTGCGCTGGTGAGCGGATTCTCCGGCGATTATGCGCCTTCGCAGTTCATGGAGCGTGACACCCGCGGCGACGGCCAGAAACACCGCTGCGTCTTGAAACATGTTGTAAGAGGCTCCCTCAAAACCCGACAAAATCGTCGCGCTGGAAATAGAAATGACGCCATAAGCGCTGAGAACGAGGCGATCGCGTGAAAAGATTGCTCGGGCAAACAAAACAATCACGGCCAGCGGGAATTCGCCGAGACGCAGATACTTCATCAAATGATAGCGGGCACCGTACCAAGTAAAAATCCGGGGTGAGAGCAGATGATCGATAAAGTCGCCGCCTGCGACAAGGTAGGTGAGCCCGAGGCAACCGAGGGTGAGACCGGTGCAGCAGCCGAGCCAGAACAGCAGCCGGCGCGGCGAGCGGATCGCGATATCGAAGGTGATCGCGAGGGGGATCGCTACGAGGTTGTGCTTGACAAAACAGCCGAGCGTCACCAGGACGGCCGTACGCAGCAGGCTGACCCGGTCCGGCGGTCTGGAAATGTGGCTGACCAGAGCGCCGAGCATAATGGCCTCGCCCAGGGTCTGCGGATCGTCGACCGCTATCCAGGCAGGCGCGACACAATAGCAAAAGCCCAGCGCGCAGCCCCCGCCGAACAGCGCATCGACTCGGTCACCGCCGAAACGGCGTGTAGCCATTGCCGCGAAGATGCCCACCGCGAAAAAAGACACCAGAGCGATCAGCCGTCCGCTTACCAATAAATCGTGGATCACAAGATTAACGCCGGCCGTCGCCAAAAAAGAAAAGATCGGATAATTGTTAACCCGCCAGTAGTTGTTATCGTAAATCAGCTGGTGATCGATAAACCGCTGGGTATTATAGACATTCCATCCTTCGTTATAATTTCTCTCAAAGATGAAGCCGATCGAAAGCAGGTTGCCGGCAGTCAGCGTGATTGCGTAAACCAGGACGAGACCGGCAAAAATCGGAAGAAGCCACATAGCGGGTCGAGATGACGTTGGTCTGACTACGACCTGCGAAGCGCGGAGTTGCTGAACTTCCGTCTGCGAGGTCATCAAATCTCCGCTTCGTAGGGATCGGGGGCTGATAAACGCGCAGTCAACGTCGGGTGGCGTCCAACCCTAGCTCGGTTGCTGGCCGAGCGTCTTGGCTATAACGACGGGGATATTTTGTAAATAGCTCAGGCACGCCAGCTGCGGCCTTCCGCACCCGCAATAGCCATGCCTCGTTGCCGGCCTCCGGCCGGTGCCTGCATTGAACCCCGTCGCGAAATTTCGGAGAGATCGAGCTCGCGATAAGGCTTGAGATCGCCGCCGGTGCCGCTGCCGGACGTACCGAGACGCTTGAAGGCGAACGCGTCAAAAGCGACATTGGGATCCAGCTGATTCCAGGATCCTGCCGTTTTGACCTGCGCTGTTACCAGGTAATCCCCATAGCTAGATTGGCAGGGGTTGTCTCATCCTCCTTGAACACTGCCACGACTTCAGCCGCCGACGCCCTTTGCTCGCCCCCGAGAAGACCCGCCTCAGCGGCGTCGCCCTGCTCTTACAGGCGCTGGTCAAGATCGCTCGCGCCCCCGAATCCGACGCCGATGCGGCACTGCCGTTGCCGACGCCGGAACCAGTCAAGCCGAGGGTGGCGCGAAGAGCATAGGCCGCCAACGAGGCAATCACGCTTGCTTTTGCGCTATGGTAAAGCACCCAGAGAGTACGTCTTCGAGAGGGAGCAGACGACATGCCGGCTGAACTCAGCGAGATCAAGGTCCGGGAGGTCGCTATCAGGATGCATCGTGCCGGGCGCGGCCCGACAGTGCTGTTCCTGCACGGTGCCGGCGGCGTGCCGCAATGGCTGCCGTTCTTCGATGCGCTGGCGGAGCATTACGAGCTCCTGGTGCCCGAACATCCCGGCTTTGGCGGCTCCGATGACCCGCCATGGATCCGCTCGATGCCTGACCTTGCCATGTTCTATCTCGACCTGGTCGAGGAGGCGGGGCTCGATCGGGCGCATCTGATCGGCAACTCGCTCGGCGGCTGGCTCGCCGCCGAGATGCTGATCCGCGACCGCTCGCGTTTCCAGAGCCTCGTCCAGCTGGCGCCGGCCGGCATTCGGGTCAAGGGCGTGCCATGTGGCGACAACTTCATCTGGGGGCCTGAAGAGGCCGTGCGCAACCTCTATCACGACCAGTCCTTCGCCGATCGCATCCTGGGGCTGACGCCTGATGAGGCGCAGATGGACGTGATGCTCCGGAACCGCTTTACGGTGGCGAAGCTCGGCTGGCAGCCGCGGTGGTATAATCCCGATCTGGAGAAGTGGCTGCACCGCATCAAATTGCCGGCACTGATCGTCTGGGGCGACGACGACAAGATCATGCCGCCGGCCAATGCGGCCCTGTGGCATGAGCGCCTGCCGGATGCGCGGCTCGCGATGGTGCGTGACTGCGGGCATCTCCCGCATGTCGAGCAGGCTTCTCTCGTCGCGCGCCAGGTCATCGACTTCCTGGAAGGAGTCGCGTCATGAAGCTCGTTTCCTTCCACCTGATGCCGTACCGGCCGCTCGACCTCGCCGAGGCGGCCAAGCACCGCTCGCCCTGGGTGGTATTGCCGAACCGGCTTTACGACCCGGTGAAGGGGGCGGAGGAATACGCGCGCCACATCGACGCGCTCGTCTATGCCGAGGAGCTCGGCTTCGATGCGATCGGCGTCAACGAGCATCACCAGACCGCCTATGGCCTGATGCCAGCGCCCAACCTGATCGCCAGCGCGCTGATCCAGCGCACGAAAAGGGTCCAGATCGCGATCCTCGGCCGGGCGCTGCCCCTGGTGAACAACCCGATCTACATCGCCGAAGAATTCGCGATGCTCGACGTCCTGTCGAAGGGCCGCATCATCGCCGGCTTCGTGCGCGGCATTGGCTCGGAATACCATTCATCGGGCGCCAATCCCTATTTCTCGCACGAGCGTTTCCACGAGGCGCACGACCTCATTATCAGGGCATGGACGGAGCCTGGTCCCTTCGCCTTCGACGGCGACCATTTCAGTCTGCGCTACGTCAATTTGTGGCCGAGGCCCTACCAGAGCCCGCACCCGCCGGTCTGGATCCCGTCGCAGGGGTCGAGCGAGACGGTCGCCTGGGCGGCCGATCCCAAGCGCAAGTACCCGTTCCTGGTGACCTTCTCGTCGGCCGACCTCGTCGCGCGCTACCACAACACCTATCGCGACCAGGCGCGGCAATACGGCTATGAGGCGGCGGCCGATCAGCTGGGCTGGGCCTGCCCGATCTATGTCGCCGAGACCGACGAGCGAGCCCGCGAGGAGGCGGGGCGCGCGGTCGAGACGCTGTTCAACGATTTCCTGCGTCAGAGCTTCGAGATGCTGATGCCGCCCGGCTACACCTCGATGCGCTCGATGAAGAATTTCGTCAGCATGCGCAGAGGGCTGCTAGGCGGCGGCAAGGCCACCGCCGAGGGTCTGATCGAAAGCGGCACCGCGCTGATCGGCAGCCCCCGGACGGTATTGGCGGGCATCGAGAAGATGCGCGAGCGCACCGGCTTCGGCATTCTCGTCGCCCTCCTCCAGTTCGGCATCCTCTCCGACGAGCTCACGCGGCGGAACATGGACCTCTTCGCCACCGAGGTGATGCCGCATCTGAGGAGCTGAAGCGCCCCATTATCGCTGCGACCCTAATTGAGTGGAACACCGGTCAGCGGCGTGCCGTCCCCCGCTATATTGCCGTTATCATGTTGGTTTTGTAAGAGAGCACCGTACCACCTGTGATCGACAGCTTCCAGCTTCCTGAAATCCCAACCAGTTTTCTGGAGCTGATGGGCTTGAGCAACGGCGTGTACCTCGCCAGTGAATTCATACCGATTCCGAACGAAAAACCCGCCACCCGCCCCGGATCGCAGTCCGCGGGCTAGGCGCGCGGCGAGCGCCGGATCGTCGCGGGGTACGGGTGCCTGGTCGATGCGACGTGGAGGGGATCCATTGCGTTGTGCACGTAGACCGCGATGATAGCGGTGGGGATGGCCGTCGGACTTAATTTAGCCGTCCTACCGGCTTGGGAGCTGCCGATGGAGGGCATACGCTCGCTTCTCAGCGAGGCGGAGATAGCTGCGCAGGTCGAGGCGCTCGCCGCCGGGATCGCGCGGACGATCCCGGACGATTTCGTCATCGTTGGACTGCTCAAGGGTGCAGCAATGTTTGTCGCTGACCTCGCACGCGCGCTGGATCGGGCCGGGGCGCATCCCGAGATCGAGTTTATGCGGCTGAGCAGCTACGGCCTTGCCAAAGTAAGCAGCGGCGAAGTGCATCTCCTCGGCGACGTCCCGACCAACCTTGCGGGACGGCGGGTGCTGCTCGTCGACGACATTGTCGATACCGGCCGATCCATCGCCTGTGCCGCCGCCCTGCTGCGGCAGCGCGGGATCGGCGACCTCTGGACCTGCGCGCTGCTCGATAAGCCGGAGCGGCGGGAGGTCAAAGTCGAGATTGATTTTGTCGGCTTCCCCATCGGCGACGTATTCGTTGCCGGCTACGGCATCGACTATGCCGAAAAATACCGCTACTTGCCCTATATCGGCATCGTCGAATGACAAGGGCGGGGCGGGTTCGCAGCCAGGCGATGTGGCTGGAATACCCGCATCACGGATCGCCCGAACGATCCCGGAATTGCCACTTTCACATCGCATAGTCCCGGCCGATGGTCGTTTCCGAACTGACCGGAGACTGGGACCTCGGAAGGACCTGGGGCAATAGGGCGGCCTGCTGCGGCAGCTACGGGTGGCGAACACCGCGTAAAAAGGGTAATTCAACTTATAGGATAAATGTCGCTGTAGATTCGCTGTACATGGCGCAATGAGCGGACCGCGGATGCAATTCATGATTGTGGTGCAATTCCGTTTATGGACGCTAGGCCACGTGCTGATCTAACATAGGCTACCGGACGTCTTGGCGTTGGCGGCTGCGCCGCAAAACAGCCCTAGTTCATCGGGGAGGAGGATCGAATGCCGGAATACAAATTGATCTCCGCCGACTCGCATGTCAGCGAGCCGCCTGACCTGTGGTCGACGCGCGTCGACAAGAAATACCGCGAGCGGGCGCCGCAGCTGATGGTCAACCCGCCGGGTAAGGAGGGTGCCTATTTCCATTACGAGGGCTATGCGCCGCACCCGATCGGCATCGGCCTTGGCGCCGGCAAGAGCCCTGAGGAATTGAAGGAATTCCTGACCAAGGCGACCTATGCCGATGCCCGACCGGGCGGCTGGGATCCGGCCGAGCGGAAGAAGGACAATGCGCTCGACGGCGTCGAGGCGGACGTGCTCTACACGACCCTCGGGTTCCGCATCTTCTGGCTGAAGGATCCCGGGCTGCAGGCCGACTGCTTCCGTGTCTACAACGACTGGCTCGCGGAATTTGTCAGCTATGACCCAAAGCACATGGCCGGGCTGCCGATGATCTCGCTCTATGACCCAAAGGCCGGTGCCCGCGAGCTCGAGCGCTGCGCCAAGATGGGCCTCAAGGGTGCCATGATCTGGTGCTCGCCGCCCGAGGAGCAGCCCTACAGCTCGGACATCTACGATCCGTTCTGGGCGGCCGCGCAGGAACTCAAGATGCCGGTCAGCCTGCACGCGATCACCGGCATGGGCGTGGAGAGCCAATACAATTGGGGCGAGCGCTATATGCGCTCCACCGTGCTGTCGCACGAAGTCGAGAAGTCGTTCAGCGTGCTGATCTTCTCCGGCGTGCTCGACCGCTTCCCGGAATTGCAGATCGTCTCGGCCGAGAACAATATCGGCTGGCTGCCCTATTATCTGCAACGCATGGACCGCGCCTTCGAGCGCCAGCGCATCTCCGCCGGCTTCACCAATAAGCTCAAGCCTAGCGAGTACTTCCAGCGCCAGATGTGGGCCACCTACATCGACGACTTCGTCGGCGTCGCCAACCGCCATTTCATCGGCGTCGACAAGATGATGTGGTCGTCCGACTATCCGCACCAGGCCTCGACCTGGCCGCACTCGCAGGAGGTCGTCGCGCGCGACTTCAAGGATGCGACCCCCGAGGACAAGTTCAAGATCACGCGCGCCAACGCCGCCAGGCTCTACGGGTTCGACGCCTGAGCACCTGCCGCGGCGCTGACCCATGGCGGCAGGGTCCGCGCTGCTTCCGGAGGCGGTGCGCACCGCGCTGAGCGAATTTACCGCGGCAGCGCGGCAGGCGTTCGGCGAGGATCTCTCCGCCGTCGTGCTGTTCGGCTCGGCGGCGGAGGGGCGCATGCGGCAGACCTCGGACGTCAACGTGGTCGTCGTGCTCCGCCGCGCCGACCCGGCAAAGCTCGAGGCAATCGGCGAGGCCTACCGCCTCGCCCATGCCGCGATCCGGCTGTCGGCGATGTTCATTCTCGAAAGCGAGATCGAGGTCGCGAAGGACGCCTTTGCGGTGAAATTCGCCGACATAATCGCCCGGCATGAGGTGCTTTACGGGGACGATCCGTTTGTCGGGTTGACGATCTCGCGCGAAGCCGCTCTGCACCGCCTGCTGCAGGTGCTCGTCAACCTACAGCTGCGGCTGCGCGAGCGCTTTGCTCTGTCGTCGCTCTATGGCGAGCAGCTGGCGATGGCGGCTGCCGACGCGGTCGGGCCGTTGCGGGCGAGTGCCGCAGTGCTGCTGTGGCTCGAATCGGGGGCGAGGATTGCGCCCCGCGACGCATTGCGCCGGATCGCGGACGAGACCGGAACCGCCGCCGCACTCGCGGCAATCACCGAGGCGCGCGAAAGCGGCGGCGTTCCGGCAGCGGGCGCCACTCCCACGCTCGTTGGCGCCATCGAACTGGCAAGCCAGCTCGCAGCGCGGACCGAACGACTGGGTTAAATGAACCCGTTCGACCTGAGCGGTCCGCCATTTCTCGCATTCTACGTTCTCGTGGCGATCTTCGTGGTGGTCGCAGTGAAGCTGGCCATCGACGCCGGCGAAGGGGGCGTCCCGCCGTCGTTGCCGCTGGGCGACCCCTATCAGATCGCCTGGTTGCGCGGCGGGACGGCAGAAGCGGCGCGCATTGCGGTATTGGCGCTGACCGATCGAGGACTTCTCGCGGTGCACGGCGACAATCTCGTGACCTTTGGCCCGGGTCAGTCATTTGTCCGCGAGCCGATCGAGAGGGCCATACTGTCGCGCTGCGCTCAGCCCGGGACAGCGGCGACTGCGGTCCTCGACGATCCGGCGGTAGAGCACGCCTGCGCGCCTTACCAGGCGCAGTTGGAGCGCCTGCAACTGATGCCCGACGCAGCAATGCGAGCACGCCGATACCGCTGGTTCGCCATCGCCGCCGCAATGCTGCTCGGCATCGCCTTGATCAAGATAGAAATCGCCATCGGCCGGGACAGATATAATGTCGGATTTCTTTTCATACTTATCGTGATTGCCGTCTGGGCGCTGTGGCTTCCCGTGCGCCGCCGCCGTACGACCCTCGGCAATCGGATGGTGAAAGATCTGCGCCGGCTGTTCAGTGCGTTGCGCCAGCGCGCCGCCAGTATCCGCCCGGTTGCTATGACGAGTGACACGGTGCTATTGGCTGCGGTGTTCGGTTTATCCGCGCTGCCGGCCACCGGCTTTGGCGATCTGCTGCGTGTCTACAAGAAATCCGCGAGCTCGGGCGGCGGCTGCGGGTCGTCATGCGGATCGGGCTGCGGAGGCGGCGGCGGGGGTGGCTGTGGCGGGTGCGGGAGCGGCTGAGGGGCGCGATCGGTTCGGACTCGGCTGGCGCCCCGAGCTCGCTGCCGGGATTCTCGCCCATCTCGACCGGATCGATGTGATCGAAGTCATCGCCGAGGATTACTTCGACGCCGCACGCGCCGATCTGCGCGCGCTGCGGACATTGGCTTCTCAAGTCAGCATGATGCTGCACGGAACCTCCCTCGGTCTCGCCTCGACAGTCCCCGTCGCGCGCGAGCGCTTGGATCGCATCGTGCGGCTGATGGAGACTACCGGAGCCGAGGGCTGGTCGGAGCATCTCGCGTTTGTCCGCGGCGGCGGTATCGAGATCGGCCATCTCGCGCCACCCCCGCGGACCGAGGCATCGATCGAGGGAGCCTGTCGAAACATCGAGTGTGCGACCCGGATTATCGGTTGCGCACCGCTCGTCGAAAACATCGCCACTTTGGTCATGCCGCCGGCAAGTCGGCTCGACGAGGCAGAGTGGACACAGGGGATCATTCGCGGGTCCGGCGCGGGTCTATTGCTCGACCTCCATAATCTCTACACCAACGCCGTTAACTTCGGCGACGATCCCCATGCACTCCTGGGTCGCTTCCCGCTCGACCAAGTCGCGGCTGTGCATCTCAGCGGCGGGCGCTGGATCGATGGACCGAACGGGGCACGCCGCCTGCTTGACGATCACCTGCACGATGTGCCACTGGCCGTGTTCGAGCTGTTGCACGAACTCGGCCGCCTCGGCTCCCAACCGCTGACAGTGATCATCGAGCGGGATGGCCGCTTTCCCCCGATCGCCCGGCTGCTCGAGCAGCTCGACCTTGCCCGCACGGCGCTGGCGGCCGGCCGGATGGCCGTGCGATGAGCTCGCCCGCTCTCGAAGAATTCCTGGCCCGGCTCTACACCGACGAGGCGGCTCTCTCCGCATTTCTGAGCGCGCCCACTGAAACGGCCCGGGCCGCCGGTCTCGATCATGCCGAGATTTCGGCGCTTGCCGGCGCCGACCAGACCGGCCTCGTCATGGCGGCAGCCAGCTTCCGCGCCAAACGGGCGCGGCGGAGCCGCCGCCCTCCGCTGTTGCGTTGGATCTGAGCGCTTCGACCCGCCATTTCAGGTCGTAGCTCATGGGCCACTTGACCTTGATGGGGTGTCCCGTGAGGATGCTCCGAGAACCGCTCGACCGGATAAAACGACTATCGTGTCATCACCAGGTGATCGCTACAACGCGCCGCACCTCGCGAAGAACGCGGCAAATTTTACGGCACTGACGCCGCTCGCCTTTTTGCCGCGCGCCGCAGCGGTCTATCCCGACAAGCTTGCTGTCATCGACGGCGCCGCCCGGTTCACCTACGCCGAGCTCTATGCCCGCTGCCGGCGCCTCGCCGATGCATTGCGGCGGCGCGGCATTGGGCATGGGGACACGGTCGCGGTGATGGCGCCGAACGTTCCGGCATTGCTCGAGGCGCATTTCGGCGTGCCGATGGCGGGAGCCGTCCTGAATGCGCTCAACTACCGGCTCGACGCCCGTTCGATCGCCTTCATCCTGGCGCACGGTGAGGCGAAGCTGCTGATTGCCGACCGCGAATTCGCGCCAGTCGTCAAGGCGGCTCTGGCGGAATTCGGTCGCCCGATGCCGCTGGTCGAGATCGACGACGCTTCGGGTGGCCCGTCGCTCGGCGGCACCGAATACGAGGATTTTCTCGCCGAAGGGGATCCCGCCGCGGCGTGGGACATGCCGGGCGACGAGTGGGAGCCGATCGCGCTGAACTACACCTCGGGGACCACCGGCAATCCGAAGGGTGTCGTCTACCACCACCGCGGCGCCTTTTTGAACGCGATCGGCAACGCGATGACCTTCGGGCTCGATCGCCATTCGGTCTATCTGTGGACCCTGCCGATGTTCCACTGCAACGGCTGGACCTACCC
>Ga0209526_10003456_pt1 | contig 10753 bp, 2 predicted proteins | sample JacPinW_OM2H0_M1_FD_188566 | JGI IMG/M metagenome (GOLD analysis project Ga0209526, IMG submission 188566) | Forest soil microbial communities from Algoma, Ontario, Canada - Jack Pine, Ontario site 1_JW_OM2H0_M1 (SPAdes) (version 2) | ecosystem: Environmental > Terrestrial > Soil > Boreal...
CATCCCTTGTACCACTTGATCCACGTCTTTGGCCATCGGACCAACGGTATCCAGATGGTTTGGCTCAATCGGCAACACGCCTTTCAAGGAAACAAGCCCGAAAGTCGTCTTCAAACCGACGATGCCGCAACAAGCCGCGGGAACGCGGATGGAGCCCGCCGTATCCGTTCCAAAGGCAACGTCGACTAGTCCGCTTGCCACCGCCGCCGCAGAACCACTTGACGAACCTCCCGGAATAAGCCGGCGCCATTTACTGAACGGGTTCTTCGGAGTTCCGTAATATTCGTTCAGCCCGGAAGGGGCCACCGCAAATTCGCTGAGATTCGTTTTTCCGACGATCTCGACCTTTCGCTGCCGTGCGATCGCTAAGCACTCCGCATCACTTGTAGCCGGCGGACTGGTCTTGGCGATATATTCGGAGCCAGCGGTTGTCACCACACCTTTCATGTCGATGTTATCTTTAACTGCCAGACTCAACCTTCGATCGTTTTCAGGGTGCGGCCAGTAAACAATACACGCGTGATCGTGAGAGCCGCTCGCCGAACGTCGTTCTGAAATCGCGCAGCCGCTGAAATAGATTATCAACCAAAGCCCGATCAGAATTGAGCGAGCAGTGATAAAGCGGCATTTTCTCATTTGATTAGACCGATATCGGACCGCGAACGGGAATTACATCTACCGATTGCGACGCGCGGCTTTCGTGAGCAGGGATCTGTTGATCAAGCGCTGAACACTGGCCTCAATCAGGCGGCCCGCATTGAGAAGTCCGGCTTCGCTCAGCCGTGGCCCGACAAGCTGCACGCTAGTTGCGGGAATGGCCTTATCGTCCAATGGAATCGGTATCGCCAGCGCAGGATTTCCAGCAAAGTTCACAGCAACGGTGTTTTGCACGCCCAACATTTCCGCTTCAAAAAGGGCTATTTGCGCTTCCAAAAGGGCGGATTTGCCGATGGGTGGAATCCTTGGCGGCAGCTTCTGAAGAGTCGGTAGAGCAATGAAATCAACGTTCTTGAAGACTTGACGGAGGGCCTGCTGCCACGCCGCTTGCCTCCGCAGAGCGTTTCGGTAGCTCGTCGCGTAATCGAATTGACCCAAGGCGATTATTGCCTTGGTCCTGGCGCTTACTCCTATGAGTTTGTCGAAGAATTTTCCATCGCTGATCCGAGCGCCGGTTGCCGCCACGGTGTCCCCATCTCTCTTAGCCTGGTCCCACTTCGCTTTGAAGGCTTGGCCCAGTGGGACCACTCGAAAGCCTGCTCGGGCAAGAGCGTCATCAATCGCTTTGTCGATCCTAGGGTCGGTGCCGCCCAGGTAGAGCCGCCCGATTCTGATGTTTTTTGCCAACGGTTTAGCAGCCATCGCTGCTCGGTATCGTGCCGCAAACCCGTCCTGCAAAAGATCCATCCCCTCGACAACGTGAGCCACGTCTTTGGCCATCGGACCGACTGTATCCAGATGCTTTGGCTCAACTGGAAACACGCCCTGCAAAGAAACAAGGCCAAACGTCGTCTTCAGACCGACGATGCCGCAACAAGCTGCGGGTACGCGGATGGAGCCGGCTGTATCCGTTCCAAAAGCAACGTCCGCCATTCCGCTTGCGACCGCCACTGCTGAACCGCTGGATGAACCTCCCGGGATAATCTTGCTCCTTTTGCTCAAGGGGCTCCTTGGAGTTCCGAAGAAATCGTTGATCCCGGAAGGGGCCACTGCAAATTCACTGAGATTCGTTTTCCCTACGATCTGCACGTTTCGCCGCCGTGCTATCGCCAGGCACTGCGCATCACGTGAAGCGGCTAGACTGGTCCTAGCAACATATTCGGAGCCGGCCGTGGTCACCACACCTTTCATGTCGATGAGATCTTTGACTGCCAGGCGCAACCGTTTGCTCTCCTTCGGAGGAGGCCAATAAACAATGAACGCGCGATCGCGAGACTCCTTCGCCGCTCGGCTCTCTAGGATCGCGCAGTCGCTGAAACAAATTATCAACAAAATCCCAGTCAGAATCGACTGAGCGACGAAACAGGGACTTTTTTTCATCTACTTATACGATCAACACAAAACGCCAAACGTTCCCCATGATGGGACACGTTGTAGCGCTCGGCAGAGAGCGAGTGCAAGCTTGCAAAATGCTCCTTTGATCTCGGCGGTCGTCCTCGCACAGGTAAATGCGAGGATCGGCGCTCTAGAATGACGCATTCTCAAGTACCGTTCGGTTGCCGGTCCACGATGGCAATTCAGCTAATTCCGGGTCAATGAACAGGTGATGCCAAAGCTGGGTCACCACCACCGCTGTCAAACCCAACTCCACGGAGAGCCGCGGAAGGGAACCAATCGGCATCCGACGAAAAGCTCGCCGCCAGTGATGCACCGCCGCAACGTCAAAATATCCGGTGCGACGCAGTGATTCTTCGCTCAAGAGCTGAGCGACAAATGCCGGTTCCGGTTCGATGTGAAAACTGTCCAGCGGAGCGCGGAAAATAACCTTGCGGCGCCGGTATACGGACGGCGGCACCCAACGTTCGGCTAGGAGGCGCAGCAGATGTTTGTCTCGAAATCCGCGGAGTTTCCAACGTGGATGCAGTCCAGCCAAAAATTCGAAAACGTCCTCATCGAGGAACGGATATCGCACTTCCACCGAGGATTGCATCGACACACGATCGCCTTTGGCCTGAAGCAGATGTCCAGCCAGAGTAACACGCGCTGCGACCCAGATGCCCCGGTTCAGCGGGTGCCAACGTCTGGCACGATCCAGTGGAATTTGCAGATCAGCCCAGGGATTGGTTTTCTCTAGCACTTCCCGCATTGGTGCAGCGTAAAAGCGAAGCTTTGAGATTCCGAGTAGCCCGTATGCATCAATCCAGGCGTTGGGGCCGCCGATGGATTCTTCCACGCCACGTCGAAACTCCACCGGATATTGCGGCACGTGGTGCAGCCGAAGATAGGCGCGGCGCATCCGGTCGCTCAGCGGCAGTCCGGGCAGGAGGTCCAGGAAACCGAACGCTTTGGCCGCTTTGTACCAAGGGTAACCGACCAGCCACTCGTCTGCCCCTTCACCAGTCAGGACCACTTTCTGACCGCAGGCATGAACGCGCTGCGCTAACAACAGCAAAGCCGCACAGGAAGTATCGATCACCGGCGCCTCTGCGGCTTGGATCAGCCGGGGATAGGTATTAAGCGTGTCGCTGGCGCGAAACTCCTGGACGATGGGCGGCTTCGTTCCGATGTGCCGAGCTACCAGTTTGGCCGCACTGAGCTCATCGAGTTCAGGAGCGTCAACGCGGATCGTGTAGGTGTTAATCGCCGGACCCTTTAGATGACAGGCGAGTGCGGCGATCATGCTTGAGTCGACGCCACCCGACAAATAGGCGCCTACTGGCACATCCGCCCGCAGTCGCTCCTCCACAGCCTGCAGCATTATCTGCTCGAAGCGATCCACTACAGCGCGCGAGTCTCCTCCACGGTCCTCGTCGCCGCGATCCGGAAAATCCATCTCCCAATACGCGTGTTCGCTAATGGTGGGTGCGGCGCCGCGATTGGGGTTACCTGGAACTACCCGCAGGTAATGCGCAGGAGGCAGAAGGTGAACGCCTTCGAAACAGGTGGTCGGTCCCGGCAGGGCGGCAAATGTAAAAATATGGTCGATACCGCGCAGGTCGGGTCGCGCCGGCACCAATCCGGAAGCTAGAAGAGCCTTAATTTCTGAGGCAAACAGGAGCCAGTCTCCCTGGCGCGTCCAATAAAGCGGACAAATACCAAAACGGTCGCGTCCGAGCACGAGGCGATGCCGGCGTTCATCCCACAACGCTAAGGCGAACTGGCCGCGCAGGCGTTCGAACACGCCCTCCTGAGTCTCTTCCCAAAGGTGTGGGACGATTTCGGTGTCGCAGTGGGTCACCAGGCGATGCCCGCGGGCTTCCAGCTCCGCGCGTCGCTCAAGATAGTCGAAAAACTCACCGTTAAACACGACAGATACACTCCGGTCTTCGTTGGCGACCGGTTGTTGGCCGTCCGCCAAGCCGACAATACTGAGCCGCCGCGATCCCAGGACCATGCCAGGCTGCTGAAAGTAACCCTCCTCATCAGGGCCGCGATGAACTATCGCCTGCGTCATCCTTTGGATAATGCCGTCCGGTACGATTCGGGATCCGGCTAGATCCACGATACCTGCGATGCCGCACATAATAATCAGCCTTAGTACAGAGCACGCCCAGCAAACAACCGTTTTTTAACCGTTTTTGCTTTAATCGAATAAGGATTTGGGAAAAAAGGACTAAGGAAAGAAGGAAACCTATGGCCATCGATTTCACTCCGAGGATTGACTTATCGTGCTTACGTGGTGCCGCTCTTCGTCCACCCAATGTTTCACAACCTTTGTAGATCTCAGCAACAGCATTGGCTTGTCAGGATCGGGATTTTCCCTTAAGGCTGCCGTCACATCAGGCAAGTGACTTCTATGCATAAGGATCGTATCGCGGTCATCGGAATCGGCTGCCGCTTCCCCGGCGGAGTAAATGACACAGAATCATTCTGGAAACTTCTCGTGGAGGGACGCGAGGCCGTCGGTGAAGTGCCGCCCGACCGCTGGAATGTCGACCGATTCTTTGATGCGGAGTTGGGGCTACCTGGTAAGTCGATCGCTCGGCGCGGAGGGTTTTTGGAGGGAATCGACCAGTTCGACCCGCAGTTTTTCGGAATCTCGCCGCGGGAGGCGCCCTACGTGGATCCGCAGCACCGATTGCTCCTGGAGACAGCTTGGGAGGCGATCGAGGATGCGGGCCTTGTGCTCGATCTTGAGCGGGGGAGTGACCTTGGTGTCTTCGTTGGAATCTCTCACAATGATTACCAGGCGATCCAAGGTACCCCGTGGGAGCATTCTGGCATCGGTCCGCACTCGCCAACCGGCTGCGCACACAGTATTGCCGCCAATCGCATCTCCTACTGCTTAAATCTACGCGGGCCGAGCATCGCGATGGATACTGCTTGTTCCTCCGCACTGACGGCCGTGCATGCGGCATGCGAACACATCCGGGCCGGTCGCGGCGATGTGGCGCTGGCTGGAGGCGTCACCGTGATGATTACGCCCGGCGGATTTATCGGGTTTTCTCGAGCCTCGATGCTGTCTCCAGAGGGTCGCTGCAAAGCATTCGACGCATCGGCCGATGGTTTTGTCCGTGGAGAAGGTGCAGGCATGGTGCTCCTGAAGCGGCTTTCTCAAGCTCTTGCGGACGGCGATCCGATTCATGGGGTGATCATTGGGACGGCCCTTAATCAAGACGGCCACACCAACGGGATCTCGCTTCCCAGCGCTGAGGCACAAGCGCGGCTTGTACGCGAGGCATGCATCGACGCTGGCGTTGCTCCCTCTCAGATCGGATTTGTCGAGGCCCACGGGACTGGCACGGCGGTGGGTGATCCCATCGAGGCCCACGCCCTCACGGCCGCACTCTGCGAAGGCCGGTCGCCGGAAGCCCCGCTCCTCATTGGATCAGTGAAGACGAATCTTGGCCACCTGGAGACCGCAGCGGGCGTCGCCGGCTTAGTCAAGGCGCTGCTGGTGCTCAAGCACGGGCGCATTCCGCCCAGTTTACACTTTCAAACACCGAATCCAAACATCGACTTCACTGCTCTGAAGCTCCGTGTGCCCACCACGCTGGAGCCCTTTCCGGAGACTGACGGCGGAAAGCGCATAGCGGGCGTTAACTCGTTTGGATTTGGTGGTGCGAATGCCCATATCCTGCTCGAGGAGCCACCGGCGCTCCCTCATCTGGAGCATTTAAGTACTCATGCAGAGCGCGCTTGGCCATTGGTTCTTTCCGCCCGATCGGAAAAAGCTCTGCGCTCTTCGGCTTCGCGATTGAGGGACTGGTCAGATGTGCGGTCGAAAGCGAATGGCAACTCGCCCATGCTCCCGGATCTGGCTTACACCCTGGGAGCCAAACGCAATCACCACCCGTATCGGCTCACTCTCGTCGCGCATTCGATGGGAGAAGTCGTCGAGGAGCTCAACGGCTACCTAGGGGACCAAAAGGGCTCGAAGGTGCGCATGGCGTTCGCGCCGCGACCTGAGCAGACTCCACAAATCGCTTTTGTCATGAGCGGGCAGGGTCCGCAGTGGTGGGGTATGGGCGGCGAGCTGATGCGTCACGAGCCAGTGTTCCGACAAAGCATCGAGCGATGCGACGCCGCGATGCGGCCCTGGGCGCGCTTCTCGCTGCTGGAAGAGCTTGGCCGCTCGGAAGACGCCTCCCAAATGCATCGAACTGAAATCGCGCAGCCCGCCATTTTTGCGATGCAGGTGGCGCTGACGGAATTGTGGAAATCCTGGGGCGTTCGACCGGCCGCAATCGTTGGTCACAGCGTCGGAGAAGTGGCGGCGGCGTATGTTGCGGGAGTGTTCAGTTTGGAGGAAGCAGCACGGGTGATCGTGTTGCGCGCCCGATTCATGGACGATTGTGCGCGTGGTGAAGGGACAATGCTCGCCGTCGGTTTAGACGAGGACGGAGCGAAGGCGCTGATCGCCCGGCATGACCGCACAGTCACGATCGCGGCCTTCAACGGACCTCGCTCGCTGACGCTGGCCGGATCTCGACTTTCCCTGGAAGCGATGGCCGCCGAACTGGAACTCCAAGGGGTCTTCGCAAGGCTCGTGCGGGTAGACCATCCATTTCATCACCCCTTGATGAGGCCTGCTTCTGAGGCCTTAGAAAAAGCGTTGATCGATATCAAGCCGCAGACGGAAAACGTGCCGTTCTTCAGCACCGTGACCGGCCGGCGGTGCGCTGGACCAGAGTGCGACGCCGCTCATTGGGGGCGTGGGGTGCGCCAGTCGGTGCAGTTCGCATCTGCCGTCAACGCGTTGTCAGAGTTCGGCGTCGACGTGTGGTTGGAAATCGGCGCGCATCCGGCGCTCAGTCATTCGATTCAGGAATGCCTCGCTGGACGGGACGGCAAAACGTCGGTGATGTGTTCCGCACGCCGGGAACGCGAGCACGAATCCTTGCTCGAGACTGCAATGGAGCTGCACCGCTCCCGCGTCACGTTGGATTTTGCGGAGATGACACCATCGCGGCGGCTGCTCTCATTGCCGACCTACGCTTGGGACAAGAGCCGTTGGTGGCATGAGTCCAGCGATTGGCGCGAGGGCCGTCTGGGTTCGGGGGGCCGCGGATTGCTCGACGTTCGATTGCCCTGGGCCACGCCAACCTGGATCGCACGGCTCGATGGGCGGCACATGGCCTTTCTGAAGGATCACAAGGTCGAGAATTTGGTCGTGTTTCCCGCCGCAGCCTTTGTCGACATGGCGCTGGAAGCGGGTGTGCAGCTCTTCGAGGGTCGACCTTTCGTTGTCGAGGATTTGGAGATTCGCAAGCCACTCATTCTTCCGGATTCCGTTTCAGGGCTTCATGTAGAGTTTTCTTATAATCCGACTGAGCGCACGTTCTTGATCCAGAGCAGGTTCGACCAAGGCGCTGCCTGGTCACTGCATGTTGTGGGCTCGATGCGTGGCGAGCGCACCGATTCGGGCTTTGCGTCATTAGCTTGGGATCGCAAGGGGGCGAATGGCATAGAGCCGGTAGAGGTGGAAGACTTCTACCGCCACATGAGTGAGATGGGACTCCGCTACGGCGATGAGTTCCGGCCCATCCGCGAGCTGTTAGCTGGCGGCGGCAAGTCGGCAGGCATGGTTTCGCTCTCCGACGTGATTGCTCATCGGGCCGGTGAGTATCCACTGCATCCCGTCCTGTTCGATGGAGCGATGCAAATTCTCTCCGCGGGAGCTGCAACAATTGAGGGTCGCAAGGCTCAACTAAAATTACCGGTGCGCTTCGCCAAGATCCTGTTTCTACGCTCGCCGGGAGCCTCCAGCCTCGTTCGCGCTGCTGTGCAGCAGTGCAATAGCGAGTATGTCGAAGGCAGACTCGAATTGTATGATGAGGCAGGAAAGCCTTGTGTGCTCGTGGATGGCTTCCGCGCGATCAGCATCTCGGGGGCACGCCGATCCGGAGCATCGGGCGGAAACCATAATGTTCTCTATCATCTCGCGTGGGGACGAATGCCGGCAGCGTCTCATCCGGCACCGCAATCGCCGGTATCATTGGGTCGCCTGGTACGCGCGGCGCAGGGTGCAATGGACCAGGTGATCGCCACGCGGGGTCGGACCGAGCTTGAGAATGCCATGGCGGCCGGAGATGAGCTCGCGGCGGCGCAACTGGCTGGTGGACTGCAGAAAATGGCAGCACTAGCGGAACCGAGCGGAACCATTAGGGCCGATTCCCTGCGGGTGGCAGAACCGATGCGACCGGTATTCGAGCGGCTAATCGCCAGCCTCGTGAAACGCGGCTGGCTTGTAAAGGATGGTGACGGATATCGGCCAACACCTTCCTTTACCAGCGCGGCGCACTCCGCTCAGAAAATGCTGCGGTCATTCATCTCCACTCATTCTGGACATCTGTCCGAGGGCCTCCTCTGTGCTGCGATCTGCGCCGAACTCGGGCCCATCCTGCGCGGTGAAAAGGATGCGGTACAAGTGCTGTTCGGCGGGACCTCGGCAGAGTTATTGGACCAGTTCTATGGTGAGGGTCTCTACACAAGCCACTGGCTGGCGGCGATCGCCGCCGCAGTTCAGGAAGCTGCCGACCATCTGCCGGAGGGTCGCGGATTGCGAATCCTGGAGGTTGGGGCCGGCACAGGAGGGCTAGCCTCGCACGTGCTGCCGCTGCTCGAACGCGATTTGCATTCCTACACCTTTAGCGACGTCTCTGCGGCGTTTTTCAGTGGCGCCACGCAGAAACTTGCCGGTTTTCCCGAAGTCGAATACAAAAGTCTTGATCTCGAAAAATCGGGCATCGAGCAAGGCTACCAAGCGGGCGCGTTCGATTTCATCATCGGCACCAATGTGCTGCATGCAGTGAGCGATTTGCGCTCAACGCTGAGACATATCCACGAACTGCTCGCTCCGGGCGGGAACCTGGTATTCATGGACGTCGCGAGCCCACAATTGTGGACGGAAGTAGTGTTCGGTCTCACGACCGGCTGGTGGCGGTTCACCGACCGAGATTTGCGTCCGCACCAGCCATTGTTGGAGCGCGCCCAATGGGAGGTGGTCTTACGGGAGACGGGCTTCAGCGAGACCGCTTCATTGCCGGGGCTGCTCGGCCCGGAAGGTGAAGGCCAAATTGGTCTCCTCGCGCGGAAGTCCTGGCACGACTCGGCCTCCGCTGCATCTTCTTCCGCGGAAACACCCTTGGAGATCCTAACGGAGAAGTCGTGGCTTATTTTCGCGGACGCCGCCGGTCTCGGCGACGGACTAGCTTCGCGACTACACTCCGCCGGCGCGCGTTGCCGTCTCGCCCGCCGCGGTGACCAATTTGCACTGGAGGGGTCGGACATATTCACCTTGCGGGCAGAGGTACTCGACGACTGGAAACAGCTCCTTCACGAATGCGCGAACGACGCTCCACCAGAACGTTTTGTTTACCTTTGGAGCTTGGACGAGCCGCGAACAGATGCGACAGGAGATGCTGCGCTGATGGGTACAGATGCGTTGCTCCATCTGATCCAAGCGACGACGGAAAGTAATAAGCAACCGACAAAACGGCGCATCGATTTGGTAACGCGTGGAGCACAGCCGGCAGGACGGGCGATGAACGCTACCAGTGTGGCGCAATCACCCGTTATCGGGTTGATGCGGGTTATCCGGAACGAGTATCCAAATTTCTCAGGCCGCGGGATCGACTTACCACCTGAAGCTTCGGCATCTGACCAGTCTTTGCTTTGGAGTGAGCTTCTGAGTGAGGACGCTGAACGGGAGATTGCGCTCCGCGGCGAAGCCCGATATGTTCAGCGTCTCGTTCGTGGTCGATCTTCGCGCGAGGAATCGCTCGATCCCACAATGCCACTGCGACTCGTTTCCCGCGAGCGCGGGCATCTCGACACTCTACGCTTCGTGCCTTTTGCTCGGCCGGCCTGCGGTGCGGGTGAAGTGCTGATCGAAGTCAAAGCGGCGGGGATGAATTTTCGCGACGTGCTCAAGGCTCTCGCACTCTATCCGGGCGAGGCGCCGGATGCTCGGATCTTCGGCGACGAAGTGGCTGGCGTCGTGAAAGCGGTCGGCTCCGGAGTGAAACATGTCACACCAGGAGACAGGGTATTTGGTCTCGCCGTCTTCGGGCTCGCTTCGCTTACCCTGGCGAGAGGCGGTGACGTACGCCGTATTCCTGGCGGGCTATCGTTTGAGCAAGCGGCTACGTTACCCGTGGTTTTCATGACCACCTGGCATGCGCTGGGGAATGTCGCGCGGATCCGGAAGGGTGAGCGTATCCTCGTGCACGCTGGCGCAGGTGGCGTCGGCATGGCCGCAATCCAAATCGCCCACTATCTGGGGGCAGAGGTCATCGCCACCGCCGGCAACCCGGCCAAACGCGCGCTGCTGGAGACGCTGGGGGTAAAGCACGTGATCGACTCGCGCCGCGGTGATTTTGCGGAGGCTGTGATGGAATTAACCAACCGGCGCGGCGTGGACGTAGTCCTGAATGCACTCGCCGCTGAGGCAATTCCAATGGGACTTTCATGTCTCGCAGAATTCGGCCGCTTCATCGAAATCGGCAAGCGCGACATCTATCAGAACGCCAGGATCCCGCTCTGGCCGCTTCGCCGCAATGCGTCCTTTCACGTCATCGCCATGGATGCGGTCTTCTCGGGAGATGAGGCGCTGACCGGACAAATGTTGGAGGAAATCTCCGGACTCGTCGAA